>Ga0315901_10008201_pt1 | contig 12176 bp, 4 predicted proteins | sample LakEriMetagenome_10_FD_203761 | JGI IMG/M metagenome (GOLD analysis project Ga0315901, IMG submission 203761) | Freshwater fungal communities from buoy surface, Lake Erie, Ohio, United States - Buoy 2 MA116 | ecosystem: Environmental > Aquatic > Freshwater > Lake | place: USA: Lake Erie, Ohio...
GTGTAGGGATTTGGTGCTGGCGAAATTGTTGGGTTTAGATAGTCGCGCCCATACAGATAACCACTTAAAGCCGAAGTACCTGTGCCGGTGCTTTCAGTAATGCCATTAGCCGTGCCTATGCTTCGGATGACACAATAAAATGTGCCAGCATCAGTACCAATAGTGCGTTTAATCCTAAACATCGATTGATAGGTATTAAACTGCAAGGTTTCTAGCTCAAATCCCAAACTAGAATTATCTTGGCTGTCAGACACCATGTTTGGAGCTACAACACCATTTTGAATTCCCCAGACGGTCGAATATCGATACTTCTTTGTCAAGGTACGAGACGTACTGTTTATGGCATGTAACTCAATCTCGACAGTTGTCGCCACATTACCTTGAACATAGAATATTTCGCGATAATTACCGACAACGGTTGGAATTGATCCTGTGAAATATCTCTGTCGTGTTAAAGAACCCGTATATTGCTCGGCATTAGCGGTAGTGGTTAGCGTTCCTGTAAAAGAACCGGAGTGCGTAGCATTTATGACGCCAGACGCATCAACACTTGCAAGCACAGTCCCACCGCTGTTCTGCCACTCCTGCAAGTTCGCACTCTGCGAGGCTGCGCCACGAACAATCAGACCTTTAGTTGCTGCTGCCGACGGGACAACCAACACCTGTGCCCCAGGTGAACTATTGGTGCCAAACGACATGCCATCCAGAATCCAACCATTTCCTCCAGCGTAAATTTGGCAACGAATTGTTCCGTTGTGCATCAACTGAAGAAGACCGTACTCATTACCACCTGTGGTTCCCGAGTTACTGTTACTGCTGCCAGTTCCAAGTACCGCAATTTGTTGAGCCGAGTTAATCGAGCCATCAGGCGACTTGTAAATGGTGATTTGGGGGGTGGCGGCATTACCAGCAATAGTCAAAAGCTTGTCAGGCACTTTTGTGCCAATGCCAACATTGCCGTTGCCGCCCAAAATACGCATACGCTCTGTTCGCGCAGATGGGTCGCCACTGTTTCCAGTCTTGAAGTACATGTCCCATCTGGCACTGCTGCTGTTGTAGGTTCCAGCAATGTCGGCAAAGCCGACAGAAATTAGACCAGCATCGCCGTTGGACCAGAAAGATTTGTGGCCAAAATTCGCAACGCTTTCTTCAAGACCGCCTTGAGCGCCATCGCCAGCTTGTAGGACATTTAATTTACAAGCAGAGCTAATCCATGAACGCGCACTACCGGTGCTATCTTGCCACTCTTGTAGGTTGACGCTCTGCGAGGCTGCGGCACGGACAACCAAACCTTTTGTTCCAGAAGCTTGTGGTGCAATGTAAACTTGCCCACCACCAGCAGCAGTTGTTGCGCCGACAGCCAGAGCGCCACCAGTAAAATAACTGGTTCCGTTCGGATTTAGGCTCACCCTCCACTGCGTGGATGTATTAGCGATATTAAACGAATTGTCTACACTATAAAGATATGCTGCATACCGATCAGATACTGAGAAATAGATACTTCCATCTGATCGCAGGGTTGGGTAACGATTAGCTGCATAACCAGGAAGGTCGCCAGTCAAAGCTAAATAGGTTCCATCACCGCCACCTGTATAGCCACTAGAACGAATCGCCCCAACAACATGTAGTTTTGTGGCTGGCGAAGATGTGCCGATACCAACATCACCACCATTTGGCTGAAGAACAACATTACCAAAGTTTGCGCCCCATCCAGAAGCATTAAAGCCCGTTCCGCCCTGGATGAAAACCCGTCCGCCGATCTTCCCGGTCGTATTATCGGATTTGCCACCCAACAACATGATATCGCGGCCATTTCCTGCGCCCTGATCAGATGGAGTCTGGCCACCCGCTCCCCAAGGCATCAGGACAACACGACCCGTGTAATACTCTCCAAATTGAATAAGGTTGGTTGTACCAGTGCCAGCAGTCGCCGTTCCACCGTTGCCGCCATCAGTGAACAAAGCCGTCAGGCGGGCGTGGGTTTGGGTATCTGGTTCGTAAGTCGGCCAAGCCGCAACAGCGGTAGCCACCGCAGTAGTAGGACGGGTGACATGTAGTGGGGCCGCAGGTCCCGAAGGGAAATAGGTTGTGCTAGGAACGCCGACAGCTAGGTCGCCAGTCGAGTCCACATAGACCAGATTCGTGCCCGAACTGTTCTGAATCTCTAAAAGATTTGCTGTTTGTGAAGCTGCTGCCTTTACGACAAGACCCTTAGTCGAAGCCGATGTTGGGTTTGCCTGAATCATTCCCGTAACATCTGCTGTTGCGCTCGTGCCAACACCAAATCGTCCACCAGAAGTTAACATCGCCTGAACGCTACTGCCAGCATTCATAGAGAATAGGATATTCACATTGTCAGCCCGGAATCCGAAGTCCGAGGCGCTGGGTGGGTTGAGAATGTAGGCGTTGGTGGTCCCGCAGATGCCGAATGCGGCACGCTGAACACCATTTTGCTGCATCGTTACTTCGACAGATTCTGTAGCAACCGTATTGTTCAATACGATGTAGCTTGGACGAGTGCCGCTTTTTGCAATGGACAGCGTACCAGCCGAACTGACAGAAATCGGGACATTTCCAGCACTATCCTGCCACTCTTGGAGATTGGCGCTTTGCGAGGCTGCGCCTTTTACAATTAAACCCTTCGTGCCAGCAGCCAATGCGGTTACTTGCAGCTGCGCTCCTGGGTCGGAGGAATTGTTTCCAATTCCAAAATTTCCATTGGCTAACAAATACAAACGAGTAGCATCTGAAGCATTTGCATCTGCGACCTGAAAAGCACCATTATTGGCAGAGTTAATTATAAAGGTTCTGCCAGTTGTAGCAGTCGTATTGGTTAAATAAATACTTGGAGAAGTAGCAGTATTATATCCTGTGCCGGCAGATTTAATGGTTCCGGCGACATCTAGTCTGTAAGACGGCGAAGTTGTGCCGATACCGACATTTCCACCGCTAGAAATTGTGACGCGGGTTGCTGCGGTTCCAGCACTATCCCGAGTCTGCAACTTCATAACAGATTCATTATTGGCACCAACACGTTGGCCCACTATGATGGCGCCAGCAGTTCCATTTGCTCCTAAGCCTATCGCTGAACCTGCGTTGGTGGTCGCATTACTGTTCAAAAAGAGAGAATAAACGCCGATATCCGACTCAGGATTTGTTAGGGCGCTATCAGCAACAACATGTAGCTTGGCACTTGGCGAAGCCGTACCAATGCCAACATTTGTGCCATTGTCAAAAATTTGGCTGTTGCCAACCGCACTCGTCCCAGTAAACTTCGTCACATAATTGGTGGTGCCACTCCCGCTGACCCCACCAGAAGAAGTCGCCCAGGAGAGAGTGCCACTGCCGTTGGTCGTCAGAACTTGACCATTAGTGCCGTCGGTGGTGGGGAAGTTGTACGGATACATCTCACCGTTGACGCGCCACTTAGTAGAAGTCGAGTCATAAGTACATTGGACGATCCGGTTGGGGCCGAGAACAATGTCGCCGCCGCCTTCGTTGATGAATTGGTTGGCTGCGGTACTGGTCTGGCTGTGCTTCAGGGTGATGTTGAAGGAGCCGACATTGTGTAGCCACATGACGCGGCCATCGACATGGGCGCCACCGGATGGGGGGGCGATGCCAGTCACGGCTAACGCCGACGAAGAAGAGAGGCGCTGGAAGGCAGAGCCGCTTAGCGCAAGATCATTGGTCGGATTAGTAGAGAGCGCAGATGGCGTCGAAGAAGTGTAGCACAGCGACCCACCGCCCGAAGAATAATTACCTACAACCAGCTGTCTAACTGATCCGCGATAAAAACCAACATCGGTCCAGTTGATGGGATAAGTCGAATTACTTGGTTCCCAAGCGCCAGAATAAAAATTTGAATACCACCAACCAGCATAAACGGTCTGACTGCTTGGATTGCCAATAGCAATTGTGCTTGTGCCAACTGGATAAACCCCGACAGTGCTAGGACCAACACGACCGATTTGTACGCCGAAATCATTTGAAGATTTAAGTATGATTGAGCTGGATGTTCCGTAGTCGGCGACAGCCGTGAAATTCTTAATGTGGAACTGCGACCCATCATGCCACATCTGCACTTCGTTCGTGCCAGCCGTACCACCAGGCTGACGAACAATGATCTTGCCATCCCCACCCGTTGTTGCCTGCAAACCCGGCAACAGAAGAATGTTTCCGCCCGCACCACTCGTCAATCCGTCAGCGGCACGAACAGTGACGCTGTTGCCTGATCCAGCCACCGTCCTCGGCACCGCATACAGCGTGTTGCTGTAAACAGTCCCTCCCAACGGAGCCAGTCGGACAAGGCCGGAGGCATCGACATCGATCATCGGGATGCCGGACACATCGTTGACGGAGAAGATTGTGCCGGAGGCTAGATTATTGTTGATGCTAAAAAGCTGGCCTGCCGACCCCTCAAAGCTCAGAGTGCCAGTGGAGTCGTCCAGTACGCGAAGCGTAATCGGTATATTGCCCTTGCCGGTAAAAGCAATGCTGGGTTGCGCCGTTTGGGAACGGTTGGGGGTAATAAGGATATTCTTGTCCGAATCTGCCATGATAAGCTCCTATATTCCGAAACGACCGCGCATAGCCACATATACTTTGATGACTTCCTCTTCTGACAATACCCGGTTGTAGGCCATGAGGAAGCTGAGTTGGGCTTGACTTCTTTCGTAAGTTGAACTCCATGCGCCGACACAGAAGGAGGTGGGGCCATACGCCCCCCCGTTGTTGCTGCCGATCAAAACGCCATTGTTGTAAAGTGCCCATATATCTGAACTATAGTTTCCTATGCCAGCGTATATGGTCCATAAAGTTCCGTCAGCCGAACCGTTGACCACCCAGCCCTCAGCGTAATACTTGTTGCCCGAGCCGCCATGGTGACCCAGGAGCCAGTTGCCACCACTGGAACTGACCACCCTGCCGTTGTAGCCAGACCCAGGTTTTCTTCTGGAGCCGGTAATGATCGTGTGGTTTACAGTCTGGAGATTGGGGCCGCCGGTAATCTGACTGTCCACACCGTTGGTTTCCAGGATACCCCCAGCAGTATTGCCATCAAAAGTCACCGTATTGACGAGAGTGCCGTTATTGCCGTTGCCGCTAAGGTCATAAAGGACCGTACCTGTGCCTGGGTAAGATTGACGATCAGAAACATCCCAGTGCATGACTAGGCCATTGGTGGGAATGGAAGGTCCAGCGTAAACGCTCACAGTCCGAACCTCCCGCGAACAGATGAAAAGTTTTGAGCAACTTGGGCATCGGTCAAGGCAGCGTTGTAACAACGAACCAGAGCAATTTCTCCCTTGAAGTAATAACTACTCCAAGCAGAGTATCCGACCGTAAAGGCAGTCAAATTTGTCATGAGCGGAGAGCCAGAGGCGTTTCCAACGGTTCGTTTCAAGCCATCCAGCCAAATATCATAAGTCGATGTCCCGTTGTTGTAGTTGATCAGAAGGTGGTGGAATCCATATGGGACATTGTCGGTTATGTAGCTGCCATATGAATTAGGATAATTAGTCCACCAAGAAATGGTTTCGCCAGCGAACGCGCTAGTCCAACTTCCTAAACCAACAGTTCTAATATTTGAACCACCAGAGACAAAACCAACAAGACTGTAATAAGGACTGTTGTCAGTCTCAGGGCTTGAAACTAAAGCTTGGTAATTTCTGAAGACAATTTCCAAAGTGTAAAGCGTTGTGTTGAGTCCAGTAATTGTTGCGCTGCCAGCTCCGTTAAAATACATAGCGTTGGCGTTGACAAAACAACCTCCGCTTAATGTGGCGTTATTGTTGTTTCCACTCAAGTCTGCCCAGCTGGTCATGCTGTAAGAAGGCATCTGCGAGGTGGGCGGGGTGAAATTGCTCGTATACCTTGCGTACTTAGTTAACCTGAAGTCGTCTATGTACCCGTTAAAGTTTTGACCGTTAGCGCCGCCGTCAGAGTTTCCAATATAAACAGATTTACCAGAGTCGTATACTGATCCGCTAAATGACGCAGAAACGCCACCGTAGATTCCGTTAAGGTATCCTTTAATTGTGTTGCCATTTCGCACTACTGCGACATGATGCCAGGTATTCGGAGTAACTCCAGAAGCCAGGTTTACGCCACCCAAAGTCCAAGTACCTGCCGTGTTAGTGATTGTTATCCACAAATTGTTGCTGGCGTCAGTTCCAATGCAATACGCATCGTAAGTTCCTGCGTTCCTTTTGCATATGATTCCGTTCAAAGTGGCTGAAGTTATGTAAACCCAGCATTCAATAGTCCAATCACCGCTACCTAACTGAAAAATTGCGTTGTTTGGAGTGCTAAGATAATTGCCGTTTCCGGCAAAATACAAGCTTTTTGTCCCATACTTGTATTGAGTTGAACTCGGCCCAGCCGAACCAGTTGCGGTCATGGTAACAGCATTTGAGCTGCTGTCTGTTGTCGTTTCTCCTAGAAGAAGAAGCGAGACATTTGAAAAAAGAAAATCTCCTCCGCTATTTGTCGCTCTTGGATTCGCAGCATCAAGCAAGAGAAACAAATTGTTTGTTGCAATAGACGGGGAGTGCGAGAGTCCCATTAGAGTCCAAACCTCCCCCGCATGGCGTTGAAGTTCTGAAGAACTTGGGTCGCTGTTAATGCCAAATTGTAAAAGCTTACTTTGCCTATCGAACCAGTAAAGTTATATGAGCCATCATATCTCCAAGCTATTTTGACTGACTGGCCGGTAGACAAAGAGCCGCTAGCAACATGTGTGCTGTCTAAAACACCGTTTATATATTTGGATACGGTGCCTGAAAGCCTAGAAATTACTAGGTGATACCAAGTATTAGTGCTTATTTGACTAACACTATTGTTGGCTGTATTGGCGACCCAAGTACGAAAATTATTAGGAGAAGCAGCCAAATAATATGTTATTCCAGCACCATTAAGGTTGTCATCTAGAGAAAAAGGTAGCGAGTAAGGAGCAAAAGATGAAACTCTTGCCCAACACTCTACTGTAAAATCACCCGTACCGACATTAAAAAGAGATGACGAAGTTGTGGCGGTAGCGCCAACATTGGCTCCCGAATATGTTAGGATGCCGCCGTTCGTAGAACTGAAAGTGGGACTATTGCCTATGGTGGCACTGAGTCCGTTGCCCGACAAATCACTCCAAGCGGTGCCGCTGCCAGCATAACTTCTTGCGTTCCCAGGGTCTAAACAAACAACCAAGCCACTTGTGATGATGTTGGGGTTGTAATTAGTTGCCATCTGGCTCCACCTCCAGCTTGGCGATATCTTTACGCGTTGCGTAAACAATAAAATCACAGCAGACCTGGCGGTCGGATTCGATAACGACCCTCTCTGCGTTGGCGTCAACAACAAAGAGCGAGGGTTGGGCAAACTTCCGGGCAGTCAGGTTGACCGTAATGCTCTCGGGATCAACGAGATCGACCCAGTAGTCCGGCAGGATGATGACATTCTCCCCTTCCAGCCTGCCCCTGAAGTAGACGCCGTTTTCTGGACCTTCCAATGAGGCGTAGCGGAGCTTCTTGCCTTCGGCGGCCTTTGCAGGAGTCGGGTGGGGGATAAGGAACGACTTGGTCACAGCGGCGAAGTTGCCGTTGGCGTCCATGTAGGCCAGGGCCGTACCGCCGTTGTTCTGCCATTCCTGGATGTTAGCCGTCTGGCTTGCTTTTGCTCTGAAAACTACAGGCGATCCACCAGAAACATCTCTGCCGACTCTTAAGACATAAGTGCCAGCCATGTCCCAATCAAGGCCATAGCCGCTAGCCGTGTAAAAACCAACATTGGAACTGTTGGTGTTAATTGTAAGCGTGCTAGTTCCAGTAAACCTAAAAGCTTGGCCTACCGAGCTAAAATTTAGGGCTGGTCCAGTATCTGTCCAAATGTCGCTATAGTATGCGCTGTTGGTGTTTGTTGACTCAGTAAGTCTAAGCTTGAAGCCGTTTGAATACGGCACCGTAGAAATATAAGCTAAACCAGTTGAAGACTGGATTTCTAAAGGATTTGCTGTCTGCCCCAGGAAGGCCTTGATAATCTGACCCTTGGTGCCGGTGGCTCCGGTATCAACCTGGAGCTTCGCACCAGGAGAGGTAGTGTTGATCCCGACATTGCCGTCAGAAATACAAAGGCGCGTAGCTACTGTGCGGGCGTTGTCTGCGGTATCGATGTAAAATTTCGTAGCATTGTAGCCTGAGCCGACTTCCGTATAAATCCGAGCCTTATAGTAACCAGTATTTCCGTTGTACCAACTAATGGCCTGACGGCCCGTACCCTGCGCACTCGCTTCGTATAAATAAATCGAATCACGAGTGGTCCCATCTGCCACGGTCTGTTCAATGTAAAGCGGGTTGCTTGTACCGTTATTAAGATAAGTTTGACCAGAAACATGCAATCGATACGAAGGAGAGTTTGTGCCAATTCCTACATTGCCAGAAGAATCTATGACAGCTCGTTCGCTATTATTAGTATAAAACCTTAATGGAGTGACACCTGCGGTGCCTATCTGCATTGTTGACGCATTGTTTGCGGCCCAAATTTGAAAATTATTTGCGCCGCCATACACTCCGGCCCCAGCCGTATAGCCTGATCCGGTATAAGAAATTATGCCATAAACCCCGCCCGACATCGCTCTACCAACGGCCACCACAGCTCTTGCTGCTGTGCCGACATTTGTATTAGCTGTAGCGAAGCCAGAATCGTTATTGGTGCTAGCGTTTGAATAAATCCCAGCACTGACGACATTCGATGGGGTGGTAGTGCCTATGCCGAGTGACGTACCATCATCATATAAAAGGCTGTTGCCCAGCGTCTGTTGGCTCGTGAACTTCGGATGATAACCGGCGGTGCCGGAGATGCCGAAGGGCTGGCCGATGGGGCCAAACTGCACATTGTTAATTGCAGCATTTAAGTTGTAGAAAGAAGTGTCAAAGTACAACGGATTGCCCGTTGAGCGGGCAACCGTCCGCTGAATTACGCCATCTTTCCAGTATTGAACATTGGAACCGTCGTAAGTGATCGACAACACAGTAGAGGTAGTATAAGCGCCATATGTAGATCCTGCGCCACCACTTTCATATATTTGAAGAATGCCATCGTTTCTAAAATACCAAGCGTAATCCAAAGTGCCATAATCAGCATTTGTTGTCGGGTCGCTATTAAGCCCAAACATGATGTAGCCGTTTGTCTGCGAGGCTCTAGCTGCGCAGTAAACATTCTTCGTGTAGCCTTCGCTAGAATAAACCTGCCCATCCCATGTGTTGGCGTTTCCAGTACTTTTCGTATAAGTGCCAGCACTAGGGGAGGTGACACCTCCGGTGTAATTCGGCGTCCAATAATTATTCCCGAAGATAGTGGTTGTGGAGTTAAACGTCCCGTAGGGCGTGAAAGACGAACCCGTAAAAGCCCCCGTCGGACTCACCGCCGCAACCACGGCCCCGGTGCTGTCTTGCCACTCCGTCAAGTTCGCAGACTGCGTAGCTGCGCCCTTGACGATTAAACCTTTTGTTGCTGCGGCTGAACTAGTTACTTGTAGTTGTGCGCCGGGCGAAGCCGTTCCGATACCAACATTACCAGCAGAATCAATCCTCATTTTTTCGGCATTATTCGTATAGAAGGTCATGCCGATGGGATTATAGGTTCCGCCCTGATTTAGCCTAAGCTCACCAGTTCCAGAGGTATTGTTGATTTCAAAAACATAGATATCATTACCAGTTGTGCCTTTGTAACCTATCAGAGCGTATTCGCCATCGCCGGAACCACGTTGAAAACCGATCTTGCCTGCCGAAGCACCAATTGACAGATTGTTGCTCGGCGAAGCCGTGCCAATCCCAACATTGCCCGAAGTATCAATCGTCAACTTTGGCGTCAAACCACCGCCGCTATTGCGAGTGATAACCTGGAACTTACCTTGGGGAACGCCAAGAGTGGTGTGGGTCAGGTTGTTAAAACCAATGGCTCCGACACCGTACAGGGTAGAGTTGGTCGTGGCTGTATTGAACCCAATCGCAATTCCGTTGCCAGCTGTCGTGTTGCTGTTGTTGACCGAAAGACCCAGGGCGTTATTGGCACCAGACTCTAGGTTAGACGCAGAACTAGTTATGCCACGAATTGGCTCGTAAACATTTGCGCCAACGACATCAAGGCGACCCTGGGCCGAAGTTGTGCCAATACCAACATTGCTGCCATCATCATAAATGAGACTGTTACCGACCGCTGTCGATCCGGTGAACTTGGCAATGTAATTGGTGGTGCCGCTAACTGTCCCGCCCGAAGTGACGGTCGTCCACGACAGCGTCCCGCTCCCGTTCGTCGTCAGGACCTGGCCGTTGGTGCCGTCTGCGGTGGGGAAGACATAGGGGTAGGTTTCACCCGTAGCACGCCAACGAGCAGAGGTGGCATCATAAACAACCTGCATCATCCTGCCCGGGCCAAGAACGACATTAGCACCTGTCTGGGTGGTGATGCGATTGCCCGCCGTGCTGGATGCGCTCTCGTTTACCAGCGTGATGTTGAAAGTGCCGATGTTGTACAGCCAGAACACGCGGCCGTCGCTATGGACCCAAGTTGGACTGCCGCTCCCGCCAGCTGTCGAGGCAGGGGCAATTCCCGTGATGGTCGTGGCTGCCGTAGCGTTCAACCTTTGGAACGCCGAGTGGCCAGAAAGATTCAGGTCATTATAGGAAGTGTTGACGGTCGTTGTGGATGATCGATAAGCCCAAGCCCCGCCTCCCGTACTACCATCAGTCAACTCAAGCGTGGCCCTCTTGCCGTTGGTGTTGTCACCAGTATATGCCAGTCCAAAATTGGCATACCCCTTGATGTGGGACCATCCCACCCGCATGTTGAAGCCCTGGTTCCAGTTGAAACCGGCAGAATCAATGGCCCAACCATAGCTATCATTAGTTTGGCCGTCCGCGTTAATGATATTAGAAGAATAAATACCGTCGCAATAAATTGTGCCTGCGGTCAGGTTAGTCTTGGCATTATTGGCCGTAGTCCTCAAAGCAATGTGGCTGCCGCCGAGCTGCAAAACACCATCCTTGTTGATGACGCTGCCTTTGCCTCCGTCGTGCGACAGTTGGATTTCATCAGTTCCTGCCACGCCGCTGGGTTGGCGAACAATCAAAAGGCCATTGCCGCCCGTAGTCGCCTGAGCGCCCGGCTGAATAATGATGCTGCCGCCAGCCCCGCTGGTATTCGCATTACCGGCCTTGATCTGGACATCATCGCCCGCCCCCGACGAGGTCTTGTCCTGGGCTGCGATTACTCTAGTTGCCATTTGTCAAACTCCAGATTAAGCCAGACCGCTGCCCAGACCACTACCGCCGCCACCGCCACCACCACCGCCCGCAGTCCCGACACGCACCAGAGACACTTTCGACTGCCAGTAGATGGTCTTGTTGGCCTCGCCCGTGCAGCTGATTTTCAGGGCGTTGTTGGTAGTATCCGCTGTGGCTGTCGCCGCCCAGTTCGCCGCCCCGTTGTCGCGGGCATCGATATCCTGGGAAGTCGAGCCAACCATCGCCGTCGTGCCGCCCGAGGACCGCTTGATCACGCCGGTAAAGCGGGTCGCAAAGCTGTCACCTACCGTACCCGAGATGCCACCCGTCTGGGTGCCCAAAACCCGGGCGTCGTAGTACCAGGCTTCGCCATTGGACAGGCCCAGCCGTGTGCTGGACCCGTCCAAAAAGAGGTCAACCGTCGTGGCCGAGGACGAGGTGTTGTAGGGGAAGAGGTCGGTGCTTTTGGAGTTGTTGGTGCCAACCCAGACATCTATCTGCCGGACGGGGGTGCCGGAGGCCCCGATGCCAACATAGTTGTTCACCGAAGGTGTGATCTGGCTGACATTGATGCCGCTGGCAAAAGTCTTGACGCCGTTGACCGTCTGAGTCGTGTTCAGCGTGACATAGGTCGAGGAGAGGTCGGGGATGTCCGACGCCGACAGCGAACCGGAGGACAGGTTGGTGCCGTCACTTTTGAGGATGCCCGAGGCGAAACTGGTCTGGCCCGTTCCGCCGTTGGCAATGGGCAGCGTTCCCGTGACAGCCGAGGTGCTGGCAAGGTTGATGGCCCCGAAGGCAGGCGCACCGCCGCCGGATGGGACACGCAGCACTTGGTTGGCCGTGCCCGCCGTGGTCGCCTGGATGGCCGAGGCGCCGTTGCCCAGCAGGACGCCGTTGCTG
>Ga0315901_10008202_pt1 | contig 12176 bp, 7 predicted proteins | sample LakEriMetagenome_10_FD_203761 | JGI IMG/M metagenome (GOLD analysis project Ga0315901, IMG submission 203761) | Freshwater fungal communities from buoy surface, Lake Erie, Ohio, United States - Buoy 2 MA116 | ecosystem: Environmental > Aquatic > Freshwater > Lake | place: USA: Lake Erie, Ohio...
GAGTTTCTGTTGATTATTTCTTTCAGCAACTTTGAGTTCTCGGTCATTGTGGAACCAAGCAAAGGAACAGCATTATCAGCCTTGATCGCGTCAAATACACCTTCAACAATAGTTATTGGTTGAGTCCAGTCAATAGAAAGTTCGTTGAAGATAATGTTCTTTGAGGCTTGTGGGTTTTTGTACTTTGGAAATGCGTTCGTGAAAGAACGAGAGATAAAGTAGTTCACCCATCCGTCGTTGTTGAAAGAAGGAATGATAATGCGGTCGTAATAGGGTCCAGAAGGGCACCAGCCGATCTTCCAACGCAGAATGTCCGCACGGGTCAAGCCTCGCTCGTAAAGGTATTGTAGAGGCTTCTCGGAGCCTTCCATAAGGTTTCTATTGGCAAGCGATTCAAATTCCTCTGGGAGTTTGATGATCGTTTCAAGTTGAGGCTTTGTTTCCAAAAATAGTTCTTCAAACTTGGATAGATCAACATCGTTATCGTAATGCGCCCATTCTTGCCTTGCTTCAAATGAACCAAACTGACGCACGATGCGACCAAATTGCTTGCCGACCGAATCGCAGATCCAACACTTATAGACGCCCTTCTCAATGTTGACACTTAGTTTGTGCTTGTGGTGCTTACAGAAAGGGCACTTGAAAAGATATTCTTGGCTGGAACGTCGTGGGGTTCCAAGAACATCGGTTAGGATCTGGAGTTTTGTTCGCATAAGAAACCTGCTTTAGCAATAATGATAGAGTCAGCCTTATCATAAGACTCTGGCTTGACTGAACCTGTTCTCGTTAAGCATAACACGAACGACGGCTCGTTGTCTATCAAATGCTTCAGCACAACCTCTTTTGCTTTTACGCCTTTTTCTATTTTGATTCCACAGGTTTTTCTGGCCGATGTAGCTGCGATATATTGAGGTTCGTGTCCGAAAACCTCAAAACAAATCCAACTGACTACACCGTTGAATGAAGCCAGCGTTGACAAAGTTTTAGCAGATGAAAAACCTGTGCTAAATGACTGTAGGGACTTTTCAATATAAACTTTCTTGATCTGATGCTTTTGGCTCAATTCTGCTATTTGCTTCTTTACATAAGCGGCTTTCTCAAAAATTGACTCAAACTTGTTTTTGTTTGTGAAATTCCACGCTTCGTTTAGAACGATGCTTCCATTTTCGTCTATTACTGTGTAGCCGGTTATGCTTGTTGAAATGTCTAAACCGAGGATCATCAGAAGTCCATTTTCAGCTTAAAAGTATATTCTCTATCTAATGTCTTTCTAACTGGTTTTGCGAGTTTTGCGATGCCAATAATGTTTTCATTTTCGTCATAAATGGCGATTTTGGTAATGAATGTTTGCTTCTCAAAACTGGCAGTTTGTGTAAGATAAGAAGAAGAGATAGTGTTCTTTATGTCTAATGTGTGTTCAATAAACCTTGTATCCGACACAGAGGCAGAGCGATTTTGTCTTTGTGTATATTGTAGATAAGTTGGGTTATTACTAAAATCTAACTCGCCAAGTGGAGCAGCGCAAAGCATAGTGACCGAAGGAACGTAATTTATTGCCTCAAACTCAACATTATAACTGGAGGAGACTTCGGCACCGACAGCAGTTCCGTCGTTCATTCCTGAACCAAAATAAATCCACTTTGGTTGGTCTGCGCTTGGAGAAGCATCGGGATAGTCTAAGGCATATCCTGCGATGTCCCAGGAACCAGTAAGAAGAATAAATCCTTCATCATAGAGAGCCACCCCAGCAACGGAACCAGAACCACCAGAGCCAGAAGGCCCGACCTGAACCATTTCTCCATTTCCTCTAACATCTTGTAGTTCTCCTATTAGAGTTCCAGTTACGAAGAATTTTAGGCTTAGGCTCTTCTTTTTTAGTTTAGAGCCGTAGAAAATGTTTGGAATGGAGATAAGGTTTATCTCTTGGGTTGCTTTATTCCCGAGGCTGGAGTTGTAAACATAGTGTCTTGACTTCACCTTGTAAAAGTCCAAAGTGTTTCTCAAAGCACTTATTCTTGGCCTGTCGCTATTTGCAGCGAAGAACTGGCGAGTTATGGAAGAAGTTATTGGATAAGTTCCTGTTATAACTTGACCCAAACCATAGGCAGTAGCGAACTGGGTGTCGCTTGTTTCACGGAAAGCAACGGCTTGATCAGTCTTTACTGTGTAAGGATAAATAAGACCAGTTGTAGCATTCCTATCTACGTTTTCCTCAAACAACGAAAGGGTTCCAGTAGGCCCAACCACACTTGCGGCGAATGAACCTGACTGTAACCCTTTCTTATTGTAATAAACGTGTGTGTTGTGGATAAAGAACTCTTGTTTTATTTGAGCCTCTATCTGGTTTACAAATAAGTCTGTTTCTTTGAATTTGTAAAGATACACAACTCACGCCCCTTTATCAGTAGTCTAGTCGGACTCTTAGGGTGAGTTCGTTGCTTGGATCCTTGCGAAGAGGCTCGGAAAGTTTGGCGACAGCAAGTAGTTCGCGGTCAGCAGAGTACATACCAACTGAAGTTACATAAGCAACTGGTGGGTCTGTTCTGCGTGTCTTAACGCGGATCTGACTTCCTGTTAGGTAGGTTGGGTTTGCGCTGTAGTTGAATTCGTTATGGTTGACACGGCAGAAATAGACAGTAGAGTTTAGTTCTGTGGTGTTATTAAACGAAATGTTGTAAATACGATTACGCAAGAAGGCAGAACCAGAATCGATTGTTTGTGCTGTTGCAATGGTTGTGAAGTTTGCACCAGAGCCGGAAATAGAACCAGCGGTCATAGATGAAGAAAGAATACCACCATCTGCGCTGTTGTAGAATAATTCTAGAGCATTTAGGACAACGACCCCGGCTTGATAATAAATCAAACCTACGGGTTGAGCCGCTGCGCCCCCGGCCTGCTGAGATGCGCTAGCAAAACAAGAACCGGCAGAGTTAGAAGCATAAAGAATTCCATACTCACCGGCAGGAGAATTGACGCGATAAGTGGTAGCAGCACCCGAATCTGTGATGATGATTCGGTTTGCGAAACTTGCTGGGGCGCTGTAAGTGCCTGTAACAGCAAGTTCCATAGAGAACGTGCCCTTCTTTACTTCGTCTTTGGTTAGAAGACGAGAAAGGCTCATCACGAAAGCGGCGTCGATCTTGTCGCCGGAAGTCAAATCACCGTCTTGATCGAACTGACGAACTGAACCTGTTTCATCAAAGCCAACAAGAACTTGGGCCATTTGATTATAAATGGCACCTTTCTTGGCTTGTTGGGTGGCAATGCTAGAATACGAAGCCCAGACTGGACTAGCACCCAATGAAATATCAAAAATGTGATTCGCTGAAGATGATAGGTAAGGATAGTCATAAACGGACTGAAACATTCCGTGCGAGAATGACTTGATGTTAGAATCACTAGTGTAGGTTCCAGAGATAATCGAACCAGTAATAGGAATCGACTCATGGAGTAGAGTTCTAGTATTTGTTATATCATTAGAAGTAAATGATTTATAGACACTTGCCATTTTGTTTTATCCTTTTATCAAGCTTTGATATATCTAACTGGAATTTCGATCTTGTATCCGGTTGTAACGCCTTCGATCTCAACGAATGTATCAATGTAACGAAGGGAACTTACACCATTGACGGTAAGGCCAGAACCACCAAGTTCTGTAAATAGTGAATAAGAACTTCTTAGGTTCTCGCTAGCGGCGATCTTAAAGGCTAATCTTGTGCCTCTTGAACCTGCAATGACTTGGGTATTTGAATTGACAGAAGTATCTGTATTTGTAATAACAAATGTGTTATTGGCAGTCAATGAGAAAAAGTATGTTGCAATTCCATCATCATCTATTGAACTTGGTCTGGCTAAGCCTTGACCACCATTAGCTGATGGAGAGTAGATAGAACCTAAGTCATTATGCACTCTGATAGCATATTGGGTTTCTTTTAGTGATGGAGGAAGTTCAATAGTTGGAGGTTGTGCTGAGTTATCGATACCTTGATCAACTAGAACATATCCTTCACCAATAGATGGGTTGAAGCCGTTCAGAATACCAGTAGCATTTTGTAAAGAAGCATTGGTAGATGTTGTATTATCAACTGTGACAATAAAAACACCACTTGAATGCTTGGCGGTAGCGGCTTTGAGTTGGTTGAGCTTCAAGACGGGGAGATAAAATAAATCAAAGCGGTTGATCGACATAAGCTTTGACTTCATAAAAGAAGCATTATTTGTGAAGGACTCTAGAATAGGAGTTTGCTTGATAGAAAGATCGTAGTAAGCAGAGCCACTTGGATGGTTTGCATTGTATAACGAATAATCAATTTCGTCATCTCCAAGAGCAAATGCGGTAATTTGGAAACTACCATCTCCTCTTGCTAGTCTCATACGACCAACATCGGTCAATACAGCGTCAAGAATAATGTCGCCTGAATTATCTAAAAATGCCATTTTATCTCCTCACTTTATAAATAGTATTGTTCATAAATAAAGCCTCTATGTGAAGCGTCAATAAACTGTGTTGTCTTGGTATTTATTTTAGATCGGGGTATTCATACCAGTAGTAACCTGGCTATAGAAAGTATCTAGAACCTGACCGATACTATCTGTGTTAGTAGTACCAGGACCACATTTTTCAACAGGATCAATTATTTCAATTGTCGGTACAACATTGATATCTAGCATTCTTCCAGTATCTAGTGAGGTAAACCTAATTTTGAATTTCTTATCCCAAATTGGATTTTCTACGTTAGTTGCTAACTTCAAGCTTCGTATCGCTTCTCTTGCTGTACGAACTCCGTAGTTTTCTACCAGTTCTAGAGTGGAAGAATAAATATCTGTCTGCTGACGAGTTGGAGACATCATAAACAGTCTTCTCATCTCAGCCTTTTCGGTAATAGCTGATGGTTTTGCGAAGTCAACAACTCTTATAACAGGGAATATTGCTCCACCATTATTTATCATTTCAAGTTCAAATACCTTTGAAGGGTTTGAAATATTGTTATTTATGTCTATTGTTCTAAAGATATAGTAATATTTCTTATTGGGAACAATATTGTGTTGTTGTGAGATGCCGTTAGAATATGCTTTGATGTCAATATCTCTGAATACTGAAACATTTCTATTTCTATTCAAACCTTCGCGATAGTTAACGAATTTGAATACACTTCCTTGTTGGAAGTCTTGATAAGTTGTAGGATGCTTATCAATTCTAAAAGCTTCGTAGTATTGAACATCTGGGTCACCTTCAAAGTCAAATAGCGAATCAGCAGTAACACCTCTAGAACTTGCAAGAGAGTTGATATACTCCTCGTCTTGTCCAGTAATGGGAACAAACTTGGTTGTATATCTTCCTGCCATTGTATTCAAGTTGATCAAGACAGAACTATCTACGTCCTTGTAAGGTATAAACTGAACATCTGGTGGAGTTGGTAATTCGGCAACAGCTTTACCAGAAGCGTAGAAAAAAGGTACTTCGTAAATGATAGGGTTAGGTACAACGTTAGCCAAGAATGATGTTCTGCAAGTAGTTGGACTTTGAGGAGGAGGACACTCACAAGTTTGTTGTATCTTGGAGTCATCTCCCAAATATGGATAGTCATCTGGGTTGCAGTCTACGTTTTTGGTTTCAAATTGAAGGACGCTGCTGAATAAAACGGAGTTGGAACTGTAGTCCGGTCTTACTTCAAAGGAGCCTGGTTGAACCCTGACGTTTGCCAAGGGCTTTAGGATATTGCCCACTTGGTTCACTATTCTACTATACAAGGAAGCTAGTCTAGGGAATTGACCATTTGAGTTTAGTAATGAAAGAAGAACCACAAAGTCTGATCCAGAAAAGCCTCTAGTCCTTGTTGTTCTGTCAAATTGTCTTGCTTGATCAAAAAAGTCTCTGATAATAGCGGCTGGCTCACCAGAATTTGGATCAGTTGAAATTCTATTATTTGAATAAAGTATATTCAAAACATCAATAAATGTTTGTTCAATTTGATTTATTTCACCAACAGTAAGGTTTTCTATTTCAAAATTTGTACCACTATTATTTGATAATAAGTTTTGTACTTTATTCGTAAGCTGTTCATCTATTTCTGCAAAGTTGGGACCAGTATCATATCTTACATTTCTTCCGTTTGAGATGGAGGTAACGACTCTACAAGGGTCTTTAGATGAACTGTTACAGTCACATAGAAGCCTTGTTGTCAAACAGCCTTTCTGTATATAAACCAAAAATTTCTGAATGATGGAATTTATGATGGTTTCGTCAAAGCCATTATTTACCAAAGTTCCATCTAAGCAACTAACAAATAGTTCGGTCAGTCTTTGCTGGGCAGCGTCAATACCCATTATGGTTATCATCTTTGAAATTTCAACAGGTAAGTTTCCACTACCTTGATAACCTCCTAGACCACTTTGAACCTCAACTGTGTTTGTACAGCCATTTGGGTTGATAAGTAAGTTTAGTTTCAACTCTTGTGTAAGTGGAGCGCAGGAGAACTGATAGGTTCTTGCTGCGTTGGTCAAAGAAATATCATAAGCGAAATTATATGGCAGGCCAGAACGCAAAGCATCCACATAAAATCTTGCCATTTCTGTAATGAATTCGTTACTTGTAGCCATTATCTTATTCCTATTTCATACATTTATTGTCAACCAATTTGACCAACGCCAGGACCAAGACCTTGTGGGCCTCCACCAGCACCTGCATCTCCAGGCTCGCGTCCAGCTTGACCAAAACCAGGTACTGTTGTGCCTCTAATTGGACTACCTGGTATAGTTACAACCGGTTGCAGCGGTGGTACTTCAGGAGTGTTATCATAGCCAGGGTCTATAGGTACCGGTATCATTGGACTTAGTGATGGTGTTTCTAGAGCGGGTGGAACCGGCTTTTCTATTAGTGGAATGCTTGCAGGCTCAAAATCCAACACGTTATCTTCACAAGGAGGTTTTGTATTTCCAACATTTGTATAGTAATAGTCGCTTTCTAGTACTAAAACATAAGAATATATTACATAAGTGTAAAACCTATCACTCATTATCTGAGTATCTACATAGTTTATCACTTCTTCTTTTGAGGAATTGAAGAACCAAATTTCTTGTGTTGGTGTTGCAGTTCCAAATGGCGTTATAATGCCTTCTTGATATAATGTCTGATACAAAGTGGTATTTAGAATTTGGTTTGTTGAAGAAACCAATGGAGCAGAAACATTAGCGTATTTAGCGACCTTATAGGCAATAGTCTCTTTATATGGTACTTCACCTTTTAGTAGTTGCGGATAACTTCTAGAGTATAGCTTGGTAATATTCGCTACTTTTGCGTGCAAAGCAGCCATCGAAACTGCATAATAAGAATCCGGTGGCTCTGTTGGGGCACCCATCATTCTAGCGGCAAGAGTTCCATTGTTCAGGATGATACTATCTGTGGCTTGTGGTTCTACTATGGGTGTCTGAAACATACGCGAGTTATCAACTTTTTCGCCAAGTTTGAGTATCCACTCATAGAAACCCCAAGACTTTATCGATGCAAAACGACTTTCTTCTTCCAGTAAATACGATATGGCTCTACTTCTAAGGTTCTTTCCTAAAGTTTGTTTGAATAAACGAATTTTAGGTGTATCTATCTTAGTGGTTTCCTGCAAATAACGTAATAGAATACCATCTGTCTTTGTTTGCTCAACAGAACCAGCTATTGGGCCTGTTGGTTGTGTTCTGAAATTGATTCTGGAATAGTAAGGCATTATCTCTTGGAAGGGATAAAACTTATTTATAAGTGGCAATGTTTCGGCCAAAATATAAATAACCTTTGAATCAAATTTGTTTGTTCTAACAAAAATTGCTAAATTTTGTGCAAAACAATCTAATTCTGTCCTAAGTTTCAATATTGTTGGTTCAAGCTTATTATTCAAAATATGTTCGTACATATTTGCTAGCTTGGTTTCTCCACCAAGTTCATCTAAGCCTATTTCTAAGGGGTCTTCTTTTATAAACTTTTCGTATTCTTTGGCAGAGTAGTTATGCACAAATTCAACATCTGCATTGTTTTGAAAATCCACTTCTTGATCGAGTTTTTGTTCTTGATCGTTTACGATAGCTATCTGGTTATCAAAGTATCCATCTCTAAAGAGTTTAGCCGTGTAAGATAGTTTGGCAGGTACTTGTACTTGTACTGCTCCGATACTAACGTCAATATCGGTAGTGTATCTAGAAATAGCATCTGCTAGCTTTTTACCGAACGAAAGATAAGTAAGATCAACACCGATATCTCTCAGTCTTTCGGTAGTTGGAAGCCCCGCATCAGTCAAGAGCAACATAGATAACGGCGTCAAAGCACCAACATTGCTTTGAATTTGAGTATCTGTTGATAATGTTGAGTCTTCAATGGTAAAGGAAGACTCAATATCTTGAATTTTTAGAGGTTCAAACCCAAATATTGTATCAAAAGTTGTTGGGTTTTGAGAGTAAGGATCAAAACCATATAGATACCTACTCCAGCAAGTAATGCAGTCTGGGTATGGTCCAAAGATTTTATCTGCAACCAAAGTTACTGTGGTGGTTTTCACAACAGTTGGAATTGTCTTATATGTAGAAAAGGTATAGGTCTTCCCCAGCTTGATATCAAATGGGAAGTCTTTCTTTTCATTCCAAGCTAAAGAAGCTTTCGCGCCAGTAAAGTTATCTACGTCTATTGCACGACCACTAGGTTTCTTTGGAAACCAGTAGTTTCCAATAACTTGTCTAAACCTATCAGAAATATTCCTATAAACTCTATTCTTTTCAATAGAGTCTATAGATGGTAGTGAAGACTTTTTGTAGTTATTTTCATTAACAAAAATGAATCTTTGGGTTGCTTTCATCTTAGTGTATTATGTTCGTGTACGCGACGGGCGTTCCACTATCATAAGTAGTCCTTTGGTTCATAATAGAATGAATCCTATTTTCTATGTTCTTCTCGGACTTAGATAAGTTTTGCTTTCCAAGCATTCTTAATGGTTTTATATTTTCTCTTTCAGTCAAAGTTGTTGGTTTTAGTTTTGTATTTTCTAAAATGAAATATTCATTGTACACTTCAACTTCTTGCTGTCCTAGCCTCATTAGGGAGTTGTTAATAAGTTTTAGCCTACAGAACAAGTTTCTCTTTGACTCCAATATGCTAGTGTTGAGTTCACTCCATTCAACAGAGTTTAGGTTTGTTGGCTTGAATGAGAGATATTCTATCCTGGCGACAAGACCAAAGAAGTTGTCTAGGTATATCTTATTTGAAGGCTCGGATAAGAAACCTTTTTGGTTCACGAAAGTAAACATTCTAGATGCTTCCGAGTTTCTACGCTTATAAGCTTGCAGAGATGGGGGGAGGCTAGAGATGTTGCTTCTATCAACTACTTCTTCTAAAGTGGTTGTTGAATCAATATTTTCTTTTATGCTGCCTTTACCAACTTTCTCAAACCCGTCAATAAACGAACTCTCAATAGCAGAAATAATTTTGTCATCTGTAGAGACAAACTCGTTGGTTTGTTTCGTCTTGTTCTTGGTTGTTTCTATATTATTCTGAGTAAAGTTGGTCTGGTTCTTTAGGTAGTTATCCGATAGAGGTGGAACAGTAACAATATCTTCCATTTCCTCTTTGAAGTCGTATTCACCAGAAACTACTTGGAATGAAGCTGGGAGGTTGCTGAGCGAATCCATTATTGAATAGAAGCTGCTTGTCTTTGTAGCTTTCTGCTCTCTCGCTAGTTTTAGTTTCTTTAGGCTTCTTTCAAAATTGAAGTCATAGTCTTGAATACGCAAAATATCTATAACTTCATCTACACCATATATTTTCGTTGGTGTTAGGAAGAAGGTTGCTTTCTCCTTCAGTTGAGCCTCTTCAGAACCCAGAAGGTTCATTCGGTCGGCATTCCAGAACCTAGAAAATTCTATTTCTGCTCTGTTTTTAAGATATCTTTGATCGTATGTAATTAAAGATTTTGTTTGTTGTTCTACAAAACTCTCAGTTTCCAAAAACCCTATACCAGTTCCAGAACCGGCTTGAAACTCTTGTGATTGAATTTCAACATCAATAAAAGCTCTTTGTTTTGCGGTAGCCGATCTACTATTACTGGTTGTGGCACCAATATCGTCAATACCTTTTATTGGAACTCCTGTAGAGCGAAGCAAGCCAACTAAAGTTTGACCCAGAGTTTCAAGTACATTCATAAAGTCGTCGTGGTCTTCTTTAGTAGCTTTAGGGTTAGCCAAGACAGTCATATAATTAACAAATAATGTTGGGTTATAGTCGTTGCTTGGAAGAATGCTAAGAATTTGGTTTGCTCTGGCAATTGCCATTTTTGAAGCATCAACAAGTTCTCTGAGTAAAGAACTTGGTGCTACTGAATTTTTAGAGTTCTTTCCTCTACGAGTTTGCAGTCCTGAATACGCACGTTTTACGATATTTACTTTATCAAGATACTCTTCGGTAGCATTTTTGAGGAAAATGATGGAAGGGTCTTTGAATTTTAGACTTATTTTATAAGCAAACCTTCCTGGCGTGGTAGAACTATCTATGACTTGTAAGAACTTCACAGACTTTGAAGGGCTTGGCAACTCTACGAGTTTAGAAAGTATCACAGGCCCACCTTTATCGTTGATGGTTTCTTGGTCATTCTTTACTTTTGTTTTTGCATAAGAAGAACTACGAAGCTTGTTACCTGTAGGTGTTTTCTCACCAGTTGTTGAGTTTATCTTTTCGTTGCCGTTTTCATCTAACAGATCAACTTTTTCAATTTCAAAAATTTCTATTTCTTGATCACCATATACTTCTTTTGACTTTAGGTTCTGAATGAAACAGTTTTGCATTATTATTTGTTCGTAGTTGAACATAATGAATGCGATATTTGTATTACTGGAGGCTTTTGATAGCCAGAACTTGCTTTGTAGTGCTGGTTTAGCTGATAGAAGTTGTTGCTGAATGGCTTCTGTTATTGATGTGGAACAAACTTTCTTTATTCTATTCAATACATTGTGGTTACGAATGTTACCCAATGGCATTTTTATTTTGGAAATTTTGGTTGGCTGTAAGTTCTTAGTTGGATGAAAACTATATAGCTGCCCAGAAGCAGCGACTTGTGTAGGCATATTTGTCACAACCAACCTACTTGGATCTAAAGTTGCCAGACCTTCAGTTTGAACTTGTGTATTATCAAGTACTATAAGCTCTTTTATAGCACCCGTGAATACACCTTGTGGTAAGTTTAAGTTAGAAGTACCGAATACTTCATTGAATACAAGAGTGTCTAGTCTAACAAACGTGAACAAAGCTAGATGTTCGCATTTTGGTGGTATCTTGAAGCTAAACTTATCTTCAAATTGATAAGCACTTGTTACTATTTGTTTCACACCAGTATTCAACAAAGAAGGCTCCCAACCAGCCCAAGTTACAGAAATATCGGGGATCAAACCAGTTTTAGCAACTCTGCTTATCTTAGACTTCGTAAAGTCAAGCAAACTGTTTTCTTGTAAATAAGCTCCTGGTTCTCCTCTTTCAAATTTACTCTGAAGGGCTGGTATTGAACTATAAACTTGGTCGATCATCCCCTTCTCTATCATACTGGTTATCATAGGGTCTGTAGAGACTATCAAACAAAGCGTATAAACTTGGCTCGGATTAGTAGTTGGAGAATGGCAACAAGTGTCACACTCTTCCTCAAAAAACGAAGAACCTTTTGGGCTAGGTGTCGTGGATGGGGAAAGCGGCGGTGTTCCCGCCAATGGTGGTCTAATATACTCAGGTTGTTCGTTAGGAGTTGTGATAGAAACAGGAGGTGTAGTGCATTCTTGTTCAAATGGTATAAAATCCGAGAATGTTGGAACGTCATTCTGTTGGTATTCTGGTGGTGTCGAGCGGTCAGGATCAGGATCCCGCGTTTTCGGGCTTCTATCGGTGTAAGGGTTATATTGATAATACTTTATGAGATCAGTCAAAACTACTTCAACCAATAACGAATCATCTTTGATCTCAACTCTTCCGATATCAGCAGCATCATAAACACCGCCACTTAGGGTTTTACTAGAGTTTGTAAGTCCAAAAGCTAACTGCGGCATCCTGAGCCTCCTTGTTCTTCGTCACATTTCTCTTGTGCTATTTCTACGCCGGGAGCGACTATATTTCTATTTAGTTCGGTTTCGGCATATACCAAGTCACTACTAGAACATTCAATGTC
>Ga0315901_10008203_pt1 | contig 12175 bp, 11 predicted proteins | sample LakEriMetagenome_10_FD_203761 | JGI IMG/M metagenome (GOLD analysis project Ga0315901, IMG submission 203761) | Freshwater fungal communities from buoy surface, Lake Erie, Ohio, United States - Buoy 2 MA116 | ecosystem: Environmental > Aquatic > Freshwater > Lake | place: USA: Lake Erie, Ohio...
AATAACGGCCTGTATGCCTCCATGCTTTTGTAGGATAGCATGTATTGAATTTTTGTCGCGAATGTCGGCCTGTTCACACACAAATGGCTTTCCTGTTATAGCCTCTACTTGCTTAATCACATCAGTGGTTGAGTTTTCAAAATTATCAATCCCTACTACTTCGTAGCCCGCATGCTGCAATTCAACTACGGTGTGCGATCCGATAAAACCTGTTGCCCCTGTTACTAATACTTTCACGTGTACTGATTAATTAAGTGTATATAAATGTTCCGTGTGATGTTGTAATGGATACTTCGTTGTGTGAAGCCTGTTCTACATGTCCGATTACCTGAGCCGAAATATGGAACGTTGCTGCAAGTTGAATAATGGCTTCTGCAGTTTTTTCATCGGTGTAAATTTCCATCAAGCTGCCCATATTAAAAACTTTATACATTTCGTGCCACGTGCTGTTGCTTTGTTGCTGAATCATTTCAAATAACGGTGGTGTTTCAAACAAATTGTTTTTCACCACACGTAATCCGTTGATGTAATGCATGACTTTGGTGTGTGCTCCGCCCGTGCAGTGTATCATACCGTGTATAGAAGTGCGGCACATGTCAAACAGCGGCTTGGCTATTGGCGAAAATGTACGTGTAGGCGACAATATCATTTTTCCCACCGGTAGCGGGTGACCAGCCAGCGTATCGGTTAAGCTGAGATTACCGGTATATACCAATGCATCGGGAACCAGCGGATCAAAACTTTCGGTGTAAGATACGTATTTTTTGTGCAACGTATCGTGTCTGGCCATGGTTAGTCCGTTGCTTCCCATACCCGCATTGTAAGAGTGTTCGTAAGTTGTCTGACCAAATGAAGCCAGTCCTACAATAACATCACCGGGTCGTATTTTGCTGTTGTCAATAATATCGGTTCGTCTGGCGCGTGCAGTAACGGTGCTGTCAACAATTACAGTTCTGACTAAATCTCCTACATCTGCTGTTTCTCCTCCGGTACTATGTATTTCAATACCATACGACTGAAGCAAACTGATGTATTCTTCCGTGCCCTCTATCAGGGCCTTGATTACTTCACCGGGAATTAAATTTTTGTTTCGCCCTATGGTTGACGAGAGTAGAATAGGGCTATACACACCGGCTGCCATCAAATCATTTGTGTTCATCACAATGGCATCTTGGGCTATGCCCTTCCACACACTCAAATCTCCGGTTTCTTTCCAATACAAATAGGCTAAACTTGATTTTGTGCCGGCACCGTCTGCGTGCATCAGCGTGCAGTATTCGGGGTTGCCGCTCAGGTAATCGGGAACAACCTTGCAAAATGCCTGTGGAAACAACCCTTTGTCCATCCCTTTGATGGCAGCATGCACATCTTCTTTACCGGAAGATACGCCTCGTTTCATGTATTTGTCGTCCGACATCAGGCTTGAATTAGGGATACAAATGTATGAAACTGTCGGGGGCTGTACAAAAACAAAATAGGCCGCACTCGGTGCGACCTATTCTTAACCTAAACCCTAAGCTATGATTACTTGCCGGGCGGTAAGCCTGGCAGTATGAAAAAACATTGCTTATGCCACAAAATAACAATACTATGATTTGTACGAAAACAAAGTATGAATAATTTCCATAGTTGCACGTATGCAGATAGTGGTTTACTAGCTGTGTGTAAGGCACTTCGTACTAATTGTTAAATTTTTATTACTGTGTACACGCCAACTATTGGTGCACCTATATGTTTGAAAAAATATATATCGTTGCGCTATGAATACGATTGTGGTGGGTTCAGGCATTGCCGGTTTAGCCACAGCCCTTCGGCTGGCCTGTGCTGGTCATCGTGTTCAGGTATTTGAAAGCAACGCGTATCCGGGAGGTAAACTCAGCGAATTCAGTGCAATGGGATACCGCTTTGATGCCGGCCCTTCGTTGTTTACAATGCCCGAATACGTTTTGGAACTATACACACTGGCGGGCCAAAATCCTGAGAGGTTTAAGTATATTCAACTGGATACCTCATGCAGGTATTTTTATGAAGATGGAACGCGCTTTACAGCCTACCATGATGTGCGCAAATTTGAACAGGAAATAGCTGAAAAACTAGATGCAGGTGACGCAAAAAAAATACGCCCTTACCTTCAATCAGCTGCATTCAAATACCGTACTACAGCTCCACTTTTTGTTGAACAGTCGCTGCACCGCCTGCGCAATTTTATTACCAGCAAAACGCTCCGGGGTATACTCGCCTCCCCTTGGCTATCGCTATTCAGCAGCATGCATGCAGTAAACCGCAGCTTCTTTAAACATCCGCATCTTGTTCAGTATTTCAACAGATTTGCTACATATAACGGATCCGACCCGTACAAAGCACCCGGTTTGCTTACCATGATTCCGCATTTGGAGCACAGTGTGGGTACATTTTTTCCTATGGGCGGTATGCATCAAATTACACAAAGCATATATAACCTAGCCGTAGAAAAAGGTGTCGTTTTTCATTTCAACAGCCCGGTTGACGAAATAACCGTACACAACAAACGCGTAAGCGGTATTCGGTGTGGCCAAAAAGTGTATGCAGCCGACTGTGTAGTAAGCAATGCCGATATACATCAAACTTATAAAAGGTTACTACCACATGAAAAACACCCGCATAAGCTGCTTAATCAGGAAAAATCGTCATCAGCTCTGATATTTTACTGGGGCATCAAAAAAAGTTTTAGCGAGCTTGATTTGCACAACATATTTTTCAGTTCCGATTACGAATCGGAGTTCAGGCATTTATTTGATTACAAAACGGTGTATATCGACCCGACTGTGTACATTAACATCACTTCGAAATACAAACCGGATGATGCACCGGCCGGTTGCGAAAACTGGTTTGTGATGGTCAATGTGCCACACAACACAGGTCAAAACTGGGATGAAATTATACCGGCAGTTCGCCAGTCTGTTTTAGATAAGTTATCGCGGCTGCTGCATACCCCGATAGAACCGCTAATTGAAACCGAGAATATACTGGAGCCGCGCATTATTGAAAGCCGCACTTCGTCATTTGCCGGAGCCCTTTACGGCAATGCCAGCAACAATCGTTTTGCTGCGTTTTTACGGCATAAAAATTTTTCATCACACATTCGTGGTTTGTATTTCTGTGGTGGCAGTGTTCATCCCGGAGGAGGCATACCGCTGTGCCTGAGCAGTGCTAAAATTACAGCAGAACTAATTGGTTAAAGTAAATTTTTAGACATTTTTTTTGTATTTGATACACCCTTTGCCATGTAGCAGACACACTTAATATGCATACAAACTAATTGGTAGTTAGGGTTTTATAAGCTAAAGTGCTCCGTAATGATCGAATTATTAATTATACCAATTTACTTCTTATAAATAATAAATTATTTATAATTATTAATATATTTATTGCATTATTAGTTTTTATATGATGTACTTGCATGTTCAATGCATATAGGATTACAAATAAAATTTGCGCGTATGCGCAAAAGATTGACTCAGCAAGATTTAGCTGAACGAATCAATAAAACCCGACCGCTAATTAGCAATATTGAGCAAACGGGTAAAGTGAATTACTACACGTTGGTTAAAATATGCGAAGTGCTGGAGGTTGATATAGACTCCCTTCATCAAATGGTTGAAGAGCCCGATTCTTATTATCCAAGCGCTGACAGTAAAAATAAAAATCAGCGGTTGCAGCAACTGGAAAGACAAATTGAACAGCTGAACATGCTGGTAGATTCACAAAAGGATTTGATAGTTGCCTTAAAAGAGAAAGTAGAATTGCTATCCAAAAAATAATACCGCTGTATTAAGCGCGCGAGTGAACTTTCGGTTATTCGCTTGTTTACATCGTGCCGTATTCCTCCAACAGATTTTTCATTTCGGCTGCTGTTTTTTCGGCTTCCTTTCTTGCTGCATTTGCAAAATCATTTTCGGCCGAAGCATAAATAATGCTTCGTGAAGCATTCACCAATAAACCACACTGTTCATTCATGCCGTATCGGGCAACATCGTGCAGGCTTCCACCTTGTGCGCCAACGCCCGGCACCAGCAGAAAATGATTGGGTATAATCTTCCGTATGTGGCTAAGCTCCTCGGCTTTTGTTGCACCCGCCACAAACATCAGGTTATTTTGATTACCCAATTCGCAAGTGGTTTTTATAACCCGTTCGTATACGCGTTCGTTACCTGTCATCAATTGTTCGTAATCCGCACTGCCTGCATTTGATGTAAGGGCCAGCACAATACCCCATTTGTTTTCGTACTCAAAAAACGGAGCAATGGAATCTCTTCCCATATAGGGTGCAAGCGTTACTGCATCGCACGCAAGGGTTTCAAAAAATGCTTTTGCATACTGATGGCTGGTGTTGCCAATATCGCCACGCTTGGCATCGGCTATAATGAAGTGGCTATCGCCTATGTACTGCACCGTTTTTTCCATGCTGTGCCAACCGCTGTATCCGGAAGCTTCATAAAATGCCGTATTCAGTTTGTAGGCCACACAGGTGTGCCGTGTTGCATCAATTATAGCCTTGTTAAATGCAAAAACCGGATCGGATTCTGACTTCAAAACAGCTGGCAATTTCTGTATGTCGGTGTCTAGTCCTACACATAAAAATGAGCCTCTGGAGTAAATGTGGTTGACGAGTTGCTGGCGGTTCACGTATGTTTTTTAAAATAAAAAATTCACATCAAAAGTAATATGATTCAAATTTTTGCCCTGATTTAACGGACGCATATTAGGAACCAAACCCCTGTTGGCATTTAATAGCCCGTACTTGAGCATGACTTGTATTCCTAAAAAAGGCGTATGAAACTGTGCACCTGCCATTAGCATAAAATCATTCGGGTTAATAGCGGGTTTTTCGGATATCGAACCTCCTACGGCAAATTGTGCCGCACTAAGTAGCCTTGAATAGGAAGCACCCAAAGCCATATTAACGGTATTGTTTGTATTCAGCCCGTAGATAAGCAATAACGGAGCATCAATAAAATAGCACCTGATCTGACCATACTCATCCGGCTTATTGCGAAAACTGCCTCCTTTGCTGGTAATGGATAATTCAGGTTGAATCATCCAGTTTCGTGAAAAGCGGTAGCGAACGTACGCACCACCGGTAAGCATCAGTTGTGGAATAGCTGTTGTGGTTTCCGAACCTATCATCATAGATGCTCCTAAACCCAACCGAACACCCGCCTTAAGTGAAGGATTTAACTCCGGCTTCTCCATAACGATTGGTTCATCTGCATTGGCAGAAGATGAGTCGGATTGGGCAATCAGCCACACCGGACAAATAAGCAGCAAAATGAACCAAACACAACGCGGCATGGCACAAATTTATACGAAAACAATGAGCACGCAGCCACTACCATGAATTATTTATAAACGGTAAAAGTTTTACATCGCACGGTACTAAATTGCCAATAGCTTAATTTTTTATAACCTTGCACCGCTAAACACACTACTGTAATTCGCAACAACTATGTCAACATTAAAAGAAGACGCACTCAAGTACCATAGCAAAGGCCGTCCCGGAAAAATTGCCGTAATACCTACCAAACCAACAAACACTAAACGAGACTTGAGTTTGGCCTACTCTCCAGGTGTTGCTGAGCCATGCCTGGAAATTGCTGCCAATACAGACGATGTATATAAATACACCGCCAAAGGAAACCTGGTAGCGGTTATATCAAACGGAACTGCTGTATTAGGCCTTGGCGATATCGGCCCTGAAGCATCAAAACCGGTTATGGAGGGCAAAGGTGTGTTGTTTAAAATCTTTGCAGATATTGATGTTTTTGATATTGAAATCAATACTAAAGATACGGATGAGTTTATACGAACAGTTAAAAATATCAGCCCCACATTTGGCGGTATAAATCTCGAGGATATAAAAGCCCCGGAGTGTTTTGAAATAGAACGCAGACTAAAAGCAGAGTTGGATATTCCCATCATGCACGATGACCAGCACGGTACTGCCATAATAGTGGGCGCAGCCCTCATTAACGGACTTGAGTTGGTGAAGAAAAAAATTGGTGATGTGCGTGTGGTATTTAACGGTGCAGGCGCTTCGGCAATATCGTGTGCCAAGCTTGTAGTAACACTGGGTGTTAATCCTGAGAATCTGGTGATGTGTGACAGCAAAGGTGTTATACGTAAAGACAATAACAATCTGGATGAAACCAAAAAGCAATTTGCCACATCTCTTAACCTGCATACACTGGAAGATGCACTGAAAGATGCAGATGTATTTATAGGATTATCAAAAGCCAATGTGGTAAGCCAGGATATGGTTCGCAGCATGGCTGCTAATTGTATGGTGTTCGCATTGGCAAACCCCGATCCCGAAATTTCTTACGATGAAGCCTTGGCATCACGCAAAGATATTATCATAGCTACAGGCCGCAGTGACCATCCCAATCAGGTAAATAATGTGCTGGGCTTTCCTTACATTTTCAGAGGCGCCCTGGATGTGCGTGCAACCAAAATAAATGAGGAAATGAAAATTGCGGCTGTGCATGCACTGGCTAAGCTGGCTAAAGAACCGGTTCCCGAATTGGTAAATATGGCCTACAACGAAAAGTCCATTTCTTTTGGACCTGCTTACCTCATCCCAAAACCTCTTGATCCGCGATTGATAACAACTGTTTCGCCAGCTGTGGCAAAAGCAGCAATGGACAGTGGTGTGGCCCGCAGGCAAATAACCGATTGGGATGCTTACAACAACGAATTGCTGGCCAGGTTGGGTAAAGAAAGTAATTTTATTCGCGTTATCGGAAGCAAGGCCAGGCGCAATCCTAAGCGAGTTGTTTTTGCCGAAGCCGATAATTACAAAATACTTCGTGCCGCTCAAATTGTAAAAGACGAAGGCATTGCGTTTCCCATTCTGTTAGGCGACAAAAACAAGATTGAACAGATAATTCGTGAAAACAATATCCGCATTAGCGATGTGCCTATCATAAATCCGCTCGAAGAGGAAGAAAAACGCAACGTATATGCAGAAGAGTTTTTCAGAAAACGTCAGCGCAAAGGCATCACCCTGCACGAAGCCAAAAAGCTGATGCGCGATCGGAATCATTTTGCTCCCATGATGGTTGAATTGGGCGAAGCGGATGCCATGATATCCGGACTTACTAAAAATTACCCAAGTACCATAAAACCTGCATTGCAGATATTAGGAAAAGAAGAAGGGATAAACCGCGTTGCGGGAATGTATATTATGCTTACCAGTAAAGGTGTGTTGTTTTTCAGCGATGCCACGGTGAATATAAACCCGGATGTAAATGACATTGTAGATATAACCAAACTGACTTACGATGCCGTAAAGAAACTTAATATCAATCCACGTATTGCGTTGCTTTCCTACTCTAATTTTGGTTCGGTAGATGGCGATACGCCCAATAAAATGGCAAAAGCCCGAAAGCTGCTGAAAGAAAAATATCCGTATATGGTGGTTGATGGAGAAATGCAGGCCAATGTGGCGCTGAACCAACATTTGCTTCAGGAAAATTTTCCATTCAGTGAGTTGTGTGGTGAGCCGGTGAATACATTGATTTTTCCTAAACTTTCATCAGGCAATATTGCCTATAAGCTTTTGCAGGAGCTGGGCTCAGCCGAAGCCATAGGACCTGTATTGCTGGGGCTTAAAAAATCAGCTCATATACTTCAGTTGGGCAGTAGTGTACGCGAAATTGTGAACATGGTAATTATTGCCGTAGTGGATGCGCAAAGCAAGGAAGATTAGCGTAAGTACACTTCTTGCAAAACAATGCTTATGAAAAGGGCCACCACCACTTACCGTTGCGTGGCAAGCCTACATATACTCCATCGTGTCGTATTTCTGTTTTGTAGGTCTCTATAAAATCGCCCTGTATTCCTTTACCGTTTTTCAACTCGTATTTATAGCGGTGCACCGGGCATACCAATAAGCCTTTATCGCACCAGCCACCAGCACCAAAGCGGGCACCGGCATGCGGGCACCGATCGGCCAGAGCAAAATAGTGAGTGCCATCATACGCAAGGCTTATGCGTTTGCCTTCTACATCAACAGTACGCACCGAGTTTACCTCCTGTGGTTGCAGGCCATGCCTCATGAAATCGTAAACTTTATACCAGGAAAGCCACATCATTAATCAGTAATTACGGGAGTTAAAATAAGGCGTACCTTCAGGCTGGTTTGATCGTTGCCCATAGCCAAAATAAGCGAATCGTCTGTCAGTTTTTCAACCGGTACTTCTTTCTTTTTTTTACCCTCTTCATTTACTACGACAAAAAGGAGGGCATCGTTTTTCAGCTTCCACTCACCTTCGGCTTCTGCAACTGCATTTCCCGTTTTAAACGTACCGTCTTCATCAAATGCGTAAATATTTTTCATGAGCATATCGCGCAAATTGCCTTTGGCCACTTCTATCTGATCGCCTTGCAACGTATCGCTTAATACGATGGCTTGTTCAACATTGTAAAACTGCACATCACTTACCTGCCAGGTTTTACATAGCATCTGCTCGCGTTTGTTGCTGCATGCAAAAATCATGAACAGTATGGATAATACGCATATTCCGTTTTTCATGGTGCTCAAAAGTGCCTAAAAAATCTATTTTTGCCCCACTTTTTTTATTCACCAACTATGAATTGAATTATGAAAACAGTTGATCAGCTTTCATTTGCCGGCAAACGCGCATTGGTGCGTGTTGATTTTAATGTGCCTCTAGATAAAACTACTTTAACCATTACCGATGATGCCCGCATACGTGCCACCATACCCACACTCAAAAAAATACTAAATGACGGTGGCTCCTGCATTTTGATGTCGCACCTGGGCCGTCCTTTGAAAAAACTTAAAGAAGACGGAAGCATAGACAAAGAAAAATTTACCCTTAAACATACCGTACAACGTACATCCGAATTGCTGGGAGTGTCCGTCAAGTTTGCAGATGACTGCGTAGGTGCACAGGCTGCTGAAATGGCAGCAACACTCAAACCGGGCGAAGTATTGCTACTTGAAAACCTACGCTTTTACAAAGAAGAGGAAAAAGGTGACGTGGCTTTTGCACAAAAACTGGCAGCAATGGGCGATATTTATGTAAATGATGCATTCGGTACGGCACACCGCGCACACGCTTCAACTGCGGTTATAGCACAGTATTTTCCTGCAGCCAAATGTTTTGGTTATGTGATGGCGCGCGAAATAGAAAATGCCGAGAAGGTGATGAAAAATGCCGAGCGTCCGTTTACCGCTATTACCGGTGGTGCCAAGGTTTCAGACAAACTGCTTATTCTCGAAAACCTGATTGACAGGGTTGATAACCTCATCATCGGTGGTGGCATGGCGTACACCTTTCTTAAAGCTATGGGGTATGAAATAGGCTCATCGCTGTGCGAAAACGACCGACTGGAATTGTGTATCGAACTGATGAAAAAAGCTGAAAGCAAAGGCGTAAAACTGCTGCTGCCGGCAGATTCAGTTGTGGCCGATAAATTTGATGCCGATGCCAATGCTAAAGTTTGTGACAACAAACATATCGAAGCCGGGTGGATGGGACTTGACATCGGACCAAAAGCCATTGAAGAAAACAATGTGGTAATCAAAGCTTCGAAAACCATTTTGTGGAACGGCCCGATGGGTGTATTCGAAATGAAAAAATTTGAATCCGGCACCAAAGCAGCTGCCGAAGCCGTAGCCGAAGCCACCAAAAACGGAGCCTTTTCTTTAATAGGTGGTGGCGATAGTGCAGCAGCTGTGGCAAAGTTTGGATACGAAAATCAGGTGAGTTATGTGAGTACCGGAGGGGGTGCCTTGCTCGAATATTTTGAAGGCAAAGAACTACCCGGTATTAAAGCCATCAATGATTAAATCGGTATCCACATCGAAATCTTACATCGCCCTGGCCACCGCCTGGGCGATATTCATTTTATTTGCTACCATAGCCAATGTTAGCACGCTTAAGGCACTGCGCCTGTCCGATTTATTTGCCTATGATAAACCCATTCACATGTTGCTTTTCGGAATGCAAGCATGGCTGGTATACAGATGCCATAAGCAAGCCGACACTAAATTTCTGACCATAGCTTGTTTGGCCTCGTTTATGTATGGCATACTTACTGAGTTGCTGCAATCATGGCTTACCACCACGCGTTTTTTCGATTATTTTGATGTGCTGGCCAACGGATTAGGTTGTATGGTGGTATGGTGGAGATTCAGGCTGTCAAAACGAGTTGTATGATTGATGTGTAGCATGTACTTTTACCACCTATAAAAACAATACTCATGAGTTTATTACTTTCAGGAAAAACCGCACTAGTAACCGGAGCAACCCGTGGCATTGGCAAAGGCATTGCGCTTAAACTGGCACAGCAGGGTGCTCACATCGCCTTCACCTTTGTAAGCTCGGTTGAAAAAGCCAAGGCCTTTGAAGCCGAACTGAACACTTTGGGTGTAAAAGCCAAAGGGTATCAAAGCAATGCCGCTGATTTTAGCGAAGCCGAAAAACTGGTAGATGAAATCGTCAAAGAATTTGGCACGCTCGATATATTGGTAAATAATGCCGGAATAACACGTGATAATTTACTGATGCGCATGACCGAACAAATGTGGGACGAAGTGTTGGATACCAACCTGAAATCAGCATTTGCACTGACCAAAGCCGCTATGCGCCCCATGATGAAAGCCAAGGCAGGCAGCATCATCAATATTACTTCGGTAGTAGGTATTACAGGCAATGCAGGCCAAGCCAATTATGCTGCCTCAAAAGCCGGAATGATAGGCCTGACAAAATCAGTAGCCAAAGAACTGGGCTCGCGCAATATTCGCTGCAATGCCATTGCACCGGGTTTTATTGAAACTGAAATGACTGAAGCCCTGTCGGCTGAAGTACGTGCCGAATGGGTAAAAGGAATTGCGCTGAAACGAGGTGGAACTCCTGATGATGTGGCAAACTGTGTGGTGTTTTTATCATCTGATTTATCGGCCTACATCAGCGGACAAACCATTAATGTGTGCGGTGGTATGGTTATGTAATCCGTACTGTAATTAATGACGTTTGAATATTCACCGTGGCTAATTATTCCTTCTGCTGCTGCATCGGCTGCTGCTGCGTGGTGGCTGTACCGCAGTAATCCGCTTCGACTAGAAGGAAAAACCGGTGTGTTGGTGCAACGCATACTTATGGGCGTGCGCTTTGCCGTGCTGTTCATTTTGGCCTTGCTCTTAACAGGACCGGTAAGCGAATGGATTACCGAACGCACACAAAAACCTGTACTGGTTATTGCATCCGACAACAGCCAATCGGTTGCCGGAAGCCGCGAAGCCGCATACTATAAAAGTAATTTTCAAACTGAACTGAATGAATTTAAACGCCTACTCGAGTCCGATTTTGAAGTCGTACATCACACCTTTGATGAGCAGTTAAATGCACGTTCAACTCCTGCATACGATGGAAAAATAACCGACATCAGCAAAACGCTGACTCAGATTAGCAACCGCTACGAAAGCGCACAGCTGGGCGCAGTTGTATTAATCAGTGACGGACTTTACAACCGTGGCGATAATCCGTTGTACAGTTCGGAAGATATGGCCGTTCCGATATTTACCGTACTTCTGGGCGATACGGTTGCGCCTAAAGATGCACGTATAAAAAATGTACGCTGCAATCAGGTGGCATTTACAGGAAACAACATCGCTATTCAGGTGGATGTAGCAGCAGATAACTGTTCGGGACAAAGTGCTGTACTCAGTATTTCGCATAATGGAAATACCTTGGCACAAAAAAATATTTCGTACACCGGTTCTTCCTTTTTCGAAACACATACACTCACCATTCCTGCACTGGGCGAAGGCTCACAGATATACCGTATAAAAGTAAGTGCCGTAAGCGGAGAAAAAACCACACAAAATAATGTGTATGAGGCCTACGTAAATATTATTTCCAATCGTCAGCGTGTGCTGTTGCTGGCATTTGCACCGCATCCTGATTTGGGCGCCATGAAAAAAATGATTGAGGCCACTGAAGGATACAGCTGCGAGGTACAGTACATCAATGACTTGTCGGACATGAAACCGACTAATGCATACAGCCTTGTTGTGCTGCATCAATTGCCCGGTTGGCGTGGCGAAGGTCAAAAGCTGATTGAAGAGTTTAAAAGCCGCAATACACCCCTGTTGTATGTATTGGGC
>Ga0315901_10008204_pt1 | contig 12175 bp, 8 predicted proteins | sample LakEriMetagenome_10_FD_203761 | JGI IMG/M metagenome (GOLD analysis project Ga0315901, IMG submission 203761) | Freshwater fungal communities from buoy surface, Lake Erie, Ohio, United States - Buoy 2 MA116 | ecosystem: Environmental > Aquatic > Freshwater > Lake | place: USA: Lake Erie, Ohio...
CGTGCGAGCGCGCGTCGCTCCGCGTCAACGAGTTTGCGCAGCGTGGCGGCAAGCTCGGCTTGCACGAAAATCTCGCCGGCTCGCGGCTCCTCGCGACCTTCGCCTTTCTCGTTGCGATGCGGTAGCAAAATGCGTGCGGAGTTCGGCCATTCCTTGAGTTTGGCTTTCTCACGCTCGAAGCCATCGGCGAGCTGAGCCTCGATCGCGAACCCATCGGCCATCTCGATGGCTGGCGCCAACACTTCGGCGAGTGACAGTCGGCCGTATTCAGCCAGCATCACCATGATGCCGCCCGGTGTACCCGGTGTGACGGCCGCGAGCGGCCCGTGCTCGGGCGGGTAGTCCATGCCCCGGCTGCGGAAAAACTCCGGAGTGGCCCCGGTCGGCGCAACGCCCAAGGCATTGATCGCGATGACCTTCTTCAGCCCCGGGTGCCAAATCAGAGCCTGGGTCTCGCCACCCCAGTGCAGGGTGTCCCATTGCGTCGCCGTCGCCGCAATCATGGCGCAGGCTGCATCCACCGCGTTACCGCCGCGCTCGAACATCTTGGCGCCAGCCGTCGCGCCCAAGGGTTTGCCTGTGATGGCCATCCAATGCTTGCCGTGCAGAGGCGGCTTCTCGGTTTTCTCTTGGGCGACGCCCATGGAGGCGCTCAAGGTGGCAACGATCATCAGCAAGACGAGGAGGTATCGTGTCATTGGCGTAGAATCCCCAAGCAATGTCGATTACCGAACCCGTGATCATCGCGGGCGCGGGGCCCGTAGGTTGTACCGCGGCGCTGCGTCTGGCTCAAGCGGGCATCCCTGTGATGCTGCTCGAGAGCCTTTCCGCGTTGCCCGAGACCCTGCGGGCTTCGACCTTCCACCCGCCTTCGATCGACATGATCGATGAACTCGGTCTCGCCGATCGGCTGATCGCCCAGGGCCTCGTCTGTCGGCACTATCAATATCGCGACCGTCGCACCGGCGAGATCGCCGAGTTCGATCTCGAGCTGCTGCGTGGTCTCACCCAGCACCCCTATCGACTGCAATGCGAGCAGTGGAAATACACGCGTCTCGTCTGGCAAGAGTTGCAAGAAAAGCATGCGACCCATGCGAGCTGTCACTTCGATCACTCGGTCAAGGGCGTCCATCAGACTGCCGATGGCGTCGAAGTATTGGTGTGGGATCGCGGCGAAGAGAAAATCCTGCGTGGCTCGTGGCTGATTGCCTGCGATGGCGCGGACAGTGCGATCCGCAAGGCCCTGGCGATCGAGTTCGAGGGTTTTACTTACCCCGAGAAATTCCTCGTCGCGTCGACGCCTTTCCCGCTCGAGACCAAGTTCGAGCGACTCTCACCCGTCAATTACATCTCCGACCCAGACGAGTGGTTGGTATTGCTACGCACGCCGACGCTGTGGCGAGTGCTCATCCCGACTGATCCTGCTATCGACGACGATGCGCGCTGGCTCTCGGACGAGTGGATACAGGAGCGCCTGCATCATATGGCGCCGCACGAGAGTGATTACGAGATCGTGCATCGCACGATCTATCGTGTGCATCAACGCGTTGCCAAGACCTGGCGGCGCGGGCGCGTGTTACTCGCGGGCGATGCTGCTCATATCAACAACCCTTTGGGCGGCATGGGTATGAACGGCGGTATTCACGATGCGTGGAACCTGGCCGAGAAGTTGATCCAAATTCATGCGGGCGAGGGCGATGATCGCTTGCTCGATCGCTACGATCGCCAGCGTCGCGGAGTCTGCGTGCGTTTCGTGCAGGAACAGACCATCAAGAACAGGCAGGCGATCAAGTCGAAGGATCGTCAAGCCGAGTTGATGCGCATCGCCGCCGATCCCGAGCGAGCGACGGATTTTTTGCTCAAGAGCTCGATGATCGCGAGTTTGCGCGATGCCGAATTGATCGACTGAAGAATCATTAGAACAAGACGAAGGAGTGGGGGATGACGAACGTACGATTTTGGCCATGGCTCGCCATGGCGCCGTTGGCATTGGTGAGCCTGTTGTGGTCGCCTTGGTTGGCAGCGGCGTTTGCGCTGTTGTTCTTGTGGGGCTTGCGCGACTTCTCCCAACGACGTCACGCCGTCTTGCGAAACTACCCATTGCTTGGGCACTTGCGATTCTTGCTCGAGTACATCCGTCCCGAGATGCGCCAGTATTTTCTCGAGGACGATGAAGACAAGCATCCCTTCTCGCGCAATCAGCGCGCGCTCGTCTATCAGCGAGCCAAGCGGCAGAACGACAAGCGCGGCTTCGGCACGCTTAAGGATCTATACGGCAGCGAATCCAGTTGGCTTTGCCATTCGACCGTACCTCGTCACGCCGATCCAAGCACGTTTCGCATCGAAGTGGGCGGCCCTGATTGTCGTCAGCCGTACTCGTTGTCGGTGTTCAACATCTCGGCAATGAGTTTTGGCTCGCTCTCGAAAAACGCGATTCTGGCGCTCAATGGGGGCGCCAAGCGCGGTGGCTTCGCGCACGATACGGGCGAGGGGTCGATCTCGCCGCATCATCGCGCGCCCGGCGGTGATCTCATTTGGGAGATCGGTTCGGGTTACTTTGGTTGTCGTGACGCCGAGGGGCGATTCTCGCCCGAGCGGTTTAAAGAGCAGGCAGCCTCGGCTCAGGTCAAGATGATCGAGATCAAACTCTCGCAGGGCGCTAAGCCGGGTCATGGTGGTGTGTTGCCGGCAGCGAAGGTCAGCGAAGAGATCGCCGCCACGCGCGGGGTGCCGATGGGGCAGGATTGCATCTCACCCGCTAGCCATTCCGAATTCAGCACGCCCAAAGAGTTGCTGCAGTTCATCGCGCGATTGCGCGAACTATCGGGCGGTAAACCGGTTGGCTTCAAACTCTGCATCGGTCACCCGACGGAATTCTTTGGCATCGCCAAGGCCATGCTCGAGACGGGCATCACGCCGGATTTCATCGTCGTCGACGGTGCCGAGGGTGGCACGGGTGCCGCGCCTGCGGAGTTTGCCGATCACGTCGGTATGCCGCTGCGCGATGGTTTGCGTCTCGTACACAACACGCTCTTTGCGATCGGCTTGCGTCAACGCATCAAGGTCGGCGCCTCTGGCAAAATCGTCTCGTCGTTCGATCTGCTGCGAGTGCTCGCACTCGGCGCCGATTGGGGCAACTCGGCACGCGGCTTCATGTTCGCTCTCGGTTGTCTGCAATCGTTGTCCTGTCATACCGACGAATGCCCGACTGGCGTCGCGACGCAAGATCCCATTCGACAGCGCGCACTCGTGGTGCCGGATAAAGCGACGCGCGTTGCCAACTTCCACAACCAAACCGTGGCAGCTTTGGCCGAATTGGTCGGCGCTGCAGGGCTCACACATCCGTCGCAGGTGCGACCGGGTCATCTGATGACGCGCGATGGCGATGGTCGCGCGGTGTCGTTTGCTCGCTCGATCGACACCTTGCCAGCTGGGTGTTTGGCGACGGTCGACGCACGAGCCGATGCGCTGCCGGAGCCGTTTCGTAGTTGTTGGGGAGAAGCGCGAGCGGATCGGTTCGCCGCCGCGAGCTGATCTCAATGACCGTCGAATGAGAGCAGCGTGTGCGTGGCGATGCCACACGCACGCAGTTTCTCGCTGCCACCGAGTTCGGGCAGATCGATCACGAAAGCCGCCGCGACGATTGTCGCATCCAGCGTCTCAAGCAGTTGCACTGCGGCGAGTGCCGTCCCGCCCGTGGCGATCAGATCATCGACGAGCAAGACGCGCTCGCCGTGCGCAATGGCATCACGATGAATCTCGATTTCGTCGGTACCGTATTCGAGTGCATAGGCCACACGCAGCGTTTCGTGGGGCAGCTTGCCTTTCTTGCGCACTGGCACGAAACCCGCGTGTAGTCGATCGGCGAGTGCGCCACCCAAGATGAAACCGCGCGCTTCAATGCCGACCACGCGATCGATGCGCGCGTTTTGATAGGGCGCGGCTAGCTGATCGATCGTCTCCCGATACGCGATCGGGTCGGCGAGCAGAGTCGTGATGTCGCGAAACTGGATGCCCGGTTTCGGGTAGTCGGGAATGGTTCGAATATGGTCGATGAGCATGGCGCGAGTGTACATGTCATCATTGGCCTATGAATGTAAAAGCCTGTTTTCGAAGCCTGACGTTGCTCATCGCAGGTCTGTCGTCGATCGCCGTCGGCGCAGCACCAGATGCAGCTACCCTGCCGACGATCGCCCGCGAGCAGGTCTCGGCCACGCTCTGGATGCAACGCGCCGAGGAATATCGCATCGCGAGCGAATCGGTCTTTCGTTTGGCGACAGAGCGACTGCCCGCTCTCGTGAACGAGTCAGGCTCGGCGGTGATCGAGCAGGTCGGTGATGCCAAAACGTGGGTGAAGCTCAACACCGCGATCATCGTCGATCTTGACGAGACGATTCTCGACAACAGCTACTACCAAGCGCGACAGATCCGTGCCGGTGCTGAGTACGACGAAGCGAGTTGGCAGCTCTGGATGCAAGAAGCGGCAGCGACAGCCGTGCCTGGTGCAGTCGAGTTCTTGCAGGCAGCCTCGCGAGCGGGTCATCGAGTTTTCTACATCACGAATCGCGCCTGTGCGCCACTGCCCTCGACCGATGATCCGTGCCCGGCAAAGGCGGCGACGCGGAAAAACCTGCAGCGCTTAGGGCTGCCAGATGCCGACTATCCTGATGCCTTGATGTTGCGCGGGTCGCATCCTGAATGGCGTACCTCCGACAAAACCTCGCGTCGCACCTGGGTTGCCTCGCGCTATCGCGTGATCGCCGTCTTTGGCGATGACTTGAACGATTTTGTGCCGCGCGCGGACTACGCCAAGCGTCGCAGCGAACTAGCCGATTTCTTTGGTCAGCGCTGGTTCCTGCTGCCGAATCCGATTTACGGCTCGTGGGAGCGCGCCTTGCTCGGTGGAATCTGTACGCCCGCCATGACGACGGCGCAGTGCGCGACGGCGACGACCGAGCGGCGCTACGGCTTGCTCGAGACCGAAGGGCAGCCCTGACCGGGCAGCGCCACATCGACCCAGACGAGCCGATGATCTGAGCTCATCGCCGGGTCGGTGTCTTCCGTCGGCCAAGCTACGCCCGATGCACATACTGTCATGTCGTCGGATGGCAGTACGTAGTCGACACGTAGGTTGCCCACGGATCCTGCTCGATCATCGAAGTCGCCCGTGTCGAAAGCGGGGTCACCACGATGCGTGAGATTCGGTCCGCCCTGACGTTGTGCGGCTACTGAGCCACCTTCGCTACGCGGGGTGAGCGAGCCGCGTGCCACGTTGCGATGCACGCGCGGGTGGTCAAGCAATTGTGCAATGGCGCCCGGAACACTGCCGCCATCGAGTGGATCGGCATTGAGGTCACCTACGATAACGAACGACGCGTCGCCCGCTAGATCGCCGCGGCGGCCTTGATCGTCGATCAAATACGCGGCCTTTGATCCGCCACTGAGGTAGTCGGCCCACAGTCGAATTTCATCGTGATTACGACGGCCGTTGCGATCTTCCGGGCCATCGAAACCGGGCGGCGTCGGGTGACTCGCGAGTAGATGCAATTCAAGCGGCGAAGTTTGCGATTCCGCTCCCGGCGTTTCGGGCAAGCGAATGACGACATCCCAATGGCTCTTCGAAGAGAGCGGCAAGACGGCGAGCGCCTCGGGCGAATACCACTGCGGTGGGATCAGGTTGTTCGGCATATCGCGCCACAGAAAGTGTCGGAACGTGCGCGATGATTTGGTGTCGATAGCCCAGCGCGAGAGCACGAGCATGCCGTACTGACCTGGGAAGCGACCAAAGCCGAGGGCATCGTTGCCACCTTCGATGCGACCGTTGCGATCGAGATCGACCCCCGACGGCATGCCTGTATTCGAGGGGGCGATGAAATGGTGGGGGTAGTGGAGTGGTTCGCCGCCCGCTTGCGGTCGATTCAGATAATTAGCGACCAAGAGCGATGGCGATTCGGGGTCGTAGTCGAATTCATTGAGTAGAACGATGTCCGGGCGAATCTGCTGCAATACGGCCGCTATGTCTTGAATTTGCTTCTGATCGCGGTCGCTCAAATTGCGGCGTAGCTCGCCTTCGCTGTCACGATACAAGCTGACGTTGTAGGTGGCGATGCGCAGCGTCGAGGCGGCGACGATCTCGGACAGCGCGCCGATGAACACACTGACAATCAAGCACGCGGAGATCCGCACATCGAACCCCTTTGAAAACGTCCAGCTAAAAACGAGGGCAAAAAAAACGGGGCACCCGAAGGTGCCCCGTTACTTTGCCAGAGTTGGCAGTCAGCGTCAGAACTTGAACTTGACGCCGACCTGCATGGCCCAGCGCGACTCGCCGCGGTTGTCGCGCAGCGTGAGGTCGCGGATATCGCTCGTACGGAAGTCGTAGCGATACTTCTTCGTGGTCGGGTCGATGCCGGCGAAGCGAACCACGCCGAAGCCGCCCGGGAAGCCGACTTCCTTGATCTGGCCCCAATCCTTGTTGATCAGGTTGCCGACGTTCAGGATGTCGAGAGTGACTTCACCCTTGCCGAAGCCGAAGAGGCCAGGCAGTTCCTGCGACAGACGCAGGTCGATGTTGTTGACCCACGGAGACGAGTCGCCATTCACGCGGGCGATACCACCCTTGTACTGCGCGAGATCCGGGTTGGACTCCATGTAGCTGAAGAACGCCGATTCCATCGCGGTGCCACCGGTGAAGATGACATCGCCAGGAGCCGACGGCACGTACAGCGGATCGACGCCGGAGCGGCCGTCACCGTTCATGTCGTTGACGAACGTGAACGTGAACGGCTTGCCTGAGCGACCTTCGTAGAACACGCCCACCGAGGTCATCAGATCCGCAATGAAAGCCTTGCGGTAGCTGATGTTCGCGGTGAAGCGATCACGGATCGCGTAGACCGAGCGCTCGGCCACATCGGCGTTGCGATCGACACGGATGGCGTTGTTCCAGTTGGACGCGGCCTGCGAGCTCGTGAGGGTGTTGACCTCAGTGGCTTCCGTGTAGGTGTAGCCGATATTCCAGTTCCAAGTCTGGCTGCGCGCACCCTGCAAGCTCAAGGTCACCTGCGTGCCTTCGCCCTTGCTAGTCGGCGCGGCGATCGTGCTGTCCTGACCGAAGTCTCGGTTACGCAGCGAAGCGGCCTGCGACGACGCACCCGTGAAGGCCGGAGCCGTGACGGTCGACCAGTAGTACGGACGACCATCCGGCGCGAAGCCAGTCGGGGCACCGAGGTTCGGCTTGATGTAGCGGATGCCTTCCTCAACTTCCGTCAGGACGACTTCGGCGCTGGCGATCAAGCCATACCACGGCAGCTCGTGATCGACGGCGAACGAGGTCTTCCACGCGGCCGGCAGCTGCAGTTCCGGGTCGACGAAGTCGACGTTGCCACCCAAGCCCGGCGGCGGACGCACTCCCGGCTGGTTGTTCGGATCCGGGCTGAAGGTGATGCCCTTGGAGGCCGGGCTGTTCTCGATGATCGCGCTCTGCGTAACGTTGTTGTTCGAGAACGGGTTCGACAACCAGACGTTGGCCGCGATGCCCTGGAACAGACCGATACCGCCACGGATCTGCGTCTGACGCTCGAAGTTCGGGCGCCAGTTGAACGAGAAGCGCGGCTGGATCAACTTGTTGCCATCGACCGTCGAATCGTTGGGTAGACCAAAGAAATTGGAGGCCAGAGCGTTGAAGGCCGGACGATCATCCACAATCGGCGTGTCCATGCGCACACCGGCGGTCAAGGTCAGCTCGGGGCTGATCACCCAGGTGTCTTGCAGGAAGAGGCCCAAGTTCTCGAGCTTCCAAGCAGCGGCACGCGAGTTCACATCACCGTTGGTCGGGTAGAACAGGTTGTAGGTGCCCGGCGTGCCCGCGCGGAACGCGTTGATGCCGTAGAACTGATAGACACCGAACTGGTCACGACCGAAGAGGTTGAAGATGTCCTTGCTCTCGTAGTCGACGCCGAACTTGGTGGCGTGATCGCCCCAAGAGTAGGTGCCGGCCGCGAAGAAGGCTTGCGTATCGACCTTCACGACGTTGACGTGACGGAAGCGCTCCGTACCGATCCAGAGGCTGTCGGCGCCCGAGCAGTTCGAGCTGTTCAAGCAGATCTGGATGGCCGGCAGCGGCGTGCCGATGTCGTTATCCGAAGCCTGCTTCGACGTCGTGAACGACACTTCCGTCGAGAACGCCGGCGTCCAGTCGCTGTACAACTGTGCGACCGAGCTTTCGAACTCACGGATGTTGTTGTACCAGTGGCTCGAGAGCGAGAGCGAGCGCGAGCCGAAGTTCGGCAGGATAGGCAGAACTTGCTCGGTCTTGTTCAAGCGCAAGCTCGCACGGTGCGACTCGTTGATGTTCCAGTCGAACTTTACGAGGATGTCTTCGATCTCGGTGTTGAGGCTCGAGGGCGGGTTGAAAGTGCCCGCGTTGAACTTCCACACGTCCTTGGCGATCGCGGCCACTTCGGCGATCTGCGCCTGCGTGATGCCGGTCACGATGTTCGAAGCGCCAGAGCCCGCCGGGCCGAAGCTCGGGGCCTGCGCGTCACGCTCGAACTTCTCGTAGCTCGCGAAGAAGAACAACTTGTCTTCGACGATCGGGCCACCCAAGGTCGCACCGATGGTGTTCTCGTCCTTGAAGCCCGTGAACTTGTTGCCAGCGCGCTTTCCGACCCAGTCGTTGCTGCGCGTGATGTAGTAAGCCGAGCCCTTAAACTCGTTCGTACCCGACTTGGTGACGGCGTTGATGCTCGCGCCCGTGTAACCCGAGCGAGCAACGTCGAAGTCAGCAAGGGCGATGTTGATCGACTCGATCGAGTCGATGCTGATCGGCTGACGCTCCGTCGGCAGGTTGTTCGACTCGAGACCGAAGCCGTCGTTGGTCGACACACCGTCGATGCGGATATTGTTGAAGCGGGTGTTCTGACCGCCCGCCGAGATTTCGCCACGCTCCTTGTCGGTCTGCGCGATGCGCGGATCGGTGCGGACGTAGTCTTGGATGTTGCGGTTGATCGACGGCAAGCCTTCGATCTGTTCGCGCGCGACGCGCGTGCCCGCGCCCGTGCGGGTCGAGTCGAACACCGGGTCAGCGACGCGGTTGGCCGCGATCACGACTTCGGCAAGACCATCCGGCTGCACGTTGACGACGATACCGCCCGTGTCACCGAGTTGCAGGAACTGATTGTCGAGCGTGGCGCTCTTGTAACCGGAACCGCTCACCGTGATCGTGTACGGACCGCCGACGCGAACGCCGCGGAAGTTGAAACGACCATCGGCATCGGTCGTCGTGCGGCTCACCGTTCCCGAGGGAACGTGACGCAGTTCGACGGAGAGACCGCTGACAGGATTGCCGTCAGCCGAAACGACTTCACCGGTGGCGGCTGCCGAGGTGACTTGCGCATACGCGCTGGGTGCGTGGACTGCGCTCGCGGCGACGATAGCCGTCGCGACGAAACTCGCCACAAGCAGGCTGGCCTGCGGAGACGTTCGAGTTCGCATCTATTCTCTCCCTGGGGATGCTAAGGAATTGGGGGGCGCATATTGTAATTTGGCGCCAATGACATTCGCGTGACCTGCGAAGATTTTGTTGTTGCATTTACGCAACAATCGGGCGGTGGCACTGCACCACAATTGCCTTGGACGGTTTTTAGAGCTCGCCGGCGGTGATCGCCGAGGTGAAATGCCGTCGGCACAGGGGAACATAGCGATCGTTGCCCCCGATTTCGACCTGCGCGCCCGTGGTCTCGACTGAACCGTCGGGTCGGACCCGAACCACCATCGTGGCTTTCTTGCCGCAGTGACAAACCGTCTTCAACTCGACGAGGTTGTCGGCCCAGGCGAGCAGCTGGGCGCTGCCTTCAAATAAACGGCCGAGAAAGTCGGTGCGCAGTCCGTAGCACAAGACCGGCACGTTGAGCTCGTCGACGACACGGGCGAGTTGCTTGACGTGTTCGGTCGAAAGAAACTGCGATTCGTCGATGAGCACGCAGGCGAGCGGCTCGATGGAGTGCTCGGTGGCGATGTCGGCATAAAGATCGACTGCGGCTCCGAAGTGCCGCGCTTCGGCGCTGATGCCGATGCGCGAAGCGATGCGACCGCCCGCGCGATCGTCGAGCTTCGCGGTATAGACGAGCGAGCGCATGCCGCGCTCGCGGTAGTTGTGCGCCGCCTGCAACAACGCCGTGGATTTTCCGGCGTTCATGGTCGAGTAGTAGAAGTACAGCTTCGCCATGACGTTCCCTTAGCCGGCGACGATGCCCACGACACAGCCCGTCATGCACGAGGCCAGCGTCGCCGCGACGAACGCCGGCCAGGCGAGATCGGCGAGATCTTTGCGGCGCTCGGGCGCCATCGTGCCAATGCCGCTGATCTGGATGCCGATGCTTGCGAGATTGGCAAAGCCCGCCAGCGCGTAGATCGTGATCAAGCGCGAGTGCTCGGAGAGGGAGTTTACCGGCATCGACGAGAGTTGGATGAAGGCGATGAATTCATTGAGGACGCTTTTCACGCCAAGCAGTGATCCCACCATCATCGCCTCGTGCCAGGGCACGCCCATCAACCACGCGATCGGTGCGAATATCCAGCCGGCGATGCGCTCGAGCGTCATCGCTTCACCACCCACATAGGGCAAAAATCCGACAATGCTGTTGGCGAGTGCGACGAAGGCCGTCAGTACGATCAAGATCGCGATGATGTTCAGATAAAGCGCGAGGCCATCGCCCGTGCCGCGGGTGATCGAATCCATCGCGCTTTGGTAGATGCGCGGCGGCGGCTGCAGTTCCTGTCGATCGGATTCGTCGTTCGGCAACATCACGTGTGCGAAGAGCACGGCCGCCGGCACCGACATGATCGACTTGGTGATGAGATGGCCGAGCACTCCGTCGAAGAGTTGGCCGAGCATGGCCGAATAAATCACCATCACCGAGCCTGCGATGGTCGCCATGCCGGCGGTCATCACGAGCAGCAGTTCATAGCGCGACATGCGTTCGAGATAGGGTTTGACGAGCAACGGCGCTTCGGTCTGACCCAAGAAGATATTGGCGGTGGCGACCAAGCCCGAGGGGCCCTTGGTGCCGAGCGCGCGTTCGAACACCGCCGAGATCGCACGGATCACGACGGGCAGGATGCGCCAGTACCACAAGAGCGCCGAGAGAGCCGACATCACGATGACGAGCGGCAACACCTGAAAGGCGAAGGTGACGACGGCGTTCGGATTGGTGATGGTGAAGGGCGTGTCACCACCGCCCAAATAACCGAACACGAACGACGTGCCCTTCATGGTGGCAGCACCGAGTGCGCCGACCGCTTGGTTCAAATACAGCAGTCCGTCTTTGATGATCGGTGCCTTGAGCAGCAGTGCGCAGATCACGAACTGCAGCACAACGGCGACTGCAACGAGCTTCCAGTTGATCTTGCGCCAGTTGCTCGACATCGGTAGTGCGATGGCGATGAACACGACGATACCGAGCAGAGCTTGCGCGTAAAGCATCAGTGAGTTCCCCAGATTTTCGAATTATTTGAGTTTGATTTCGCGCAGCCGCTCTTGCAGATATTCCTCGGCAAGAATCGGTGGCAACGGCTCCGGACGCCCTGGGCCGACGCAGGAAGGCAGCGCGGCTATCGGGAAGTCCGGGTTGAAGTGCAAAAAGAACGGCATCGAGAAGCGCGCGTTTTTGGCGCGATCGCTCACCGGGTTGATGACGCGGTGACTCGTCGAGCGGAGTGCGCCGTTGGTGAGACGCTGCAGCATGTCGCCTACGTTGACGACCATCGAACCCGGAGTGGGGTTCACCGACAACCACTCGCCTTGCTTGCTCAGTACTTGCAGTCCCGGTTCTTCGGCGCCCAAGAGCAGCGTGATGACGTTGATATCTTCGTGCGCGCCGGCTCGAATGCTCTCAGCCGGGTTTGGCGGCATCGGCGGATAATGGATGACGCGCAGCACGCTGTTGCCGAGCTGAACCTTGTCTTCAAAGAAATCCGGTGCGAGCTTCAGCACGCGCGCGATCGCGGTGAGCAAACGACGACCGGTGAGATCGAACGTATCGAACATCTCGATGCACGTCTCGCGAAACCCCGGGATCGAGTCGATCCAAACGTTGTCGGCCATGTAGTGGCGGTACGGGTGGCCCTCGGGCAGTTCTCGGCCGATATGCCAGAACTCCTTCAAGTCGAAGTGCGC
>Ga0315901_10008206_pt1 | contig 12173 bp, 12 predicted proteins | sample LakEriMetagenome_10_FD_203761 | JGI IMG/M metagenome (GOLD analysis project Ga0315901, IMG submission 203761) | Freshwater fungal communities from buoy surface, Lake Erie, Ohio, United States - Buoy 2 MA116 | ecosystem: Environmental > Aquatic > Freshwater > Lake | place: USA: Lake Erie, Ohio...
GTCTTTCTGCGGGCACAAAATATGGTTTTCGCTTTTGTGCGTGGGATGGGAGTACGACCTCGGCGGGTTCCAGCCTGTGGGAAACGACAGATTAATTTCAGTGAATCATTTATTAAAAAGACAATGTGGGTGTTGTCTATTTTGCCGGCATTTTGGCGACAGCGCTTAAGTCATAGTCTCCAGCACCGAAAATGACTTCAGAGGATGCAGGGACGATGGCAGTCGAAAAAAATTTATCAAGTCAATTGAAAAATTTTTCAGATCGATTCTGGTCTGGACTGCAGGTTGCTCCGTTCAAAATAATTGCGATTTTGGTTGCGGGCATGTTCCTCTGCTTGGCAACTGTGAATTCTGGATTTGCCCGAGATGGAGACCTGATTCTGACGCAACGGGCTGGCCTTGCAAGCAGTCAGGGACGCCTGTCACAGGATCAAAATCATCTCGGATTGATGTTTTCGGTCGCGCGGGCATTTCATGGACCAAGTAAAATTTTGAATTCGGATTTCCTGCAGCGATTCTCTGTCCTGACGGACTCTTTTTCGGCTTTGGACAAGGAGCAACTTTGGTTTCCTTTGGTGCCAGACGCAAAACTACGGCTCAGAGAATTGTCTATTGAATTTGACCTTTGTTTGTTTTCAAAATGGTCGATCCGGCCGTGTATGGGTGGAGGACTGTCCGCAGTTCATGTTCAAAGTTCAATTCAAGATTATCAAATCTACGCTGCGTTTCCTTTTGAGGCACGGTTTGTTTACGCATCACCGGGAAAATATCTTTCTGTGGAACTAGGAGCCCGCGTGCGTTCGTTCCAAAATCGCATGGAAGGATTTGTTGCTAAACATTCAGATATTATGCCTTTTGTCGGATTCGGTTTATTTTTTGCGGGGCGCTGAGGGTTAACGGTCGGCGAGCAGTTTAACTGCTGGCACGATTGAGTGAAATGTAGTCGTATTAAATTCACCTCGGCTACTTTCAGTTCGACAAAGAGTTTGGGAGCAGCATGCGTTCACGAATTTGTAAAAAAATCATTGTTACCATCTTAAGGAGGGAAAAACTTCCGGGGGCATCCTGGGTGGGGTGAGACGTTTTGGTTCCCCCCGGAAGTTTGGCAGGACTCTGTGGCGAGCCCATCTCTCCAAATCTCCTGACCTCTAGGCGCGGGAGATTTGCTCGAGATGAGTGAATAGAAGAGCCACCCTGACGAGCGCGTTCGTCTCGTCCAAGGAGCCTCGCTCCGAGGTCATCCTTACCGGACTTTTAGCAGTAACTGTGCCATGATTAGACTGGCAAAATGTTTCACGAATTTTAAAAATGGGTTGTCAATGGAATTGACAGTGAGTGTCCGCTTGGGCTTGGGGCGGTGGACTCCTAAGTGCCAAGACCACAGAGTTTTAAACGACACTCAAATGAATTTATAAATTTATGATTATTTTTCAGAAGCTTGATGGATGCGCATAATAAGCATTTCAACAAGAGACTCAAAAAATTGAGCACCAAAGAGTGTTTTGGAATCACCCACGAGTCTTACGGCATCGCAGTCAATCACCTGAAAAGTTGCAATTGGGTGTGGTTGACGAACAAAGACAGTTTGATTCGACATCTCACCGTTCCATTGTCTTTGATATGGGCGAGCCTCCGTGGCCGAGACCAAAACAAGTTTTTCCTCGTCGACAGGTTCAAGCAAAAGCCCGGGGCGACCAGGTATGCGAAGAAATAAGTATGGGTTTTTTCCGACGACACCAAAGGAATCTTCAAGTAAAAGATCTCCCGAGACAGCTTTCACGCCATCCAGAGGATTTTTTGTTCTGAATTCTTCAAGATGCGAAACATCTTTTAAAAATAAATCAAATTGGGACTTCAGGTCTTTGAGAATCTCTTCAGTCAACATAGACGCGTTGGGGCGCTGGGTGGAGAGAAGCTGTTCAGTCTTCGCCTTTAAGAGTTTCATCAAATCCATATGAACGACGATCCTGTCCCAAGCTGTCCAAGAGCGTTTTATGCGGTCGGAAAAGAGTTCGCGGAACTTCCACAAACAAAACGTTTGTCCGCGCCGAGTTTCCGATTAGTTCGTAAAGAACTGTCTCATGATAACAGACTTTACGTCCCATGAATTCTTTTCGCGCGAGCAACCAGAAGTGCTCGTCAAAAAGCTGACCAGGTTGAACGATTTTGCCGGATCTCGGGTTTGTTGTGTGGCTGCGCTGGTGAGTTCTGAGTTCAAAAAACACTAAAACTGGATTGAAGTGGGTCGCACGACCTTTGTTTCCGAAATACTCTTGCGCATCTTCTTTGGATGCATGAGGCATTTCCAAACAGATTTTAACATGTGTTCCATCGGGAAGCTGCGCAAAAACCGGACCTCCGCCGACGTCACCCACCTCTTTGCGAACGACGCCAAAAACACTCAATGGTCGGGCCAACTGTTGAGCTAGCCAATCCCACTTTGCAAACGCTGTGAGCCGTTCAGGCAGAGGTTGCCAATGAAAGAGATTGCCAAGCAATCTTTGGAAAACTTCAACTGAAATGCCGAACTGCCGGACCTCGGCTTCGATTGTTGATGGAAAAATTTGACTTTGGGCCGATGCCGGAAGCAGCTGCGACAAAAATCTCAGGGCTGTGACTGCATGCGGATTTTTGAGCCTATCGCTGTTGTTCGTTGTGCGGCACTGCGGCAGAAAATCCTCGACTTCTGCGCGCAGGAATTCAATGGTATCACGCAATAATCGGAAAGTTTCAGCAACTGCGCTTAATTCTTGTTGGCGTTCTTGCTGCGCTCCAATGACGTTGTCGATATTGCGGATGTGCATGCACTCTAGATTTGGCCATTGAGCTGCAATATCCGGAAATAAGTTTAACAACTCACCGTGTCCTGCGGCCACAGAACTGTATGTCCGTCCTCGTTGACGACAGCTGTTCCGTCTTCATGAAAACGGAGCGTACACAAATCAAGCCCTTGTTCGAGTATTGTTGATTGCGCAATGTGATTTTGTGTGGTCGGTTTTAGCCAGTCAGGTGCAAATTGTGTTCCTGAAAGGTCGAAGACATTTTGCGCTTGTCGAATAATTTTATTTTTGCCGGCCTCAATTTCGATTTTAAATTTCGAGGTTTGTTGAAACGGGGCAACATAAACACTAACAGAACTTGGCAGCAGAGCGATTTGCTCGACGAGTTTCAAAAAAAGAAAAGAGTCTCCTTCGCCCGTGGTTGGTACCAGTGCTTTTGCATGCCCTCGATAGCGTTCAAGTAGAATAAATGCAGCAGCATAGCAGCGCAGACTCAATCTTTCTTTTTCAGTTAAATCACGACGCAATCGTTTTCCTGTCACTCGTGCTTCCGAAGGTGGCTGACTTTGCAGCGCTTCCAGCCAGTGCAGGTCTTTGCCAGTGGTTTTTTCAACATTGCTCTTACTTTCACCGCCACCTGTCAGGTCGGCATCCCAATGAATGCGCCAGTGCGAATTGTCGAACGGCTGGTCGAGATGCGTATGATCCTGTTCCAAATTTTCTTTGGAATTTGTCTTTTCAAAGCTGAATATGAGCTCCTTTTCACGTCCTTCGGTAAAAAATAATTCTAAGGCGTGAACGAGAAGGTCAAAGTCAAGGAACAGGTCAGTCTTTGACCAATCACTTAAGAGTTGCGGAATCACCTTAATGTCAGAGTTGAGCGGAATCGCAGCCAAAGTGGACAGTGAGTCGAGACGCTTTGAGCGGTTAGCAACTGTTTCACCCGAGGTCTCTTTTCGGTACCAGCGACGACAGCACTCACCGATTTCAGGGGCTTGTTGGTTGACATCGTTAATGAAGCGTTCGAGTGACGCCATAAACCGCGAGGCCGCCCCAGCGGCCGGAATAAAGGTTCCCAAATGTTGTCTGCACCAGTAATGAAATGCCGCCCGCCGTGCCCTGCGTTGCGCAGCCGTCAGGCGTTCTCCTTCAGCAAATCGGACAAGTGTCTTCCATGGAATCACCGCACCATTGCTGGTCGTGCATGCACCGACAATGGGCAGGGTTGTTTCGCGCCCTGCAGTGAGTGCTGTTAAAATTCGTTCATGATGAGTTTGAACGCGTTCAAAATTGAGTCCGGCGCGAATCACTTGCTCGCGATTGAGTTCTCCTGCCGACATTGTTCCCGCATCCAACATCCTGATGGGTCCTTGTGCACATCCCTGCTGCCACATGACTGGAGCTCCTTTTCAGCCTGTGCGCCGACTTTACCTTTCCTCTGTTGGAACTCCAAGAGAGTGACGTCGGAGCATTGGACGTGGACTTGGGCAGGAAGAGCGGATGCGGTATAAAGCACATCGGATTGTCACCCCCATTTAGAATTCCGAAAGCCTTTAAAAATCGCTCTTGACCATTAGATGTAAGCCTCACTAAAGAAGGGGGTGACGCATGCGGATTCGGCAGACATGCGTGAGTGAGGTCAAACGCTAATGGAATCGCATGTGACTGGGATGAATGAACATATTCTAGGAATCACGCGTGAGCGTTTGCAATCCTTAATCTTTGAAAAGTTTGGCAGCCGAAGCGCCGGTCATAGGGCTCAGCGCATTTTTGAAGGGCTTTATGCACGAGGACGTGTGAGCACTTGGCCACCGGAGTTTCCCCCTCAAGCACATCAGGCCTCGCTGGAATTCTTACAGCAAAACTTTTCGATGTCTCTTCCCGTCAAAGTCTCACGCTGCGAAACAAGTGCTATGGATGGTTCGAGCAAGCTGGTGATGACTCTTGAGGATGGTCGTGAGATTGAAACAGTCCTTATTCCCGAGCGTGGACGACTGACTCAATGCCTCTCCACGCAAGTGGGTTGTGCACAAGCGTGTCGCTTTTGTCAGACGGGACGCATGGGCCTTCTGCGCAATCTCAGTGCTGCAGAAATCGTTGGGCAGGTTGTGGCGGCTGATCTTTGGCGTCGTCAGCAGCACGGTTCGATCGTCAGTCAATTCGATAAAATATCGAATCTGGTCTTTATGGGCATGGGCGAACCGCTTGATAATTTGGACTCAGTGCTAACGGGCATTGAAATTCTCACCGACACTCAGGGTTTCCAAATCAGCCACAATAAAATCACAGTCAGCACGGTTGGATTGCTTCCGCAGTTGGAGACTTTGTTACAGCGTTCGAAAATATGTGTTGCCCTGAGCGTCCATTCACCCTTTGATGCAGAACGCACAAAAGTGATGCCTGTGAATGCGCGTCACCCGATTGCGAACGTCATTAAGGTTCTGAGAGAACGGTCTCAAACCTATGGCCGACCCTACATGGTCCAATACACCATGCTCAAGAATGTCAACGATTCATCGGCACATGCTGAAGCTTTGGTCGACCTGTTGAAGGGACTCAAAGTCAAAATTAATCTCATCCCATTGAATGAACATGAGGGTGCAGCTTTCCGCAGGCCTGATTTAAGCCGCATCTGGCAGTTTAGAGATGTTTTGAAAAATCAGGGGCACGTTGTGACCGTACGGTTGTCAAAAGGACGTGATATTGCGGCTGCATGCGGACAACTGATTAAAGAACAATCTTTTATTTGACGGATGGTTTTGCTGTGCGGCCGACTCGCGCTGCAACTGTATCACCCACGCGGTAGTGTCGTTCTAGTTGCCAGACGTCCTGGTGTCCTAAACGAACGCTTATTTCAGACAGAACGCGACGGCTGGTGGACTTCTTGAGAACCAGCAGATCACCATTGCCCGCGGAGATGCGACTCTCTTCTGGATTTCGACTATGGCTGGCCTGAATATGCATCAGCTCCAGCAGCACATCGATGACACCTCCGTGAACAATCCAGACAATATGGGAGTGAGCGTTAGAAGGTGACCGCATTTGGAGGTCCTGCAGGGCGCTTCCGACGCGCTCCATGACATCCATGCGTGATTCACCACCTGCTCCAGGATAGCGGGTTCCATAGTTGTCGCACTCAAAGCGTTTCATATAGTCGGTGGCAATGTCTGGATGGCGATTCAAAAATTCTTCGTACGTCGAATTTTCAAAGAGCCCACAATGAAACTCCCGAAGGCGTGCTTCAAAGGTAAGCTGCACAGAGAGTCGTGCCTGATTTTCCCGGAGTATCTGGTGAATGATTGAAGTTGTTTGTTTTGTCCGTTCCAGATCGCTTGAAATGAGATGAACGTCTAATGACGCAGGAGCATCGTTCGAAAAGACGGCTTTAGGAGTTTGTGCCTCAAGCAATTGGTTGAGTACAAGAGCAGCTCGGCGAGCCTGATCTTTTCCAAGTTCATTGAGAGGAATATCTGCTTGCCCTTGGAAGCGTCGCTCTGCATTGTAATCAGTTTGACCATGTCTGATGACAAAAAGATTCACGGAGCCTCCAGAACAAAACCATGAGGTTCAGGATGTCCATGCTCATCGATCGAAACAAAAACTAGATCACACGCGACGATCAGTTTTACCCTATCCGTTGGTGCCAGTATTTTCGTCATGACAAGGCATTCAATCGTAATTGAAGTGCGACCTACCGTTTTTATCCGACAGAAAAATTCGAGAACATCGCGCAGGTCTGCCGGCTCGTTAAAAATAACTTCTGATATCTTCTTGGTCACAATCTGCTTACGGGTGAGCTGAGTCATGCAGTACAGTGCCGCAATTTCGTCCACCCATTCCATCAGCCGTCCACCAAAGAGTCGACCTGCCGCATTCAGATCACCGGGCATAATCAACCGCAAAGACATGCTCATGTACTTCTCACCGCCGATTTCTGCATTGTGAGTCGTGATCATATTCTTTTGAAAATCAGGAGGCTTCATTGTCATCTCTCTCGACCAAAGTTATAGAGAACCGCGGGCTGAAGACTCATGTTTGCAACGGCTCATGCGTTTCACCACTTTTGGAGCTGCACCCCAATGACGGTTGTTCCTTTTCGACCACGAACTCAAGGTACACGACAAACGAAGCCCTTGTCAGCTCATTTGTCGGCTGGCCCTTCGGACCAAATAAAATCGGGATTGGGTGAGGATTCGAAGCGCGGTCAAAATCGCCCGCCCGTGGGTGTAAAGGCTATTGGTATAGATCTCGGTACCACCAATTCCGTGGTCTCAATCTTTACAGAACATCGTGAACAACCTGCCACGCTGACATATGCCGATGATGCCTGTTTGGTTCCTTCGGTGGTTCATTGGGATCCCCACACGAAAAAAGAATCTGTGGGCCGCGAAGCGTTTGTTCAATCGGCGGCAGACGTCGCTCAGATGATTCGCAGCACAAAGCGGACGATGGGGCAGGCCGATCAGTGTTTCACGTCAAATGGCAAAACATACACACCCGAGCAGACAGCCTCGACTGTTCTGCAATATCTCGCTTCCCATGAACAGCTAGCCGAAGAGTATCAGACTCATGGTGCACTATGGGCAGTCATCACGGTGCCTGCGCATTTTGATGATGCGGCACGGTCGGCAACAATTGCTGCAGCGGAGTCGGCGAATATCAGCGTCCTCAGGATTGTGAATGAACCAACCGCGGCGGCATTGGCCTACAGCATGCTTCCGGACGTTCGCCACTTGGAAAAGGAGACTTTGGTTGTTTATGACCTTGGAGGCGGTACATTTGATGTCAGTGTTGTTGAACGTGACGGTTTGATTTTTAATGTTCTTGCGAGTGAAGGTGATGTGCAATTGGGAGGTGATGATCTTGATCACGCCTTGGTTGAGCATTTGCTGACTTACGTTACGCCTCAGTTGTCCGCTCGTCGTCTTAAGCCTGGTACGGATGGCTACAAGTCGTTGCTTCTTCTGGCGGAGCAAGCAAAAAAACAACTGCAATCCGAGGGACAGGTTCATGTCTCATCAAAAACACTGGATGATTCTGGTGCCGCCATCGACTGTCTCATTACGCGTGATGTTTTTGAATCCCTGGCACATCCGGTGATTCAAAAGACGCTTGCTCTGACTGAACGTGCGATCCATGCCGCAAGAAAAAAGGCGAAGAGCATCTCGCGTATCCTTCTTGTCGGAGGGAGCACGCGGGTTACGTTGGTCCGTCGCATGCTGGAACAATATTTTCCGCACTGTCAGGTAGATGCTCGGCTTGAACCTGATTTGGCCGTGAGTTGGGGTGCAGCCATCCAGGCGGCCATGATTTTGGGGCTTGAGCCCAATACAATTTTAGTCGATGTCTGTAGCCATTCATTGGGTGTCGGTGTCGCAGAAGACAGCCGCAGCATCGATGAAAATTTTAAGAAGGTGGCAAAAAAATATGGTCTGCTGGGGCCGTTGTCCGATGAGCAGCTGCATACCGTTTTGGGAGACAGGGTCGCAGATTTTCAAAACGAACTTCGCGGCCTGTTGCGCGTGGCTCCGATTATCCATCGCAATTCAGCGCTTCCCTCAAAACGAAGCGAATTTTTTACGACCCTTTACGAAAACCAAATGGCTGTGCAGGTGATTGTAGTACAAGGTGAAGGTGAACGCGTTGCCGAAAATCGATTGATTGGAACCTTCTTATTTCCATTACGACAGCCTTGTCCAGCAGGAACTCAGTGCGAAATTCAACTGACATACGATCAAAATGGAATGGTCCATGTTCTTGCGAAGCAACTTCCAACGAACAACCAGGCCGAGGCTGTCTTTGACAGCCGAACCGGTGAGGTGACAGGTTGGGTCTCGGTGACTGAATCTGAGAAGGGACAAAAGACGGGGGGCGGGCAAGGTTTCGAATTAGCACGCGAGTTGGAGTCAGGAATAAACGAAGAAAACCAGGAAGCAGCAGAATCTTCGCATCCTGAAAAAGCAAAAGGCTCTGTATCACAATTGACTCTGCCTCAGAATCAAAATCAACACCAAACGGTGAGTCCGAGCGCGCAAAATGCGATTTTAGTGAGGGCAAAAAGACATCTCATGCGTCTTGGGACACAACCTCAACGCAAGCAAAAACTGTTGGAGCTAATTTCTCAATATGAGTCTTTGTTGGAACGATCTTTTAATGGAGAGGATTGTGACAATGAGATGGAAACTCTTGAGATTCAACTTGAGGAAGCTCTGAAAAATTAATTTTTTTGAGACTGTTCTCTCTGCTAAGAGATTAAAATCATGTTGCGTCAAGAAAAAAAATCATCTCTGCGCCCGTTGCTCAAAAGTCTTGAAAAGGAATGGCCCGTTTTTGAAGTGAATTTGCAAAATGTTGCAAATTATTCGGGCTTTTCTGAGTTTTTATCCCGCTATCGGGGAGTTGTTGAGGACACGTTTCAGGATGATTCAAGGCGTGCGTTGGGGATTCAGATCTCTGATGAGCTTTCGTCTCTCGTGCGTCGAGCCTTGTCTTCAGTCGATCCAATTCAAAACTGGAGTGAGGAATCTGCTTTTAGCGAGATGCTCAAAGCTCTTGAAGGAGCAATCAATCTTCTTCTTTACTTTTGGCACGCGCCTGAAGAGAGGAATTTTCAGTTTCGAACAGTTGTTCATTTTACCCAACTTTCGGATCAGCCCGTTTTGCAGTCTTTGGAGGGATACATACCTTTTTTCTTTCGTGTGACTGAATGGGGCCTCCAGTTGTCTGTTAATGATGTTTTTGAGCCCCTTCCGTATCGCTATTCAGTTGCGCGTGCCTGTGATTTAAAAAGTTTAATGTGGGACGATAATAAAGACCCAAAGAATGCAGCACACACACTTGCAAAATTAAGGGTCATTCAACGGGAATTCTGCCAGTTGATTGACGAATGGGAACATTGTAATTCGATATTGGCTGTCCGCCAATATGCTCTGAGAAAGCGGCCACCCACCGAGCAAAACGACTTTCAAATGGCAAATGCCGAAGTTTTTCGAACTCGCGATCTGTTCGCACAGTGGTGTGCGGCATCAGTGTCTGATTTTCAAGAAATTGTCTCTGATGGCTTGTCGAAAGACGAAGCTTCGTTGCATCCCGACGTCCGTGCTGAACTTCTTGCGACAAATGCTCTTCTTCTCTCTGGCTTCCAAAAGTTTTTTCTACCTGCATCTGTCAGTCGTCATATCTATGATTCAATTGTTGTAAGCGAGTTTGATAGATTTATGTCTGAGCGTTTGCGGGCTGAACCTGACGACCTTTGCTCTCTTTTATCAAGGATATCCTTTTCAGTCGCTCTTAATCGTAAAGCCGATTGGAGTTCAGTTATTGATTTTCTCGGTGGAAAGAGTTTTTGTTGGTCGTTGAGTGCCGATCCTTCTGCTGCCATAAAATCTATGGCTTGGAGCTACACACTCGATGAACATCTTTTGTTGGTTGCCTGTTTTATCGTTTGTTTGCAGGCCAAGCATGAGCCCAATCAACTGGATTTTTTTTGGCTACAGAGTATTGCCTCAGTTATCGAAATGCCATCAACTTTTGTAAAGAACCGGATATCAACTCGCAATCATATTTTAGCAAATGCAGATGCTCAGAACCTGCTTAGTAGGGCTATTGAATGTCTATCGCATTTTTCGGGCGTTGATAACGATGAAACGAACAAAACATATGAGTATGTTCGTGAATTTTTGTCTGCCTGTCATTTTGAAGAGCCAGCAGGTTCTTGAGTCCAAGCGAGTCACTTGCGCTCTTGAGAATCCCTGAGGATGCTGTTTTGAGAAAGGAGCGTTTCCCAATGTCCAGTATCGAGCCCAGACGACGAGCTGCTGTTGAGATTAAGCTTCTGAGGTTGGAATTGCTTCCGCGTGGTCGAACGCCGTGTGAGACCATTTCACACGTTTGGAGTCCAGCACAACCCACGGAGAATCTCACCCCTGATGCTGCGGCCGATGCTCTCAAGGTCGAGGTTTGGGCGCCTCAAAGCACTGTGAAGGAAAGGTACCGGAAGCTTCAGATGAGATATCCGCCTGAGCAGTTCCCCGAAAGACATACGATTTTGAGGCCTGCTGCAGAACTGTTATCCGATCCGGTCGTGCGTCTTAATTGGTATTGGCAGAGTGGGTTGATTCCTGTGATGCGGTCGCAGCTCAGCCCGCAACAGTCCCCGCTTTGGAATCTGGAGACCTGCAGCGGACCAGTGACTACGCAGTCGGCTCTCTCTTCTATTCTTCGTTCAGTTGATGAGCCGTGACCAGTTTATAACTGCTGATATAGGCAAAAACTGTTTTATAAAAGTTGTGGTCAGTCTTTACCCTTTGATTGCAGCAGATCATTAAGAGCGTCTGACATGTTGTAGACCTTGTTCTCAAGTGTTTGCTTGAAAAGTCGTTCACACAGATCCAGAGCACCCTCTGCAAAGAGCCGTCGCGAATGGGCAATGTGAGTTATCCTCAATTCTTCCGATTCTTGACTCATCAGAAGTGAATGTTCGCCGACAATCGCCCCTACGCGTGTTGAAACGACTCGGTCCAAATCGACGGAAGCTGCCGTTGCTAATGTGCGCGCTGTTCCGCTGGGTGCATCTTTCTTTTTGATATGGTGGGATTCCCAGAGCGATAGGTCAAATCCGAGTTGTCGAGCGAGAGAAGATACGCTTACACCTGAGCTTGTTTTTGCTTTTAAAATTTCTTCAAAAAGATAGACTCCACGCGAGAAATTTGTCGATAAAATAATTGGAAGTATTTTGCTTATTTCGCTTATTTTCTGAAGTTGCTGGTCAGAGTGACCCGTTGAGCCGATCACCATACCTTTGATTTGAGCGGTGTTGTGAATGCATTGAAGGCTCTTCAAAATAGTTTCAGTGCCCTCTGGCAGAGTGACATCAATGATAATAATTTGTTCGTTGGGGTTGGCACTTATTTTTTCAATCCGAGTATTAAGCTCTCCAAGTTCGCTTCGGTTGACACAGTGGATCGCGTAGTTTTTATTTTGGCCCGCCGTGAGAATCTCTCGTCCCAATCGACCTGATGCACCTGCGAGCAGAAGATGATTCATTTTTTATCCAATCATATTAGATGTTTAATCTTTTTTTAAAAAATCTTGAAAACTCTGTTTGACAACCGTCGACCGAAAGACTACCTACCGCGTTCTCCAATCTCAACGGTTGGACGGTTCTTTGAAAAGAGAAGAAAGAAGTCACAGAGTGCGGGAAGAGCCGCACGCAAGGGCGAGAGGATTCGGGTGGCGACACTTGGAGATTTTTGCAACCGGCGTGAGGTTTTACCAAATGAACGTCAATGAACGTTTTTTTGAATCGCGTGCGAGAAAAAGTGACAGCCAGCGAGGAAGCGCTTCCGGCCGTGTATCAAAAAATACACAAGGGGAGCGGTGACGCTGCTGGCA
>Ga0315901_10008209_pt1 | contig 12170 bp, 12 predicted proteins | sample LakEriMetagenome_10_FD_203761 | JGI IMG/M metagenome (GOLD analysis project Ga0315901, IMG submission 203761) | Freshwater fungal communities from buoy surface, Lake Erie, Ohio, United States - Buoy 2 MA116 | ecosystem: Environmental > Aquatic > Freshwater > Lake | place: USA: Lake Erie, Ohio...
GGCCTCGATCGGCCCGCTCTGCGTGATCGACGCCTCGAAGGGGGCGGTGGTGATCGCGAAGGGCGTCACCATCCGACCGCTGTCGGTGCTGGTCGGCCCGTGCGTCGTCTGCGAGGGAACGACCGTCAGCGAACGCGCGCTCCTCAAGGGATCGACGGCGATCGGCCCGCACTGCCGCGCGGGCGGCGAGATCGGCGGCACGATCTTCCAGGGGTACTCGAACAAGTCGCACGATGGACACCTCGGCGACAGCTTCGTCGGCGAGTGGGTCAACATCGGCGCGGGAAGCGACAACTCGAACCTGCTGAACACCTACGGCGAGGTGATCGTCCGCCTCGAGGCGGACGGCGGCTTGCTGCGGACGGGCCGGCAGTTCTGGGGCAGCGTGATCGGCGACCACGCGAAGCTTGCGATCGGAACGCGCCTGATGACGGGGACCACGATCGGAACGGGCGCGATGATCGCCAGTTCCAAGCCGCCGGCGGCGCTGGTGCCTCGCTTCGCGTGGGTCACCGACTCGGCCGACGGGCCGAAGTCGTTCCGCATCGACAAGTTCCTCGAGACCGCCCGCGCCGTGATGTCGCGGCGTCAGGTCGAGCTCACCGCCGACTACGAGGCGCGTCTCCGCGCGTTGCACGCCGCCGCGGCGGTGGGGTCCTGATGGGGGAGAGCGGCTCGGCCCAGCCTTCCGACGGCATCGGACCGCACGCGGCCATCATCGATGGCCACGCGCAGTTCTTCCGCGCCTACTACGCCATCCGCGGCGGGCTCTCGAGCCAGATCACGGGCGAACCGACGAACCTCGTGTTCGGGTTCCTGTCGATGCTTTTCTCCTACATCCGCGCGCAGAAGCCGACGGAACTCGTCGTCGTCATCGATGCGGCGGGCGACAAGGAGACCTTCCGCTCCGAGATCTACCCCGAGTACAAGGCGCACCGCGATCCCGCGCCCGAAGACTTCCATCCGCAGGTCGAGCGCTGCCTCGAGGCGCTTCGCCTGATGGGGATCCCGGTCCTCGGCATCGAGGGCGTCGAGGCGGACGATGTCATCGCGACCTTGGTCGACCGGTTCCGGAAGTCGCATCCGCGCCTGCGCATCCGCATGGTGAGCCGAGACAAGGATCTCGGCCAGCTGGTCGACGCGCACACCACGCTCTTCGACGCGCAGAAGAACGGCGACATCGGGCTCGAGCAGCTCTTCGATTCGAAGGGCGTGCGTCCCGAGCAGGTCATCGATCTACTCGCGCTGATGGGCGACTCGGCCGACAATGTTCCCGGCGTCCCCGGCGTCGGTCCAAAGACCGCGGCGTCGCTCCTCGCCGAGTACGGCTCGATCGACGGGATCTACCGGCATCTCGACGCGATCAAGGGCAAGAAGGGCGAGGCGCTTGCGCAGAGCCGCGAACTCGTCGCGCTCTCGCGGAGGCTCGTCGAGCTGAAGCGCGACTGCGAGTTCCCGTTCGACGAGCGCGACGCGCGCTTCGAACCGGCGCGATGCGATCTCCCCAAGTTGCTCGAACTGCTGCGCGTGCTCGGATTCCACCGCCTTCGCGGCGAGGCGCAGGAGATCTTCGGCGGCGGTGCGGCCGCCGAGCCGTCCGAACCAAAGGAGAAGCCGGGTCGGGCCGGCGCGGGCAGAGGACGGTCGAAGCCGGACGACGCGGGCTCGCTCTTCGCATCCGACGCGCCTGCGCCGGCGGCAGCCGCCGCACCCGCCGCCCAGCCGAAGCACGAGGTTGCGTCCTTCGGGACACTCTTCGACGGCCTCGCCGATGCGTCGCCGGCGCCCGTCTCCGCGCGCTCGCTCGAGACGATCGTGGTCCGGACGCGGGCCGAACTCGAGATGCTCTGCGCGTCGATCCGCGCAACGCGGCGGGTCGCCTTCGACACCGAGACCACCTCGCTCGCGCCGCCGCTCGCCCGCGTGGTCGGCCTCTCGTTCGCGCTGCGCGAGGGCGAGGGCTTCTATGTGCCGGTCCGCTCGCCCGAGCCTGCGACCCATCTCGGCGTCGACGAGGCGCTCGCGCTCTTGAAGCCGATCCTCGAGGACGAGACGATCGCGAAGGTCGGGCACAACCTGAAGTACGACTGCGAGGTCCTCGCGAATCACGAGATCGCTCTTCGCGGAATCGCAGGCGACTCGATGCTCGCAAGCTGGCTCGTCGATCCGACCCGCCCGTCGCATGGCCTCGACGCCACCGCCGAGCATGTGCTCGGCATCCAGCCGATTCCGATCGAAGCGGTGATCGGCAGCAGGGCAGGCGGTGCGGTCCAGCGTCGCTTCGACGAGGCGCCGCTTGCGCTCGCGGCACCGTACGCGGCGGAGGACGCCGAGATCGCGCTCGCGCTCGCGAGCAGGCTCGAGAGGACCCTCGAGACGAGAGGCCAGTCCAAGGTGTACGCCGAGGTCGAGGTTCCGCTCGTTCCGGTGCTCGCGCGCATGGAGCGGATGGGCATCCGCGTCGAGCGGGACGAACTCGCTCGGCAGCGGCGCGACCTCGAGGTCAAGCTGGTCGCCCTGCGCGACGACATCGCCGCAAGCGCGCCGTGGCCGTTCAACCCCGACAGTCCGAAGCAGCTCTCGCAGGTCCTCTTCAACCGTCCTGAGGACGAACCCCGCGGCCTCGGCCTGCGGGTGGTGAAGCGCACCCAGACGGGCGCAAGCACCGACAGCGAAGTGCTCGAGAAGCTGGCGGAAGACCCGAACTGCCATTCGAATCTCCCCGAGAAGATCCTCGAGTACCGGCAGTTCGCCAAGCTCGTCGGCACCTACCTCAAGGCCCTCGACGAGGCGATCCTCCCCGAGACCGGCCGCATCCACTGCAAGTTCCACCAGACCGGAACCGCCACGGGCCGGCTCTCGTCGAGCGATCCGAACCTGCAGAACATCCCGATCCGCACCGAGGTCGGCGCCGCGATCCGCCGCGCCTTCGTCGCGAGCGAGGGCATGCTGCTCGTGTCGGCCGACTATTCGCAGATCGAGCTGCGGTTCCTGGCCCACCTCTCGGGCGACCCGGGTCTCTGCGGCGCGTTCGACCGCGGAGAGGACATCCATCGTGCGGTTGCCGCCGAGGTCTTCGGCGTCAAGCCGTCGGAGGTCACCGACTCCCAGCGCTCGGCCGCCAAGATGGTCAACTTCGGCATCGTCTATGGCATCACCGCGTCGGGGCTCGCGCGTCGGCTTGGCAGCGGCTACACCGTGGCGCGCGCGAAGGAGATCATCGAGAGCTATCGCGCGCGCTTCCGCGGCATCGATGCATTCCTCGACGACGCGGTGGCGAGCGCGCGGAAGACCGGTCATGCGACCACCATCCTCGGTCGCTGGCGCCCCGTGCCGCAGATCGAGTCGCGCAATCCCGCCGAGCGGGCCTTCGGCGAGCGGATCGCCGTGAACACCGTGGTGCAGGGTTCCGCCGCCGACCTCATCAAGATCGCGATGATCAGGCTCGACAAGGCGCTCGCCGAACGCTTTCCGCGGGCGCGCATGCTCCTTCAGATCCACGACGAACTGCTCGTCGAGGCGCCCGAGTCGGAGGCGGAGGCCGTCTCGAGGCTGCTTGGCGAAGTCATGCGCGGCGCGATGGAACTGCGGGTTCCGCTCGAGGTCTCCTCGGCGATCGGCCGCCGCTGGTCGGATGTCTGATCGCGCCCGGGCGGAACGCAAACGCGGACTTTCGGGCGCTTTTCGGCCCTTCCCCAAGACACTTGACGCTTCGGCAGACTGTGCTATCCTTTCCGTCCCTCGCCGAAGGGCGGGGTGTTGGGGCGGTAGCTCAATTGGTTAGAGTACCGGCTTGTCACGCCGGTGGTTGCGGGTTCGATTCCCGTCCGCCTCGCTTCAGAACACGAACAGGGAGCCCGTTTGGGCTCCCTGTTTGCGTTTTCGTCGGAGCGGTCGAACGCTCGAGCGAGTCGATGCTAAGGCGCGCCGCTTGGCTCAGGCGCGCCGCTTGGCTCAGGCGCGCCACTTGATGCTGCAGCCGATCGACGGACGCTGCTCAGGCAGGGGCGGTCGGCCCGCAAGCACGGCGTCGAGCGCCGCGCGCAGATCGCGTCCGGTGACGGGGATCTCCGACTTCGGGCGGCTGTCGTCGAGCTGCCCGCGGTACACCAGCTTGTGGCCCGCGTCGTAAAGGAAGATGTCGGGCGTGCACTGGGCGTCGAACGCCCGCGCGACGGCCTGCGACTCATCGAACAGGTAGGGGAAGCAGTAGCCCGCATCGCATGCCTCGCCGACCATCTTCGCCGGGGCGTCGTCTGGGTAGGTCGCGGGGTCGTTCGCGCTGATCGCCGCGATCACGATGCCCTTCGGCTGGTACAGCCGCCCGATCGCGGCGACTTCATGGCGGATGTGCTTCACGAACGGGCAGTGGTTGCAGAGGAAGAGCACGAGCAGCGGCCGGCCGGCGGCATCGCGGTCGGACATGCGGAACCCGCGCGGATCGGCGAGGTCGAAGTGCGGGCAAGACGAACCAAGAGCGGTCATTGCGCTTTGAAGTGGCGGCATGGAAGGTATGGTAAGGGGAGAGGATCCTGATCGGACGCAGGTTGTCTCCGCGGAGGACGCCCATGGCCAAGCGAAGGAGCGACGACAACGAGTGGGTCGACGACGGCTATGACGACCTCGGCGACGACGACGCAGATCTCGACGCGGCCGACCAAAGGCGATTCGCCTCCAATGTCGGCTACTGCCCCGAGTGCGGTGCGGAGGTCGTCGACGACGCCGACATCTGTCCCAAGTGCTTCACCTGGATCGACGGCACGACCCACAGCAGACCGAGCAAACTGAAGCGCTCGCTCCACACCATCGTGGTCGTGCTTCTGATCGTCGCCGCGATCGTGGGGTTCTTCGGTATCGCGCTCGTCACGCGCTGAGCGCCGTCGGCACGATGCCGTCACCCGACGGCTTCCGTCACGCAACTTCGTCGGTCGACTGCGAAGTGCCGTGGATCCGCCCGCGCGCACCCCGCCCAGCGGACGAGCGCTTCGCCGACGCACCGAGGTCTCCGGAAAGATCGACGCGGCCGAATCGGTTCGGCCCGCGCGAAGCGAGGCCAATCACTTCGTCGCGTCCGACAGGCATCGACGAGTCGATCGAGGTGCCCACGAGCTTGCGAAGCTTGACGATTCCGCGGTGCTTCCAGTTGTTGATGGTGGTGACCGACACGCCCAAGGCCTCGGCCGCGTGCTGGTAGCTCTTTCCCTCGCAGACGATGAGGCGGATCGCGTCCTGCTCGTCCTTCGCGAGGAGGCCAAGCGCGGTCTCGAGGACATCGGTGCCGATGTCGCCCGCAGCCGCTTCCTCGCGGTTGCGCGAGCGTGCGCGGGCGGTCTCGTCGCCTCCATCCATCGTGGCGCGTTCCTCGAGCAGCTCGCGGAGCCGCGCTGCGCGCGCATAGCGCCGCCGCAGCAGGTTGTGCGCGATCTTCAGGAGGTAGCTGATCGAGATCGTGAGGCGCTCGAGCTCGGGATGCTGCAGCAGGCGCACGAACACCTCCTGCGCGAGATCCTCGGCGACATCCGGGGTCGTCGACTTGCGTAGGAACGCATAGACCCGCTCGTAGTACTGATCGAAGAGGTCAAGGACCAGCGTCGCCCGCTCATGCGTTGCTGCCATATGGGTACTCCTCGTGGCCCGCCTGGCTTGAATCTCCAGCGACCGTCGACCAGCCCACCGCTGATCTTGGGTCGCTGCCTCCACACTACGGACTGCGATACGGCCGTCTTGCAGGACAACACCCGAAGTCTTCCGCGTATTCATCAGGATGGAGCGTTCGCCTCAATAGTTCGGGCGCGTGCTGGGCCGATCCGACTCGGGCGTCTTCGGAGCGGGCAGCCCACCGGCCCGCCGACGCGGGCAGACGCTGCTTTGACGAGACGGTATGCTGTCCTCCGATGGTGCATGGCAAGCAAATCTCCGTCATTGTGGCCGACGACCACGCGCTGATCCGCTCCGCGCTGGTGGCTGTCCTCAGCGGAACTGAGGACATCCGCGTCGTGGGTGAAGCCGCCAACGCAGCCGATGCGGTTGAAATGGCTCACAAGCTTTCGCCGTCGGTCGTGATCCTCGATGTGGAGATGCCTGGGGTGGATGCCTTCCATGCTGCCAGCCACATCCGGCAGCTGCGTCCGAACACCGCCATCATGTTCCTGACCGCGAGCGAGCACGACCGGTTCATCGAGCAGGCACTGAAGGTCGGCGCACTCGGATATGTCGTCAAGAGCGACGACCCCGACTCGATTCCCGCGGCGATCCGCGCCGTTGCGCGCGGTGAGCAGTACTTCTCGGCCTCGGCGGCGGAGCGCGTTCGTGGAACGGCGTCGGACATGCGGAGGAGCAAGGTCGTCGGCACGCGTGGCGCCGCACTGTCGGAGCGCGAAGTCGAGGTCCTTCGCTATGTGGGCAAGGGCTACGCCAAGAAGCAGATCGCCGAGATGCTCGGGATCTCGGTCAAGACCGTCGACAAGCATGTGACGAGCGTGATGGAGAAGCTCGACATCCACGATCGCGTCGAACTCGCGCTCTACGCGGTTCGCGAGGGCTTCATCAAGGCGTGAACGACAGATCGCCCCGTGACCGCCCACCGAAGAGCTCTGCGCTTGAAGTGATCGCGACGAGCGACCGCGAGGCGGTGGTGTTCAAGCCCGCGGGCCTCTCGAGCGAGCGACCGAACGCCGCGGCCGCATCGCAATCCGACTCGCTGATCGAGCGCGCGCGCGCGCAACTTGGGTGGCCTGACGCACAGCTGCCGCACCGCCTCGACCGTCCGACGCGGGGACTCGTCGTCATCTCGCGCGACCGCGCGGCGGCGGCGATGCACGCCGAAGAGATCCGCGCGGGTGCGTGGTCGAAGTGGTACATCGCGCGCATACCCTCCCAGGCCGTGCCTTCATCGGGGCAATCACCGGCGTATTCAGCTGGTCGCCGCGCGGCGGAACTGCTCGGCCCGCACAAGGCCTACCTGAAGCGCGAGGGAAGCAAGGCCCGCACCGTCCGCTCGGGCGGAGACCCATCGCGACTCACCGTGCTCGCCGTCGCCCACGCAACCGATGCGAGAGACGAGTGCCACGCGCTGATCGATCTCGAGACCGGACGCTTCCACCAGATCCGCGTGATGCTTGCGGACCTTGGTTTCCCGCTCGTCGGCGACGCGCTGTACGGCGGCAGGCCGCGGCAGGGAGCAGGGATCGAGGACCAACTCGATCTCGAGGCGGTCGCGCTTCGGATCGCGCGACCCGCGGGACCATTGGTCTTCCGACTCGCCGCGCATCGCGATCGCCGCGGCGTCAGCCCAGAGATCGAGCAAGCGATCGACCGTGCGACCGCGGCCGGGGTCAGCGACGGGCGAGCGCCGCACTGAACGCGCCCGAGCCGCGGGCATCGACCCACATCGACTTCCCGAAGGCGTTCGTCGCGAACTGCGAGAGGGCGCGGCGCCACTTGGCCGCATCTTCCGGCGCGAATCCGGCAGCAAAGGTGCCGCTGAATCCAGCGGGGCTGAGGAGGTCGTTGAAGCCGGCGGTCTTCTCGAGGAGCGTGAGCGTCCCTCCTTCGACCTCGATCTCGACGCGCTCTTCTCCGGGCTCGCCGTCGATCCGCGCGAAGCCGGCCCCGCCGTACAGCCCGACCTCGCCATCCGACACGATCAGCGCGCGCACCACGAGATTGGTGGCGGCGGGATCGAGCGGGGTGAGTCCAGGCTTCGGAATCCAGATCAGCTGCGCGTGCAGGAACACCGCATCCTTGACCGGCGTGTTCTCGTTGTGGGCGAGCAGTTGCTCGAGCGGAACATCGGAGAACCAGAAGCTGTCCTCGGATTCCTTGGTCGCGTAGGAGCCCACGATGAACTCGCGCTCGAAGAGAAGCGGAGCCGAACCGAGGGCGACGAACTCGGCGCGACCGACGGCTTCGTTGCCCGAGCAGCCGGCCAAAGGAGCGGCGGCGCACGCGGTCGCGAGCAGGAAGGCGCGGAGGCTGGTTGTGCGGAGTCGTTGCATGCTGGTTTCCAAGTTCATCCTGTCTCGCCCGTGAGGCGAAGCGGCGCGTCGGCTGCGAGCGATCGCGTCGCGTCGCGCGAACCCGGCGGAGGGGGAACGCCCAGGCCGAGAATGCTCACCGAATCGCGTTCGACGATCTCGCGCAGCACCGACCGCGCGATGTGGGGAAGCTGCGTCGCGTGCACGAGGCTGTTGACGCCGTAGATCGACTCGATCGCACGCGCGGGTGTGTCGAAGGGGAATCCCGAGGCGAAGCAGACCTTGCGGTCGACGCCGTGATCGCGCGCGCTCTGCAGCGCGTGCAGGAGTTCCCACGGACGCGCGGCGATGCCCGCGGTCGTGGTGAAGACATGGTCGTGCTTCGCGACGAGCGAGATCGTCTCGGAGATGAACGGGCCGCCGAAACCGGCGATGACGATCGTCAGGCGCGGGAACGCGCGCGCGACCTCGTCGAGGAGGTACGGCCGCGCGAACTCCAGCCGACCCGAGGCGGGCAAGGGGCCGCTCCAACCGAGCAGCACCGGCAACTGGTTCGCTTCGGCGCGGTCGAACACGCGCATGGCGCGGGTGTCGGTCGGGTTGAACCCCTGCGTGCAAGGATCCATCCAGAGGGCGGCGGCGCCTTCCTTGCGCGCCGACTCGACCTCGGCCTTCGCATCGGGCCGGGCGGGATCGATGGCGCGCGCGAGGAAGAGCCTTCCCTGCGACCGCTCGACGACCCCGCGAAGCACCGCTTCGGGGATCGCGCCTCGGATCAGCTCGCTCCGAAACCCGAGCACGACGGCCGCGTCGACCGCGCGTACTGCGGATGCGTGGGCCTCGCTCGTGGCGTCGGGCTGCAGCCAGCGCGACGATCCGAGCGACCGCACGGCCGCTCCGAGTTCGGCGCCAAGGTCCTCGAGGCTAGGCCAGAGGCGTGTGTCGAGGTCGACAATCATCGAGGTTGGAATGTACCCGCGCGGGCGGCCGCCGTGCGCCCTCCTATACTCGCGGCCTATGTCCGAGCCCGTCTGGCAGCCACAGGACCTCGCGGCGGACCCGCATCGCAGAGCCGACAAGGCCGACAAGGTGCGGGCGATGTTCGCGTCGATCGCCGGGGCGTACGACCTCAACAACCGCCTCCACTCGTTCGGCCTCGACCAGCAGTGGCGGCGCGCGGCGGTCCGCCTCGCCGAGGTGAAGCCGACCGACGATGTGGCCGACATCGCCTGCGGGACGGGCGACCTGACCGAACTGTTTGCAGAGAGCGGTGCGCGCAGCGTGCTGGGACTCGACTTCACGCCGCAGATGCTCGACATCGCTCGCGACAAGTCGCGTCGGGTCGATCCGGCGCGCAAGGGACGCGTCGTGCCGAGGTACGAGCAGGGCGACGCGACGGCGCTGGCGCTTGCGGACGCGAGCGTGGATGTGCTGTCGATCGCCTTCGGCCTTCGCAATGTCGGCGAGCCCGTGCAGGCGCTCCGCGAGTTCAAGCGGGTTCTCCGTCCCGGCGGCCGGCTCGTGATCCTCGAGTTCGACGAGCCGCGCAATCCGCTCATCCGGGCGATGAACCGCTTCTACACCCACCAGATCATGCCGCGCACCGCGTCGTTGATCGCCCGCGACCGTTCGGGCGCGTACCAGTACCTTCCGCGTTCGGTCGAGACCTTCCTCGACCGCGATCGGCTGCGGGAGGCGCTTGCGTCGGTTGGGTTCGGAACGATCACGCAGACGCCGCTCACCTTCGGGACCTGCGTCATCACCGTCGCGCGTTGACGCGCATGTTTCGCGCCTCGGCTCGCCGAGGCGGCTTCGGACACGGTCACTTTCTCGCCCTCGCGCTTCGGCCTGAAACGCTTGCGCCCGTGTCTGCTTGTCTCAGCAACGCCGCGACGCAACGGATTGCGCGCGGCGCCGCACCCGCCCGCCGAGGGGATCTCGGCCCACATCGCGATCGAACGGGACGACGGGGACTCGTCTGCACCGTTCCATACTGCTGAAGGACCGGCCATGCCTCAGGCCAACGACTTCGACGGCGGTCACATCCGCCCATTTCCAACTGAACGAAGAGGACCGAACGCGGTCCGACCAGATTGCGACGCCCAGCTCGCGGAGGGCGCGCAAGCGCAGCGCGAGCTGGAGCGGTTCGTCAGCCTCCTGATGCGCGGCGACCGGATCGGATGCCGCGACCTCGTGCGCGAGTGGCTCAACGACGGCCACTCCGCCGTCGAGGTTCTCGAGCAGCTCCTCTGGCCCGCGTGTTCCGTGCTCGACGGCTGGGCCAGGCGCGACCAGATCAGCGCGGTCCACCAGCACTGCGCCACCGTCCTCCTGTCGCAGCTCGTCCAGCGGATCGAGGCGGCGCTTCCGCGTCGCGCCTCGCGATGCAGGCCGGTGCTCGTCGCCAGCGGCCAGAGCCCGCTCGAGGAGCTGGCCGCCGAGATGTTCGTCGGCCTCGCCGAGGCCGATGGCTTCGATGTGGTCTTCCTCGGCGGGGGCGTCGAGTCGGACGACCTGTTCGAGGAGATCGGGCAGCGGAAGCCCGCCTTCGTCATCAGTTACGCGGGCGCAGGATCGGACGCCGCCCGCCTCCGCCGGCTCTTGAAGAGCCTCCAGGAGCAGCGGCCGGTCCCAGGGCTTCGGGTCGGTGCGGGTGGAGGGGTGTTCAGCCGCGCGCCAGGGCTCGCGGAGGAACTGGGGGTCGACTTCAGCGGCGACAGCCCGTTCGACCTCCTCGAGGCGCTCCGACGCGATTCTGAGGCGCCTCAGGGGCGCCAACGAGGATCGCGGGCTGCGTAGGGGCGACGATGGGCGCGCGGGACCGCCGCGCCACGCCGGCCCGAGCGAGCGAACCTCGAGAGGTTCCGACTTTCGGGACGCTCGCGCCCGGAGTCTCGGCCCAACCGCCGCGATCGGCGGGGAAACCGCGAGGGAAACCTCAAATCGGCGGAACGAGGCGCATAGGCGGCCGTACACTCGGAACACCTCGGTGTGAAGGGTCCCCGATGCTCGACGCGAAGACCGAACGCCTCACGATTGAGAAAGCCCGCCGTGGCGACCGCGATGCCATCGCGGCCTTGATCCACGCGTACCAGCGCCCGCTGGAAGCGTTCCTCTTCCGTCTGTGCGGCAAGCACGAGCTGGCCGAGGACCTTGCGCAGGAAGCCTTCGTGCGCGTGATCAAGTCGCTCGACCGCTTCGACGACCAGTATCGCTTCTCCACCTGGCTGTTCACGATCGGCAAGCGTCTGCTCGTCAACGCGCAGCAGAAGATGAAGCCCACCGCCGACAGCGAGATCGTCGAGTACCGGGCGGGCGATGCGCGCACGCCTCTCGCCGAGGTCGAGTCGGCCGAGCGCGTCGAGCGCATCACGACGCTCGTCGACATCGCGATCGGAGCGCTCGGCTCGCCGCAGCGCGAGATCGTCCTGATGTTCCACCAGCAGGGCTGGTCGGTGCAGCGCATCGGCGAGGAACTCGGCATGCCCGAGGGCACCATCAAGAGCCATCTCTTCCGCGCGCGCCGTCGCATGCTGTTTGCGATCGAGCAGAGCGGAAGCCCGAATCCGAGCGAGGTGCTCCAGTGAGTTCCCGAGGAGCATGGATGCCTGAACCTGCGGGATCGTCGCGCGCACAGCGCCTGCTGGTGCGCGTGCTGCTTGCGCTCCGCTCCGAGGCACGCAGCCGCCCGCAGTCCCTGAGCGACCGCGCCCGCGCGGAAGCACTGGCCGATCGGATCATGCTCGAACTTCCGAGGAGCGTGCTTCCGATCGGAATCGCGGCGCTCTTCATCGTCGGGGTCGTGTGCCTGATGCCGATCATGCGCGACGCGATCGCGGCGGGATCGGACAAGCAGGGCTCGACCGTCGCGAGTGTCGTCGAGAGCGGCCTGCGAAACCAGGGCGCTGCGCTGAGCGACGGGATCGGCGCGCTGCGCGAGGTCGTGGCGCCGTTTGCCGGCGAGGGCTGCCCTTCGGCCCTCGAGAATTGCCCTCACGACGCGCCGCCCTGCGATGCGGCGGCTCCCTTCAGCCGTTCCTGAACGAGCGAACCGGTGAACCCGTTTGATCGATCAAGACCACGGGGTGCTTCCCGAGCCCGTCGCACCGCGCGGGGTCTCGCGCTGCCTCGCTGCGTGCTGTGGCTGCTGGTCGCCGTCACGCACCTGACCGCGCTCGAGGCGCGCGCCGACAC
>Ga0315901_10008219_pt1 | contig 12159 bp, 5 predicted proteins | sample LakEriMetagenome_10_FD_203761 | JGI IMG/M metagenome (GOLD analysis project Ga0315901, IMG submission 203761) | Freshwater fungal communities from buoy surface, Lake Erie, Ohio, United States - Buoy 2 MA116 | ecosystem: Environmental > Aquatic > Freshwater > Lake | place: USA: Lake Erie, Ohio...
ATAGCAACGGACACGCAAGGATGCGCGGATACGTTGGTCATTGAATTGAATGAACCTGAAGTGCTTTCGTCAATTGCTTCAGTTACCAGTGACTACAATGGTTATAACATCTCTTGTTTTGGATACAACGATGGTGAAGCACAAATCGTGGCGCAAGGAGGCGTTGCTCCTTATGTATACAGCTGGACTTCAGGCAGTGCCGCCAATAGTGCAACAGGACTGAATGCCGCAGCATTTGAATGCACTGTAACCGATGCGAATGGTTGCCAGACAGCTGATGGCGTGCAGTTGTCTGAACCTACTCAACTTGAAGGATTGATTACGCTTGTCAGTGACTATAACGGATATGAGATCAGTTGTTTTGGAGCCGATGATGGTCAGGCTGTGTTCGAGGCGGAAGGCGGAGTGATGCCATATGCAATTATTTGGAATGGACAGCCCTACACAATTGGGGCGGTTATGACCGGATTGTCAGAACAGCAGTTATTGGTCAATCTGAGCGATGCCAATGGATGCAGTGGAGTATTTACAGCCACAATTGATCAGCCGCCTTTGTTGACTTTGTCGACTCAAGTAATTTCAGATTATAACGGCTCTCAAATATCATGTCCGAATGCTACCGATGGTCAGTCCATAGCACTGCCCTCGGGTGGTGTTGAACCATACGTTTTCATGTGGGAAGATGGATCGAATCTTGAAACCTCTTCACCGATGTTGACGGAAGGAACCTACTCCGTTACTGTCATGGATGCAAATGGTTGCATGGCACAAAGTGAGACCACTCTGAATGACCCCACTCCAATAGAACTCGTTGCTCAAGTGACTTCCAATTATAATGGTTATAACATTAGCTGTTATGGTTATAGCGACGGCACCGCGACGGCATTAGCTTCTGGAGCCACGCCGCCCTACAGTTACTGGTGGTCAAATGGTGCTACATCTCCTAATGCGGGTTGGATACCGGCAGGTGCAATTGCGGCATTTGTAACCGATAGCCAGCATTGCGACACAATTCAAGTTCAGCTCGAGGTCATACAACCTGAGTCGCTTTTCATTGCTCAAGTGAATACATCAAACTATAATGGTTTCGGAGTTACTTGTTCCGATGCAACGGATGGATGGATCAATACAATAGGCGGCGGTGGAGTGCCTCCTTATCAGTATGATTGGTCTACAAATGATATTTCTGCCGATATCGCAAACCTATCCGCAGGTGATTATGGACTAACTCTTACCGATCAGAATAACTGCGATTTTGACACGGAGTACGCGATTACCGAGCCGCCCGCATTATCCGTTAATCCGGTTGTTACAGCTGATACGTGCTATCAGGAAGTAGGTGCCATACAATTGAACGCATCAGGCGGCGCAGGTGCAATTATGGCTGAAATTAATGGAGAACCGGTAGTGAACAACGTTTGTTGCTTGCTGAGTAGTGCTTACCTAGCAGAATTGGTGGATGCCAACGGATGTTACTTACAACAGATTATTGAGGTGCCTAATGTTCCTGGACCGGTAGCATCTTTTACGGTAAGTGATTCGCCGTATTGCTCGGGTCAGACTTATATCGATTTTACCGATAAGTCGGAAGGACAAGTAGTTTCCTGGACTTGGAATATGGGGGATGGAATGAATCGTTTTGAAAACGACATTACCCATCTCTATGATGAACCCGGTGAATACAACGTGCGTTTACGAGTGATGGATGTAAATGGTTGTGTCGATGATACAGCGACTTGGTTAATGGTTAGTCCCGACTTGAGGGTATTTATTCCAAATGCATTCTCGCCCAATCAGGATGGTGATAACGAAGCATTCTTTCCCGATGGCAGTAGCATTGTCTCATACGAAATGGTTGTATTCAACCGTTGGGGCGAGATCGTTTTTCGCTCTACGCCGGAAATGCCCAAATGGAATGGTTCAATAGCGAATGCAAATTTGAGTTCGGAAGATGGAGTATACTCCTATCGAATAACGATTATCGGCAATTGCGAAACTAAGGAGGTTACCGGGCACCTTTTATTGATACGTTAATGCTTGGCTTTCATGTCCGCAAGAAAATTACAAATTTCATTGACAATTAGACTTGCAGATCTGTCGCTGTTAATGATGAAATGAGCCTGATTGTAAAATGTTTCTCGCTCATTCAAGTGAGCTGTTAGTTCGGATAACGATTTTGGTCGTAATGGGCGATCCGGTTTGTCCAATTGTAGTCGATTATGAATTGTGCCGGGTTCACACTCCAGGTAGATTACCACGCCCGATGATTTCATGACCTCAATATGGTTGTAAAAGCAGGCCATACCTCCTCCCGTCGACATAACAAATGTGTTATGAGATTCAATCAATCGGCTCAAGACGCTATGTTCTAGCTCACGGAAGTGAGGTTCGCCTCGTTCGGAAAATATCGTTGCTATAGGCAAGCCTTCAATAGACTCAATTTCTTTATCCGAATCGATAAATTGCACTCCAAGTTTCTCTGCAAGCAGCACACCCACAGTACTCTTGCCGCTTGCCATGTATCCTATGAGAAAGATCCGCACTGCGCTAAGATAGATTTATATTGTATCCACTGACATTTGGTCGGTGCTGCTTAACAAATCGTCAGTTGTTTTGTAAATAAAACGACAAAAGTGCAGTTCCAAAGCAATGGAGCGTGTGTTGATAGCAGCAAACCAAATTCTTTAAACATGGATTTCTCAAAATTCACCCTAAAAACACAAGAGGCAATTCAAAAGGCACAGCAAGTTGCTTTGGAGAAGGGCCATCAAACCATTGAAAATGCACACCTGCTCAAAGGTGTATTGCAAGCCGATACTACAGTAACTCCTTTTTTGCTGAAGAAACTGAATGTGAATGTTGCACTCATGCAGCAAGCGCTCGATAAAATGCTCGATAGTTTCCCGAAGGTGAGCGGAGGTACTATGACACTTTCATCTGAAGCCAACGTTGCAATCAATCGCGCGCAAAATTTCTTAAAGGAATTCAACGACGAGTTTGTAGCTATCGAGCACTTGCTTTTAGCCATCGGCGAAGGCAGCGACAAAGCGTCGCAAATGATGCGCGATGCAGGTGTTTCGTCGAAAGAATTGAAAAAGGCGATTCTGGAACTGCGCAAAGGGCAACGTGTTACTTCAGCTTCGCAAGAGGAGACTTACAATTCGCTCGAGAAGTATGCGAAGAACCTCAACAAGTTGGCGCGAGATGGTAAGCTCGATCCGGTAATCGGTCGCGACGAAGAAATACGTCGCGTGATGCAAATACTTTCTCGCCGCACGAAAAATAATCCAATCATTATTGGTGAACCTGGCACAGGAAAAACAGCGATTGCTGAGGGCATTGCTCATCGAATCATAAATGGCGATGTGCCCGAAAATCTCAAAACAAAGCAGATGTATTCGCTCGATATGGCTGCACTCATTGCGGGTGCCAAGTACAAAGGCGAATTTGAAGAGCGCCTGAAGGCCGTCGTGAATGAGGTGCAAAAAAGCGAGGGCGAAATCATCCTCTTCATTGATGAGATACACACACTCGTTGGAGCGGGTGGCGGGGAAGGTGCGATGGACGCTGCTAATATTTTAAAGCCGGCATTGGCGCGCGGCGAGCTACGTTCTATAGGTGCAACAACACTCAACGAGTATCAGAAATACTTCGAAAAGGACAAAGCACTCGAACGTCGCTTTCAGAAAGTGATGATTGATGAACCGGATCGCGATGCGGCCATTTCAATTCTTCGCGGTTTGAAAGAGAAGTATGAAAATCACCACAAGGTTCAAATCAAAGACGACGCAATCATCGCCGCCGTTGAGCTGTCTCAGCGTTACATCACCGATCGTTTTTTGCCCGACAAAGCAATCGATCTGATTGATGAGGCGGCCTCTAAGTTGCGCATGGAGATCAACTCCAAACCCATGGAGCTCGATGAGCTGGAACGCAAAATCATGCAGCTCGAAATCGAACGTGAAGCCATCAAGCGCGAGGGTGACCAGGTTAAGCTGACCGACTTGCATAAAATTATCGGTGAGCTCAGTGAAGAACGCAACGCACTTGCTGCGAAATGGCAAAGCGAAAAGGATGTGGTGGAATCTATACAAAATGCAAAAGCTTCGCTGGAGGATTTGAAGTTGCAGGCTGATCAAGCTGAGCGCGAAGGCAACTACGGTCTCGTCGCTGAGATACGCTACGGACGTGTGAAGGAGCAAGAGCAAAGAATCGAAGAAGGTCGAATCAAGCTGCAGGAACTGCAAGCCAATTCCAAAATGCTCAAAGAAGAAGTGGATCCGGAAGAAATTGCGGATGTAGTTTCTCGCTGGACAGGTATTCCGGTGAAGGCATTGGTAGAAAGTGAGCGTGCTAAATTGTTGCGCTTGGAAGATGAGTTAGCCAAGCGTGTGGTGGGTCAGCACGAAGCCATCATTGCATTGAGTGATGCCGTGCGCAGAAGCCGCGCAGGATTGAGTGATGAACGAAAGCCTATTGGTTCATTCATATTCCTCGGTACAACGGGAGTTGGAAAAACGGAGCTTGCCAAAGCACTAAGCGATTTTCTCTTCAACGATGAAAACGCTATGACGCGGATTGACATGAGCGAGTATCAAGAGCGCCATACGGTAAGTCGCTTGGTGGGAGCGCCTCCCGGTTACGTGGGCTACGATGAGGGCGGGCAACTAACCGAAGCGGTGCGCAGAAAACCCTATTCAGTTATTCTGCTTGATGAAATCGAAAAGGCCCACCCCGACGTGTTCAATGTATTGCTTCAGGTGCTTGATGATGGTCGCCTTACGGATTCGAAGGGTCGCATGGTGAATTTCAAAAACACCATCATCATCATGACGAGTAATTTGGGTTCGCAGATTATCCAGGAGAATTATGATAAGACCAAGGATGCCGAAAGCGAAGAGCTTTTCGAGCGCACAAAATCAGAAGTTTTGCTTGTGCTGAAATCATCGCTGCGACCTGAATTCTTGAATCGCATCGACGAGGTGATCATGTTTACACCGCTGGGTAAATCGCAAATTGAGAACATCGTTAAGCTTCAGTTGCATCTGCTTTCTGAGCGTTTGATGAAATCGGATATCCATATGGTGGTTACTCCCGATGCCCTCGCATACTTGGCCGACAAGGGCTATGATCCGCAATACGGAGCACGCCCGGTAAAGCGCACGATTCAAAAGGAAGTCATGAATGAACTCTCGAAATACATACTGAGCGGAAAAATCGATAAATCGGAGGCCGTGGTGCTCGATGTATTCGATGCGCAGATAGTATTCAGGAAGAAGATTGATGAAGAGGCTTTGATTGAAGTGTAACCTGAGGTAGGGTAATTGTTGTGGAATTTCGTATTAGGGATGTGAACTGTTTCACATCCCTTTTTGTTTACGACCCATAACCACCCAATATGAAAAAATCAATACTTGTTCTTTTCTCTGTTCTTTTTGTTGCCTTCGGTTTAACCAGTATGACATCCAACAATGCCGAATATTCGGCAGGGAAGGCAGGATCGAATGGTTCACCCGGGGAAGGCACGTGTGCCTCCGGTTCTTGTCATAATTCCTTCGCTCTTAATAGCGGTTCGGGAAGTGTTTCCATTTCTATTGCCGGATTGGTGAATGGAAATCTATACACACCAGGACAAACGTATGAGGTGAGTATTACCGTTCAACAACAGGGGTTTGGTTTGTTTGGTTTTGGCGTTGAGGCACTGCAATCAAGCGGTGCAAATGCGGGCAGTTGGACACCCGGTGCCGATTCACATATTCTGAACGCAACGGTTAGCGGTAATTCGAGAGCAACGGTTACGCATATCGATAACTCCGGATTTTCATCCAATGTGCGCACCTGGACATTTAGCTGGACAGCTCCTTCATCCGAAATACCGGTGACCATGTACGCTGCAGGTAATGCCGCCAATGCAAATGGGGGAGACGGTGGTGATTACATTTATACAACTTCTCTTATGCTCGAGCCAGCTCCGGCTATCGATGCGCCAATTATTCAAGCCAGCGGAGATTTGACCATTTGCGAAGGCGAATCAGTGGTGTTGAGTGTATCCAACAACAGTGGATTATCCTATTTGTGGCAAGATGCAGCGGGCAGTGTAGTTGAAACAGGAACTTCTTTTGTTGCAACGGAAAGCGGTTGTTACAGTGTTTCAGGTAGTAATGGAACGCAAACGGTAACTTCAGAACTCACATGTGTGGAAGTGCAAGTGGTCAATTCCAATTTTTCCGGTCTCGCCCCGATGTATTGCATAGGCGATGCACCCGTGGAGTTGATTCCGGAAGTGTCGGGTGGTTATTTTTCCGGTCCCGGTGTTGTCGACAACATCTTCTCTCCTTCCAATTTGCCGGTGGGCGATTTTATGATTGGCTACACCGTGATAACCTCTGCGGGTTGCGAGTTCACTCAAACCGAGCCCGTGTCTATTCGGGCGATACTTCCTGCCGGATTTACAGATTTGGAGGATGTTTATTGTACCACCGATGCAACCATCAATTTGGATGTAGACACCCAAGGCGGTGTGTTTACAGGGCCAGTGCTTGCGGGTAATTTTTCGCCCGACATCGAGCCGGGTATTTACGATATCACGTATACCACCGGTTCGGGTGTATGCGCTGCTTCGACAACACAGACTGTGGAAATATTGGCCTCACAAAGCAGTGACTTTTACCTGTTCCCTGCATTTTGTGCCAGCTCGCCTTCCGAGCAAATGGTACCCGATGTTGCGGGTGGTGTGTTCTCCGGAACGGGTGTGAACGGTGACACGTTTGATCCTGCACAAGCCGTTATTGGTGACAACGAAGTGACCTACACGCTGGCTCAGCCCAATGGTTGTGTTTCCGTTACCACGCAGGTCATAGCAGTTTTCGATGTGGCCAATAGTGAGTTCTCCGGTCTCGAAGCAATTACGTGTATTTCTGAAGGTTTGGTTGAGTTGCTGCCGTTGTCTCCCGGAGGTACATTTAGCGGCACCGGCGTGAGCGGCACATTCTTCGATCCCGCAGTTGCAGGAATTGGGGAACATTTGGTAACCTACGACATCAACCTGGGCGATTGTCAGTCGGAAACGTCTGTTGCGACCACCGTGCTCTTGGGCCCCGATGTGTCATTCACCGGATTGTTGGATGAGTATTGTGCTGATACCGATGTCGTTTCCGAGTTGACTAGCGTGAATGTACCGGCTGATTTTAGCGGTCCCGGTGTTGACGGCAATACATTTAGCGCTCAAGTTGCAGGTGTGGGTGAGCACACCATAACAAGCAGCTATACCGATGCTTTCGGTTGCACAGGTACAAGTAGCCAAAGTGTTACAGTAAACCCGCTCCCTGTTGTGGATATAACGGTGTCGGGTGATTTGACCTCGGCAACTGTAGCCCAAGAAGGTGCAACCTATCAGTGGTGGAACTGCGACACTCAATTGCAGGTCGAAGGAGCTACTTCACCTGAATTCTCAATTGTTGATCCTGCGCAGAACGGCAGTTACTCTGTAGCGGTAACACTCAACGGTTGTGATGCCATGAGCGAATGTGTTCTGCTGCTTATTGGTAGCGTCGATGAAACACTGGGCGAATGGTCGTCGGGCTTTTATCCTAATCCTGCTTCATCGAATTTGACTGTTTGGAGTTCGGTTCCCGCCGGTTTCGATGTGTACAATGGAGTTGGCACCCTGGTGCTATCGAACCCAACGAATATTAGCAACCATACGTTGGATGTCAGCGCACTTCCCAATGGTATTTATAGGGTGGTCATGCAGCATGGCGGACAAATGCGTGCAGGCAATCTGCTCATCAAGCGATAATTTTTTTTCGAGAAATAAAAAAATAGTGTAACCAAATAAAAACACCTCCCGTATCAAACCCTGTGATTTGTTTTTTTGGTTAATTATGGATTTGGTTAAGCAAGGAGGCCTCCCAATTGGGAGGCCTTTTTGTTTTAAGACGCGCCCACTTTTCTGCGGGACCCCGTTCACGAAACTCTGTGTCTGCGGACGCGCCGCCGCGCGTCCACCCGCCTAAGTAAAAAACCGCATTAAAAAAAATTACGGCAAAACGTAACCTTCCTTTTGCGCCCCCCGTTATAAGGGTGTATTTCAACAACAACGACTGATTATAACATCAACGATATTGAAGAGTACTCTCTGATTAAGAGTAGTTAAGGTTAATTAAGGTTAAGCAAGCGGATAGCCCCTGAAACGTCGGGGGCTATTCTTTTTGTGTCAGGTCGCGACAGGCCAAACCGTCCCTTTGGCGATTATTCCTTATACTTGCCGTTCATCACTCATCAAAAAAACCAAGATCTATGTCAAGTGTTTGGAGAAAGAAACCCATCTCTGCCTTTCATGCTGAGGCCGGAAAAAGTGAACTGAAGCGTATTCTCACCAAGTGGGGACTTACCTCGCTCGGTATTGGTGCCATCATCGGCGGTGGTATTTTCACCCTCACCGGTATTGCTGCCCACGACCATGCGGGTCCTGCCTTGGCGCTTTCATTTGTGATTGCCGGTATCGGTTGTCTTTTTGCTTCGTTGTGCTATGCTGAGTTTGCATCGGTATTGCCGGTTGAAGGTTCTGCATATGCTTATGCATACGGAACTGTGGGTGAACTCTTCGCTTGGTTCATCGGTTGGAACCTTATTCTCGAGTACATGATGGGTGCCACTACTGTGGCTGTGGCATGGAGCGGATATTTCTCGAAGCTCCTTCATATGTTCGGTTTGCATATACCCGATTGGCTCAACAACGACCCCATCACCTATGGCGGTTTTGCCTTCAATTTGCCTGCATTCCTTATCACATGGCTCGTAACGGGCATTCTCATCAAGGGTATCAAGGAGGCTGCTAGCACCAATAACTTGATTGTGATTTTGAAAGTAGCCGTGGTGCTTTTTGTAATTATCGCGGGTGCATTCTATGTGAATCCTGAAAACTGGGTGCCGTTCATCCCTGCCGAGCAGCCGATTCTGGATGCTGCCGGAAATCCTACCGGTGACGTGAATTTCGGATTTGGAGGTGTTCTCACAGCCGCAACTATTGTGTTTTTCGCCTACATCGGATTCGATGCGGTGAGCACGCAGGCGGGCGAGGCCATCAACCCCAAGAAAGACGTTCCTTTTGCTATCATCGCATCGCTGGTTATCTGCACGATTCTTTACATCCTCGTATCGTTGGTTCTTACCGGTATGGTACCTTATTCAACCCTCGATTTGAAAGCACCGGTGGCCTCGGCCTTCTCGGGAGCGGGTATTTCGTGGGCTGTCTATCCGATTACGATAGCTGCTGTAGCAGGTCTTACCTCTGTGATGCTGGTGATGATGCTCGGTCAAACCCGTATCTTCTTCGGTATGGCGAAGGACGGTTTGTTGCCACGTGGCATCTTCGGTTCGCTCCACCCCAAGTTCAAGACACCTTATAAGAGCACGATTCTCGTGGGTCTTATTGTTTCGATTGTTGCGGCCGTAACTCCTATCAATAACATTTCGGAAATGTGTTCGATGGGAACTTTGCTCGCCTTCTCGATGGTTTGTTTGGCGGTATTGATTCTCCGCAAGCGCGAACCGAATTTGGATCGTCCTTACAAAACGCCCATGGTCAACATCATTGCCCCTCTCGGCGTGTTGTTCAATATCTTCCTCATGACCCAAGTGCGCATCCACACCTGGTATGCGTTCATCATTTGGGGAACTCTCGGCGTGGTTGTTTACTTCCTCTATAGTAAGAGGAATAGTAATTTGGAGAAAGGAGTATAGGATTACGAATTACGGATTACGAATTACGGATTACGGATTGGGGTGAGGCGGTGCTTCTCGCTTAGGTGCGGTGTGCCCTAAGAGCGTTGGCGTGTGTGATATTAGAACTCAAGCCTCGGCACCTTTCCCGTGTGAAGAGTAGAACCTTCTCGTGAAAGGTTTTAGCCTCACTCCCGACCCCTCTCCAGAGGAGAGGGGAGAACCTTCACACGAGCGTTTTGCTTTGTAAATATTAGGAACCACTGACATTCGCTTCTGAAATTCCAACGATCTGCATAATGGGGCATTCCCCTCTCCTCTGGAGAGGGGCAAGGGGTGAGGCTGTAAGTCGAATAATGACAATTCACCTCGGCACATCTCCCACAATCTAGAAGCCGCACCGCCCCCCAATCCGTAATCCGTAATTCGTAATCTGTAATCTGTAATCACTTCCCGCTCTTCGGGCACTTCTTACACCGCTTCCCGTGCTTGTACTTCTTACAGCACTCCTTCTTTTTGGCGCAACAAGCTTGATTAATCTGCAGAAAAATGCAGGCGGTGGAGGTTGCTGTTACGGAAGGCTTGTTCATGTCACAAACTTCTGTTTGCTGTGCAATTGGTGCAATACCGCTTTCGGGGTAGAATGCTTTTTGGGTACTGGGTACTAGGCACTAGGTACGGTCAATGCATTGCGCTTATCGAAAGTAGATTGCGCCAAAGCGAAGGATCCTCCACTTTGGCACAAACACCATGAACGAGGAAGAGGACACTTACCGTCCCTCGTCCCCAGTCCCCAGTCCTTCGTCCCCGCCCCATTGTTAGCACTTTGCGTTGTTTGTGACCGAACACACGCCTGTTCGCCTTTTCTTTGCAACTTCGAGGGTAATCACGCCTTTCGAGCTAATGCGAGGAAATCATGCAAATTCATCCGGGTACAATTCAAACCTTGCCGGTATTTGAAGTAGTGGAAAAGGGCTATCTGTTGGGCAGCGAAGCCGATTATGTGTTCATCGGTCGCCGTGAACTCAAGCCTAAAACCGAACCGGGCACCGAGGTGGAAGTTTTTACCTACTACAACGAGGAGCGAAACCTCGAAGCTACCACCGAGCTGCCTTCGCTGCAGGTGGGTGAGGTGGGATGTTACCGCGTATTAAGCTCCAATAGCCTTGGCTCGTTCATCAGCATTGGCACTCGTCGCGATATCCTCATTCCGCATGCCGAGCAGGTAGAAAGTTTGGAAGACGGTCGCATGGCGTTGGTAATTCTACTCGATGATCCCGAAAACCGCAGGTTGTATGCTACTACCAAGCTGAATCGCTATTTGCGCGGACGCGAAATTCCTTACAAGCGCGGCGATGAGGTGATGATGACCATCGCAGAGAAGATTGAAATCGGCCGTCGTGTCATTATCGACGGTAAGTATGTAGGTGCATTGTTCCGCCAGGAAATGACCGACAACGTTCGCCTCGGAGAGAAGGTGAAGGGTTACGTTCGCAAAGTAGAGGGGAAGGATATCGTGGTAAGCATGCAGCGCGAGGGGATGGAGCTTCTGGATGATGCCAAGGTGAAAATCATGAACTACCTCGAGGCCAACGGCGGTTACGTTCGCCTCAACGACGATACCGACCCGGAAGAAGTGAAGCTGCGCCTGCACATGTCGAAGAAGACCTTCAAGAAGGCTGCGGGCATGTTGTTCAAGGAAGGAAAGATATTGCTCACCAAGATGGGCATCAAGTTCAATAAGACAGGAGAGATCCCAACGGAATGGGAGAATACCAAGCTGCTTTCGGAAGAAGAAGGTGATGGTCCATCTGTGCGACCCGCGAGGGCTCCCAAGAAAGAGGCGCCGGCTGAAAAGCCTTGGGTGGACAAGCCATTTGTTCCAAAAACAAAAGGGCCTGCTACACGCTCTGAAAAACCAAGGGATAGTGTGTCTGAGCGCCCTCGTCCGACAGACGATGACAAGCCGCGGAACGATCGTCCGAAGAAAACACTTACGTTTAAAGGCAAGTAGTAGGCATGCACGTGTGGTCGTCCATCACATCGTTCCTGGCGTTTGATTCCAAAGCGCCTTTCATTTTTACTGCGGTCAACTTTTGGATCTTTTTCGCACTGGTCCTGATAGTGGATGCGTTTGTGCACCGAAACCGTTTGCTTCGCCACTCGTTCTTGTTCATCGCGAGCATTTTCTTTTATTACAAAACGACGGGGTTGTTTTTTCTGCTTCTGCTGTTCACGGCAGTGTGGGATTTTTTAGTGGGTAAAAAGATTGCCTCCACGGAAAATGCAAAAGCAAAAAAGCGATGGCTCGCGGTGAGCGTATGCATGAACCTGGCGGTGCTGTTTTATTTTAAATACGCCTACTTCTTTACGGATATCTACAACTCCATGACGGGCAGCACGGGCAGCGTTTTCAATGTGCTGGCGTATTGGAGC
>Ga0315901_10008220_pt1 | contig 12154 bp, 20 predicted proteins | sample LakEriMetagenome_10_FD_203761 | JGI IMG/M metagenome (GOLD analysis project Ga0315901, IMG submission 203761) | Freshwater fungal communities from buoy surface, Lake Erie, Ohio, United States - Buoy 2 MA116 | ecosystem: Environmental > Aquatic > Freshwater > Lake | place: USA: Lake Erie, Ohio...
TCTTGATCTTCGTGTATCTCGTTACATGAAGGGTTCTGGTGGAGTAGGAACAGCAGATTATTCAATGGCTGTTATTAACCCAGATGCTTACACATGGTACGAGGGTGCTCGTCAGCAGCTTCGCACTAATGTTAACTCAGACGGAACTGTAGACATTCTACTGTTCGGTCAGGGAGCACTTGCCACTAAGTTAGCGGCTGGCGCAAACTGGTTTAACCTAACCTGATAACTAGGTAACTAAGTCGCTCTAGGGGGTCAGTAGCCCTCTGACTCCCTAGAGTCTTTAGAAAGGATTGCACATGGCACTTACAACAGTCGCAGAACTCCGGAGCACTCTCGGTGTCGGTACCTTGTATCCAGATGCAACCTTGCAGGAAGTGTGTGACGCATCGGATGCAGTCCTTCTTCCAATGTTATGGACACCAAAATGGTTTACAGTTGCACATGAAAACACAGTAGGTTCAGGCACCTTATACTTTAACGATAATGTTCGCGAGACTTTTTATGTAGGTCAAAGCGTAACTATTGCCAACTCAGGAAGCTCATACAACGGTACTAAAACAATTACAGCCGTTAATGGTTTTTCAATTAGCGTGAATACTAATCACACTACTGCTCAGGGTTATCATCCGATTTATCCTTACGGATCTGTATCGACTACGACTTACACAGACTGGACAACCGATATGGCAGTCCAGCAAGCAGCTCTTATGATATCTGTTGAAATCTGGCAAGCGCGTACAGCCACCCTTTCAGGCAGTAACGCAGTCGATTTCCAGCCAAGCCCTTACCGAATGAGCGCGCAGCTTCTCGCTAAGGTGCGAGGATTGATCGCTCACGCACTTGATCCGCGTTCGATGGTGGGATAATGCCCGTTGCCGTCACTACTCTTAGAACCACATTAGCCACCGCACTAGTCGATAATGCTAAATGGCAGACCTTTGCTTTTCCACCTGCAACAGTCCTTGCTAACTCTGTGATTGTTTCTCCAGATGATCCTTACTTAACGCCTAGCAACAATCAACATATTGGCATTAGTCCAATGGCTAACTTCAAGGTCATCATGACTGTTCCACTGTTCGACAATGAGGGAAACCTTAACGGCATCGAGGACACAGTCTGTGGCGTGTTCGCTAAGCTCGCTGCCTCATCTTTGACCTATAATGTAAGCGCGATAAGCGCACCAAGTATTCTCAACGCTGCATCGGGTGACCTACTCAGCTGCGAGATGTCCGTATCAATCCTAACGAGTTGGAGCTAAACATGTCCGAGTGGGAACAAGAAAACGCTGACTTCCTGAAGAAAATCGGGCAAGTAAGCACACCAGCACCAAAGCCAGTAACTACTAAGAAAGACGAGGAATAATCTCATGGCTGTATTTCTAAACAATAAAGTTGGCGTGAAGATTAACACTGTTGATCTTTCTGACCATGTCACAAGCATTACTCTGAATCGCACATTTGACGAATTGGAAGTCACAGCGATGGGTGACACAGCACACAAGTTCGTTAAGGGCTTGGAAGCATCATCTGTAACAATCGACTTCCTAAACGACACAGCATCGGCGAATGTATTGGCAACACTACAAGCTGCATGGGGTACAACAGTCACATGTGTATTCCTACAGGAAAAGGGAACAGCAGTTTCTGCTACTAACCCTCTTTACACTGTTTCATTGCTAGTCAATAACACAACAGACATCAATGGTGCTGTTGGTGACATTGGCACACAGTCAATCACATTTACTGCTAACTCAACAGTTGCAGTCGCCACAACAGGCACATTCTAAACAAACTATAAAGGGGCAAACTCATGGCAAAACTAAAGATAGTTCGTACAGATGGAAGCGTATTGGAAGGAGAGATCACTCCAGCAGTGGAGTACTCATTCGAACAGTACGCTAAAAAGGGCTTCCATAAGGCGTTCCGCGATGAAGAAAAGCAGAGCGATGTCTATTGGTTAGCATGGGAAGTAACACGCAGGTCAGGTGAAACTGTTAAGCCTTTTGGTATGGATTTCATTGAGACACTCAAAAGTGTCGAGGTGCTTGATTCAGACCCTTTAGCTTAAAGCGAGATCTCCCGTTCACCTACTTAATTGCTCGCTTGAGCATTAGGTTAGGGATCTCGCCACAGCAGTTATTAGATCTAGATAAGAATATGCTCGATGCATTACTGCAGGGGCTCAAGGATGAAGCGAAAGAGGTGAGCGATGCCAACAGAGGTAAAGGGCGCAATCGCACTTCGTAAAGCTCTCAAAGAGTTCACTCCTAATCTTGCTAAAGAAACTCAGAAAGAGATTGCTGGAATCTTAAAGCCCGTTACTGCTAAGGCTCGAGGTTTCATCCCATCATCTGCACCTTTGAGCGGATGGGGTAAAAGCAATAACGGCACATGGGGCAATCGAGTCTGGTCATCATCTGAGGCTAAGCGTGGCATTGGATACAAGACAACGCCATCTAAACCTAATCGCTCTGGGTTTCGTTCTCTTGCTAGTATATTTAATGCCTCAGCATCTGGATCTATCTATGAGACTGCTGGTCGCTTAAATCCCGGGGGCAGACCACAGGCAAAAATGCGACAGGTTAATATTCCTAGCTCTAATCCTGATATTGGCATGCACAGTTATGAAACCAGTACAGGAAAGAATTATGGCAAGAGCAATAATCCTAATGCTGGTCAGCAGTTTGTCGATGCTATGAATCGGACTTCTCCTATTGTCAATGCTTACAAAAGAGAACAGGGACAAGCAGGTCGCGCTTCTCGTAAGATGAAGGGTCGTGCGATCTTTCGCGCATGGGCTGAAGATGGTGGAAAGACTAACGCCGCAGTTATTAAAGCTATTGAAAAATCTAAAGCAAAATTTGATGCAGCGATGGGAGTTAAATAATGGCTCAGCCATCCGTACTTATTAGCTTAGCAGCAGAATTTGTTGGCAAAAAAGCCTTTAAGCAAGCCGACTCAGCAACAGAAAAGATGACTAAAAATGTCAAGAAATTGGCAGGGGCATTAGGTTTAGCATTCAGTGCTACAGCAGTTCTTGCTTATGGCAAGGCAGCAGTCAAGGCAGCAGCAGCCGATGAGAAAGCACAAAAGCAATTAGCTCTGGCTCTTAAGAATGTTGGACTTGGTAGAGATGCTGCAAGTGCAGAAGGATACATTCAAAGATTACAAAGCGAGTTTGGCATAGTCGATGACAAGCTGCGCCCTGCTTATCAAGCTCTCGCAGTAGCCACAAAAGACACAGAAGAAACACAAAGACTTCTTAATCTCGCATTAGATATAAGTGCGGCAACTGGTAAGGATTTAGGTTCAGTCACAGGCGCATTGAGTCGTGCATATCTAGGCAACAACACAGCGCTTTCTCGCTTAGGTGTAGGTATATCTAAAGCAGATCTTAAGACTAAATCTTTTTATGACATAACTACAAGCTTGGCAGAAACTTTCAAAGGTTCAGCCACAGCAGCAGCAAGTACCTTTCAAGGTTCAATGGACAAACTTGGTGTGGCTTCTGCCAATGTGCAAGAGATTATTGGCACTGGGATCATTGATGCTCTTAAAGCGTTAGGCGATGACGATTCAGTCGATAACTTAGCCAAGTCCATGGAGGATACAGCTGAAAGAACAGCAGATGTTATTCGTGGTATTGGTGTACTAATTGCCAAACTAAAAGAAATTCCGGGCATGCCCGATTTTGGCGTGTTGTATGACATCTCTTATTTATCTTTATTAGAGAAGTTAGGGCAAAAATCCCAGATAGCACCTAAACCTTTTACTACTCCAATGACTATTTCCGGTCAAGTTTTAATTAAGCAGCAAAAGATTTTGAATGATTTAATTGATGATCAGGCTAAAAAGCAAGCCAAGATTCTCAAGGACAAAAAACTTCAAGCTGCAATCGATAAGGCTAACCTTGCGCTCAACAAGGGTAGCGATGTCTTTGACATGGACAAGATCCAGATTGCAGCAGCTCTTACTAACCAAGCCGAGCAATTAGGCAAGGCAACAAACGCATCACAGGCTTTACAGATTGCTAACGATACCGCTCGCCTAAATGTGAAGAAATCAATCCTTGCCCTAGAAGAAGCTATTGCTTCTAAGGATGAAGCATCCATCACAGCAGCAACTAATAAACTCAATGCGGATCTCAAGGTGCTCGGTGCGCTAACTGGTCAGAGCATTAAACTCTCAGACATCAAGTCAATCCTAGAAAGTCTGAAGCCAGCGGATCTAATCAATCTGGCTAACCTAGATGCTGCCATTGCTAAAATGACGGAATTGATAAGACTGCAAGGCACTAAGCCATCCGTTAGTGGTGGCGCGGTAGGCGGTTCAGGTGGTGGCGGTGCTGCTGTAACCCAGCCTAGAAGCATTGCAGAAGTAAATGCGGCAGTCGCAGAGCTTGGACTTAACACACAGATCCAGCCTAACCTGAGAGAGTACACACCTAATCAAGGCATGATCTCAGGCATCAGCCCTAATGGTCGTGAGTTTAACTTTAGCGTTACTGTGAACACTGGCATTGGTGACCCTAACGCTATTGCAGAAGCTATTGACCAAGTGCTTATCGATGCAGTTAGCCGAGGCACTTTACGCGGTGGAGCAACGCTGGCATGACATGGCTTCCAGAGTGGCGTGTAACAGTAGGTGATGATGTCTATACGACTGTCACCTCTGTGTCGTTCGCATCTGGTCGCTTAGACATTGATCGCCAACCTACGGCAGGTTACTGCCGAGTAGAAATCATTAACACAGATAACACAGAATTTACCATCAATGTAACAGAGCCAATAACTTTAGAGCTTAAAAATAGTGCTGGCACTTATGTGACTGTATTCGGTGGCGAGGTTTCAGACTTTAACATTGGTGTGCGTAGCCCTGAAGAATCTGGCTATGTCACCACTGGCACAATCTTGGGCATCGGCTCTCTGGCTAAACTGACTAAGGCTGTTTATAACACAGCACTTGCAGAAGCATTAGATGGCACACAGATCTCAGAGATCTTAGGACAAGCACTTAACCTAACTTGGGCAGAAGTTACACCGACTGTGACATGGGATACCTATCCAGCCACAGTCACATGGGCTAATGCAGAGTCTTACATCGGTGAAGTGGACTCAGGCTTCTACACAATGATTGCGCTTGCAGCTAGTGCTTCTGCCAAGTCTCAGACCCTTGTTGATCAGATTGCCAGTAGCGCACTTGGACAGATCTACGAGGAAAAGGATGGAGATGTCTCATATGCAGATGCAGACCACAGATCTAACTATCTTGCAGCTAACGGCTTTACTAACCTTGACGGCTCATATGCAACACCAAGCTCTATCACTTCCACAACTCAGATTGCTCGCATCCGTAACAGCCTTATCTACAGATACGCTACAGGCTACGGCTCAACCTACAGCACCTCTGACACAGACTCTATAGCCTCTTACGGCCTGTTTGAGCGTTCTTTTGACTCTAACATCAAGAACCTTGCAGACATTACCGACATTGCGTCTAGAGAGTTAAACCTGCGTAAGAACCCACGCGGGTCATTGGGTGCTATTCGCTTTCGTCTAGATAATCCAGACATGCCTAGCGCGATGCTTGACAATCTCATCAATGTCTTTTTCGGTGAGCCTGTACTTATTACTAATCTTCCTAGCAATTTACTTGGTGGAACATTCGACGGCTTCGTAGAGAATGTTGCCCTTAACGCCACACCTACATATGTGGACATTACCCTCTACATCTCAGCCACAGACTTCTCACTATCAACGACACAATGGGAAACAGTATTGCCAGCCACTCTGGTCTGGTCTGATGTAAATGCTATACTTCAATGGACAAATGCGACAGGAGCTTTAACCTAATGGCAACTACTACCCCTAATTTCGGTTGGACTGTACCCACATCTTCTGACTTAGTTAAGAATGGCGCAACTGCCATTGAGACACTAGGCGATGCAGTCGATGCATCCATCGCAGGTCTTACAATCAATGCTCAGACTGGTACTACATACACAGCAGTCAAGGCAGACGGACTCAACGCTATTGTGACAATGGACAATGCCTCAGCTAATACTTTTTACATTCCAACAGATGCAACATACGCATTTCCTACAGGCACAACTTTGCTTGTGTACATGAAAGGCGCGGGAGTTACAACAATTACAGCGACAACACCTGCTACAACTACAGTCTCTAGTGCAGGTGCAGCAGCAGGTTCACCTGTGCTTGCTCGTTACAAGTCAGCAGCTTGCATCAAGATCGCTGCTAACTCATGGATCGTTGTAGGTGCGATTGCCTAATGTTGAACACACTTGCAGGAATCATTGCATCTGGTGGTGGCGCACCTGTACCTGTCGCTCCAACAACTGTTGATTATTTAGTAGTAGCAGGCGGTGGCGGTGGTGGTACGCGTGGCGGTGCTGGTGCTGGTGGTTATCGCACAGGTACAAGTTTTTCAATAGGTTCATCGTTCACAGTAACAATCGGCGCAGGTGGTGCGGTTGATGCTAATGGATCAGACTCAGTATTTAAGACAATCACTTCTACTGGTGGCGGTAAAGGTGCAACAAACACTAATGCTGGAAATGGTGGCTCAGGTGGCGGCGGTTATGACGACTCTGCAACAGTTTGGCAACCAGGAACAGGTAATACTCCAAGCACATCACCTTCACAGGGAAATAACGGCGGTGCTGGTAGTGGGGCTGCTCGTTACGGTGGTGGCGGCGGTGGCGGTGCATCAGCAACAGGTGGCGCTGGCGTAGGTGGCGCTGGTGGCGTAGGTGGTGACGGTACTGCTTCAAGCATTAGCGGTTCATCAACCTATTATGCAGGCGGTGGTGGTGGCGGTAATGACACTGGTGGAGCAGGTGGATTAGGTGGCGGTGGCACTGGTGCCACATCATCTACAACACCAGCAACTGCAGGTGGCACAAATCTTGGTGGCGGTGGTGGTGGTGGTCGTTCAGGCGCAGGCGTAGCAGCTGCAGGTGGATCAGGTGTAGTTATTATTAAGTACGCAGATACTTTTGCAGATTTAACTTCTATTGGCGGTGGATTGACTTACACAAAGACAACTACAGGCGGTAACAAGATTTACAAGTTCACAGCTGGAACAGGTACGGTGACTGTCTAATGGCACATTACGCATTCTTAGATGAAAACAACATTGTTGTTGAAGTCATTGTGGGTAAAGACGAAACAGAACTCATTGACGGATTAGATCCTGAAACTTGGTACGGGAATTACAAAGGTTTAACCTGCAAGCGCACTTCCTATAATGGAAACATTCGTGGAAAGTATGCTGGTATCGGTGATACTTACAATGCCGATGAAGACATTTTTATCGTTCCTCAACCTTATGCATCGTGGACTCGTAAGGGGTCAATTTGGGAAGCACCTGTTGCTTATCCAGATAATGCAAATCACTATGCATGGAATGAAGAGCTAGGTGCTTGGGTTGAAGCCGAGACTAAGTAAAGCTGCATCACAATTAAGGGAACAGTTTGATGATTCGTTCCCAGATCGTGACCGCACATCGGATGGTTGGGTCGGTGATACCCGACACGCTGCTCGCAAGTCTGATCATAATCCAGATGAGCAGGGCTGGGTACGCGCCATTGATGTCGATCGTGACCTATTCAAGGGATCAAAGCCAGACATTATGCCCGATCTTGTTGATCAGCTTCGGAGAGCCTGCAAAGCCAAGACAGAAACACGCATTAGTTACATTATTTTCGATGGGTACATCTATTCCAGAATACTCAATTGGAAACCAAGAAAGTACACAGGGGCTAACAAACACACTAAGCACATGCATGTTAGCTTTAAGAAAGAAGCTGACAATGATGGTGCTTTTTTTCAAGTATCTATGTTAGGTGGAGAATAATGAACGAACTAAAAACAGCAGCAGGCTCATGGGCTAGAGCATTCCTAGTAGCAGTTATCTCAATGGCGGCAGCTGGGGTCACAGATCCTAAGGCACTCATTGCAGCAGGCATTGCTTCAATCCTGCCACCTGTACTGCGCTACCTCTCACCTAATGATCCTGCTATGGGCATAAAGAAGTGACACAGTCCGACTTCTTCACGCTTTACCTTGCCACCATTGCAGCTCTTGGTGGCTTGTCTGGCTATGTAATCACACATCTCTTGTCTGAGATCAAAAGACTCAACACGCGAGTCGATGAGATCTATAACATATTACTTGACAGGTAACATTGTGCCATGGCAAGAAAAGCAACTAAGGCGTTAGAGGAGCAAGGCTACTCAAAGCTCGATGCTTATTGCATTGGACTTTATGAGTACTTCTGTTCATTAAAGCGAGCAGGTTTCGCAGAGGACATTGCCATGTTCATGATCACAGAACCGCAAGCCTATCCTCACTGGATTCTGCCTGATCCCATTGACCCTGAGAAGTTCGGGGATTACGAAGATGAGGATGATGACTAGCAGCCAGAAGAAAAGGTACTTGGTCATCAGTGACCTTCAAATTCCGTTTCATCATGAGCAAGCCGTAACAAATCTGATCAAGCTAGTAAAGCGCGAGAAGTTCGATTTAGTCCTAAACACAGGCGATGAGCTTGATATGCAGAGCCAGTCCAAGTGGGCTAAAGGCACTCATCTGGAGTATGAAGGGCAGCTAGATTATGATCGAAGTCTCGCTCAAAACATCCTATGGGATCTCGGCACTACCGACATCACTCGATCCAACCACACCGATCGTCTATACCACACTCTCGTTAGAGGAGCTCCTAGCCTCATCGGACTTCCAGAACTCGAGTACTCCCGCTTTATGGGTTTCAATGACTTGGGGATTCGTTTTCATAAGAAGCCCTTTGAGTTCCATAAAGGCTGGGTCTTAGTGCATGGCGATGAAGGATCGATGAATAGCAATGCTGGACTTACAGCTCTTGGCTTGGCTAAGAAGTTCGGCAAGTCTGTAGTCTGTGGACACACGCACAGGGCTGGCATCAGTGCCTATACAGAAGGCTTAGGAAGCCAATACAGGACTCTTTGGGGCTTAGAGGCAGGAAATGTTATGGACAAGAAAAAAGCCTCTTATCTCAAGGCTGGCAGTGCTAATTGGCAGATGTCTGTGGCAGTCATTGAGACACATGGAGATCGAGTTAGCCCATTCTTAGTGCCAATCAACAAGGACGGATCATTCACCCTATATGGACGACTTTACGCCTGACATCAAACGCACTTTAAATGATGCGGTGGACGAGAAAGAATCGTTATCATTTCGTTATCAGAATGTACTTGATTAGTCGGACACTTCTGTCACACTAATTCTGTAAGCCAGTCGAGGGCACTGGATGCAGATAGGAAATACAATGAGCTTTGAGATGCCAATAATTGTGCTGCTACTCGCAGCTAATGCTTTATGGTATTTAGTAGGCTGGGCTAAAGGCTTTAACGAAGGCAAGCGTGAAGGCTTGATCGTGGCTAAGTCATTTCAGCGAGTGACAACAGATGCGCGCTAATGAGATACTACTTACCGCAACAGACACAATCCGCGATCGTGGGCTATCGTATGGTCACCCTGCGGATAACCTGCAACACACCGCAATGCTCCTCAGTGCATATTTACAGACACCGATCCACGATTATCAAGTCGCAGGGATCATGGTGCTTGTTAAACTTGCGAGGACTAATCAATCAGCCCAGCACATTGATAACTGGGTCGATCTCTGCAGCTATGGCGCACTCGCAGGGCAACTAGCCACAGAGGAGAATGATCTTTATGTTTAATTTAGCCGATTACGAGCCAGTAGAGGTGAGACTTGAAAAGTTTATTAAGGATTATCCATCATTCCGCATTGCAACAGAGCTTGAAGTGGTCGAGGCATCTCGATACATTGTTAAGGCGTATCTATTTAAGGATGCTAGCGATGGCGTTGCGTGGGCAACGGGATACGCTGAGGAGACAGTTTCTAGTCGCGGTGTTAATCAGACTTCAGCACTGGAGAATTGCGAGACTTCGGCAATCGGCAGAGCACTTGCAAATGCAGGTTATGCGCCTAAAGGAAAGAGACCAAGCCGAGAAGAAATGACCAAGGTCGTTGCTACAAAAGTAGTAAAGCCAGCAGTCCAAGATGTCAAGCCAGATAATCAGGACTATTGGACTACACCTGTTAATGAGTACAGAGGCGTAGTCGATGCACCTGTAACACTTGAGAAGGCTATGGAGAATGTAGCTGCAATCATGGGAACAGGTGAAGCAGTAGAAGCACCATCGTGCGAGCATGGCAGTCGCATCTGGCGTGAAGGTGAAAAAAATGGCAAGGCATGGGGTGGTTACTTCTGCTCTGTAGTTAATAACCAAGGTGGTTCGCCTAAGTGTGGCACAGTTTGGTACACACTAAGTAGTGAGGGCAAGTTTGTCCCTCAGAAAGCATGGGCATAATGGGAAACATAGGAATCAAGATAAATGGTGAATGGGTTGATCTAATGTCAGCCTTTGTGCCATGTCAGTTATGTAATGAGCCAGTACAGATTAAGAACCTGGTTGATCTGTCTCAAGATGCTGTCAATGGCACAGTGTCATGGCAATGCTTGAAATGCAGCACAGTAAATGGCTGAGTTTCCAGAGATTTATCGATCTCCAATAGATCGACATGTGTACAGCTTTAGCGGATATGGTGGCATAGAGAATTGCTCAGATTGTGATTCGTTCGCTCAAGTCAATGAGTATGATCGCATTCATGATGGTGCAGTCCTATTCTTCTGCAAGAATTGTGAGAACAAGCATCACCTATGACCCAGCATAGGAAACACAGAGGTTTCCGTACAGAGCGCGTAGTAGCTGAGTACCTATCGACTTGGTGGCAGGGCGCATGTGTGGGAAGGGGTAGCGGTAAGGATATTGTGAATGTTCCGTTCGATGTTGAAGTCAAAGCCCGTGCTGGGTTTCAACCTCTTGCATACATAAAGCAATTGAAAGCTCGAACAGCCATTTCGGGGGAATTAGGCTTTGGAGTGATTAGACTCAATGGTCAGGGTGAAGATGCGCGTGAGTATGCCGCGGTCATTAGACTAGAGGATCTCTTACCGCTACTCATATTAAGATATGGTCACCTAGACAAAGAACCTACTGAGGCAGACATAGACCGATGCTCTGGATGTGGGTCATACATGATAAGGAAGTGCTTAACTTGCCAACCTACGATTACAAATGCAGCCGATGCAATCTCAATCAAGAGGTTAGCCACGGATGGCACAATCGACCAGTAGTGCTATGCAATTATTGTAATGAGCCGATGGTCAAAGTAATCGGGGCAGCAGCTACACATTTCAAGGGCAAGGGCTTCTACAGTACGGATAAATAGTTATCCACAGAAGTTATCCACAGGAGGTAATCTTGAAACGAAACACCGCTCTGAGCAGGACTTATACAAATGGATTTGACAGCGATGGTACGCTAACGGCGCAGAGCCTATCAAAGGCTCACCGCGACCCGCTGAGGCGGATAGGTCGCGGGGTGCTAGTAGCTATTGGGATATCTCTATTGCTAGTGCCTAGTGCTGGTGGCTCTATACCTAAGCAATATGTTACTTATAAAGAATATGCATTACATTCATTAGGCTATAACTATAAAGAGTTTAACTGTTTAGATAAGCTCTATACAAAGGAAAGCAACTGGAGACCATCGGCTCGTAACGGATCGCACCATGGTATTCCTCAAGGGCGCAGTGAGTATCTATCTAGGGTAGATGGTTATAAGCAGATACAATGGGGATTGAAGTACATAGGGCATAGGTATGGAGAACCATGCATAGCCCTTGCACATTGGAAGGCTAAGGGATGGCATTAGAAGAAGCAGCTACTGTGATGTGTAATAGATGTGAGACACGCATCGATGAAGCAGAAGCTATGGAAGTACATGCATGGTGGTTATGTGGTAACTGTTATGATGAGATCTAATGGCTATCGATAAGCTAAACTCTCGTAGGTATAGAGAGCAGCGCGAACGCGTCTTCATGCGTGATGGTAGAGTCTGTCAATTATGTGGGACAGATGAGGGTGAGATGCACATCGATCACATCATCCCACGCAAGGTAGGTGGAGACCACAGCCTTGATAATCTAAGAGTGTTATGCAAGTCATGCAACCTGCGCAAGGGTGCGCTCAATGAGGGCGTTTTTTTAGCACAGACGGCTAC
>Ga0315901_10008224_pt1 | contig 12153 bp, 10 predicted proteins | sample LakEriMetagenome_10_FD_203761 | JGI IMG/M metagenome (GOLD analysis project Ga0315901, IMG submission 203761) | Freshwater fungal communities from buoy surface, Lake Erie, Ohio, United States - Buoy 2 MA116 | ecosystem: Environmental > Aquatic > Freshwater > Lake | place: USA: Lake Erie, Ohio...
GTTTTACGACGGGCTCATCTTCCACCGCGTCATCGACGGCTTTATGATTCAGGGCGGCTGCCCCGAAGGCAGCGGCCGCGGCGGCCCGGGCTATCGCTTCAACGACGAGTTCGGACCGGGACTGCGCCACGACCGTCCGGGGCTGCTCTCGATGGCCAACGCCGGCCCCAACACCAACGGCTCACAGTTCTTCATCACGCTGGCCCCGACCGAGTGGCTCGACAACCGCCACGCGATCTTCGGTGAGGTCGTCGAGGGCATGGACGTCATCTCGGCCATCGGCAAGACCCCCACCCGCCCCGGCGACCGCCCCGTCACCGACATCGTCATCGAGCACGTGACCATCGAAACGACGTAGGCGGCCCGCAGCCGCCTACTCGCCTTCGAGCAGCGGCACGCCTGACGAGGCCGATCCGATCAGGCCGGTCTCGGTGTAGATGCGCAGCTTGTCGCGTGTATCGATGATGTCGAGGTTGCGCATCGTCAACTGGCCGATGCGATCCTGCGGCGTGAAGAAGGCCTCGCCCTTCTCCATGGTGAGGCGCTCGGGCTTGTAGGTGAGGTTCGGGCTGCTGGTGTCGAGAATCGAGTAATCGTTCCCGCGCCGCAGCTCGAGCGTCACCTCGCCGGTCACAGCGCGCGCCACCCAGCGCTGCGCCGTCTCGCGCAGCATCATCGACTGCGGGTCGAACCAGCGCCCCTGGTATAGCAATCGGCCGAGCCGGCGGCCATTGAGGCGGTACTGCTCGATCGTATCTTCGTTGTGGATGCCAGTGACGAGCCGCTCGTAGGCGAGGTGCAGCAGGGCCATGCCCGGCGCCTCGTAGATGCCGCGGCTCTTGGCCTCGATGATCCGGTTTTCAATCTGGTCGCACATGCCCAGCCCGTGGCGGCCGCCGATGGCATTGGCTTCCGTGAACATCGCCAGCGCATCGCTGAAGGTGCGGCCGTTGAGCGCCACCGGGTGGCCGTCCTCGAAACGGACCGTCACCTCTTCAGGCTTCACGGGCACATCATCGCGCCAGAACGCCACACCCATGATGGGCTGCACGATCGAGATGCCCTTGTTCAGGAACTCGAGGTCCTTGGCCTCATGCGTGGCCCCGAGGATGTTCGAGTCGGTCGAGTACGCCTTCTCGACACTCATCTTGTACTCGAAGCCATTGGCAATCATGTACTGCGACATCTCGGTGCGCCCGCCGAGCTCGTCGATGAAGCGCTGGTCGAGCCAGGGCTTGTAGATGCGCAGCTGCGGGTTGGCCAGCAGTCCGTAGCGGTAGAACCGCTCGATGTCGTTGCCCTTGAACGTCGAGCCATCGCCCCAGATGTTCACATCGTCTTCGCGCATGGCGACGACGAGCATGGTGCCGGTGACGGCGCGGCCGAGGGGGGTCGTGTTGAAGTAGGTCGCGCCGGCCGTCGAGATGTGGAAGGCGCCACACTGGATGGCCGCAAGGCCCTCGGCCACCAGCTGGGGGCGGCACTCGATGAGACGCGCCTGCTCGGCGCCGTAGGCCATGGCCTTCTTCGGGATGTCGTCGTAATCCTTCTCGTCCGGCTGCCCGAGGTTGGCCGTGTAGGCATAGGGGATGGCGCCATGGGCGCGCATCCAGTGCAGGGCGGCGCTGGTATCGAGGCCGCCGGAGAAGGCGATGCCGACTTTTTCGCCGGCGGGCAGGTGCTGAAGAATCGTGGCCACGTCACACTCCCGAAAACGCCATCATACGCGACGGCACGGGAGATGACTCAGGGCTGCGGTGCGCGACGGTCGAGGAGCTGGCCGGTCGAGGCCTCGAGGCTGACGAGCGCCTTCTGGTAATCGGCGCGGGCCCTGACCTCGCGCAGGCGCGCGTCAGCAGTGGCCAGCTCGCGCAGGTTGACCAGGAACTGCGTCGAATCGCCCAGCTCGAAGCGATCGCGCTCGAGCCCTTCGAGTTCCACCGCCACGGCCACCTCCTGCTGCAGCAGGGCGAGGCTGGCACGCGCCGCCTCGACGGCGCTCAGTGCGTCCTGCACATCGGCGCTGATCTGCTCGGCCACCCACTGCCATTCCAGCTGCAGCGTAGCCAGCTTGGCCTCGACCTGCCGCGCCTTGCCGATCGCCTTGCGCCGCTGGAGGGGCAGCGAGAAAGTCACGCCCACCTGACTGTTCTGGCCCTGCCGGGTCACCGAGCCGTCACCGGTGCCCTGCCAGGTCTCGCCGAAGAGGTCGAGGGCGGCCAGCCGCTGGTTCTGCGCCAGGCGCAGGGCGACGTCCTGCTGCTCGCGCTTGGCCTGCACGCTGCGCAGCTCAGGCCGGCGCGACCGGGCGATGTCGATGAGGGCCTGCTCGGTCGACGCCACGCCGTCGGCGGTCGAAGGCAGCGGAGGCAACTGATCGGCCGCGGGCCGAATCGGCGTGCCATCGGGCCGCCGCAGGAACAGGGAAAGATCGATGGCGCGCAGCTGCACCAGCCGTTCGGCCGACACCAGGGCGGAGCGCCGCTGCAGGATGGCGCGCAGGTTGTCGGTGCGCTCGACGGGGGCCAGCTGTCCGAGCTGCGCCGCATCGGCCAGCTGCTGGTCGCGCGCCTCGGCGAGCGCCAGCAGGTCGCGGGCCACCTGATACTGGCGCCCGGCCGCCACCCAGTCCCAGTAGGCCGCCAGGGCCTGCTTGTAGGCCGAGAGACGGGCCTTCTCGAGATCCTGCTCGGCCCGCGTAACATCGAGCGAGGCGGTCTGCCGGTCGGCACGCCGTGGATCGATCGCACGATCCTGCAGCAGGGGCAGGCGCAGGCCGGTGAGCCACTCACCACCGGACAGCGTCTCGGCCTTGCTGTCGTATACGGCGAACGACCCCTGACCGCTCCGGTAGCCGGCATACAGGTCGATGCCCAGCGTGGCCAGCGGCTGCTCGAGCACGCTGTAGGTGCGCGTGTTGTCGTAGTAGCCGTCCATGCGGCTGACCGTCGACTTGGCCTTGAGGTCGAAGGCGCCCTGAGTGGCAAGCAGTGCACCTCGGGCTTCGTCCACTCCCTGGCGCGCCTGCGCCAGCACGGGCCAGGCGCGTTCGACCGACGCGAGTACGTCGGCGGCCGTCAGGGGCGCACCCGTGGTCGACGGCGCCTCCTGGGCCAGCGCCGGGGGGGCGAGCAGCGCTGCCCAGACCGCCGCCATCGAGATCCACGCCCGGCGCCGCATCACTTGCCGCCCTTATCGTCCTTCCCGCCATCGGCCGCTCGCTCGATTTCGACGATGGGAGGCTCGTCTGGCGAGAGCACGGGCGGGAAGCCATTGAACTGACGCCAAAGCTCGAAGCCGATGGGGACGATGTTGAGCATCACCCAGCCATTCGCCCGCACGCCCTGCCTGAGGAAGCGCTGCGAGGGCCAGGGGTCGTCAGCCTTGTCCTGCTCGACCAGGACGCGGAAGCGTCCCTTGCCGTTGTCGGTCGAGTCGACCAGCAGCACGCGCCCCCCGAAAGTGCCGACCGCGATTGAGGGCCAGCCGCTGAACTGCAGCGCCGGCCACCCTTCGAACTGCAGGCGCACCAGCTGCCCGGGCATGACCATGGGCATGTCGTTGCCGTTGACCCAGAGCTCGACCACATCCTTGGTGGAGGCAGGCACGATAGTGGCGAGCGGCTCGCCCGCCTTCATGAGCTCGCCGCTCTGGCGGCCGACCACGCGCAGCACCGTGCCGTCGACCGGCGCCACGACGCGCTGGGTCGACTGCCGGGCGATGCGCACGTCCAGCTTGGCCATCTCGGCCCGGCCCTTCGCCACGTCGCTGTTGGCCGAGGCCAGGCTGGCACGCGCTTCGTCAACACGGGCCCGGGCGTCGGCGCGCGTGCGGGCCAGCTCGGCGGACAGCGACGCCTGCTCGCTGCGGGCCGCATTCAACGTGGCCACGGCGCGATCGACCTCGGCCACCCGCGTGGTCGCCTCGAGCACGGCCAGCTCGACGTTGCGGGTCGAGGTCAGTCCCTTGGCGTCGAGGGCCCGCTGGCGCTCGAGGTTGAGGTCGGCGGTCACGCGCGCGGCGCGGGCGGCGGTGAGGGCCTGCTCGGCCGCGGTCACCCGTTCGCGGGCCATCTGCTCGCGCAGCGTGGCGGCTTCCACGCTGGTGCGCAGGGTCTCGTCGAGTCCGCCGATGCGGTCACTGAGCGACCGGCTGCGGGATTCCGTCTCGTCGATGGTCCGCTGCACCGCCTCGCGCTCTTCGCGCAGCCGGCGCATGATGTCCGGGTCGTTGTCGGTGAGGTCGACGATGGGGTCTCCGCGGTTGATCCGCTGCCCTTCGACCACGTGCCAGCGATCGATGCGGCCATCGACGGTGGCCTGCACCTGCTGCAGCCGCTGCGAGGGGTCGAAGGCCACGAGCCGTCCGCTGCCGGGGATGGTCTGCTGCCAGGGCGTCAGAACGAGGGCGACGGCGGTGATGACGAGGATCACCACCAGCACGCGGGACAGTGTGCGTGCCGCCCGCGGCACTTCCACGCTGTGCAGCGTCAGCCGCCGGTGCAGGGTGTGGGGAGAGTCTGGAATCACTGCTCGCCCTCCGTGTGTGACAGTGGCACCGGGCTCAGCGCGCCGTCCTCGAGGCGGACCAGCGAAGAGCAGCGCTCGAGCAGCCCCGGACGATCGCTGATGCAGATCAGCGTCCAGGGGCTCTCGGGTGAGAAGAGCACGTCAGCCAGCCGCCGCTGCTCGTCGGCCCGGTCGATGCGATCGAGGGTGCCGTCAATGACGATGAGGCGGGGACGACCGACGATGGCGCGGGCAAACATGAGGCGGCACGCCTGCCGGTGCGAGAGCGGACGGCCATGCGGGTGGAGGTGGGTTTCAAGCCCGTCCGGCAGTTCGAGCAGTTCGTCGATCAGCCCCACCGTCTGCAGCGCCTGCAGCACGTCGGCGTGGGTCACGGCGGCGCGGCCGAGCCGCACGTTGTCGATGATGGTACCGGGGAACAGCTCGACGCCGCGCACCAGCACCAGGTCCTGGCGGAGCAGGGCCAGCGACAGGTCGCGCAGGTCGACGCCGTCCATCTGCACCGTGCCCCGCGTCGCCTCGCGCAGGCCGTAGAGCACGTCGGCCAGCGTGCTCTTGCCGCCGCCGTTCGGGCCGGTCACGCCGACGCGGGCCCCGGAGGGCACCTCCCAGTCTGTGATGCGCAGTGCTGACCGCGGCGCATCGGGATACGAGACGGACACGTCGCGAAGCCGCAGGGCCATGGGCTGGTGAGTCAGCGGCCGCGCCTCGCCGCCCGAGGGTTCGAGCGGCAGGTCGACGAGGTCGCCCAGCTTGTCGATGGCGGCGCACAGGTCGTAGTAGACCTCGAGCTGCTTGCCGAACTTGGTGAAGGCGCTCATCATGAGCGTCACGATCAGTTCGCTGGCGACCAGCTGGCCCAGCGTAAGCTGGCGGTTGATCACCAGGAACCCGCCCACGCCGAGCAGCGCCGCGCCAGCCACGGCCTGCAGCACGAACGAGCCGGCGATCTGCCGGATGAGAATGGAGAAGTGCTTCTCGCGGTAGGTGAGGTATTCGTCGAGGAGCCGCTGCGAGCGCTGCTCGGCATACGCCGTGCCCCCGGACGACTTGAAGGTAATGACGTGCGTGGCCAGCTGCTCGAGCCAGGCCTCGAGCGCGTACTTGGCCTTCGATTCCTTGATGCTGGTGGGCACCGCCCCGCGGCCCAGCACGAACACGATGACCAGCATCGACACCACGAGCAGCACGTCGAACACGAGGAGCAGCGGGTGGTAGAGTGCCAGCAGGATCATGCCGATGCCCGTCTGCATCACAATCGTCAGCCCGTCGATGAGCAGCATCGAGGCGGCCTTCTGGACGGTGACGGTGTCGAAGAACCGGTTGACGATTTCCGGACCGTGGTACCGGTCGAAGGCCTCGGCCCTGACGCGCAGCAGCCGCCAGGTGACGTCTGTGGCCACCCGCGCAAAGATGCTGCGCTGGATGATGTCGACCACGCCCGCGCGGAAGACGTTCATCAGCGCCGAGAATCCCGACGCAATGAGCACGAAGAGCGTGAGGATCACCAGCGGCTGCAGCACCGCGCCGAACGCAATGGTGTTGACCAGCGACTGCACCGCCACCGGCAGGACGAGCGTGAGCAGGCCGATGACCAGCGAGTAGACGACCGCCACCCAGAGGCTGCGGCGCTCGGCCTGCAGCAGCCCCCGCAGGCGTTCCACCGGCGTCAGGCGGCGATCGGGCTGTGAGCGCACGACGGTGAGCGGGGCCGACGGCTCGGTCACCACCCAGGGCAGCACCGCCGCGTCCAGGCTGGGCCCGAGCCAGCGGCGAAGGCCGCCCCGCGTCCACCGCTGTGGCGCCGCATCGGCGCCCGGAATGAGAACGCGGATGCCCCCGGCCACCGGGGACAGCACGAGCAGCGGGGTCACCTGGCCGCCGGCGTCGGCCCGGAACGTAAGCCATGGCGAGGCCGGGTCGGCGTCAGCCAGCACCTCGGGCAGGGGGCGCTCGACCACCGAGGCGTCGAGCCCCGCCTCGTCGGCCAGGCCCTGCACCAGCGTGAACGGGTCGGCCGTACCGGATGCCGCCAGGCGCCGCTCGGCAGCATCCAGTCGGCGGGCGTCGACCTCGACCCCGTGAATCCGGGCGAGTGCGTCGACAGCGGCACGGGCCGCGCGGAGGGTCAGCGACGACATGGACCTAATAATACACGACATTTAAGTCGTGTCATGAAATTCGCGCTATGCAAAACATGATTTCAATGTCTATACTTGGGCCATGGCGTCGACGAGCGAGCCCATCCGGTGGACGTTCCTCACCAACCATGCCCATGTACTTCTGTGCCTTGCCCGGGACCCGGAGCTGCGCCTCCGCGACGTCGCCGAGCGCGTCGGAGTCACCGAGCGTGCCGTCCAGCGCATCGTCGCCGACCTCGAGGAGGGGGGCTACCTGATCCGGCACAGGGCGGGCCGACAGAACGAATACGAAATCGCCGGCGAGGGCCCCATGCGCCATCCGGTCGAGTCTCACCGGACGGTGCAGGCCCTGATCGACCTCGTCAAGCCGGCGCGCCGCCGCTGAGGCGAGTGCGGTACCACGCCATCGCCTCACGGATGCCTTCGGCCACGCGGTGCGTCGGCGCAAAGCCCAGGCGCGTGCGCGCCTTGGTGATGTCGGCCTGCGAATGGCGCACGTCGCCGGTGCGGAAGTCGCGATACTGGGGACGCCGACCTGCCAGCGCTGGCTGATGCGGCACCAGCGCATCCCGGATGGCCTCGAACAGCTCGTTCAGCGTGGTCCGGTCGCCGAGGGCGATGTTGTACACCTCATTGATGGCCGCCGGATCGTCCGTCGTGGCCGCCAGCAGGTTGGCCTGGACGACATTGGCCACGTAGCAGAAATCACGACTGGTCTCGCCGTCGCCGTTGACCCAGACCGGTTCGCCGCGCAGTAGCGCTGCCGTCCACGCCGGAATGACCGCCGCGTAGGCCCCCTGGGGATCCTGGCGGGGACCGAACACGTTGAAGTAGCGAAGCCCGACGCTTCGCGTGCCGTACGTGCGTGCAAACACTTCGGCATACAGTTCGTCGACCAGCTTGGTCAGCGCGTAGGGCGACATGGGCCGCCCGATGGCGTCTTCCACCTTGGGCAATCCGGGGTGGTCGCCGTACGTGGAACTGGACGCGGCGTAGACCACCTGCCGGACACCGGCATCGCGGGCCGCCACGAGGATATGGAGAAAGCCGGTGATGTTGGCGGTGTGGGTCGCCACCGGATCCTCGATCGAGCGGGGTACGCTGCCGAGGGCCGCCTGGTGCAGTACATAGTCGACGCCCGCCACGGCTGCCCGGCACTCGTCCAGCGACCCGATGTCGCCGCGCCGCATGGTGAACCGGGCCCACTGTGCCGGGGTCACCAGATCGCGCACCTCATCGAGATTCCGCTGGTGGCCCGTGGAGAAGTTATCGAGCCCCACCACCCGCTGGTCGAGGCGCAGGAGCGCCTCGAGCAGGTGACTGCCGATGAAGCCGGCCACGCCGGTCACCAGCCACGTCCGGGGCGCCGCCGCGAGGGTGCGAGTCAGGTCGTCGTAGGCGCTCATGAAGAGACTTCAGGGTAACACTGGCCGGACGCCGCGACATTTCGTCGCAGCCCGCTGACACCCGGCGTGCACGGGCGTAGACTTACGGCCATGCTGCATCGCATCCTCGCCGTCACTGCCGCCGTCGCCCTCGCCGGCACCGTCGTGTTCGCTCACCTGGCAGTCAAGAAGAGCCTGCCGGAGAAGGGGGCCACCCTGACATCGAGCCCGTCCGTTGTGCAGGTGTGGTTCACGCAGGAACCCGAGTTCGAGAAGAGCGGGCTGACCCTCACCGGACCACAGGGCGCCGTGGCGCTGGATCCGGTGAAGGCCGGCCCTGAAAAGTCGCTGCTGGCCGGCGTTCCGGCCAAGCTCGCCGCCGGGGCCTACACCCTCGAGTGGAAGACCGCCGGCGACGATGGACATGTGCTGACGGGGAAAATCCCGTTCAGCGTGGCAGCCACCGCCAAGTAGGGCCTCCCTCAGGGCGGCAGGCTGCGAGACTAGCGTCCGCCCGCCTTCCGCCCGAGGTCGATGGCCTTGAGGCCCGGGTCGCCCCAGCCCATCACGAAGACGCTGAAGCCCTGCTTCATGCGGGCTTCAATGTCGGTCGCGTTGGCCGGGTAGCCGCACGCCACCTTGAATTCCTTGCAGGCCGACAGCACCTGCTGGATGGCGCCTTCCCAGCCGGCTTCGTCGAACACCCGCTTGCCAGTGGCGTCGGTGGTGGTGAACAGGCCGCGGAGCGTCCCGGCGCCGGGCCACAGCACACCGATCCCCGGCACGGCGGCGATTTCACGCACCCGCGCGAGGCCCTCGCGGCTCTCGATGATGGTCCAGTTGATGAGCTCCCCCTGCGGATTGAGCGGCCACAGGTCGGCCTTGGCCTTGTAGTCGGCCTCGCTCAGCCCCCACACGGCGGGCGCGGTGCCGACGCTCTCGGGGCGGGTGCCGCCCTTCGAGGCAAAGCGCATCGCGGCCAGGCCCGTCTTCACCTCCTGGGCGCTCTCCACCGAGACAAACATCACGCCGCTGACCCCGAGGTCCAGCTGGCGGCTGATCTGGCTGGCCGCCAGCGTCGGGTTCGGCGCAATCTCGGGCGCCTTCACGACCAGCGGATGGTGCAGCCGGTGCGTGGGCGTGCGGGTGAAGAGCCCCGCCTGCGCCACGCCCTTCACAAACTCGCTGTAGGCGGCGTAGCCGCGATCGAAGTTGCCTTCCATCGAGCCGTCGAAGATGAAGTCACTCGTGGCTACCCCAAGCGCATCCTGCGCGAGCTCGGCGGGGGTGCGGGCCGGCAGCTGCACGGCTGGTGCCACCATCCCCGGCGGCGTCGGGGGACGCCGGTTCGACGGCGCATAGAGACCGAAGACCGGCTTCTTCTGCAGCAGCAGGTCGATCATCGGGTTGAGGTGGGCCGCGGGGGCCTGCGCGGCCGCCAGGGCCCCCAGTCCCATTCCACTCAGGCCCAGCAACATCAGTGACAGCAGCGGTCGTCTCACTCTCGCCTCCTCGGGTAAATCCGTGCGCCGAGTATACGCGCAGGTGACAGGCCTCCGCACCGCAGGCATACTCGGTGGATGCACGCGCTCCTGTCAGGCCCCGCGTGGCCCGCAGCCGCCCGGACACCCGCACGGCACCTGCTGCCGAGCCTGCTCGCCGCCTGCCTGCTGGTGGCGGCCGAGACCCCAGCAGACGCCCGCCAGACGGTGGATACCCAGGCCTGGGTGATGGGGCTGGCCACCGTGCCGGTCAGCGACAACTGGCGGCTGCATTTCGAGCTCCAGCCGCGCGCGTCACTCGAGACTGGTTCGACGACGGAAGTGCTGACGCGGGTGGCCGTCGGGCGCCGGCTGGCCCCACGCGCCACGGTCTGGGCAGGCTACGCATGGATCGCGAAACCACCGGGACCGGGGGTCACGCACGAACACAGGGCCTGGCAGCAGCTGTCGCTCGGGTTTCCGGCCGTGGCGCGATGGACGCCGTCCCTGCGGCTGCGGCTCGAGCAGCGCTCGCAGCCGGGGTGGGAGGGCCTGTCGCACCGACTGCGGGCCATGACCCGCGTGGTGCGGCCGCTGACCGAGAGTCGACGCTGGTCGGCGGTCGCCTGGCACGAGGGCTTTGTCACCCTCGATCGCACCATCGATGGACCAGCCCGCGGCGTTGACCAGCATCGGGTCTTCAGCGGCGTCCTGCGGCAGCTGACGCCAGTGGTCGGGGTCGAAGCCGGCTACCTGTGGCGCACGGCCCGGCGCCCAGGCGCGGCGCGCACCCACGTGCACAGCGCCTTTCTCTGGCTGAATGTGACGCCGTGATATCGTGGCGCCACGCGGGCGGGGTCCATCACGGCACCCGCGTGCCCGCGCCGTTGCTGAGGAAAGAGTTGGTTATGAAGAAGACCCGTTCCGCCTTCCGTGTGCTGGTGCTGTCACTCACCGTGGCCACTATCGGCCTGGTGCTCCACGCCGAACAGTCCCCCCGCACGCCGGCCGCGCCCACCTTCCGCATTGACGCCACCTGGCCCGCCGAATTCCCGAATAACTGGGTGATGGGGTCGGTCACCGGCGTGTTCGTCGACGCGAAAGACCACGTCTGGATCACCCACCTGCCCGAGACGCTGACCGAAGAGGAAACGTCGATGGAGCAGAAGCCGCCCATCGCCACCTGCTGCGCTTCCGCGCCGACGGTCATCGAGCTCGATGCGCAGGGCAAGGTTGTGCAGGCGTGGGGCACCGGCACGCCGGAGACCGGGGCGCAGTGGCCGCGGAATCCCCACGGCATCTTCGTGGACCACAACAACTTCGTCTGGATCGGCACCCACATGCACCACCGGGTGCAGAAGTTCACGCGCGACGGCAAGCTCGTCATGACCATCGGCGTGCATGACAAGACCGCCGGCAGCAATGACACGACGACGCTGGGTGGACCGGCCGGCATCTGGGTCGATCCGAAGACCAACGAGGTGTACATCGCCGACGGCTACCGCAACCGCCGGGTCATCGTGTTCGAGGGGGCCACGGGCAAGTATCTGCGCCACTGGGGGGCCTACGGCGAGCGTCCAGACGACACCGAGAAGTTCGACCCGAAGACGATGGTGGGCGGCGCCCTGCCGAAGCAGTTTTCGACGGTGCACGGGCTGACCGGTTCAGCCGACGGCAAGATCTACGTGGCGGACCGCCGCGGCAACCGCATCCAGGTGTTCGAGCAGTCGGGCAAGTTCGTGACCGAGAAGATCATTGCGCCGGCCACGCTGGCCTCGGGCTCGTCGTTTGTCATTGTGCTGTCGAAGGATCCGCAGCAGCAGTGGCTCTATCTCGCCGATGGCACCAACCACAAGGTCTGGGTGATGCGGCGCAGCGACATGACCGTGGTGGGCGAGTTCGGCCGCGGCGGCCGGCAGCTGGGCCAGTTCCTGCGCCCGCACGGCATGAGCATCGATTCGAAGGGGCACCTCTACGTCGGCGAAGCCTCCACCGGCCGACGCATCCAGCGCTTCCTGGTCACAGGACGCTAGACACCGCTCTGCTGCCGCTCCTGCCCACCCCTTCGGGAACCCGAGGGGTGGGCGGTCGCGTCTTTACAAGTCGTTGACTCCAGTCGCCTTTCGCCGTACTATTCCATCAGTCGACGGTATTGCCTTCGACGAGATGGCTCCATCCTCCCCTTCCCAGCGCGACCCCGTCACCCGAGTCGCATCTTCGCGCCTGCCGACCGAGTACGGCGACTTCACGATTCACGTCTACGAGAACCGCCGCGGCACCGAGACGCACGTGGCGCTCGTACGGGGTGAGATTGGCGACGGCGAAGATGTCCTGATTCGGGTGCATTCAAGCTGCGTCACCGGCGACATCTTCCACTCGGCCCGCTGCGACTGCGGTCCGCAGCTGCATGCGGCCATGGCCCGCATCGCGGATGAAGGCCGGGGCGTCCTGATTTACCTCAACCAGGAAGGCCGCGGCATCGGGCTGGCCAACAAGATTCGCGCCTATGCCCTTCAGGATGAGGGCGCCGACACCGTCGAGGCCAACGAACGCCTGGGCTTTCCGGCCGACATGCGCAGCTACGTGCCGGCGCTCGAGATGCTGCTCGACCTGGGCA
>Ga0315901_10008225_pt1 | contig 12153 bp, 23 predicted proteins | sample LakEriMetagenome_10_FD_203761 | JGI IMG/M metagenome (GOLD analysis project Ga0315901, IMG submission 203761) | Freshwater fungal communities from buoy surface, Lake Erie, Ohio, United States - Buoy 2 MA116 | ecosystem: Environmental > Aquatic > Freshwater > Lake | place: USA: Lake Erie, Ohio...
CACCAGTTCTGAGCGTACCAATTTCCATTCCAGCGCAACTGTCTCTGGGCGGAAAATCCCACCCCTGCTGTTCTCTGGTGTCTTTTATGATTGTGTATTTACCGGCCATGTAGTATCTCGTAAAATAAGCTAGCGTAAAATGTTTCTTTTCCACGAATAGAATAGTGGCAACCCGAACACAAGGTTATACAATTGCCCACATCAAATCTAAGCGAAGATGCATCGGCCCATCTTTGAATATGATGAACTTCAAGTTTTCTTTTTTTCTTGTTGCACAAACGACACGTTCTTTTGTCTCGTTTTAATACTTCGGCCCGCAACTCTGGGTCATCTCTTCTTTGCTTGCTCAATGTCGCTGTCCACCATTTGTTTTACTAGTTCTTGGAAAGAAGTTTCTGGACTCCACTCTAAAGTTTTTCTTATTTTAGAGCTATCACCCAGCAAAAAATCAACTTCTGCGGGTCTAAAGAATTTTTGATCAACCACAACGTAATCTTTGTAATCACCCAATCCGGCATGAGCGAATGCTAGTTCAAGAAATTCCCTAACTGTGTGAGTTTCCTGAGTGGAAACCACGTAATCATCAGGAGTTTCTCCGTGCATCATCATAACGATAGCGTTTGCGTAATCTTTGGCATGGCCCCAGTCTCGTTTGGCATCTAAGTTGCCCAACCTAAGTTTTGGAAACGTTGGGACAAGTGCAAGGTCATGATTTTTAGTAGACAAAACGTTGTCATTGTCTGAGAGTTGGTATTCAAACCCATCCAGTGATTTTTTCTGTACTTCCGTCCAATTGATAAAATCGCCAATCCATTTTGTGATTTTGCGAGTGACAAACTGCTCGCCTCTTCGGGGCGATTCGTGATTGAACAAAATCCCAGAACAAGCAAAAATGCCGTAAGACTCACGATAGTTTCTAACAAGGTGGTGCGCGGCGAGTTTGGCTATAGCATATGGACTCTGCGGCATAAACGCCGTATTTTCATCCTGATATTTAAACTCTTCGCACTCTAAATGAGCAACTTCTATTGGGCCTTTTGCTATCAGTCCCAATTTCCTGGAAGCTCTGTATTTTTTAGAAAAGTTTTTGCCAAACATTTCACTGGAACTGGCTTGATAGAATCTTGTGGTGGGCGATACAGTTCTGATTGCTTCTAGAATGTTTAAACAGCCGCCAGCGGTGATATCCCAAGTCAAGGCGGGCTGCTTGAAGCTGGTGGCTACGTGCGATTGGGCGGCCATATTGTAAACTTGAGTTGGCTTGTATACAGCAAGCAAGTTCGCAATACAAAAACAATCCGTTACATCCCCCTCTACCAATTCAAAATTAGAATTTTCTAGTAAAGAAGAAAGTCTCTGAGTATTGTTGGTGCTTGATCGGCGCGAAACGCCGATGACTTTGTATCCTCTTTCGATCAATAGTTCCGAAAGATACGATCCGGTTTGTCCGGTGGCTCCAAAAACTAAAACATTTTCCATCCTTTATTCTCCTAAAACTGATTCACTGTTTAAAAGCGGCCTGTCTACATTGTTGTCTTCGTAAACTATTTCTTGAGAAAGTCTTTCTCTTTCTTTTTCTGCGGCCAATCTCATTTTTTCCATTTCTATTCCAACAGACCTACGAAAATCTGCATTTGTTGTTAGCTTGGTTATAAGGGCGGCGAAAGTCTCTTTGCTGTCTTCAATTGCCTTGATTCTTTGCTCTCTTGTGCCCTTTAGATCTTTCAACATTGTGGCTTTTCTGGTTTGAAGATCTTTGTAGTCTCTCGACATTGTTTCTTGAGATGATCTTAAAACCGCAATTTGTCGTTCAAGATTTATTATCAAGTCCCTGTCTTGATTGTCTTTGTCTATTTTTTTTTCTATGACTAAATCTTGTTCTATTTTGGATATTTTTGCTATGGTGTCTTGCTGACCTTTTAATATACGATTCATCAATATTTCAAGCTTGATGGTGTCTATGATCTGCATTTCTTCGGTGTGAAAAACATCGTCTTTGAACTGAGCCCACATTTTTTTGAAGTGGAACTCAAACATTCTCAGTTCTTCATCTCCAAACTGACTTGTTAATTCTTTGTAATAAGGCTTGCCCTTTAGTTCTTGATGAACTTCGGCTTCTTTTTTTTCTGATTTAGAAAACCCGACATTTTGCTCGATCCAAGACTTTACAGAAGAAGGATCTCTATTTAATCGTTGAGATATTTGATCGACTGTGAGTTTCTCGGTGTTGCTTTTTATAAAAGCCATTTCAGAAACAGAGAATCTTCCCTTTTTAAGATCACTCATAATTTTCTCCCACTATACCCTGTATTAAAGAATAAATTTCCATTTTCTTTTTCTTGGAAACTTTTGCGCCTGCTGTCATTTTTAGATAATCGGCGCGATACTTGGCGGGCAAAAGCCTATCTATTTTTTCTATGGCTTCTTTTGTGTCTATAGAATCAGACAGATCTTCTTCAACACAAACAATGGGATCGTTAGAAACAGAGGCCGCAAACAAGTCTTTTTTTGCTTGCTGGGCTCTTTCGGCATTGCCGGTTGTTATTCTATAGAAGTTGTCACGTTTAAAGTTTTTAAGGCGGTTGTTAACGTGAGTATAAAGAAAGTTCTCAAGAGGGCGAACCCCATCGTATCTTTTTAAACCGTCCAAAGCCATGATGGTGGCTTCTTGCTCTATGTCATCTCGTTCGTAGGAGCCAAAAACATATCTAGGGGCGAGTTGCTTGGCTATTTTTTGTATGGTTGCAAACTGTTCGGGGGTTATTTCTTGATTCATTCGCTAGTCAGAATAGTTTGGGTAATACACCCGATGGTATCTAACTCCCTATCTTCCAGCAGCATTTCGTTGGCGATAGCGACAGTTAGTTCGGGCGTTGGAATTGTGTTTGGTTCAACAGAATCCATAGTTGCGATCGTCACGAAGGTTTCTACGATGGGGGTGTTTTGAGTGTTTGTTGTCATGTTTTTAGATTTTTTTTCTAGGGGCGGTTGACTTTTTTGGTTTGTACTGTATATTATAACACAAGATACACCCAAACAGATTCTGTATACACTATGATGTACACATGTTTTTGTGTAAGTTTATAAAAAAGTATTTTTTTTCACTATTTTTACATTTTTTTTAGAGAAAGCATATTGTGAGAACCACAATTCTAAATCTAGACTGTTCGACCATCAGTGTCATTTCGTGGCAAAAAGGTTTGACTCTTTTGTTGCTGGGAAAAATTCAACCGATTGAGTTTTGGGATCGCCCGATTTTGAGCGCCGGTGGCGAGTATTTTAGAGTGCCCAAAACAGTGATGGTGAAAAAATATGTGAAACTCAGCCGTAGAAATTCACCCACAAAAAGAAATGTATTTTTAAGAGATGACTACACGTGTCAATATTGTGGGGCGAATGATGTTAAAATGACTATAGACCACGTGTTTCCAAAAAGTCGTGGCGGCAGAGAGTCTTGGGAAAATCTTGTGGCGAGTTGTGTTGTGTGCAACAACCGAAAAGGAGACAGAACTCCCGAAGAAGCCAAGATGATGCTCAAGAGAAAACCCTACAAACCAAGTTAGATTTGGATAGCAAAGCGGCAGTTGTTGCCGCTTTTTTTATTGAATCAAGATGGGTAATCAGAATAGTATCGGTGATACATAATAAAATATATGTTGACTTTTTGTTGCAACCACCCCAGCGTTTGAGGCTGCCAAAATGGCAGTTGAAAATGAACAGAAAACACCACCCCCTCATCAGAAAAACTGATGGAAAAATACTGGATTTATTTTCCACAAAATTTGTCTCAAGTTGAGAATAGTGCCGATTCTTCAAAAACTAAATGTCCAACAGAGAAGTCAAAAAGAAAAAAAACAATTTTCACCAATGAAAACATTGGGTTTTTGAACAATTCCAAAAGAGGGGGTTGACTTAGCAAATAGCGTGCCACGTATAATAATGGTGTAAGGGAAAACGAGAAAACAAAAAATCGAGTAAAGGAAAAAATCATGAAAACCCCAAACAAAAAATTCGCAGTTCTTGCAAAGAATTTCACAGTAAACGGAGTTATTTTTGAAAAAGGCCATAGATTCACATTACGAAAAGGTAACATGTTTGACGATGGGGTAGGTTTTGATCGAAATGGAAATTTTGTTTATGCTCACTACTTTGGTTATGGCAAATACCTAAACATCCCAGCCGAATACTTTGCAAAATAAATTCGGAAAAACGCTAAACCCTATTGACGATACCGGACGATACAGTACAATAGGGAAAACGAGAAAACAAAAAAGGAAAAAAATGATTAGCGAAAACAAAAAAATTGAAGTTATCAACCTTGGTTGTGCCAATAGTTGGGATGCAAAAAATCCACCAGAAAAATACTTGGAACACAAAAAAAATTGTGGACAAGTTGACCCGCGTTGTGATAAGTATAAAACTTACAATATGTCAAGAGTGAATATCGGAAGATGTTACAACAAATATTATTGTAATGATTGCGGAATTCAATACACTGTAGATAGTAGTGATTGATATATCATATTATATAACAGAATGTATGATAACCCCTCTGTGGGGGGGGACGGGGGGCCGCCCCGACCCCTCCATGGGGGGGAATTTTTTTATGAATATATAACATATTATTATTGTCTAACAATTAGACTATTATCTTTTATTATTTTCTAACAAAAAAATACGCAAAATAAATTCCAAAAAAAACGCTAAACCCTCTTGAACCATTTTGCCGATAGGGTATAATGATGGAAACGATACGAAAGAAAACACGAAAGGAAAAAAAAATGACCACCAAAGGCAAAACTTGGAAACCTCTGACAAAAAATTTCATCGTCAACGGAAAACTAGTATTCCTTGCAGGAACTAGGCTTTATGAGCATGGCAAATACTGGGATATGTACAATGAATACCCAGGATTTGAAAAGGACGGTGGATACGTTTTCCCCCACTATTACGGATACGGAAAAGCATTGAGAATTCCAGCCGAATACTTTGCAAAATAAATTCCATAAAAATTTCCTAAACCCTATTGACACGGATTGCCGATAGGGTATAATAGTGGAAACGATACGAAACAAATCACAAAAGGAAAAAACAATGTTCGACTGGACAAACGAAACAAACGAAAACATGCTCGCAAGAATCCTTGAAATCGGGATTGAAGCAACCGCAAAGGAATTGCAAGAGCAAATCACCTTGGGTGACTACGAACTAGCAAAAATCAACGCAGAAAACATGCTCAAATACTTGCAAGAAAATTGCTAGTTGCTGTTGACAATCGCAAGCCAAAAAGTACAATAGAGCAAAAGGAAAGAAGAAAATGATGAATGCATACGATCAACTTGAAGTCGAACAATACGAACGAAACCGAGCAGCCCAAGAGCTAGAAACCCTCTGCAAGTCACATGATTGGTTCTATGATTATTCTGATGATAGGGGGGTTTATAATAGAGGTTTTAACCAACAACAAAAAATCAATTCGTTAGTTGAAGAATTGGGCGAACTAGGAAAAGAGATATATCAAACATATTGTTTGAGATAATAATATATATCTCATTATATTAGACAGCAAAAAATCCCCCTCCTCCGGGGGGTCGGGGCGGCCCCCCGAACCCCTCTGTATAGGGGGTATGGCTATATCATAAATATAATCGGTTGTCAATAGTAAATCGAGAAAAAAAATCAAAATAAAAAAAATCGGAAAATTTGCTAAGCTCTATTGACCGTGTTGGCCGATACATTATAATAGTGGAAACGATACGGAACAAAAGACAAAAGGAAAACGATCATGAAAAACGCAACAGAAAAAACCCCAGTTCTCACCAAAGAATTCACAGTCAACGGAATTGTTTTCAAAAAAGGAACACGGTTGCCAACACGAAAAGCGACGATGTTTGAAAACGGTGCTGGCTTCTACAAGAATGGAACTTACGAAAACGAACACTATTTCGGATACGGAAAAAATCTGACGATTCCTGCCGAATACTTCGCCAAATAGATTCAGAGTCTATTGACAATCGCCCATCACACAGTAAAATATAGAAAACGATTCAAGGGTTTCACAAAAGGAAAAAATCATGTACGGTCAAGAATCTTTTGAAGGTTACGATGAGTTTGAACAAGCCGCTTATGGTTATGAGTGGTGGGAAGACGAAAACGATACCTTGGACATATTCGGGGATATCGACGAGGACTTCGAAGATTACGAAGATGACGGGCAACCCGATGAATATACAGAATGGCAAGATGTATATGATGGCGACGATTGGGATCACGGCCAATTTGATTGTGATTACTAATTGTTAGATTGGGATCTAATATAATATGATATGTTAGATATACCCCCTGCGGGGGGTTGGGGCGGCGGGCTATCCCCCCGATGGAGGGGCGGGCGCGGGGGCGCGACCCCCCAAACGAGGGGTGTACTAGCCATTCTTGTCTGACTCCCAGCATAAGGGGAGATTATAGTCAGCCAACTTTTAGAGTCAGCGAATTTTTTATTTATTTTTTGTAGATAGTGTTGACAGGGCTTGCCGATTATGTATAATAAGGAAAAGGAAAAAATATGAACGACAGAAAAAAAACAGTACAAAAAATTCACGCTATATCTGAATTCATTCGCAAACATGGAAATCTTGTTAATAAAGCAAAGAGTGCATGGGGTGTTGATCGCTGGGAATTAGGTTCACTAACCTGCACACTTGCAGATGAGGGCTACACAACCCGGATTACATCCAATGGTTTGGGCTTGAGTGTATCTGATTGCGGCGATAATATAACATTTCATAGCGGGACGGTTAAAGATCTGGATACTTTGTACGATACCATATTTTTCGAATAAATTCTGAACTGCTCTTGACAATCCAAAGCAAATAGGTATAATAGAGCGAAAGGAAAACAAAAATGGAAAACGATATGATCTGCGACATGCAAAGCGACGAATTGGCCGGTGCTTATTGGGATATGCAAGAAATGGAACAATACTTGCAAGACTGGGATAATTGGGAAGCTGCCCAAGCTCAAAGCGAGCAAGACAATCAAGAAAATTTTGAAGATTATCCCTTTTAGGGGTTGACAATTGGGGCTGTAGCTCAACGGTTAGAGCAGGGGACTCATAATCCCTTGGTTATCGGTTCGAATCCGGTTGGCCCTATTAAAATCCCCTCTTGGGAGGGGTGCGGGGGCGGCCCCAAACAGTCGGCCCGCCCCCGCCCCCTCTGGGTGGGGGATCGTATATAACACTATCACTCTAACATACGTTGTTATAATTAGAGTATCAGCTAAAGTTATCGAGCAAATAAAAAAAAGGAAAAAATAAGCTATTTGCCCTTGCGTTTTCTTTTCTAGAAGTTAAAATAGAGCAAAAGACAACGAAAGGAAAAACGATGGCAGTTTCAACGATTTTGGTGGCGTGTTTTGTGGCGGGATTTATTTCGAGATTTTTTGTTTAGAGTCTTGACAGCAACGAATTTTTTGGTATAATTGGGTATATGAAAAACAAATTTTACAATACGCTCGATGAGCTTTTCCAAGACTATGACGAGATTGCCTATAGGCCAGCAAAAAAGGGTGAAAAAATAGTAACCCATCCAAATATGGGAACAGGTTCAAACGAAAATGTTTTCAGCGTTGGCATTTGTTCATCAAATATGCGGTACATATACGCAAGAATTTTGAAGAAAAAAGCTAAATAGGCTTGACACATATCGGGCCGATGGTATAATAAAACGAAAGAAAAGGGAAAAAGAAAATGAGTATTGGAAGTGAATTGTTGAAGGAATTGGATCGGGAAATTCTTAATTGCTTGGATATTCCACGCGAGTGGTTGCCAGAAAAATATCAAGGCAAAAAATCAACCCGAAAATTGTCGAGTGTTTACAATCAACTCAAGCGGTCGGATAGAAATTTTGACCGCGACCCACGAGAAGTTTCTGTTAAGTTTGACAATGACGGAAACGTAACATCGGCAACTAGCGAACGATTGCGAGCGATTGAAAATTATCGCAAGCAAGTAGAAAACGGCTCTGAATCTGCCGATCAAGAGTTGCAAGGTTTTGTGAATGATGATTTACAATATAATAGCCTAGCAACATTCGCGGGTGCTATGGTATTGGCCGGTGTGTTAGATCGTGAAGACTTTGAAGAGTAATATATAACATCTAACATAACATCTAACATAAATTCCCCCCGCTGGAGGGGGAGGGGGGCGGCCCCGCTTTTCTTTTGTGTCAACTGCAAATCTACAAAATAAAATTTTTTTTATTATTTGCTGATGGTATTGACAATCCCAGCCGATACTCTATAATATAGAAAACGAAAGGGAAAATGATGGGCGACAAATTTGACTGGACAAACAACAGCAATTCGGAAATGTTGGCAAGAATCAATCTCATTGGATTGGAAGCAACTGCAAAAGAATTGCAAAAGCAAATTTATTATGACAATTGCGATTTCGATTTTGCCTTGAAAGCGGCGAAAAACATGCTGAATTTCTTGGAATCATTATAGTATTGACAAACAAATCCAAGATTGTATAATCTTGGAAAGAAAGAAAACAGGAAAGATAATTCTTAGAAAAGGAAAAACATGTACAAAGTTACTATCTGCCGACCGATGCAAAGTCGCAGGAAATCTATCAGCATAAAGGCAAGCTCTTTGCGAGAAGTAAAAAGCCTTGTTAGCGGCGTTAAAACCGGGACATGCTCGGTGTGGGATATTTTGATTGAGAACTCGAAAACTCGAACCTATATTTTTGCTAAAGATATAAACTTTTGGGTTTCAGAAAATAGAGACATTTTTGACGAAGAACACAAGCTAGCCAAAGGAATATACAAAAGCGGCTTTATAAAAGCTTAGGGGACTATCCGAGGCTTCATGTTAGGGTAGTGTAAACAATGATCTAACATTATCTCCTAAGTTTTATTACAATATGATATCCCCTCTATGGAGGGGCAGGGGCGGGCGCCGAACCCCCCGAACGAGGGGTGTGTACTAGCCATTCTTTTCTGACTCTGGCTGGCCGTAGAGTAGTCAGCGTATTTTTCTTTTTTTTATCATATTCTATTGACAGTCATAGGAATTAAGGTATAATAGAGCAAAAGGAACCAAGAAAAATGTTTTTTACTTACTACCAAAACAACTCTGGCGGATCGTTTGTTGGGCCGCATTTTGTTATTATTGAAGCTGATTCGAACTCGGAAGCAGATTATATCGCTGAAAATCATCCAGATTCGCCTATCTATTTTGATGGGTGTGAGAATGAACGAGATTGCGAATGTTGCGGTGATCGCTGGTATCGAACTTATGATGACGGAACAGAAAAGCCAGAAATTTACGGAAATACCGATCTAGAATCTGAAGCTAGCGAGCGAATGCGAGGTTTGGGAGAAGAGCCTTCATTTTTGGTTATTCGCAAGCAAGTGAAAACCTCGGAAGATCTACGGGCAAAAATTGAGCTTATTCTAGCGAATTCTGATATTGTTTGGACTAAATACGGCACTGAAACAATTGCCGATTTAACCGAAAAAATATTGAAGGCAGTTCGCAACGAATAGTTTCCTACTGTCAATTCAACCAATAGCCCCTCTGCGGAGGGGAACGGGCCGCGCCCCGCCCCCTCTGGATGGGGGATTTTATGTTAGATTATATCTATCTAGCCCCTTGATATAAAGCCCACAGTATGATATAATATACGCTATGATAAATGTAATATTCACAACAGGGGGTGTTTTATATGGGATTTTTTATTTTGGCTGGACTAGCATTAGCTGCATTTATTTTGACTGCACTACTGGAAAAAAAATAAAAAAATAAACCAAAGCTATTGACAATCGCCGCCGATAAGGTATAATAGGCGAAACGATTCAATCACACAAAGGAAAAAGCAATGGTTAAATTTTCTGAGGCTAACGTAAAAATTCAAGCTCTTTCTCAAGTAGCAAGCGTTGCAAAATATCTTGAAAACGGTAGAAAAGTCTACAGTTTCGACTTGCTTTCGGGGCATTCTTGCCCATTCGCTAGCCAATGCAAATCCAAGGTTGTTTTGGTGGAAGGCAAGCGTACAATTCAAGACGGGCCAAACACCGAATTTCGCTGTTTTTCCGCTTCTCAAGAGGTTGTTTATACAAACCTTTACAATCTACGTGCCAACAATTTCAAGACGATGCGAGCAATGGACGATAGCCGCGATATGGCCGACGCTATCAATGCCGCTATGCCTTCCGATCTTGGCGTTTGCCGTATTCATGTTGGAGGTGATTTTTTCAACCGCGTTTATTTCGATGCCTGGATTTTGGTTGCAAAGTCTAATCCCGACAAATTGTTTTATGCTTACACGAAGTCGCTGAGATATTGGGTTGACCGAATGGACGATATTCCATCTAATCTAATTCTAACAGCGTCTTATGGCGGGCTTGATGATGATATGATCGAAGAATATCAGTTGCGTTCTTCTAAGGTTGTATTTTCTGTTGAAGAGTCCGAAGCGATGGGATTAGAAATCGACCACGACGATTCTCACGCCGCTGATCCTACGAAAAAATTCAAGGATTTTGCACTTCTAATTCACGGAGTTCAACCCAGGGGAAGCGAAGCGAGCGAGGCAATCAAACAACTCAAGAAAAATAATGTACAATTTTCTTACAGTCGATAATATATAACACAATCTAACAAACCCCTCTTCGGAGGGGGCGGGGGCGGGCCGCAACCCCTCTCGATGGGGGATGTACCAGCCATTCTCTTCCGACTCACCGGAATGCAAAAGAAGTCAGCGAATTTTATAAAAATCTATTGGCAATCGTTGGTGGGATAGTATAATAGGGAAAAAGGAAAACAAGATGCAGTTAAAACAATTTGGCCCATTCACTGTCTACTGGAAAGAAGCCGATATTCTTGGCCCTGCAAGATTAACTTTCAATGCTTCCTCTTTTAGCACTGATGGAATGGATGCTAATTATTATCCTGGCTTGTGTCATCAGTTTGATGCAGCCTGGAATTTTTTTGCCTCAAAGCGTATAGAATTGTGCTTGACAACAGAGAAAAATAAAGTACAATAATAAAACAACAACACAGAAAAGGGCGGGATAGCTAGTAGTTGATGAGAACTTGCTAGCAATCCGTTGACTGCTATAAAAAACCATACGAAGAAAGTTGTGCCACCAAGCCTAGTGGCTAGTATGGAAGGTTAAAAACACTGACTCGGAATTGATAACAATTGATTCGAGGGGCACAGTGAAAAAATCCTAGCGGTCAACAGCCTTTTTATTTGACAACAGAGAAAAATGAGGTAAAATAAAAACATGCTCAAATGGGAAAAGGTAGATGTTTTTGATGTGTTCGACGGTAACAATATCGACGAAACTATCGAAAAGCTCAAAAAGCTGAAAGAACAATACAAAGATGGGCGTGCCCGTTTTAATGTTGAGTTTGGGGAAACATACTCGACCAGTGAACATGCCTATACCTTTCATTTGCTGGGGGAGAAAAAATGATTGCTTGCATTTGCGGCGGAACCGCTGAAATTTTAGCCCTTGGCTTGCTTGGAACGTTTGGATTTGTTTTTAGTTGGATTGTTAATTTTTTATTGAGGATAAGATGGTAAAAACCATACAATTTGTTATTGAAATGCCCATACCAACACACTTGGAGGGCGTTCCATACGATGAAATTGAGGCAGAGTTTAGGAAAAACTACATGAACCTAGCCACAAAAGCAATCCTAGAGGATGTTAAAAAAGAAGTAAAAAATATTGACCACCTGGATTTACAAACTTTATACTGGCTAATATCTGCCCAGCAAGCAAAATTAATTGTTGCAAAGTAAAATTCAATGAGAGCCAAGTATTACGTTTATTGGAATCTGCACAAGAAATGTTATAGTGTGCGATTCAGGGGGCGAGTGATTAACCATCTCGATCGGTTGATCGGCGTTAATGCCACGTTTCGAGTATCACAGGCCGGTAGACAGAGGGTTCTAAGAGAGCAAAGTAAAAATGTTCATGCTTTTGTGGTGTGCGATGATATTATTGATTGGGATCAATCTCCAATTTGGTCGCATCCAACAAGAAATAAGATAAGATACAACCCATACGAAAACGCCACTTTCGTTGATAAAAACTCTCAGCCGGTTCACAGTGCCGATATTGTCAAGATGGAAACC
>Ga0315901_10008226_pt1 | contig 12153 bp, 9 predicted proteins | sample LakEriMetagenome_10_FD_203761 | JGI IMG/M metagenome (GOLD analysis project Ga0315901, IMG submission 203761) | Freshwater fungal communities from buoy surface, Lake Erie, Ohio, United States - Buoy 2 MA116 | ecosystem: Environmental > Aquatic > Freshwater > Lake | place: USA: Lake Erie, Ohio...
TGGCCGCGGGACGTCATGGTGATGGCGCCGTGCACCGGGGTCTTCGGACTGTTCGGGTTTTCGGGGCGCGCCGGACGGGAGCAGGCGCTGATCGACTTCCTGGTCCCCTACGACGACACACTGGGCTACGATCCCTGGTTCCTGGCCATGCGCGCCTTCGCCCGATGCGAAACCGGCGACCTGGGGCCTGCGCTCACCGACATCGAGTGTGCGCTGGCCCAGGATCCGCACAGCGCGCACGCGGCTCACATCCACGCGCATGTGCGCTACGAGATGGGCGAGGATGCACAGGCGCTGGCCTGGCTGCGCGACTGGCTGGCCAGTTACCCGCGCGAGGGCATGATGCATCTGCATCTGCACTGGCATGTCGCGCTCGCCGCGCTCGCGATCGGCGACCGCGCGACAGCCTGGGCCACCTACCGCACGGCGGTGGCCCCCGGCGCGGCCTGGGGTCCGCCGCTCAACCTGGTCACCGACGCGGTGTCATTCCTGATGCGGGCCTCGCTGGCTGGCGAGACGGTCGCGGCTGACGACTGGTCCGAGCTGGCGGCACTGGCGCAACGCTGCTTCCCTGCACCCGCGATCGCCTTCGCCGACGCGCACGTGGCGCTGGCGCTCGCGATGAGCGGCGACGCGCCGGCACTCGCGCGCCTTCGGGCCGCCGCGGTCGGCCCGGCCGCCGACGTGGTCGTGGCGCTGGCCGATGCCTTCGGTGCTTGCGCGCGCAACGACATGGCCGCGACGCTGCGCGCCGTCGAGCCGCTGCTCGGCACGCACGAGCGCCTCGGTGGAAGCCGCGCGCAGCGCGATCTGATCGAGCAGCTCGCCTGGGTGGCCATCGTCCGCGGGCGGCTCGACAGCAGCTGGCGGCCCCGCGCGTCCCGGCCCCTGCCTGTCGGACTGCCGACCAGTCACTGACCGCACGCGAACTTTCCGCGCGCGAGATCGACACGACGCGCGATCCGCCGGGTCCGTCCGGATCGAAAGCGGAACAGTCGCCGCCAACGACGATCTCGCGTGCATCTACACTCGTGCATATGCACCTGACTGTGCCACCGGTCTCGCTGCCCTGCACCGCCTTCAGGGTGCGGAGCCTGTCACGGCGAATTACCCAGCTCTACGACGACACCCTTGCGCCGTCGGGGCTGCGCAGCACCCAGTTCAGCCTGCTGGCCCACGTGCGGCGCACTCGCGCGGATCCGGGGCCCAGCGTGACCGAACTCGCCGACCGGCTCCGAATGGACCGCACCACCCTGACCCGCAATCTTCGCCCTCTCCTCGCGGCCGGCCTGGTCTCGCTGGAAAGTGGCACGGATGCGCGTCGCAAGGCGGTGGTCATCACCCCGGCAGGCGAGGCGGCCTTTCGCCAGGCGCGCGAACTCTGGAAGCACGCGCAGCAGCGCATTCGCACGCTGGGCGGCGCATCGACCATCGTGCAACTCGAGCGACTGATCGACAGCCTGCTCTCCCGTTTCGAGGACTCGGAGGCCTCGCCCCCGTGATCGATCACCACGCAGCGCACCCTTTCGACCAGGCTCTCAGGCTCGCGCGCAGCACCGATGGCGCCTGGGAAGGCGCCACGCACCCCGCTTATGCCAACATGGTCGGCCCCTTCGGCGGAATCACGGCCGCGCTGATGCTGCACGCCGTGCTCGGCGATCCCGCGCGGCTTGGCGATCCGCTGGCCCTCACGGTCAACTTCGCCGGACCGATCGCCGATGGCCCCTTCCGGATCGAAGCCTCGGCGGTGCGCACCAACCGGTCCACGCAGCACTGGTCGATCTCGCTGAGCCAGAACGGCGCGGTGGCCACCACCGCGAGCGCGGTGTTCGCCATCCGTCGGGAAACCTGGTCGGCAACCGAAGCGACGATGCCGGCAGCACCCGCGTTCGACACGCTGAACCGCTATCCCGGCTCCCTGATCGCCGCCTGGACCCGTCACTACGAGATGCGCTTCGCGCGCGGCCCGATGCGCATCGAGGCCGACGCCCCGCCACTCGACGACTCGGTGAGCGAACTGTGGCTGCGCGACGACCCACCCCGACCCCTGGACTTCGCCGCGCTCACGGCGCTCTGCGATGTCTTCTTTCCCCGATTGATGGTGCGCCGCCCGGGCCGGGTGCCGGCGGGCACCGTCTCGCTCAGCACCTACTTTCATACCGATGCCGCCGGCCTGGCCGACCAGGGAACCGGGCCGCTGTTCGGCCGCGCGCAAGCCTCGCACTTCGGGCTCGGCTATCACGACCAGAGCGCGCAGCTCTGGGGGGCTGGCGGCCGGCTGCTCGCCACCAGTCACCAGATCGTCTATTTCAAGGGCTGATCCGCCATGCGCAGCCCCCCGGGAGCCGCTCCCGACGTCAAGCGCCTGCTCGATGCGCCGATCCTGCCCACGCTGCTGACGCTCGCCGCGCCGAGTGTGCTCGCGATGCTGATGCAGGTGCTCGTCGGCATCGCCGAGACCCTCTATGTCGGCCTGCTCGGCACCGCGCCTCTGGCCGCGATGGCGCTGGTCTTTCCCTTCCTGATGCTGTCGCAGCAATTGTCGGCCGGTGCGATGGGCGGCGGCGTCTCGTCGGCGATCGCGCGCGCGCTCGGCGCGGGCAGCATCGACCGCGCCAACGCGCTGGCGCTGCATGCCATCACCATCGGAGCACTGCTCGGCGTCGTCTTCACGGTGGTGATGCTCGGCTTCGGCCCGGGGTTCTATCGCCTGCTGGGTGGGCGCGATGCGGTTCTCGCCGAGGCGATCGGCTACTCGCAGGTGCTGTTCCTCGCCGCGATCTTCATCTGGCTGAGCAACACGCTGGCATCGGTGCTGCGCGGCACCGGCAACATGCGCATCCCCTCGCTGGTCATCCTTGGCGCGTCGGTGCTGCAGATCGCCCTCGGCGGCGTGCTGGCGCTCGGCGCCGGCCCGGTACCTTCGCTCGGCATGCCGGGCGTGGCGATCGCCTGCATCATGGCCAATGTCGCGAGCGTCGGCTTCTTCGCCTGGTACCTGTTCGCCGGCCGATCGCGCCTGCGGCTGCGCCTGCGCGGGATATCGCTGCAGCGCGAGATGTTCGTCGACATCCTGAAGGTGGGTGCACTGTCGATGCTCTCCCCCCTGCAGTCGGTGCTCACGGTGCTGATCTTCACCGGCTTCGTCGCGCATCTCGGCGTCGCACCACTGGCCGGCTATTCGATAGGTCAGCGTCTGGAGTTCCTGCTGATCCCGATCTCCTTCGGCATCGGTGTGGCCTCGGTTCCCATGGTCGGCATGGCCATGGGTGCGGGACAGGTTGCCCGGGCCCGCAAGGTTGCCTGGACGGCCGGGCTGGTGTCGGCCTTCAACGTCGGCGTGATCGGTCTGACGGTGGCGATCTTCCCCGATCTCTGGGCGGCGATCTTCACCACCGACCCTGCGGTACTGGCCCATGCGCGAGAGTTCCTGCAGATCGCCGGGCCTGCCTTCGCCTTCTTCGGCCTGGGGATCACGCTTTACTTCGCCTCGCAGGGTTCCGGCAGGATGCTCGGCCCGGTGCTCGCGGGCACGGTGCGGCTCGTGATGGTCTTCGCGGTCGGCACCTGGCTGGTCGGGATACCGGCCACACCCGCGCAACTTTTCGGGCTGGTCGCAGGCTCGATGGTGGTCTACGGCCTGGCGGTGGTGATCTCGGTAAGAATCACGCGCTGGGGGCGCTGAGCCGGCCGGCGCTGCGTTCGTCAGACCGACCGCGGGCCTTGTGCTCAGTGCACCCGCTCGACGGCAGCGAGCGCCAGCGGCGGCATCGGCGCATCGAGGCACGCGCAGATCATCCGCAACGTGCTCGCAGCGCGCCAGTCGATGCGTTCGCAACCTTCCTGCCAGGCCGCAGCCGCGCAGGCCTTGATGAATGCCGGCTTCGCAAGCGGCATCAACCGGTTCAGCCGATCGAGCGACGCGGCGATCACGTCGTGACCCAACCCGGTCGTTGCCATCATCACGAGATCGACACCGCCAAGATGAACCCGCGCGGCGTCGAAGGCCTCTGCGGGCGGGCGTCGCGCACGGCCGGAATGCGCCACCAGCGACAGCACCCGCGACGCATCGTCATGCAGGGACTGCAACGACGGGTACCGCGGTCGCACCGGCTCGCGCGCCCGCCGGCCGATGCGTCGCCGCAGGCATATCGAGAGCAGGAACTCCGTCAGGCTCATGCGGCCGTCGGTGGCGATCATTGTCGCGACCAGCGCCAGCAAGGCTTCGGCATCGTCGACCGGCAGTCGGCGCAGCGCCGGGCTCATCATGTCGAGCAGCGGCAACCGACCGCCCGGAGGCAGCCCCCGCAGCGCGATCCGCAGGCGGCCAAGGGCATCGGCTGCGTCGCGCCCCAGCGCCGACGCCACGCTCTTCGCTTGCTGCTGCGCCAGAGCGGGCTGCGCATCGAGCAGCATCGCGAGCACCGTGAGCCGCGCCTGAGCCGGGTCCTGCAGCGACGCGTCCAGACCGAGCGCGCGCACGCAGTCGCGCCACGAAGCCGCGTAGGGTCCGGCCTGCGCGTGTGCCATTGGTTGTCCGATCGCGTCGACGACCGAGCCGGAGCGGTTGTCGTCGTGAACCGGCCCGATCGACGCCTCCCCGGCCTGCACGAGCGCCGACGCGTCCTGCGCGTCGGACACCGCCACCTCGGACACCGACACCTCGGACGCCACCAGCATGCCCATGGGTCGCCCGTAGATGCGCTCGATCCGTTTGCCCAGGGGCGGGTGCGTTGCCAGCCATCCGGAGGCCACGTCGAGCCGCGGCGCGCCGAGGAACAGGTGTGACAGCGTCTCGGCGTGGCGATGCCCGATGAGGCTGCCGGCGGCCATGTCCTTCGCGCGTTCGCGCCGCGATGCGCCTCGGGTGGCGGGCACGAGGCTGCCGATCTTGCGCAGCGCGCCACCAATGCCGCTCGGGTCGCGCGTGAACTGAACCGCGCTCGCGTCGGCAAGGAACTCCCGCTGGCGCGAGACCGCGGCCTTGATCATCCGCGCGAACAGGACGCCGATGTAGCCGATCGCCCACAGCACGAATCCTGCGATCGCGAGAGCGCCGAGTTCCTTGCTGTTGCTGCTGCTCTTGCGATCGCCAAGCTCGGCGAGCAGCCTTCCGGTGGTGCTGAGCGCCGTCAGCCCGTGGATCATCGCGATCAGCCGCATGTTCAGGCGCATGTCGCCATTCAGGATGTGGCTGAACTCATGAGCGATCACGCCCTGGAGTTCGTGGCGCGAGAGCCCAAGCAGCGTTCCCTGCGTGACCGCGACGATCGCGTCGTTCGGGGAATGACCGGCCGCGAAGGCGTTGATCGCCGCCTCCGCGTCCATCAGGTAGACCGGAGGCACCGGCGTTCCCGATGCCAGCGCCATCTCCTCGACCACGTTCAGCAGGCGACGCTCGAGCGGGTCGCGCGTGCCGGGGTCGATCGCGCGGGCATCGATCATGGCAGCCACGGCATCCCCGCCATGACGCAGACGGGCCCAGGCTCGCAAAGCTCCGCCGCCGATGAGGCCGATCACCACCAGCGACACCACCGCATGCGCCTGCAGGTCAAGCGACAGATGGCCCTGGCCGAGACCCCACGCGAGCGCCCCGTTGACCACCAGCACCACGCCCAGCACCGCCAGTCCGAACAGCGCCAGCAGCCGGCGCGTCGCGATCCGCGCCTGCTGCTGATGCTCGAAGAAGTTCACGCTAGAACCGGATCTGGACCGCCTTGCGTTCGACCTCGCTGTCGGTGGCCTGCAGCAGTTCGGCTGGCTGGAAACCGAACATGCCGGCCAAGAGATTGGCCGGGAACTGCTGCGACGCGGTGTTGTAGCTCATCACGGCGTCGTTGAAGGCCTGCCGCGCGAACGACACCTTGTTCTCGGTGCCGGTCAGTTCCTCGCTCAGCTGCATCATCGTCTGGTTGGCCTTCAGGTCGGGATAGGCCTCGGCCACGGCAAAGAGCCTCGAGAGCGCCCCCTGCAGCGCGCCCTCGGCGCTGGCCAGCCCCTGCATCACCGCCGCGTTGCCCGGGTCGGCGGCCACCGCGCGGTTTGCGCCGATCGCACTGTTGCGCGCCGCGATCACCGACTCCAGCGTCTCGCGCTCATGCTTCAGGTAGGCCCGCGCGGTTTCGACCAGATTGGGGATCAGGTCATAGCGGCGCTTGAGCTGCACATCGATCTGCGCGTACCCGTTGCGAAAGCGGTTGCGAAGTTCGACCAGCCGGTTGTAGGCGGCGATCGCCCAGACAACGACGGCGCTCAGGATCGCGAGCAGGACCCAGCTCATGGAGGCTCCTTCGGGAAGAAGACACGCATCGGGCCCCGTGCAGCCTGCCGGCGCCACGCAGGCTCGATGCGAGCGAGGCCTGAACTCTGCGAGCCGCCTGCCCTGCGTGGCAAAGCGGCACCGACGACCGTCCGATGGAAAGGCCCCAGCGGCAATCGCAAGGGGCTGCCGGGGCGCAGGGACGCAGGGGCGCCGGGTGGGCGCCCGCGCCCTTCGATCAGAGCGTCGCCAGCCCGGCGCGCGCCAGCAGCCACTCGGCGCTGTCGTTCCAGACTTCCATGCGGGTGATCCGTCCATGGCTGACCAGATAGCGGTCCACGTAGGCATTACCCTCGAAGGGCGTGCCATCAGGCCACTCGCCGTACAGCGTGCCGATGCTGTAGACCACCGTGGCCTCGGGCGTACCGCCAGCAACGGTCTCGGTCGCGGCCACGCGCTTGCGCACCCAGCGGTACCGGCCGGCATTGAAGGCCGCGCACTGCGCCGGATCCTGCATCATCCGGCCGCCGGTGAAACGGATGCTCAGACCCGGCGCCACGAAGCGCCGAGCCGACGCCGGGTCGGGAATCATCAGCAGGCGCAGGAACTCGTCGACGATGGCGGCGGGCGTCGAGGGGGCCGCCGGAAGCGCCGAGCCACCGCCGCTGGACAAGGTGCCGCGCTCGGGATTCACGCAGCTTCCCGCGTGCCGGTGACGGTTGCGCGCCGTCGCAGCAGCACCAGCAGCAGCACGCCGCTCGCGAGCACCAGCACCCCGATCCAGGCGGCATTCAGCCCGCCGAGATCCTTGCTGTGCACGTAGGTGAGGCTCGACCACAGCATGTAGGCGCAGACCGAGCAGAAGATCAGCGGCGTGATCGGGTAGAGCGGCACCCGGAACGGTCGCGGGGTGTCGGGCTCCCGATGACGCAGCACGAAGATCGACAATCCGCTCAGCAGAAAGAAGGTCCAGAAGACCGGCGCCGTGAACTCGACCATCGCCTTGAACCCACCACCCAGGGTGGCGGTTGCGCCGATCAGCACCAGCACCAGCGCCGCAGCGCTCTGCACGTAGAGCGCCACGATCGGTGCATCGCGCCGCGCGTCCCATTCGCCGAGACGTCCGAAGACCGGCCAGTCGCGACCCAGGGCGTAGTTGGTGCGCGCACCGACGATCATGGTGGCGTTGATCGAGGTCAGCGCCGCAACCGCTACCATCACCGACATCAGTTTCTCGCCGGTCGGCCCGAAGGCCACCTGCAGCAGGTCGGCGGCGACCGCCTTCGATCTGGCCATGCCCTCCATCCCCAGACCATGCCAGTAGGCCCAGACCACGAGCAGATAGAGCACCGTGATCAGCACGATCGACCAGACCAGCGCCCGTACCATGTTGCGCTTCTCGTCGCGGATCTCGGCGCTGATGTAGGCCGCTTCGTTCCAGCCCCCGAAGGCAAGCAGGACGAACACCATGGCCAGGCCGATCATCGGCGGAATGCCGGCCGGGGCGGTCGACACCGCAGGACTTGCCGCGGCCGGTGAGCCTCCGCTGGTCACGAGAAAGAGCCCGGCAACGATGATCAGACCCAGGCCGCTGACCTCGAGCGCGGTGAGCCAGGTCTGGGTGGTGGCACCGGTTCGCATGCCACGCACGTTCACCCAGGTCAGCGCCCCGATGGCGGCGACCGCATAGAGGGCGCCATCGTGACCGGTCCCGAGCGGCAGCACCTGGGCCGTGTAATCGCCGAACACGAATCCCAGCAGGGCGATCGAGCCGGTGGTGATCACCGAGAAGCGGGCCCACCCGAACAGAAAGGACACGCTGCGCCCGTAGGCGCGGTTCAGGAAGTGGTAGTCGCCGCCGGCATGCGGGTAGGCGGTGGCGAGCTCGGCATAGCAGAGTGCACCGATCAGCGAGACCAGTCCGCCGGCGATCCAGGCTCCGAACATCCAGACTTCACTGCCGGCGAAGCTGGCCACCAGCGAGGGGGCCTTGAAGATGCCGGCGCCGATCACGATGCCGACGATGATCGCGATGGCCTCGTGAAGCCGTAGCGTCTCGTGCGGACGCGAAGGCTGCGATTCGCCCGTCGCGCTCGAGGATGCGGACATGGGATGAACCGTACCGGGCGATCAGTCGAGCGAACCGCGGATCGGCGGCGCGAGACCGACCCGGGTCGCGGTGAACGGAACCGGGCGGTTGTTCGCGCCGACGGCCATGCCCTCGATTCGGTCGCCGCGCACACGGCCCGAGAAGGACCAGAGGGCTCCGGCCTCGTCCATGAGTTCGAAGCTGATCGCCTCACCGCGCAGCTTCGGTTCACGCAGGCCGGCGTCGACCGCGCCGAAGCGCACCCGCCCCTCGATCTTCTGGAAGGTCTGTTCGATGCTGAGATCGCCGGCGCCCTCACCCGCCTCACCGCGCCAGGCCAGCTTCCACGCCCCACCGGCGTTGGCCGGCAGAATCCAGAAATGGCTGGTTCGGCCATCGATCGTCGAGGTCTCGTCGGCCTGCCAGTCGCCCATCGTGAACTGGTGCGAGACGATCCGGGTGCCGGGCTTCATCTTCTCGAAGAGCACCGGCCGCAACCGCAGATTGAGCGTCGGCAGCAGGTACATGGTGATGACCGTGGCCTGAGTGAAATCGCTCTTGAAGATGTCGCCCTGGTCGAAGCGCACCATGTCGGTGACACGCGCCTCGCGCGCCTGACAGCGCGCCAGATCGACCATGTTCGGGTTGTACTCGACACCATGGCCGCGCACCTTGAACTTCTGGGCGGCCATGATGACGATCTTGCCGTCGCCGGAGCCGAGGTCGATCAGGTAATCGCTCGGGGTCACCTGCGCCATGCGCAGCATCCGGTCGACGATCGGATCGGGGGTGGGCACCCACACCACGTCCTTGCCAGACTGACCGACCGAGGGTTTGAAGGTGCAGGCAGGCGACTGCGCCTGCAGGGGCGCACTGACGACGGCAAGCGAGGCACCGAGCAGCAAGGTAGCCAGCGTGGACAGACTCGAAGACCGCATGATTTCCTCGGGTGAGCAGACGAAGCGGGCCCCGCATGGCGGGGGCGAGACAACACTCGACGAGCCACAGCCCTGGAGATGCGGCCCGGGCCGACGCTGGCGCCGGATCGGAAGCGCCGGCAGGTCAATCGTCAAGTGTGCCTCAGTGCGGAGTCGCCGTCACCGATAGGCCGAGAGCCGTCGAGGGGCTTGTCGGCACGCGGATCGCGGAATCGTCAGCCATCGGCGAGCCTCAAGTGGGCGCGCGATGCCGTGAACCGTGCAGTTGGATGGCAGGCGCTCGCCGAGTTCTCCATCGCGCGCTGCGTCTCGATACGCATCGACGTGACCGAACGCGTGCGCACCGCAGAATGGATGCAGCACATCGCGAACCACGACAGCCTGACCGGGTTGGTCAACCGTTCCGTGCTGCGCCAACGCATCGACCGGGTGCTTCACGCGGAGCGAAGACCCGACCAGAAGTCCGCGGTCCTGTTCATCGACCTCGACCCATGCCGGAATCACGACGCGCTTTTCGACGTGCGGATGAGCGGCGAGGTTCTCGAGCGCTACCCGCGTGGCATGGCGCTTCGGCGCGCGGCCGACCTCGGCGAATTCGAACGTCACGACCAGCCGGTGATCGTTATCGCCTCGGGTCGCATCGAGGGGCTCGAAGCCCTGCTTCGCTGGCGCCACCCCGAGCGCGGCCACATGTCGCCGCTGCCGTTCATCGGGATCGCCGAAAGCTCGCGTCTGATCATGCCGATTGGCGACTGCGTGCTGCGCGCGGCCTGCCAGCAGATTCGCAGTTGGCGCGACGAGGGTCTGGTCGTACCCCGGGTGGCGATCAGCCTGTCGATCCTGCAGCTGCAACTGCCCGATATCGTCACGCGCATCGACGCGAGTCTGCTGGCCTTCGACCCGCCCGCGCGGGCGCTGGTCTTCGAGCTCACCGAAGGCGTGCTGACGAGCCGCACCGCGGAGGTCGCGCGAGTTCTGCAACCCTGCCGGACCGGAGCCGATCGCACCGTCCCGTGATCGTCGGTTAAGGTGAGCGCCTCTCGCGCGACAGAGTCGGGTTGCCGAGTCGACCAACCCTCGTGAGCCCCCTTCTCCTCATCATCCTCCTGCCACTCGTGGCGGGCACCCTGAGTACCGCCTGGTGCGGTCGGGTGAACACGCCCTGGCGGCGATCCGGCACGGCACTGCTCGCCGGAGCGGTGACGATGGGCGCGCTCGCCCTGCTGCTGTCACTCGCCTCGCCGGTGATCGACGGCAGGGCCCTGATCACGAACAGCCCGTGGCTGCCCGCCATCGGCATGAACGCCAGCTTCCGGCTCGACGGGCTGTCCCTGCTGTTCGGCCTGCTGATCACCGGCATCGGGGCGCTGGTCGTGCTCTATGCGGCCAGCTACCTCGGCCCTGACGATCCCGCCGGACGCTTCTTCGCCACGCTGATGCTGTTCATGGCGGCGATGCTCGGAATCGTGCTGTCGGACAACCTGCTGCTGCTGATCGTCTTCTGGGAGCTCACGAGCCTTTCGTCCTTCCTGCTGATCGGCTACTGGGGACGACTGGAGGCCTCCCGCGCGGGCGCCCGCATGGCCCTGGCGATCACCGGCGGCGGCGGGCTGGTGATGCTCGCGGGCTTCATCGTGCTGGGACAGATCGCAGGCACCTACGAGATCTCGGCGATGGCCGCTCGCCGCGCCGAGATCCAGGCGCACCCGCAGTTCGCCCTGGCGCTGGTGCTCGTGCTGGTGGGCTGTTTCACCAAGAGCGCGCAATTGCCCTTCCACAGCTGGCTGCCCGAGGCAATGGCCGCGCCCACGCCGGTCTCCGCGTACCTGCACTCGGCGACCATGGTCAAGGCCGGTCTGTTCATGATGATGCGGCTTTACCCGGTGCTCGGCGGTGCGGCGCTCTTCGAGGGTATCGTGGCCTCGGTCGGGCTGCTGACGATGGTCTTCGCCGCCTTCGTCGCCGTCTTCAGGCACGACCTCAAGGGTCTGCTGGCCTACTCCACGATCAGTCACCTCGGGCTGATCACCTTCCTGATCGGTCTGGCCTCACCACTGTCGGCCGTGGCGGCGGTGTTCCACATCCTGAGCCACGCGAGCTTCAAGGCCGCGCTGTTCATGACCGCCGGCATCGTCGACCATGAAACCGGCACCCGCGACATGCGCAGGCTCGGCGGTCTGGCGCGCTCGATGCCGGTGATGGCGGTGCTCGCGGTCGCCGCCTCGGCGGCCATGGCCGGGCTGCCGCCCTTCAACGGCTTCATCAGCAAGGAGATGATGCTGCACGAGGCGGTTCACAGCAGCGTCTGGGCCGGCTCGCCGGTGCCGGTCGCGCTGCTGGCCACCCTTGGCGGGCTGTTCTCGGCAGCCTATTCGCTGCGCCTCGTGCACGACAGCTTCTTCAACGGGCCGCCGCGCGAGCTCCCGAACCCGAACCCGCATGAGCCCCCGTGGCCGATGAAGGCACCGGTCGTGCTGCTGGTCGTCACGAGCCTCGCGATGGGCCTCGCGCCGATGCTGATCGCAGGCCCGCTGGTGACATCGGCCGCCTCCGCGATGCTCGGCGCCCCCGCCCCCGCGTTCGATCTGGCGCTCTGGCATGGCGTCAACCTGCCGCTTGCGCTGAGCGTCGTGGCGCTGGCTGGCGGCAGCGCGCTCTACCTGATGCTCCAGCGTCGTGGCCGCCTCCACCGATACACCCCCGCCCGACACGATGCCAAGCGTGTGTTCTGGGCGCTGAACGACGCGCTGTTCGGTCTGGCGGGTCGAATCACCGCCAGGCTCGAAAACGGGTCGCTGCAGCGCTATCTCGCCCTGATGCTGGCCATGGCCGTCGTCCTGGCCGCCTGGCCGCTGCTGCGCGCCGAC
>Ga0315901_10008227_pt1 | contig 12152 bp, 10 predicted proteins | sample LakEriMetagenome_10_FD_203761 | JGI IMG/M metagenome (GOLD analysis project Ga0315901, IMG submission 203761) | Freshwater fungal communities from buoy surface, Lake Erie, Ohio, United States - Buoy 2 MA116 | ecosystem: Environmental > Aquatic > Freshwater > Lake | place: USA: Lake Erie, Ohio...
AGCGGCTCGGGCGCGGCGGAAAAGGCCGCCAGCAGGCGGGGCTGCACCGCATCGAAAGCGGCACGCGCGGCCTCGCTCCGAAGGACGCGCAGCTTTCCGCTGCGCCATCCCTCGATCCGGGCGGCCAGCGCTTCAGGCTCGGGAAAGCCCAGCCGCTCGATCTCTGCCGCCAGTGCGGCCCCGCCGCGCGGAACGGACACGGCGACGCTGGTCTGTTCGCCGGCGTGCTCGGCCACCAGCCGGTCATAGCGCTGCCCGACAATCTCGGTAATCCGCTCGAGCTCGGCGACCAGCGCCGCGCCATCGGCCAAACCATCCAGTCGGGCGACATTGTCGAGCGCGGCCGGATCGGCTGGCAAGCTGTGGGTCTGTTGATCGGCCACCATCTGCAAGCGGTGTTCGATGGTCCGGAGCCGGTCATAGCTCTGGCCGAGCAGAACCGCATCGTCGGGCGCGATGATGCCTGCCGCGGCAAGCGCATCGAGGCTAGCGCGGGTTCCGCGCAGCCGCAGATCGGGATTGCGCCCGCCATGGATCAGCTGGTGGATCTGGGCAAAGAATTCCACCTCGCGGATGCCGCCGCGGCCCTTCTTGAGGTCAAATCCCGGGCCGGGTGCCTTGGGGCCGTGGTGATTGGCGCGAATCCGACCAGTCAGCCGCCCCACTTCCGCGATCGCGCCGAAATCGAGGCTCTTGCGCCAGACGAAGGGCCGGATCGCGGCAAGAAAAGCCTCACCCGCCGCGATGTCGCCGGCACAGGCGCGGGCGCGGATGAAGGCAGCCCGCTCCCACGCCAGGGCCGAGCTTTCATAATGGGTCAGTGCGCCCTCAATCGGGATCGCCAGCGGGCTGACCTCGCTCGCCGGGCGGAGCCGCAGGTCAACCCGAAAGACATAGCCTTCGTGATCGACGTGGCTCATGATTTCCATCAGCGCACGGGCCACGCGCTGGGCTGCCTCGCCGGGCTCATCGCGTTCACGCCGGGGCAACAGCGCCGGGTCGTAGAGCAGGATGGGGTCGATATCCGAGCTGTAATTGAGCTCCCCGGCGCCATGCTTCCCCAGCGCCAGGGCCAGGAACCCGGCCGGCTCCGCATCGGGCACACGACGCCGGATCCCCTCCGTGATCGCTGCGTCGAGCGCACGGTCGGCAAAGGCGGATAGCTCGCCAGTGACCCGCAACAGCGGAAATGCTCCGGCCAGGTCCCCCACCGCCAGAGCAATGGCAAGGGCCTGCTTTTCTCGCCGCAGGGCGGACCCGACCGTGGGCGCGCCTTCGCCAGCGACCTTGGCCCAGGCCAGCGCGCCCTCGCCATTGCCGGTGACCAGCAGTTCGGCCAGCGCGGGCATCCGCTCCAGCCCCGACGCGAGGTAGGGCGAATGGGCGCGGGTGCGGGCCAGGGCCGATGTCCAGTCAACGTTCATCGCGGCTGTGCTTGCGAAGGGGGCGCGGCTCTGTCAATCGGCAGCCGTCCGCACCGCTGCGAAAGGTCTGCCGAATGATGAAGCTTCGCCCGCTCCTTCTGGCCATGCTGGCCGTGCCTGCTGCGCTCCAGGCCAAGCCCGCGCCGGTGCCAACAGTCCAGCCGGTAGCCCTGTCCGAGAAGACCCTGGCGGACATGGTCAAGACGCTCTCGTCCGACGAATTCGAGGGCCGCGCACCGGGCACGGCGGGAGAGGACAAGACCGTTGCCTACCTGATCGAACGGTTCAAGGCGGCGGGGCTGCAGCCGGGCAACAAGGGTTCGTGGACACAGGACGTGCCGACGCTGGAAATCACCGCGACCAACATGGCGGGCCTGGCAATCACCGGCGGCGCAGGCGGGACCATGCTGTTCGCTCCGGGCAAGGACTTCGTTGCCGGCTCCTATCGCGAAGTCGCGCGCACGGCATTCAGCGACGCGGAGCTGGTCTTCGTCGGCTATGGCATCAACGCACCCGAGCTGGGCTGGAACGACTATGCCGGCGTGGACATGAAGGGCAAAGTGGCGGTTATTCTGGTCAACGACCCGGACTATGCAACCGCGAGCGAAGACGGGCCGTTTAAAGGCCGGCGGATGACCTATTACGGCCGCTGGACCTACAAGTTCGAGGAAGCCGCCCGCCAGGGGGCCCGCGCCGCACTGATCGTCCACGATACCTTCCCGGCCGCCTATGGCTGGAACGTGGTCGAAAGTTCGTGGACCGGGGCGCAGTATTTTGTCCAGCGCAGCAACAAGGGCATGGATCAGACCGAGGCTAACGGCTGGATCCAGAAGGACGTGGCCGAGGCCATGCTAAAGGCTGCCGGGCAAGACCTGACCCAGCTGACTGCGGCGGCGAAGCGGAAGGGGTTCAAGCCGGTTCCGCTGGGGCTGAAGGCCAGCATGAACTTCGACAACGCGCTGCGCACGGCCATGTCGAAGAACGTGATCGGCCTGCTGCCGGGCAAGAAGCGTCCGGACGAATATGTGCTCTACACTGCTCACTGGGATCACCTTGGCCGCTGCAAGGCCAATGCCAAGGGTGACGACATCTGCAATGGCGCGGTCGACAATGCCACCGGTACAGCCATGCTCGCCGCAATTGGCGAGGCCAATGTCAAGGCCGGTGCGGCCGATCGCAGTCAGGTGTTTCTGGCGGTGACGCTGGAGGAATCAGGCCTGCTGGGCAGCGAATACTATGCCGCCAACCCGGTCTATCCGCTGGCCAAGACCGTCGGCGGGGTGAACATGGATGCTCTGTCGCCCGGTTCGCCCTCGCGCGATTACCAGGTGGTCGGCGGGGACAAGAGCGAGCTGACCCGTTACGTCGTCGCCGCGACCAAGGCGATGGGCCTGACGCAGGCGCCCGAAAGCGATATCGAGCGCGGCTACTATTACCGTTCGGACCACTTCAGCTTCGCCAAGCGCGGAGTGCCGATGTTCAACCTTGGCCGCGGCAACGACTGGGTGAACGGCGGCAAGGCGGCCGGCGAAGCGGCGGCCAAGCGCTATAACGCCGAAGCCTATCACGGCCCGGAGGATGAATTCGATCCCAACTGGGACTGGTCGGGCATGCTGCAGGATGGTGAGCTGTTCTACCGCCTTGGTCGCAGCCTGGCGATGAGCAGCGACTGGCCGAACTGGCACCCGACAGATGAATTCCGCGCCGTCCGCGATGCCAGCCGAAAGGGCGCCAAGTAATGGCTGAAGGCGCAGTGTGGATGCCGCCCGAATGGCATCCGCAGGACTGGATATGGATCGGCTTTCCGCATGACCCGGTTGAATGGCCGGGCTTCCTGGGCCGGGCGCAGGAACAGATTGCCGCCTTCGCCAATGCGGTGGCGGAGAGCGGCCAGCAGGTGCGGCTGATCGTGCGGGATGAGGCCAACCGTGCGCGAGCCGCAGCGCAGTGCAGCGCGGCGGTGCAGCTGGAAGTGCGGCGTTATGGCGATGTCTGGCTGCGCGATACCGGCCCGCTGGTTGTGCGGGTTGGCGGCAAGCCTGTGGGCCAGCGGTTCGGCTTCAACGGCTGGGGCGGCAAATACCTTATGGACGGCGATCAGGAGATTGGCGCCGAACTGGCGGAAAGCGCCGGACTGCCGGTCGCCTTGGCTGACTGGATTTTGGAGGGCGGAGCGCTCGATTGCGACGGCACTGGTGTCGTCGTAACGACCGAGCAATGCCTCTTGAACCCCAACCGCAACCCGCAGCTTTCCCGCTCCGATCTCGAGGCCCGGCTGGCCCGCGATCTTGGCTTTGACCGGGTGCTGTGGCTGGGTGATGGCCTGATCAACGACCATACGGATGGCCATGTCGATAACCTCGCCCGGTTCGTTGCGCCGGGCGTGCTGGCCGTGCCGCGCCCGAGCGGCGCTGACGATCCGAACGCTGCGATCTATGCCGATGCCACGGCCCGCGCCGAAGCCTTCGGCTTGAAAGTCGCCGAAGTGCCGTCGCCCGGCCGGGTCGAAAGCGAGGGCGGACGGATCGAGCCCGCGAGCTACATGAACTTCGCGGTCACCAGCAATGTCGTGGTAGTCCCGACCTATGGCACGAAGCATGACGAGGAGGGCGTCGCGGCGATCCAGGCGTTATTCCCGGACCGCGCGGTGGTCGGCGTGCTGGCCGACGCCGTACTGGCGGGCGGCGGCTCGTTCCACTGCGCCAGCCAGCAGATGCCGCGGTTCTGACGCGATCGGCAGACAGACAAATCCTTGACTCCTGACTCCCGCCTATTTAGTTTCAAATGAAACTGAAGCCGCGACAGGAGCAAGCCCCCATGGCCGACCTTTTCGAAAACCCGCTGGGCCTCGACGGGTTCGAATTCGTCGAGTTCTGCGCGCCGGAAAAGGGTGTGCTGGAACCGGTCTTTGCCGCGATGGGATTCACCGAGATCGCCCGGCACCGCTCCAAGGACGTAACCCTGTGGCGCCAGGGCGATATCAACCTGATCGCCAATTACGAGCCCAAGAGCCCGGCCTGGTACTTCGCCCAGGAACACGGGCCCTCCGCCTGCGGGATGGGCTGGCGCGTGCGCGATGCGGCCAAGGCCTATGCTGAGGCAATCGAGCGCGGGGCCGAGCCGGTTGAAAGCCGCACCGGCGTGATGGAATTGCGCCTGCCGGCCTTCCGCGGGATCGGCGGTTCGATGATCTACCTGATCGACCGCTATGGTGCCAAGCAATCTGGGGACCTGTCGATCTATGACATCGACTTTGTTTACCACCCCGGCGTCGATCGCCATCCGGTCGGCACTGGCCTGCAGCTGATCGATCACCTGACCCACAACGTCTATGGCGGACGCATGGCGCACTGGGCTTCGTTCTATGAACGGATCGCCGGTTTCCGTGAGATCCGGTACTTCGATATCAAGGGCGAATATACCGGCCTCACCAGTAAGGCGATGACCGCGCCCGATGGCAAGATCCGTATTCCTTTGAATGAGGAAGGCGCCGGCGGCGGCGGCCAGATCGAGGAATACCTGCGCGCCTACAATGGCGAGGGGATCCAGCACATCGCCTTTGCCTGCGATGATCTCTACGCCGTCTGGGACCGGCTGAAGGCGCTCGGCACGCCCTTCGCCCCGGCCCCGCCAGCAACCTATTACGAGATGCTGGACGAGCGCCTCCCCGGCCATGGCGAGCCGGTCGCGCAGCTGCAGGAGCGCGGCATCCTGCTGGACGGCTCGACCGAGAACCATGATCCGCGCCTGCTGCTGCAGATCTTCAGCCAGACCATGATTGGCCCGGTGTTCTTCGAGTTCATCCAGCGCAAGAAGGACGAGGGCTTTGGTGAAGGCAACTTCACCGCCCTGTTCAAGTCGATCGAGGCCGACCAGATCCGCCGCGGCGCGCTGCAGGTGGAAGGGGCCGAGTGATGACCACGGTCCCGACACTGGAGCGCATCCACCACGTCGCCTATCGCTGCAAGGACGCGAAAGAGACGGTGGAATGGTACAGCCGCGTGCTTGGCATGCGCTACACTACCGCTTTTGCCGAAGATCATGTGCCGTCCACCGGGGAATTCGATCCCTACATGCACGTCTTCCTCGATTGCGGCGGCGGCAACGTGCTGGCCTTTTTCGAGCTGCCGAACCAGCCTGAAATGGGCAAGGACCCCAATTCTCCGGCCTGGGTGCAGCATCTGGCATTCAAGGTGAAGGATCTCGACGCCCTGCTGGCGGCCAAAGCCCATATCGAGGCCCAGGGCATCGATGTGCTGGGCCCGACTTATCACGGCATCTTCCGCTCGATTTATTTCTTCGATCCGAACGGCCACCGGCTGGAACTGGCCTGCGATATTGGCACGCCAGACCAGTATGCCGAACTGGCTGCCTTAGCCCCGGCGATGCTGCATGAGTGGAGCGAGACCAAGCGTGCCCCCCGCCATGCGGCCTGGCTGCACGAGGATCCCGCCGAGCGCGGCGACAGCTAGATCCGCGTGAGCAGCGGTTCTGGCCCAACCAGCGCCGCCAGGAAGATCGCGCCGATCATCGCGCCCAGCACTAGGCTGCGCCGGTCGCGCAGCGCAAAGGCCACCGGATCGCCTTCTACCTCACCCCGACGGGCCATGATCCACACCCGGTTAAGCCAGTACAGCAGCGGCAAACAGGCCAGCATCAACAAGTCCGGAGCGGCATAGTTGCGCATAGTCGCGGGGTCGTGCGCGAACAGCGCCAGCACGAGGATCGCCACCATCCCTGCAGCCACGCCCGAAGCCATCACCAGATCGAGATCTCCGCCGACATAGCCGCGCCCCTTGACCAGCTGCCGCAGATCGGTGCTGCCCTGGATCTCGATATAGCGCTTCAGGTAAGCAAGGCTGAGGAACAGGAAGATCGAGAACAGCAGCAGCCAATAACTGATCGTGACCCCCACGGCCGCCCCGCCGATCCAGATCCGGATCGTGTAAAGCGAAGCGAGCGCAATGGCATCCGCCACCATCGCCGCCTTCAGTCGCAGCGAATAGGCCAGCGACAGCGCGACATAGGCCAGCAGCCAGCCAACCAGCACCATACCCCCCGCCATCCAGCCAACCAGCAGGCCGCCACTGCCCAGCAGCGTGGCCCAGCCCAGCGCCGCCGGAATCGAGAGGTCGCCGTGGGCGAGCGGCCGCTGCCACTTGGTGCGGTGCGCCCGGTCGGCATCAATATCGAGCACGTCGTTGACGAGGTAGATCGCCGAGGCGATCACCGACATGGCGGCCGCTGCCACCAGCGCCTTCAGGACCAGCAGCGGATCAAGGAACTGCCCCGACATCGCCAGCGGCACCAGCACCAGCGCATTCTTGGCCCACTGGTGCGGACGCATGGCGCGCAGCAGGATGGGCAATCGTGCTTCCCGCGTGGCGAGCCGCTCAACCCCTGGGGGGGCGATGCCGACGGTAAAGCTCCGCCGTGCTGCCTGCCATAAGGGCAGGTCAGCGGCGCTATCCCCGACATAGTCGAATGTGCCGTCCGGCCCGATCCGGGCGTGGATGGCGGCCAACTTGGTTGCGCCCTTCAGGTTGGCGCGGCGCGAACTGGCGATCACCGGATCGGTCAGGCCAAGGTGGCGGGCAATCGCAGCAACCGGGCGGCGGTGGCTGGCACTGGCCAGCACGACCGGCCGACCAGCGGCCCGAGCCTCAGCAATCAGGTCAAGCACGGACTGGCGATAGGGCAGGCGGGCCGCATCAACCGGCACCCGCCGGGCCAGCAGGGTCTTCACTGCGGCTCGCCCAGCCAGCATGGTGCAGATCAGCTGCCACAGCGCTGCCAGCCCGGCACGTGCCTGATGGACCATGGCCTCGATCGAGAGGTCGGCTCGCAGCAGCGTGCCATCAACATCGACGAACAGCGGCACTGGCTGGGCCGCCGGGCAGCGCTGCTTGCGGGATGAGCCAAGGGCGGGAATCGGCTGCGCGGTCATGGCGTCAGGCCGTCCGCGCCACCAGCACGCAGCCGGCGGCAATCATCAGCGTTCCGGCAATGCGGGCGGCGCTCACTTGTTCGCCCAGCACCAACGCTCCGGCCAGCATGGTGAAGATGAAGCCCAGCCCCACGAAAGGATAGGCGAGCGAGAGCGGCGCCCGAGCCAGCACGAACAGCCAGAGCACCGCGCCCAGGCCGTAGAGCGCCAGTCCTCCGATCACATAGGGCGATTGGGCAAAAGCCAGCAGCTCGCTCCCTGAACCACGCGGACGCGCTGCGGCCGTCCCGGTCTTGAGCGCAAGCTGCGCCAGCGCTGAAAGCGCGACGCTGGTCAGGATCAGCAGGAACAGACGGGCCGACATGCGCCGGGACATAGCCCCACGCTGGTCAAGACCGCGTTAACGCTGTGCTTTCCAGCTGCGCCGCCCCGTCCAGAACCCGGCAGCGATCAACAGCAGGAAGGGCGTGAGGATCAGGCGGTGGCGTTCGCCGAACTCGAACCACAGGTTGGTGAGGCCAATCGCGGCGAACAAGGTGAGGGTGTAAAGCGCCACCGGATCGCCGATCCGGCGCCGCAGCCGCTGCCACGTGCCGACTACGGCCGAGGCCAGCAGTGCGGTCCACGAGCCCTGCAGCAGCACTTCGAGTCGCGCGTGGTTATCGGCTGAAATCGGCGGGCTGGTGTGGCGAAAACGGGCCAGCGAGGCTTCCTCGAAGGCAAAGCCCAGGGCCATGGAGCGCAGGTATTCACCCAGTGCACCGACGGGATTGTCCAGCAGGATGCCGCGCGCCAGCCGGCCCATCAGCCGGGTCCGTTCAGGTTCGGGCAGATCAAACAAGCCGGGCGGAAACGGCGCCTTCAGGTTCACCAATGCCACATTGGCCATATAACCGGACGCCGTGGTCAGCGGCACGAAGGCGCCGAACACCAGCCAGTTGCGCACCCACCATGGCAGCATCACCGCCAGCAGCGTGGGCAGCGCCGTCAGCCCCAGGCGCAGGGTGGGCCAGAACCCGCGCTGCCAGATCAGCACCAGTGCGATGAAGGCCGGGGCGATCGCCAGCCCAGCCTGAGTCAGCGCCAGCAGGCCCCACCACAGTCCCAGCCAAAGGCCATGTCGCCACCGCCGCGCACCGGCGGCATCTTCGCCCAACCAGATCACCAAGCCGCGCAGCAGCAGGATGCCGAGCAGCACGGTCAAAGCCTCCTTCTGCGGCAAGCCAGCGCCCAGCGCAAAGGCGGGCCAGGCGAAATAGGCCAGCGCCGCTGCCTTGCCCGCCGCAGCCTGGCCCAGCCGCCGTCCGCTATCGGCCAGCGCCCAGGCGGCTATGGCGTCGGTCAGCGTCGCCAGAGCCAGCGTCGACCATGCCGACGCGCCCAGCAGCGCCCACCAGCCAGCCAGCAGCAAGGGGTAAAGCGGCGGGAAATGCGCCCGCAGGTCTGGCCCATAATGGACATCGGTCGTCACCAGGCCCCGCCCTTCGAGCACTGCCGAGGCGAGATTCGAATAGTTCATCGGATCGACGCCGAGCGAGACACCTTGCGTCAAGAGGGCGGACCATCCGCGCAGCAGCAACGATAGCAGAACTACGCTCAACCCCGTCCGCCAGTCGATCCGCCCCATGCCGGCCTGTCGCACAACCAAGGCCATGGCGAGCAACCAGACCAGCCAGACGAACAGGCCAAACGGCTCAAACCGCTCGTAAAGTGCAACGATCAGGACAGCGCCAGCCGCCAAGGTGACGACTGTAACAACGCCCATCAGCACCAGGTCGGCAAAGCGCAGCATGCGCGGTGCGGTCTGTGGCAACAGCGAAGCGGACGAACTGGCTGGCACAGGCTCTCCCGGCGAAGGACTGCACCGGGATGGCAAGAGCCGGCAAAGATGGCAAGCAATCAGGTGTTTGCAGGCACGGCCCCGCCATTAAAGCGATCAGTGACCGGCCTGCGGTCCTCGCTCGAGGCCGCTTGCGGCGAGTTGGGCATCAATCTCGGCCAGGAGCCGCGCGCACCCTTCCTCGCTGCCGCTTTCAGCCCGGGCAACAAGCACGTCCTGCGTGTTGGACGCGCGCAGCAACCACCACCCATCGGCTGTGGAAACGCGCACGCCATCGATCCCGTCAACGGCCGCGCCGGCAGCGGCCAGCCGCGCCTTGACCTCGTCGATGACTGCAAACTTCCGGCTTTCATCAACTTGAAAACGCAGTTCGGGCGTATTGACCAGTGCCGGCATGGCTCCGCGCAGCTCGGTTACCGATCGGCCCAGCCGGGCCGAAGCGGCGATCAGCCGCACGGCAGCATAAAGCGCGTCATCAAAGCCATAATAATCATGGGCGAAGAAGACGTGACCGCTCATTTCCCCCGCGAGCGGCGCACCCGTTTCCTTCATTTTGGACTTAATCAGGCTGTGCCCGGTCTTCCACATCAGCGGCTTGCCGCCGTGCTGATCGACATGGTCAAACAGAGCGCGACTGGCCTTCACATCCGCGATAATCGTTGCCTCCGGGACCATTTTCAGCAGGTCCTCGGCATAGATCATCAGCAGCTGGTCGCCCCAGATCACCCGGCCTTGGCCGTCGATAGCGCCGATGCGGTCGCCGTCGCCATCGAAGGCGACTCCGAAATCGAGGTTCTTCTCTGCGACGAGCGCCTTCAAATCGGCGAGATTCTTCTCCTCCGTGGGATCCGGATGATGGTTCGGAAACGTCCCGTCCACTTGGGTGAAGAGCAGATGATGTTCGCCAGGAAGCTGATCGACCAGCAATTCCAGCGCAGGCCCGGCAGCGCCGTTTCCGGCGTCCCAGCCAATCCGCAGCCGGTCCAGGCCAGCCCGGTCGATGCCAGCGAGCCCCTCGACCAACCGGGCAACATAGGCGGTAAGCACTTCCCGCCGCTCGTGGCTTCCGCTTCCGTCAGCCCAGTCCCCGACGCTGGCCAGCCGGCCAAGCTCCTGAATGTCCGCCCCGAAAAACGGACGGCCCATGAATACCATCTTGAAGCCATTGTAATTGGCGGGATTGTGGCTGCCGGTTATCTGAATGCCGCCCTGTACATCTTCGGCTGAGGCTTCGGCATAATAGAGCATCGGGGTCGGCCCCAAGCCGATCCGCACCGCATCGACCCCGCTGGCGTTCAGCCCCGCCACCAACGCTTCCTCAAGTTCTGGCGAACTGACCCGTCCGTCATAACCGACTGCCACGCGGCTGCCGCCGGCTTTGCGCAGCAGCGTCGCAAAGCCGCGACCGATGGCATAGGCATCGGCCGTGCCAAGCGTTTCGCCTATGATGCCGCGGATATCGTATTCGCGCAGCACCGTGGGGTGGAACTGGTGAGGCATGGTCACTCCGAAGAAAGGCGGTCGAGCCTGGCGAGCAACAGATCCCGCGCAGCATTGGCAGCATGGACCTGTTCCGTGCTGCCGCCCCGATCCGGATGGACTTGGGCCAACAGCCGCCGATGGGCTTCGACAATGGCGCTGCGGCTAGCGGAACGATCGACCCCGAGCAAGGCTCGCGCTTGCGCTTCAGCCCCAGAGCGTTCCGAAATGGCGAAAAGTTCCCACGGCCAGCGCCCGGTCAGGACCCGGCAGGCAAGCACGGCTAGCGCGGCAACGATCAGCAGCTTGACCATTGGAAAGCCCTAGCCCGGCCCGGCCAACGCCAGCTCTGGTGCCGGCGTGGCGGGGAGCGGCAAATGGAGGTGGGCCAGCATCGCGCGCAGTTCCTGTCGGGCGACAAGATGGCTGGTGCCCAATTCACCCAAATGACCCTTGTCGAGCAGGGTCAGGCCCGATGGAAACAACTCACGGTAGATGACGCGTTCCGAGAGGCCCTGAGCGATACGGAAGCCCACCCTTTTGGACAGCTCGGTCAGCGCACCGTCCAGCCGGCGCATGTTGCGGGCTTCGACGTGCTGGGTACGATTGCGGACCACCACCCAGTCCATTTCACGGCGCTTGTCCTGGATTGTGGCCATGGCCCGCTTCTTGCGGGCCTCCCAGATCAGTTCGGCATAGAAGGACAGCTTGCGAACCTTGAAGGTTTCGGCGTCCACTTGGCCGATCAGATCGAAGTCGACAAAACTGTCGTTGAGCGGTGTGACCAGCGTATCGGCTCCAGTCGCCACATGGCGGGCCAGTGGATCGTCCTTGCCCGGGGTGTCGAACAGGAGAAAATCCTGCCCTTTGCCCAGTTCCGCCGCCATCCGGTCGAGCTCGTCCGGATCGTTCCCGTCATAGACGGCGAATTGCACCATCGGCAGGGAGATGCCGCGCCGGCGCATCGTATCGGCGCGGTTCTCGAGATAGCGGTGCAGCGTGCGCTGGCGATGGTCCAGATCGATCGCGACCACGCGGGCGCCCTGGTGCGCCAGAGCAATCGCAACATGAACCGCCGTGGTAGACTTGCCGGTTCCGCCCTTCTCGTTGGCAAAAACAATCCGGTGCGGGGCGGTAGTGGCAGTCACGGTGGGTTATCGCTCGCTTGCATGGTTGCTCGGGATGCGCCTGCACGGCTAGGGCGGCGCCAGCGCCTTTCTAGCCAAGGGGATTCGTCCGTGCAAACCGTGACTAGGCTTGATCCACTGCGCCGTGCGCTCGAACCGCTGCGCGCCGACGGGCCGCTGGCACTGGTCCCGACCATGGGCGCCCTGCACGAGGGCCATCTTACCCTGATTCGCGAAGCCAGGAACCGGGCGGCCCATGTCGTGGCGTCGATCTTCGTGAACCCCCGGCAATTCGGCGCGAATGAGGATCTCGATGCCTACCCGCGGCAACTTGC
>Ga0315901_10008228_pt1 | contig 12152 bp, 6 predicted proteins | sample LakEriMetagenome_10_FD_203761 | JGI IMG/M metagenome (GOLD analysis project Ga0315901, IMG submission 203761) | Freshwater fungal communities from buoy surface, Lake Erie, Ohio, United States - Buoy 2 MA116 | ecosystem: Environmental > Aquatic > Freshwater > Lake | place: USA: Lake Erie, Ohio...
GATATTCACAATCTCCGGCACCAAATCGAGTGCCATCAAGTCACCCGGTGACAACAAATAGCGCGCATCGCCGAGCGGGCGCTGTGTACCATCAACCAGCAGGTCATAGGGCAAACGACAGGCCTGGGCACACTGACCGCGATTCGCACTGCGCCCACCCCAGGCCTCCGATGAGAAGCACTGCCCGGAATACGACACGCACAACGCTCCATGCACAAAAATCTCGAGCTCGAGATCGGTTTGGCTTTTGATGGCACGAATTTCAGCCAGCGAGAGCTCACGCGCCAGCACCACCCGATTCACACCTAAGCGACGAGCAAACTCAACACCCGCCGCATTCGTGATACTCATCTGCGTACTGCCATGCACCTCAAGCTCGGGTGCGATTTGGCGTGCCAACTGGGCCATACCGATATCCTGCACAATTACCGCATCCGTGCCTGCTTTGGCAATCGCCTCAATCGCCCGCCCGGCCTCGGCAAGTTCGTGCCCAAAGATGAGCGTGTTAAATGTCAAGTAACCGCGCACACCACGCCGATGCAGGGTTTTCATCACGTCAGGCAACTCGTCAAGCGTAAAACCGACTTTGGCACGTGCTGTAAAGTGGGTCAACCCAAAGTAAACCGCGTCTGCGCCGGCCTCAATTGCCGCCTCAAGTTGCGGCCAATAGCCGGCCGGGCTCATCACTTCGGGGCGAATTGTATGTGTCATGGCTTGTCCATCCATTTCGTCAAACATATCAACTACGAGATTTTTTCGAGGCGGGCAAAGCTGGCAATCAAGCGCTTTTCGCCAACCGCTTTGTCGGCAAAATTCACCACCACCTCGACATCATCATCAACGACCTTGGCCGCCATCACAATTCCCTCGCCAAAGCGCTGATGGCGCACTCGATCGCCCACGGCAAATGTGGCTTGCGAACTTGGCGTTGGAGCGGTTGGTTTAGACTGGAACTTGGCCGCATCGCCCCAACCGCGATACTCAGGTTTGGTGGTTGGCGCCGTCTGTACGCGCTGGGTAGGCGTTGTCGGAGATACACTCCCTAACCCCGTCGTCACATGCAACATTCCTTTGGGGATATCTGACAGGAATCGTGATGGCGTTGTTGGTCCATACTGCCCGTACAACATGCGGCGTTGCGCCCGTGACAACATCAAGCGCTTGCGCGCCCGCGTCACACCCACATACAAAATTCGACGCTCCTCTGCAATCTGCTCAGGGAACAAGTGTGTGCGGATATGCGGAATCAGCTCATCCTCGAGTCCCACAATGAACACATTATCGTACTCAAGCCCTTTGGCCTGATGCATCGTAATACATACCACGCGGTTATCGCGCTCTGCCTCGGATTCACCTGCGGCCAACGCATCAACATCAGCCACCAGCGCAACCTCCTCGAGAAAGCGAAATAACTGCTCATCCACGGGCAACTCAAGATATTCACCGCTGACACGGCGCAGTTCATTGACGTTCTCAATGCGTGCATCGGCATCGCTACGGTCGTCATACATCATCGCCAACGCATCAGCAAACTTTGTCTCACTCAGCACCGCATCAAACGCCTCATTGAGTGGCAATGTTCGCACCCGGCCACGCAGATGATGCACCTTGGCTCCAAACGCCATCACGCGTTGGCGCGCAGCCCCTTTAAGTGCCGGAATAACCTGGCTATCAGTTGCCACTGCCACCATCGCCCCAAACACCGATTGCGCATGGGCGCGCGCCCACTGCTGCAGATGTGTCAACGAGGATTGGCCAACCCCGCTATTCGGAAAGTCTAGCGCGCGCTCAAGCGACACATCATCATCTGGGTTAGCCATGATGCGCATCCACGCCAGCAAGTCTTTGACCTCACGCCGCTCATAGAACCGCATCCCTCCCACCAACACATACGGGATACGGCGGCGCCCCAATGCCTCTTCAAAGGCACGACTCTGGGCGTTCGTCCGGTACATCACCGCACAATCAGCATAGCGGGCAGCCCCACTTTTGACCAAACGCTCAATCGTATCACACACGCGTTGCGACTCGTCGTTTTGATCGCTACACTCACGCCACAACACCGGTTCGCCACCAGGTGTCTGCGCTTGCAAAATCTTACGATGTGCACGTTTGGGCGCTGCGTCAATCAGCTTTTGGGCTACATCCAAAATCACCTGCGTACTGCGGTAGTTCTCAGGCAACACAATCACCTGTGCCCCGATAAAATCCGCTTCGAACTGGCGAATATTGCGGATATCGGCCCCGCGCCAGCCATAAATCGACTGATCGTCGTCACCCACCACAAAGATGTTACCCGACCCCCGCGACAAAGCCCGCACCATCTCATATTGCGCTTTGTTGGTATCTTGGTACTCATCGACGAGCACATAGGCAAACCGCTGCTGATAGCGTTCCTGCCGGGCTAATGCTAGCCCATACAACAGCAAATCATCAAAGTCGAGGGCTCCGGCAATCCGCAAGGCCTGCTGATATTGCCCATAGAGTTCGGCATACACCCGTGACTCAGGGCTACGGCTGGCACGCGCATACGTCTCTACATCGAGCAACTCACTCTTGGCGCTCGAGATGGCACTCAACACGCCGCGAGCGGTGAATGTCTTCTCGGGGAGATTGCGTTCCTTGATGAGGCGCTTCATCAGGCGTTGTTGGTCATCATCGTCATATATCACCCATCCATCCGCCAGGCCAACACTCCGCGCCTCACGGCGTAACCAGCGCGCAGCCAAACTATGAAAAGTGCCGATGGTCACATGCTCAGCCGTGCGCTCGCCAATTAATTTGGCCATGCGCTCGCGCATCTCGCGTGCTGCTTTATTGGTAAAGGTCACTGAAAGAATGTCACTGGGGTGAACACGCTTTTCGTGAATAAGATAGGCAATGCGATGTGTCAAGACGCGCGTTTTGCCTGACCCCGGGCCAGCTAGAGCCAACACTGGGCCATCGACCGTGGTGACGGCGCGTCGTTGTGACTCATTAAGACCTACAAGCAAATCGACGGAGCGATCCACGATGCCGTCCTTTGTATACAAAAAACCAAGTGGGGCGTTGCCCCACTTGGTATTATCGCACGAAACAACGTGACAAGGCTAGGCACTGCGGAAGATAAATCCCACACGCCCCAGCACCACTTGCGCACCATCAGGCAACTGCGTAGGCACACCTGGGTCAATACGCACACCATTGACACGGGTATGGTTGGTCGACTGCAAATCGGTAATCATCCACTGCCCATCAATCACCGTCAAGCGCACATGGCGACGACTGACACCGCCACTCTCTGCACCGTAGGGTGTCAAATCAATCTCGGGGTGCACTGCACTGATTGGATCGCTTCGACCGATGATAATCTCACGGCGCCCTGCTGGCAACTGGAGCGTCGTCCCTGACTCAAGTTGCAGACGTGCCGGTGGTGCGGCAGGATTGGTCACCTGTCCAACACCTGGCAAAACCTCGTTCACCGTCGGTAGCTGGTTCTCAGCGTAGGCCACAGCATTCGCAATAACTGGAGCCGCCGGCGGCACTAGCGGGCCTGCATTACGTGGCGCCACTGGAGCGGCATCAACGGTTGCAATCGGCTCTGGCGGTACCACCGTAGGAACCGGCGGTGGTACTGGGATTTCAGGAGCTGGTGCAGGCACATTTGAGGCCGGCTGTGACACAATCTGCACGCCAAGCACCTGTAACTCGGTGCGTAAACGCTCCTCAGTATCGCGTGCATCAGCAATACCTTGGATGACCGCACGAGGCGTAGCCAAGCCGAACGTTCGTTGCAACTGCTCAAATTGATCAATAATCTCGAGTTGCCGTGTATGATCTTTGCGCAGGCGTTCAATCACCTGTGGATCAATCTCGGGTGGTGTCGGCAAGTTATCGAGTGCATTTTGTGCATCGTGGAGCTTCTGTTCGGCCTCTTCAATGCCCATCAACACGGCTTGAGGAGTCACCTCACGGAACGCATTGCGCATCTGATTGAGCTGCTGAATGATATCTTTCTGACGCTTGATCTCTTCTTCAAGCGCCTGACGTTTTTGCTTAATTTCTTGGGCATCAGCGACGACCGCCATCACAGATGGGAGTGCAGGTGCAGCAACCGGAGTTGGTGCTGCTGGCGTAAACTCACCTTCTTCTTCAACGTGTGTGTCAGCCTCGTACGACGCAGGTGGCGCGTCCACGCTATCCATCTCATCAACAATCACGTCATCAGTTGATACCAACGATTGTCCATCGCTGGCATTGCTCGATAAGACCGGCTCATCAGCGGCGACCACGACTGGTTCGTCAACGAGTGCATCGGCGTCATCGACCACGTCACCTTCGATGATCGGTGCATCATCACTGACGTGTGCCGTTGTCTCGGGCAACACATCGTCGTTTATTTCATAGCGTACCCCAGCCGAAAAGCCAGTATTACCCTGATGAATGTCATTCATGTTACCGGTTGTGCTGGCAAAGCCACCTGCTGGCAAATCGGGCATGCGAATCTCGCCACTCACACTGGTTGGTGATGCATGAGGTGTCACCGGCAAAGCGGCCGACATATGCGTAGGAATAGGTCCCGATTGCCCCGTTCCCTGCTTGAGTACATGTCCGCAGTTATCACAGAATGATTCATCAAGCAAGACGACTGCACCGCATTGTGGACACGTCAGTGCTGATACAACCACCGGCTGTGACTGCGACACACTGGTGGCGTTGGCAGTAACTCCGGTTGTAGAGGGCTCGAGCTTGGTACCACAATATTCGCAGTAACGGGCATCTACCTTATTCATCTCATTGCACATTGGGCACAGCATACGCACCTCACTTTGTTACCGGCCGTCAGACTCACATCGAACCAACACGACACTGATATTATCATCACCGCCAGCTTTATTGGCGGCACTTACCAACGATTTGACTACCACATCAGGATTCGTTGAGTGACGGAATATGGTAGCAATATCATGATCCCGCACCAACTCCCACAACCCATCACTGCACAGCATCAGCACGTCATTCGGGCGCAGACGCTCCACATAGATGTCAACCTCTGCAATATTCGCCACACCGAGCGACTTCAGCACGCCATTGCGGTGTGGATGCGTGTAAATCTCGTCCTCGGCAATGTGCTCGAGCTCAACCAGCTTCATGACTAATGAGTGGTCGCTCGTTACCCGACGCAATTGATCATCGCGCCAAATATACGTACGACTATCACCAATGTTGGCAATATAGGCGACATCGCCGAGGACAAGTGTCATCGTCAGGGTCGTCCCCATGTTATTGCTGAGCCGTTGTGCTTCTTGGATGACACGCGTATTAGCGAATTGCATTGCATCGTCAATACACTGTACCACTCCCGCCACATCACTGGCAAAATGCGGATTGCTGAGTGACGCCACATTACCAGCAATCAAGTGCTCAAAGAGCGCTTGAATCGCCGTGGCGCTGGCAACTTCACCAGCGGCATGACCACCCATTCCATCAGCTACTCCAAACAGACCCACTGCATAATTATTGCCATCACGAAGCCACGTTGTGCTGTACATTAACACACTATCTTCGTTACTGGTGCGCTTGCGTCCATTCTCGCTGGCAGCTGCCACAATCATTCGCATCCAGCGTCGCGACTCGTACGGAACCAAGGCAGTCTCAACGCGGACACAACACTCGTCGAGCGTCGTAATTAATCCCGCACGCACGTCGGCAATGATATTCAACAGAGGATTGACATCGGCGTCTGCAATGTCAAAGCGCCGTGTAATCCGTGGGACCTCGACAAACGAACCAAGGACATCGACAACCTGCTGCATGACAGTTGTCTCAGGCACATTCACAGCCGACAACTGCGGCGCAGCCCGTAGTGCGACGCTCCCGTCAATTTGGAATACCACATCAGCTGAATTCAAACGACCAAGTTGATACCCTGCACGGTACAAATCACGTGCCCCACGGAAAATAGCACGTGCCATCAACAAGCCATCATGGGCAGATAATGGCGCAAATGTCGATCCATCGATCGGCTTGGCCACCACCACAGTACCCTGCGCCGTTTCAAGCGTTTCGTACATCTCGGGAAGAAGCAATAAGTTACCAGTTATTTTACTATTTTTGTATAGCTCAAGCAACATACCAGATTGCATAGAATGCGGTAATTCGGCACGATAACGACGTGGAGTAAAACGTGCCCCACACTCGCCACAAAATTCGTGACTCGGTTGTCCTTTGCGTGCATCACACGACCAACAACGATGCCACGGTTCATTATCCGTTACCCATAATGCATTATCTTGGACATCACTCAAACTATAGCGTGAGGATGTGCTCTGTTTGGTTCCCTTATTTGCCACAGTAACCTCATCATCGATATGTACTTTATCCTACCACATCACGTGGTACCCCCCCACTCGCCTTCAATTACAGACTGATAACAGCCCAGTTACTATGTGTATTATTTATTTACAGTATAGCGTGCATTTCCTTCATCTGAACCACAAAAAATAAGATAGTCATGCATACTCTACACACACCTACATTCTTGTAGGGCCCACAAAAAATCACCACCACATTGCGAACATCGAGAAAACCGAACATCCTTAGTACTGATGATGTTCATCAGTACTAATAACCAACTCCCATATCAGCGCATGCGTTTTTACGTATGCGTGTAGTATACAGCAAAACCGCTATTTTGTTACACCTATCATACAGGCATCATGTATACTCGTATCTAACACATTTTTAACATCACACAGGTAACCATGAGTACACCTCCTGCACAACCGGCCCCACGACCAGACAGTGTGTTATTTAAGTTAATGTATCAGGCCATTCGACCACATTGGCGGCCACTTGCAATTGCATTTGTGCTCCTCAGTCTGACTGCAGCGCTCAACGTGATTCCGCCAGCCTTGCTCCAGTGGGCAATTGACGGACCGATTGCCACAGGCGACACCACCGATCTACTCCCTATCACGCTCCTCTACGGTGGTACCGCCATTGCAATGTTCATCATTCAATACATCTATACGTACTTTCTGCAACAAGCTGGCCAGCGCGCATTGTCTGACATGCGCACTGATTTGTTTAATCGCATCATGACACAAGATCAGGCGTTCTTTCATCGTAACCCCGTCGGCGATTTGGTCACACGCCTAACGAGCGATGTCGACACATTAAGTGCCCTGCTGTCAACCAGTGCAGTCACCATCATCACCGAGGCTGCCACGTTAATTGTGGTTGTTGTCGTCATGTTTAGCATAAACTGGCGTCTTGCGTTACTTGTTGTGGCAATTCTGCCGATTTTAGTGCTTGTGACACGCTATTTCAGTGGTCGTGTCCGTAGCTCATCTACCGGCGAACGCACAGCCCTCGCACGCGTCAGCTCGTACCTCAACGAACAACTCCAAGGCGTGCCAGTCATTCAAGTATTTGGTGCCCAACTAATCAGTCAAGCCAAATTTGATGAGTTCAATCATGGCTACCGCCGCGCACTAATTGTGCTCCGTCGACACAGTGCGGTATTTTTGATGACCCAAGAAATCCTCGCAGCCGTGGGCCTGGCCCTCCTGCTCTACGGTGGCGGCCAAGGTGTCTTGTCAGGGTGGGCCTCACTTGGCATGCTCGTGGCGTTCATCCAATACGCCGATCGCGCATTCCAACCTGTCCTCCGCCTTTCTGAGCAGTACAACGCCGTCCAAATCGCATTCGGCGCTGCCGATCGCATCCAACGCACACTCGAAGAGACGCCGACCATCAACGCCCCTGCCCATCCAGTCGCGCCACCTAGCCCACTCAAAGGGGAGGTTCGCCTCGAGAATGTGCACTTCTCCTATCTCCCTGACCAACCCGTCTTGCGCGGCATTGACTTGCACATCCCAGCCGGACAACGCGTGGCGATCGTCGGGCCAACCGGAGCCGGCAAATCAAGTTTGATTGGACTCCTCGCACGCTGGTATGACCCACAACAAGGTCGTATCCTGCTTGATGGCATCGACATCACACAGCTCGACCCACTCGACCTGCGTGCGCTCGTCTCCGTCATCCCCCAAGATCCTGTCACATTTGAGGGCGATGTGGCGTTCAACATCAAGCTCTACCGCGAGAGTGTGCCCTATCAAACCATCGTCAAGGCCGCCCAACTATCCAACGCTGCCCAGTTTATCGATCGGCTACCCCAGCAATACAACGCCGAGATTACGCCCAACGGTGCTAATCTCTCGGCTGGCGAACGCCAACTCCTCGCACTCGCTCGTGCCATTGCCCTGCAACCCCACGGGATTTTGATTTTGGACGAAGCGACGAGTAGCATCGATACCACCACCGAGGTCCTCGTTCAAGAGGCACTTGAACGCCTCTTCCAAGGCCGTACCAGCATCATCATCGCCCACCGTTTGGCCACTGTGCGCAGTGCCGATCGCATCCTCGTCGTCCAAAAAGGCCTAATTGTCGAGGATGGTGACCACGATACCCTCATCCGCAAAAACGGTCTGTATGCAACGCTATACGCTCATCAACTCGCCGATTAATCACACCAGACAAACACACTCCCCCACCTGCCAAAACCGTAGAGGGGAGTGTGTTTGTGTCACTCGTGTTCATGCGTCAGGCAACCACTCGCAACTACGGCAGTTCTCTTCTTTTTATGTATAGTCAATAAAAAAACATCACGCGCACAGTGCTGCGGGCGTACCGCACATGGTATGGTCACCGCAGCGTACGTATCACACATAATTGACACATGTGTAACAAGCGAATAGCGCATCATTATGGCTTAAAATACCACTACACATGTACAAAAATTCGTTTCATTTTTACAGGTTTGTGTACGTGCCTAATTTTGGTGCTACACTAGTACTCTACAGATGCATTTGGCAAGTATGGGCGTGGTATGTTTATTGCACGGCACGATTTAATCTTCAATAATGTTGACCGACTAAGCTATGGCGTCGCCGTATGTGACATTGATGGCGACGGAGAATTTGAGTTTGTGGTGACGGGGTTCGGCTACCACAATTTGGCCCTCAAATGGAATGGTCGCGGGCTGCTTGATGCGGCTGACGCTGTCCTCGCTGACCAGCACGGCCAAGCCATTGGCGTGGCCGCCGGAGATATCGACGGCGATGGTATCGAGGAAATCTACGTACTCAACAGTGATACCTTCGCTGGTCCCAAACAGCAACACGACCGCTTATTTGCCCTCCACGGTGGCCAGCGCGTTGACTTGTTTGCGCAACCCGAGACGCAGGCCTTTGCCAACCGGAGCGCCGGTCGCTCTGTGTGTGTGATTGATCGTTTTGGGTTTGGTCGTTATGCATTTTTTGTGGCCAACTACGGCGCCGTCATGCGCCTCTACGAGCTCGACAACAACTGGCGCCTCAACGAGACAGCGCGCTCGGCTGGGCTCAACTATGCCACTGGTGGGCGTGCAGTTGCTGCGGCACCGCTGTTTGGCAATGACGTCGATGTCGTGGCCATCAACGAGCGCGGGGCTAATTTGGTGCTCGCCAACCGCGGCGATGGCACCTTTGTTGATGTCGCCAATGACTGTCAAATCGCCGATCGACAGCATCACGGGCGCGGGGTGGCGTTGTTTGATGCCAACGACGACGGTTGCCTTGATATCGTCTACGGCAACTGGGAGGGACCACATCGCTTGTGGGTGCGCGCCGGCAACACCCTGCCGTTTCACAATGTTGCCCCGATGGAGCTAGCCACACCGTCACGCATTCGCACCGTCATCGCCGCGGATCTTGATAATGATGGCAATCCCGAGCTGTTTTTTAATAATATTGGCGAGCCCAATCGCCTCTTCGGCCGGCGCAATGGCCAATGGATCGAGCTCGATATCGGCGATGCCCGCGAGCCTGATGGGCTCGGCACTGGTGCTGCTGTGGCCGACATTGATGGTGACGGTCGCCTTGAGCTCCTCATCACACACGGCGAGAGTGCCCCACAACCACTGAGCTACTACCACATTCCCGCCAACGGCAATCACTGGCTCCGCATTCGGCCACTCACTCGTAGTGGTGCGCCAGCCCGAGGTGCCCTTGTGACCATCCAACAAGGTGATCGCATCACTGCCAGCGTGATTGACGGCGGGAGTGGCTATCTCTGCCAAATGGAGCCTGTTGCACACTTCGGTCTCGGCCAAAATACGTCGATTGACCAAGTCAGCATTCAATGGCCCAGCGGTGCTACCACAATTATCACCCGCCCACATGCCGATCAGCTGATTGTTGTGCCCCATCCTGCCGTCGATGACGACCAGATTTTGTAACTGCGAGACGAGAGAACGCCGATGACAACAACTCCTCACAACCCCGAGTTCACTGACGCCGAGCATTCGCTCTTGACCCCATTTGTCACCGACATGACATCGCCGATATTTGGCCTGCGTAACTTGCCCGAGGTCGTCAAAGGTGCCTTGTTCTCGCGCTATAGCCGTAGCGATAAGAGCATCCGCCGTATCCTGCTCGATGAGTTCATCAACCTGCCCGAATCTGGGTTCGATCAACTCGTCGCCCACCAGAGCAGTGCCAGCCGCGATCAGCTCGTCGCCACCCAACAAGCCGAGGCCTTCTACGACCGTGTACTCGTCGGCTACGGCGACGACTCCGTGGCTGAGCTCGGCGGCGCCCATGTCGCCTGCGAGGAGATTAGCAACGTCGCCGCCAAAATCATTGAGGACGCCCGTATCGGCCTAAGTCCCCTCGAGAAATCCACTCGTTATGTCACATTCAACAAAAAGGTCAACGGCCAATATCGCTACGTCCGCGAGGCCAGCATCATGCAATCACAGTGGGCCGAGGCCTACGAAGCGACGCTCGACCACCTGTTCGACACCTACGATGCCCTGCTCGAGCCAACTATCGCCTGGGTGCGCAGTCGTACCCCACGCGATGCCCAAACCAGCGAGCGCGCCTACAACTCGGCCACGCGCGCCAAAGCCTGCGATATCCTGCGCGGCCTGCTCCCTATGGCCACCCGCACCAATGTCGGCTTGTTCGGCAACGGCCGCGCATTCGAGTACCTGATTACGCGCGTGGGCTCACATCAGTTAGCCGAGATGCAACAGGTGAGTAATGGGCTCCAACAGGCGCTCGACAACCTTATCCCATCATTTGTCAAACGGGCCGCATCACCACGTGGCGCCGCTATGCGTGCCTACTTAGCCGGGGCGCGCCAGGCCAGCCAACACCACGCCAACGCCTTGCCCAAACCGATGTCGACACAGGCGACAGCCCACACCACTCTGGTAGATTATGATCAGGATGCCCTTATACGCGTGGCGAGTGCGGCGCTCTATCCACATAGTCAGTTGTCTCTCAGCGAGATTACCGCCTATGTCAGCGCATTGCCTCATGCGGAGCAGGTTGCGATTGTCAATGCAGCCGCCGGTGAGCGCGCCGTACGGTTCCACAAACCGGGGCGGGCCTTCGAGGAGGCGCGCTATGTGTTCGACATCGTCGCCGATATCGGCGCGTATCGCGACCTGCAACGCCACCGAGTCCTCACCCAAGAGCGCCAAACGTTCGGCCCCGATCTCGGCTACATTGTGCCACCCGAGTTGATTCTTGCAGAGCTCGATGCTCCATATCGTGAGGCCATCGAACGTGCGTGCGCCCTTGCCCGTGAGATTAGCCAGCACATGCCCGAATCGGCGCAGTATGTGGTGCCTATGGCCTGTCTGATGCGCTGGCGCTTTACCGTCAACCTACGTGAGGCCTATCATCTGTGCGAGTTGCGTTCAAGTCCGCAAGGCCATCCAACCTACCGCGTCGTCGCCCAACAGATGTACCAACACATTGCCCGCGTCCACCCAGAGTTGGCCGCCGCCATGAAGTTCGTGGATCTCAACGACTACGAACTTGAGCGACTCGAATCCGAGAAGAAGCTCGATCGCAAACTCCAACAGCACCAGTAATCACACCAAATCCCCCGACGCTGACGCCACCACACGTCAACGCCGGGGGATGATTGTTTACTGCGCTACATCGTCTTCTTGATCCTCGGTATCGGCCTCGACGTGTTCACCCGATGCAATAAACAGACATTCATTGGCACGCACCACGGTGCGATAACGTCGGCCACCAGTCTGTTTGTCCTCCCACGATTGCGTCATCAAGCTCCCACGAACCATCACCCGACTACCGGTGGAGAGCTTGGCC
>Ga0315901_10008229_pt1 | contig 12152 bp, 10 predicted proteins | sample LakEriMetagenome_10_FD_203761 | JGI IMG/M metagenome (GOLD analysis project Ga0315901, IMG submission 203761) | Freshwater fungal communities from buoy surface, Lake Erie, Ohio, United States - Buoy 2 MA116 | ecosystem: Environmental > Aquatic > Freshwater > Lake | place: USA: Lake Erie, Ohio...
CCACACCTAGCAAGGATTTTAAAAGCTCAAAAGGGCGTAGCCCTTTTGAGCTTTGGTATTACTCGGAAACTACGGTGTGTGCCCCAATGACAACCATTTTAGAAGTTTGGGCTGGCAATAAAGTGTCTGCTCTTTGCAATATGTCTGAGTGTCATAAGCCATCAGGGAATCAGGATTGATTGGGGCAATGTACTTCAAGTTAGCTCTGACGTAGCATTCACCTAGTTGCTCAAAACTAGCGGGCTTAGCTGGGTAAGCTAACTCATTCTGTGAACCCTTTACCCTTAGCCAAGGAGAGCCATCACTATCTATAATAATCGCGTCACTAGCAGGCTCAGGAGGTTCAGCTCTACTCAGATTTGGGTTTCCCTTAAAAACTGCCGTAACGATCGCACCTCTTAAAATTCGAGATCTAATCTGTCCATTCGGCGTGTATCGACAATTTAAATCATAGTTTTCTGCACCAGATCCCATCGGCTGCACGACTAGCCATTTGCTAATGGTATAGAAACCGCGATTACCTCGTTGAAAGGCGGATCTAAAGTCTCCACTACTATCAGGATTAGGCACTTCAGCAACTTGCGCGATCGTTGGATGAGGACTCAACATTACAAAACTGATTGAGCTTGCGGTTATTAATTGGAGAAATAGGTTACGCAAATTTAACCTCATATTTTTATCATTTTAAAAAACTAAGATGAACAACGATATAAAGTAGCCATGCGTTCAAGATTTTTGCTGGTATCGCGTAGCAAAAATGGCAAGTGCCCAACAGGTGGAGATTTGAAATTGGGCTGACGACCTTCGAGATATTCCCATCGTGAAGTTTTGCGATCATAGGTAGTATCGATCGCTAGTTCACCAGATGGACTGAACCAACCAATATTTTCGTATGTTTTACGAATATCTTTAGCAAAATCTTCATAAATCTTTTTCTGAGCAGTTAATCCTTGCTTGCCGTTACTTGCCTGTGTCCATAACTGATCGATTAGAACCAGATCCGCGCAAGTAATTTTATTAAACTCATCGGGGTGAAATGTTCCGTCACGCTCAGACTGACTGCCTGAAGCTTTGAGAAGTAATAAATAGGTTTCTTGATCCGCTGCTTTCCAGTTTTTTTCTTTGAGATAGATACCTAATTGCCCATAGTTAGCCTTGCGATCTGATATAGGTACGGCTGAAGGCTGAACTAAAGGAGAAGGTGAAGTCTCAGGTGTGGAGACAGAAAGACTGGGGGTAGGTCTAAGGCTGTTAATTGGCAGGTTATTGCTTTTAAGAGGGTTCCATCCTGTACTAAATAGATAAATTCCACCAGTTAATGCTAACAAGGCGATCGCAGATGGCAATAATAGAGAACTTGACTTAACCTCTCGATCATCAGTAATTCGAGGAGAAGCTGTACTTAATTTTGATAGTTTCGCGATGTCTTTTAGAACTTCATCAACAGTCTGATAGCGATCGCGTGGATTGCAGCGTGTCATCCTGTCTAAAACAGTAGCAAATTCTCGGCTAACTTTGGCATAGCTGCGCCAAGTAATCTCGTTATCGCGATCTCTCGGAAACTGGCTAGGGTGCTTACCTGTAAGAGCTTGCAGAGCCAACATTCCCAAAGAATAGATATCACTACTTGATACAGATTGACCGCGCTCTTGTTCGTATGACATATATCCAGGCGTACCAATTGGCAATGTCACCTTGGCTTTATGATGGGCGCTAGCGACTTCCATTTGGACTTGCTTGACAGTGCCAAAATCAATCAACACCAGTTTGCCATCGCTATGACGACGAATTAAGTTACTCGGTTTGATATCGCGATGAATGACATTGTATTTATGAACAAATTGCAGGATTTCTAATACTTCTTTGACAATTTGGGCAACTCTGGCTTCTGCCATTTGGCTGCCAGGAGACATTTCCTTACTGAGTGGATGTCCCGCGATAAATTCTTGAACGAGATAGAATTCTTTATTCTCTTGGAAATATGCGTAAAGTTGAGGGATCAGATCATGTTTTCCTAATTCTTGTAATGTTTCGGCTTCGGTTTTAAATAGTTCCAGAGCCTTCTGGGTAAAAACAGGATCATCAATCGTGGGATTAAGATGTTTGACTACGCATTGAGGATTTTTGGGCAAGCGTGTATCTTCAGCAAGATAAGTTTGCGAAAAACCTCCCTCAGCTAATTCTCTGATAATACGATAGCGTCGATCAAGTAGCTTGCCTAACATATTGGCATTATACAGTAATTTTCGATCAAACAAACCCACACAAAGATTATTGAAAGCATTGATTTGCAACGCTTTCAATAATCTTTGTGTGGGTTGTTATAGTCTTAAGATTTCGCTAAAGCTTCTGGTGCTAGGTTTATATTTATAGTAATTTTCATTTTGCCGTAGGCAAAACAAAAACTCAAAATTTTACTGGGATTGAGTTTTTGTTTTGAAATGAGTTATGTACTCATTTCAAAACCGCTATTCGAGGAATTAATAGGAGTAGACCAGCATGGCATCACTTCACCAGCCACTATGGGCATTGTCCTTTGAAGAAGTCTACGCATCTCTTGGCACTGCTGCTGATGGATTATCGCAAATAGAAGCGCAATCGCGATTAGAGAAATTTGGCGCAAATGAATTGCCTGAACCTGCTCATCGTCCTTTGTGGCTGCGGTTTGCTGATCAATTAACACATTTTATGGCTCTGCTACTTTGGATCGCAGGAATTCTTGCCTTTATTTCCCGTACTCCTGAACTCGGTTGGGCAGTATGGTCAGTGATCTGGATTAATGCCATCTTTAGCTTTTGGCAAGAGTTTCAAGCGGAGAAAGCACTATCAGCTCTCAAAAAAGTTTTGCCGATGCAGGTGAAAGTTTATCGAGACAGTGAACTAAAGCAAATTCCCTCTAGGGAACTGGTACGTGGCGATGTCATGCAATTGGAAGAAGGCGATCGCATTTCCGCAGATGCGCGGTTGATATCAGCAGAAAGCTTGTATCTAGATGTATCTGTAATGACGGGAGAATCTTTACCCGTAGCACGAAGTCCTTATCCAGTGAGGTTGCGCGAGACAGTGTCAGTGCGTGGCGGCAAAACCATGATGCGTCAAGGTGAACAGCCGATGCAAGAAAAGGTCAATCCATCGGAAATTGCCAATCTTGTATTAGCAGGTTCGACAGTGGCAGCGGGTCGAGCCGTGGCGGTGGTTTATGCAACTGGTGCACAGACTGAGTTTGGTCAGGTAGCGCATTTAACCACAGTAGTAAAGCGTGACCCCAGCACTTTAGAAATCCAAGTTGCTCGTATCGTGAGGATAATTACCGCGATCGCCCTCGGTATGGGTGCGACTGTATTCGCGCTCAGTTACTTTCTGATTGGGATGGATGTGACTGAGAGCTTTATTTTTGCGATCGGGATTATCGTTGCGAATGTCCCTGAAGGTTTATTACCGACTGTAACGCTCGCCCTTGCCCTTGGCGTGAAGCGCATGGCGCGGCGTAATGCCCTTGTGCGGCGGCTCTCGGCAGTGGAAACACTCAGCGCTACTACAGTGATTTGTACTGACAAAACTGGCACATTGACAAAAAATGAAATGACGGTGCGCTATCTTTGGCTGCCGTCAGAACCAACAACTGCTGACCATCCAAATCCCCAATCTGATGATGCTAATGATGATGTTAATGATGATGTTAATAATGTCCTAAAAAATAGACTTATTGAAGTCACAGGTGCGGGTTACGACCCCACCAGTGGCAAGGTAAACATTCCCGCAGATTCTGAAATACTTTGGAAAGCCAAGATTTTGCTGATCGGTTCGGCACTTTGTTCTAATGCACGTTTGGTGCATCTCAAAGCTCCTAGTCGTTGGCAAGAAATTGGCGATCCGACTGAAGCAGCGCTATTAGTAGCAGCAGGAAAAGCAGAGCTGAATTTAGAAAATCTGCAAAAGCAGTACCCACGCATACGAGAGATTCCCTTTGACTCACGCCGCCTGATGATGACGGTAGTGCTAAATTGGCAAGATTCGGAACTCTGGTCTAGCGACTTTCCTAATCTCGCCTTCACTAAAGGCGCACCTTTGGAAGTTCTCAAACATTGTCACATGATCTTGCGCGATGGACAGGCTCAGGAATTAACTCATGCCTGTTGGGATGAGGTCGTCAGAGCCAATGATGATTTCGCAAGACAAGGATTTCGGGTATTAGGACTGGCGGCCCGTCAAGGAGGTCAGGAGCTAATCGATCTCAAAGCTCAGGATTTAGAGCAAGATTTAATATTTATCGGTCTAGTTGCCATGTTCGATCCGCCCCGTGACGAAGTACCGAAGGCGATCGCCCAATGTCATCAAGCAGGAATTAAGGTGACGATGGTCACGGGTGATTATGGACTCACTGCCGAAGCGATCGCCCGTCAAATTGGACTGGTTGGCGATCGCGTGCGCGTGGTCACAGGCGAAGGCATGGGACATCTCTCCGACGCGCAACTAAAGCAGGTTGTGAAATATCGACATGGACTGGTGTTTGCACGGATGTCACCCGAACATAAATTGCGCTTAGTTCAGGCTTACAAAGACATCGGTGAAATTGTCGCCGTGACAGGAGATGGGGTGAATGATGCCCCTGCCTTACGAGCCGCGAATATCGGCATTGCGATGGGTCAAAATGGTACAGATGTGGCGCGAGAAGCAGCGGATATTGTTTTGACCGATGATAACTTTGCCACGATTGTCGTAGCGATCGAGCAGGGTCGAGCGATTTATCAGAATATCCGCAAGTTTATGACCTATATTCTTGCCTCAAACATGCCAGAAATTGTGCCATTTTTGGGCATGGTTGCGTTCAAGATTCCTCCCGCACTGACGATTTTACAAATACTTGCAGTGGATTTAGGTACAGACTTGGTTCCGGCTCTAGCTCTAGGAGCAGAAACTCCCGAAGCAGGAATTATGGATCGCCCACCCCGTCCTAAGCAAGAATTTCTACTCAATGTTCCTTTATTAATTCGGGCTTATCTATTTTTAGGGACGATCGAAGCCGTTTTATCAATGTTAGGCTTCTTTATTGTTTGGTGGAGCTATGGCTATTCTCTAGGAGATTTGCAACAAGTCACACCAATGATTCTCTCTCATACTGCCGATCCCACGGTGACAGCGATCTATCGCCAAGCAACAACTGTGACTCTGGCTGCGATCGTGGCTTGTCAAGTAGGCAATTTATTCGCCTGCCGTTCTTCTTGGGGTTCTGTATTCCGTCAGTCGATTTCAAACAATAGTTTGATCTGGTTGGGAATCACTGTTGAATGTGTGGCTCTCTTCGCCTTCATCGACTTCCCTCCCTTTAGACAAGTATTCGGAACTGCTTCGTTAGCAGATTGGCATTGGTTGATGTTGCTAACCTGTCCACCAATTTTGATCGCTATTGAAGAACTTCGCAAGCTAATTGTAAGGAGAAATCAACGGAAGACTTTGCGATCTCGATGATAAATAGAAAGCCAAAAAATCAAATCGCCCGCTACGTGAGCGATTTGATTTTTTGGCTTTCTATTGTATGCGTATTGATGGTTGCGATAAATGCCATACAATAGTTACAGGTAGTCAAAGCTGACTTGTCGTTTTTTATCCACCACTAAAGGAGTGGGCTTGCCTATCCCTATATCTTTTGTAACAAGTCATAATCCGAGAAAATTTATGTCTATTCAAGTTTATGGCATACCCAATTGTGGAACCTGCAAAAAAGCGATCGCTTGGTTAGACAATCAAGGAATTACCTACGAATTTATCAATACCAAAGACTATCCGCCATCTCGAACTGCGATCGCCGAATGGGTAAATGCATTAGGGGAAAGAGTAATGCGAAACACCTCTGGACAATCCTATCGATCGCTCGGCACTGAAAAAGATACATGGTCACATATCCAATGGATTGAAGCTTACGCCAAAGATTCAATGTTGCTAAAGCGACCTTTATTTGTCAAAGATGGTAAAGCGATCGCGATCGGGTTTAGAAACCCTGAAGAGATCAAGCAAAAACTAGCCTAAACATTAACCTAAAAGAGGGAGCGTTCTCAGTGCGCTCTCATGCTCAAGAGTGATAGTAATTCTTGCGTCAGCTAACGTAATATTAGATTAATAGTTTAATAGGTATTAAATTATCTGTAAAAAATCAATATCGGTACAAAAATATGAGCCAAAGACTCAAGCGATGGGAATCCCCACGCAAAGAAGGGCGAAATGATAAAGGCAAGGGTGGATCTGCTCGCCAACGCCAAAAGAAAAAGCAAATGCAAATGCTTCGTAAGAAATTAAAAGCAGGAATTAATCCTAAACAAAAAAGAGATGGTGCAAGCGCCATCTCTTTTTTGTTTTTTGCCAACAGGTTAATGCGAAACCACAGGAATCTGTTGAGCAAAGTCTGAATCTCCGACTTTGTTGAAATCAGTCTCACCAAAAATTGCATTTTCAAATTTGTAATGCTTGAATTCTAAAATGTTGCCTGAATTATCAGCCAAGAAAAAGGTTCGATGCTCTAAAGGAGTGTCCACAAAGCGAATTTTTGGTTTTTGATAAAATTTAAGACGCTTATCATGGACTTTTTCTAACAGAGCCATCCAGTTATTTTCGGAATAAAAAACTAACCCGAAATGTCGCGGATAGATGCCACGTTGAGAATCAATATTCTCGTGATCAACATGCGCTACCAACTGGTGACCATACAAACTCATGATCAGCGAGTCGCTTGACTCGCGTCCCGCCAAACAACCCAAACCATCAATATAAAAAGCTTTGGTGCTTGGAATATCTTTTACTGGAAATGCGAGATGAAAGAGGATCTTGGTCATGTTGCCGTATTTTCTAGCATAAGTTTGGTGCGCTTGAGTTTATCAGGAACTTCAATCGGATATTTCCCAGTAAAACAAGCTGTGCAAAAATGCGTGGTATCAATTTGTGTCGCTTTTAACATTTCGTCATGACTGAGATACGCAAGCGTGTCAACCTCAATCTGTTTGGCGATCGCATCGACAGAACTGTGCGAAGCAATCAAATGATCTTGCGAGTCCGTATCAATACCATAAAAACAAGGGTGAGTAACGGGCGGCGAAGAAATACGCATATGGACTTCAATTGCACCAGCCTCACGCAATGCTCTTACTATTTTACGACTCGTCGTTCCCCTTACGATCGAATCATCGATCACAATTACCCGTTTACCCTGCAAAACATCCTTGAGTGTATTGAGCTTCATGCGGATTCCTGATTCTCGCATCGCTTGGGTTGGCTGAATGAAAGTCCGCCCTACATAGCGATTTTTAATCAAAGCCTCACCATAAGGAATCCCTGACTCTCGTGAAAATCCGATCGCTGCAGGAATACCTGAATCTGGGACACCAATTACAATATCGGCTTCCACAAAGCTTTCTCTAGCTAAAGCGCGACCGATTCGCAGTCTATAACTAAAGAGACTTTCATCATGCATGACACTATCAGGTCTAGCAAAATAGATCATCTCAAATACACATAGCTTCGGCTTAGCCTCCACCCATTGTAAGGATTGAATCCCATTCTCGATCGTGATGATCACTAGTTCCCCAGGAAGAACCTCACGCACATATTCAGCGCCAATAATATCTAAGCCACAGGTCTCAGACGACAAAACATAAGAACCATCTTCAGTTTTACCAATTACCAAAGGACGTACACCGTAAGCATCTCTTGCTCCTACGATCGCATTAGGCATTGCCATTACTAAACTAAAAGCTCCATGGCATCGACGCAGCGCTGTTATGATCGCCTCTTGCCAATCCTTACCTTCTTCTACTGCCTCACCCACGGCAAAAGCTATCCCTTCAGAATCAGTAGTTGATTCGAGAGCATGTCCCTGAGCTGACAGTTCACCGCGTAACTCTGTCGCGTTGACTAAATTGCCATTATGAGCAAGTGAGAAATCACCCAGTCTGGTATTCACAACAATCGGTTGAGCATTGCAAACCTTGCTCGAACCTGTAGTCGAATAGCGATTATGACCAATCCCTAATGCTCCCTTCATTTCAGAGAGGATCGTTTCATTAAATACTTGAGCAACTAATCCCATCGCCTTATGTGTATGGGTCGTACCATGCTCATCGTAGACGGTAATACCTGCTGATTCCTGACCACGATGTTGTAAGGCATACAGTCCAAAATATACAAGTTTAGCAACATCCCCTTCTGCCGCTAATACCCCAAAAACACCACAAGCTTCCTGTGGTTTGTCGGTCTCAATTTCATTGTCATCATTAAAATCTAGATCTTCAAAATCTCTATGATTTATAAGGTTTTTAGGCATCTCATCAGCAAAAACAGAATGGTCAGAATGGTCTGGCAACATAGCAGTTATACGCAATACATTAGTTTGGGTAGAAGAGAAAAGCCCCTTCCTAAATCCTACCAGTGTTAAGCATTTCTTAACCAAAATTAATAATTCAAACCCAAAAGATAGAGTGCGCCGCGAAGTGGCGCACTCTATCTTTTGGGTTTGAATTTGTCCTTCTGCCCTGTAAACTTAATTACAAGGTTATGTAGTAAGACATAGCCAAACTTATATTTTGTTTTCTGGTTCTAAAGAAATTCTAGAACGTAACGAAGTCTTAATGTTTATAAAATTTAGGTAAATAGGTATTTCTACACATGGATAGTACAATCAGTCTTGAGATTATTGAGGTCGTTGAACAAGCGGCGATCGCATCTTCTAAGTGGATGGGTTTGGGCAAAAAAGACGAAGCCGACGAAGCCGCAGTTGAAGCAATGCGCGAACGTATGAACAAGATTCATATGCGCGGACGGATCGTCATCGGTGAAGGTGAACGTGACGAAGCACCTATGCTATATATCGGCGAAGAAGTTGGTATCTGCACACAGGCAAATGCTGCCGAGTTCTGCACAATCGAAGAATTACAGGAAATCGATATCGCTGTTGACCCTTGCGAAGGGACAAACCTTGTTGCTTACGGCCAAAATGGCTCGATGGCAGTTCTAGCCATCTCTGAGCGTGGCGGTTTGTTCCAAGCTCCCGACTTTTATATGGATAAACTAGCTGCACCACCTGCGGCAAAAGGACATGTCGATATTCGCAACACACCTACCAAAAATCTACAAATTCTTTCTGACTGTTTGGGTCGTGCGATCGAAGAGTTAGTTGTTGTCGTTATGGATCGTCCCCGACACAAAGGCTTGATCGCTGAAATCCGTGCTGCTGGCGCTCGTGTACGTTTGATCAGCGATGGTGATGTATCGGCAGCAATTTGCTGTGGTTTTTCTGGTACAAACATCCATGCTTTGATGGGTATCGGTGCTGCTCCTGAAGGTGTAATCTCCGCAGCTGCAATGCGTTGCTTGGGTGGACATTTCCAAGGTCGTCTAGTCTATGACCCTGCCGAAGTTAATACTCCTGAAAGTGCTAGCTGGACGCGTGAAGGCAACTTGGCTCGTCTCAAGGAAATGGGCATCACTGATGGCGATAAAGTCTATGATGCAAACGAATTGGCTTGCGGCAAAGATGTCTTGTTTGCTGGGTGTGGTATTACCCCTGGCACTTTGATGGAAGGCGTACGTTTCTTTGCTGGCGGTTGCCGTACACAATCTTTGGTTATTTCAACTCAATCTAAGACTGCTCGTTTCGTTGACACCATTCACTTGACAAGCGACAAACCTAAAACGATTAATCTGCGCTAATTATATAGAACTACAATCGCCGTAGGCTCTAAAAATATAAAGCCAAAAAGATTAGAGGCAGCGCTTTGCGCTGCCTCTAATCTTTTTGGCTTTATATCAATTCACGAAAGTGTGACAACTCTTTTGTGAATTAAAGAAAAACCCAGTAAGGGTTTTAAAATCACAAAATGGCTATGCCATTTTGTGATTTGGTATTTAAAGAATGGAGGCAGCTATATTACAGAACGTTAAGGAGTAATAAGTACCTACTACACTGGTAGCTATCTCCTGATAAGCTCTTCCCATAAGATAATTATTTCTAGTCCAGTTCTTAATTAAGAAACGCATTTACGATATGAATATTGCAGTTGTTGGCTTGAGTCATAAAACGGCGACTGTGGAAGTACGGGAAAAGTTGAGTATTCCTGAAGATCGCATGGAAGCTGCGATCGCTCAACTAATGAGCTATCCGAGTATTGAAGAAGCTGCGATCTTAAGCACCTGTAACCGCTTAGAGTTGTATGTAGTTACTAGCGAAGCCGAAAGTGGTATTCGCGAAATTATGCAGTTTCTTTCAGAGTTTAGCCAACTACCTCTACAGTATCTACGTCGCTATCTGTTTATTCTCCTCCGTCAAGATGCCGTAACTCATCTGATGCGAGTTGCTTCGGGTTTAGATAGTCTTGTTCTAGGCGAGGGACAAATTCTCGCACAGGTCAAAAACACCCATCGACTCGCTCAGCAACATAATGGCGCAGGTCGAATTCTCAACCAACTTTTTAAACAATCTCTGTCTGCAGGTAAGCGAGTTCGGACTGAAACCGAAATTGGAACGGGTGCAGTATCAATCAGTTCTGCTGCGGTTGAGCTTGCCCAAATTAAATTACAAAATTTATCTGATAAGCATACGACAATCATCGGTGCTGGCAAAATGTCTCGCCTGTTGGTGAAGCATTTGATTTCTAAAGGAGCCCTAAAAATTGCGCTCGTAAATCGATCTCGCGATCGCGCTGCGGCAATGCTCAAGGAATTTGAGACAAGTGATGCGGAGTTTGATATCCGTCCATTAGATCAAATGTTGGATTGTGTAGCCATTTCCGATCTTGTATTTACTAGTACAGCTTCGACTGAAGTGATTCTTAGCCACCAAAATCTCGATGCGATCGCCCAAAATCACACAGGTTTGACCCTTATTGATATTTCTGTACCCCGCAATATCAGTTCTGATGTTAAAGATTTGCCAAACACCAGAGCTTTTAACGTCGATGATTTGCAAGCAGTGGTAGCAGGAAATCAAGAAAGCCGTCGTCAAATGGCGATGCAAGCTGAGATTTTGCTAGAAGGTTGTGTTGCTGAATTTGATATGTGGTGGCGATCGCTCGAGACTGTACCCACGATCAGCAAGCTCCGTCAAAAGCTAGAAATCATCCGCGAACAAGAAATGGAAAAAGCCCTATCTCGCCTCGGCAATGATTTTGCAGACAAGCATCAGGATGTTATCGAGAGCATGACTCGCGGCATTATCAACAAGATCTTGCATGATCCTATGGTGCAGTTACGCGCTCAGCAAGACATCGAGACGCGCCGCCGTGCGATGCAAATGTTACAAGTACTTTTTGATCTAGATTCGCCATCGAGTCAACTAAAAGAAGGGTAAATAAAAAAGCCGCATTGAGTCGGCTTTTTTATGACTACGTAATTATCCCAAAGCACAAAATGGCTACGCCATTTTGTGCTTTTAAAACTCTTACTGGGTTGAGTTTTTAATTCGCAGAAGTGTTGCCACACTTTTGTGAATTGGTATTACTCCAAAATTAGCGGTGTGTGGCATCGCCACGCAGCGCTAATTTTTCACTGGGAAGGGAATAGGTTGATGGTGAGACAGCGATCGCGCTTCTAAAGACAGATTGTTTTTGAACCATAGACTAAAGTAAACTTTTGTTAAATGTAAAAACCTAAGTGATTCAACTTAATTTACATATTTATAAAAAATTTATTTTTAGAAATCTAGAAGGTAAAAAATGTCTGAAACTAAGGCATCTGGGTTTGGTCATGTTTCTGGACAGCCCAAGAAGAAGAAAAAAGCGCCAAACAAGCGTGAGGCTGCTGCTAGTAAATATGATGAGATGAAGAGTAAGGGTTTGCCTGAGTTCAACATTTTTATCCGTATTAAGGGTAAGGAATGGGTTCCTGCGGGTTCGATGGCAGTGGAACGCAGTAATAAAATTAGTCAGGCAATTTTTCAACAGGAAGCGGAGTTATTGAAAAGCGCAATCCGTTTATATCCTATTTTGCGGAAGTTCAAAGACAATTTGGAATATGGCTATCGTCTGAAAGAGTTTCCTGATGAGGAAGTTACAGTTGCAGTTTTGCCTGATCCAACAATTGGCGATAGAGTGAAGTACGCTTTTGCTAAGGCTAAGGAATACTTCAACAGCATAACTAAAAAGAAATAAAACCCCAAAGAGAGTTGCGCC
>Ga0315901_10008230_pt1 | contig 12151 bp, 13 predicted proteins | sample LakEriMetagenome_10_FD_203761 | JGI IMG/M metagenome (GOLD analysis project Ga0315901, IMG submission 203761) | Freshwater fungal communities from buoy surface, Lake Erie, Ohio, United States - Buoy 2 MA116 | ecosystem: Environmental > Aquatic > Freshwater > Lake | place: USA: Lake Erie, Ohio...
CCTACTATTGCTAGTAGGCGGTTTATTTTCTGTGGCACTAATCCCGCCGGTTTCCCGGGGTGGGCGTTACCCACCACTGCGCTCTGCGGAGTCCGGACTTTCCTCGATGTATTGCTACACCGCGATGGTTCGGGCGACTCTTGGATTTAAGTTTAGAGCCCTTTTTCTACCTTGTAAATTTTCAGCCATGAGACAAAACCCCAGAGAACTAGCGGTAAATACAGCGCATATAGGGTCCCTGTTGGGTAGTAGCCATTGGCAAATGCAAAAGGAACACCGACAAGATCGACAGCAATCCAGACTAACCAGAATTCAATGTAACCACGACTCATGCCAAAAGTTGCGAGCGCAGTACCAGTGAAAATCCAGGTATCTACAATCAGCCAATTACCGGTTTCGCCCAACGCTTTGAATATTTGCATGGAAATTACGAAGAAGATCGCAATTGCTGGAATGAGAATTAACTTCTCTTTTGTGGTTGTCCATCGCGGAGATACAGCAGGACGCGAACCCACACCACTTCGACTATGGTACGTCCAGCGTACCCAACCATAGATGCTGACGCTTATCAGTAGAAGGTTGCGACTAGCCTGCCCGTAAAAGTTGGCGTCATTATCGCTGTAAGCAAAGACCGCGCCGAGAAAAACCGTGAACAGCATTGCGTCGGCGAATATTCCAACCGGCCACGCAGCGACTTTCCGCTTCATTCCTAAAAAAGCGCTTGTAATGCCTAGTGCACCGCCAAGGACTTCGCGAAGTGGGATCGACTTGCTGCCAAATTGGAGATTAGTCTCGAACAACCACTTGATGAGGTTCATAGATTGCACACAGCTATTTCCGTGGATCAGCGAGCTGAAGTGCGGTTAACGCATCGGCATTAATAATGGCTTCAATCTTCTCAGTTGGAATCTTTGGCATCGACGTGCCGGCGACTACATCATTAACGGCGCGAAGGCGCTCCATCGCATACGCAGGGGTTGTAACTGGAAAGTCGCTACCAAAAAGGAGCTTATGCATCGCGCCCCATTCATGCGCCATAACCAAAGCTTCATATGTCATCCATGGTCGGGTATAGATTGCCGAAACATCTGAATACACATTGGGGTGCTTTCTAATCACTGCAACAGTTTCTCTCACCCAAGGATGTCCGATGTGTGCCATGACAATCTTTAATTCAGGAAAGGCAATCGCAATCTCGTCCACTGTGAGCGGATGCGCATTCTTCAGCGGAGCAAAAGAAATTGGTGACGCTCCGATGTGGAAGAGAATGGGCAACCCATCTTTCTCGGCCCGCCGATACAACTCGAACGCTTCCTTACCAAGCGGTTCAAATCTTTGGTAATTAGCACCCAACTTGATTCCCTTGAGCCCTAATGATTTCGCACGCTCATACTCATCCAAGTAGTCGGCAAGATTAGGGTCGACCGACATAAACCCGATTCGAGATTTATCTGCGGCCACGAATTCTGCAGTGGAATCATTGATGCGCCCAGCGTCCCCGGCGGTACCGGTGTATTTCTCTACATCTGGAACGTGAATGTTAAAGACTATGGAGATATCGGCAGCTTTCATGCCGCGCTGATAATCGGCCCAACTATTCGTTGTAGAAACTGGGTCACCTGAATGCCAGCCGGTGAACACCTTCTTTTCGCTCTGCGGAACTTCATCCCGATGTGTCGGGGTGTGTGTATGAACATCAATTATCACAAGCGCCTCCAATAATCCCCCATGCTATCCTCACTCGGACTACAGGAGGAATATATGAGTGCAGATCAAAAACTAGCGGGCCTTTCGGCAAAACCGCACGGAAATTACAACATCACCCTCGCCCCTATTCGCGAGCTCAATAACAGCTTCTACGCATCCGGCCAAGTAGCACGTCGTGGCGAAGCAATGATCGCAACCGGCTTAGTTGGTCGCGAAGTAAACATGGAACTTGCTCAAGAGTGCGCATGGGTATGTGCAATCAACGTACTCGAAAGCGTCCAAAAGGCGATTGGCTCTCTCGACAAAATCGAGTACGTCGCTCGACTTGGTATCTACGTCGCGAGCGCTGATGATTTCTCAGATCAGCACCTTGTCGGTCACGGTGCTAGCCAAGTCATCCTCGATGTATTTGGTCCTGAGGTCGGGCTACACACCCGCACTGCAATCGGAGTGAAGTCACTTCCCCTAAACAGCCCAGTAGAAGTCGATGCAATTTTCGTTCTCAAGAAATAGATAGAAACTTTTCTATATCTTTCAGCGACTCTGGATTGGCCAGTGAGGCAAGATTGCGCACTGGCCGTCCATTAGCAACATCCGCGACAGCAATCTCCGCTAACTTTCCATTAAAGGTTCTTGGCAAATCCGATACGTAGAAAATTGCACCTGGCACGTGGCGTGGTGAAGTGTGTTTTCGAATAGTTGCTTTTATCTCGGATGTAAATTCTGCGCTCGTCTCTTTTGAGATAAGAAAGAGCACAATTCGTTGGTCCCCATCCCATGGCTGTGCGACTGCAAGCGCGCCCGTGATTGCAGAGATACCATCAAGTGCGGAATAGATCTCACTCGTTCCGATTCGTACGCCCGAGATATTTAGCGTCGCATCTGAACGGCCGTGGATGATAATTCCCCCGCGGTCGGTCTTTGATGTGAGGTCACCATGAACCCATACCCCAGGCCACGTATGGAAATACGTTGAAATGAATCGCGAGTTATCTTTATCGCCCCAAATTCCTAGTGGAACGCTCGGAAATGGTTTTTTACAAACCAACTCACCCATCTGGTTCACGCCAAGTGAATTGCCCTCTTCATCAAAAACATCAACATCCATGCCAAGTAGCGCCCCCTGCATCTCCCCTGGATAGTAGGGAAGTAAGGGATTAGGCCCAGTAAAACTTCCTGCGATATCTGTGCCCCCGGAGAACGGTGAGAGAAAGATCTTCCCGTCAAACTCATCGCTGACCCATTGCGCCGTGCTGGCAGAGAGCGGCGAACCGGTGACCATGATGGTTCGCAAATGCGGCATGCTTCCCACTTCCCTAATCGAACGACCCGATTCTTTAATGACATCCAACAAGCGAGCAGAAAGTCCTAGATGCGTGAGTCTTTGCTCTTTGGCGAAATGAAAGAGGCGAAGTACATCGGGAAAACTTGGCGACCCATCAAATAGCACTAGCTCTGCGCCAGTTGCCAAAATTGAAATCTCCCAATTCCACATCATCCAACCAGTGGTCGTGTAAAAACAGACCCGATCTCCTGGGCGAATATCACAGTGCAATTTCTGTTCCAGCAGATGCTTGAGTAGTACGCCGCCAGAGCGGTGAATCAACCCTTTCGGCACCCCAGTCGTTCCAGAGGTAAAAAGCACATACGCTGGATGATCAAAACTTCGTCGCGTAATTGTGATTGGTTCTTCCGTACTCAACTCGTGCCACGCACTCACCTTTACTCCGCTGGGCGCATTAATCTCATTTGGGTTGCCCACCACGATTACATGCGTAATCGAAGGGATTTGCGTTAACACTCGTTCGATAGTTTCTCGGCGATCGAAGACTTTTCCATTCCACATATATTCCGTAGTGGCAATCAACACTTTCGGCTCGAGCTGGCTGAAGCGTGCGATGATTGCGCTATCGCCAAATTCTGGAGAGGCACCTGCCAACGTTGCGCCAACGCCAAAACCAGCGAGCACGAATGAGAGCACTTCAAATCCAATAGGCAGAATCGACACCACTCGATCCCCTTCAGAGATGCCAGCCTCTTGAAAAACGCCAATGATTTTCGCGATATTTTCGCTTAGCTCTGCGTGGGTGAGCTCGCTTCCCTTATTTGTAAGGTCGGATTCATTCACAAGCGTGACTGATGTTTTCGGGTGCAGCAGATTCTCCAAGTAACTGACTTGGGCATCCGGAAAAAATCTGGAATCTGGCAATGTGCTCACCTCAAGAGCGCGCGATCCCTTCTCGCCAATCACTGAAATGAAATCCCAGAGCGCGCTCCAGAACTCCTCAGGTTTTTCTACCGACCAGCGCTGGAGATCTGCAGTGGTTTGGCCACCATGGAGCGCTATGGTTGAAAGTAGAAACTTGTACATCGCAGTTGCTTCAGGGTTATGCGGAGTCCAAGCACGAGCCGATTGGCTCATCGAGCAACCCATCCATTATCGATACCAAAAGAGGAACCAGTAATTGATTGCGAGTTTGGGCCGCATAAAAATAGCGCGAGCGCAGATACTTCCTCAGGTTCAATTAATCGCTTGACCGCCGCAGGTGCCAACATGATCTGATCTATGACCTCTTCATTACTCAAGCCGTTTACCTCTGCTTGGTTTGCAATCTGCTTCTCCACTAACGGAGTGCGCACATATGAAGGAGCAATGGTGTTCGCCGTAACCCCGTGCGCTCCACCTTCTAACGCAATTGCCTTATGTAAACCTTCGAGCCCATGTTTTGTTGTGACATAAATGGATTTGAAAGGCGATGCAACGTGGCCGTGAATACTGGAAATACCAATAATGCGCCCCCACCCAGATTTATACATATGTGGCAAAACTTTTTGGGTGAGATAGAACGGTGTACGCAACATCAAAGAGAGCATCAAATCCGCTTGTTCAATCGGAAAGTCCTCGATAGGCGACACATGTTGCACACCTGCGTTGTTAATGAGGATATCCACCTCGAGATTATCTGGAAAGTATCTCTGTGGATCTGAAAGATCCGCCACCACCGTGGTCACTTGCCCAGACGATAACTTTGCTAGAGCAATCTCATCGCGATCTACTGCGATTACTTTTGCTCCGGCGCTAGCGAACTCCAACACACATGCTTTGCCAATTCCAGAACCAGCCCCCGTTATCAGAGCTGTCTTGCCAATTAGAGAAGTGCCGGGCATGGCGAGATTCTAACTAGAGGAATATCGCAACGGAACCAAGGATTATGGAAGTGATGTACAAGCGTTGCATCAGGCCGTGGTGGAGGCTGATCGCGGCGCTTGCGCCAAATCGCTTGTGATTGAAAGTCCCCATGATGGTTGCGATTACGGGGTAGGTGGAGAAGCCACCGGTAAGCGCAGCGCCGAGCGTTTGTGAGAATTCGGATAGGACGAAAACCAACGTGACGACAAGTGCAATTCGTAGATACAACTCCCACCTCGGTGATGAGAGCGGAGTAGTTATCGCTTCATACTTCGGCCAGAACTTATTCACTAAGAAGAGCGCCATTGCCAAGAGAATGAAAGTCAACCAAAGCGGAATATGTAACAAGCTCACAAGATAAACAGAACCGATGAACGTCACCGTTGCGCATGCGATTGATACATACCAGGGCGCACGAAGTGCAACGAGCGCGTAGCACCACGCAAAAGCAACTAAGGAAATTTGCCCTAAGAGCGAGCCATGTGCAGTCTTTGCAGCGAAGTCAGCGCCATCTTGCAAGAAGATAATGAGAATGATTGGACCGGTGACAAGTGGCCACCCCATAAATCTGCCGCCGGCGTTGGCGCTCGTTCTCGCTTGTAGCCAGGTGACAATCAGCATCAGAAGCGGTGAGAGGAAAATCTTCAGCGCTAGGAGGACACCTTCATTCACCGTTACTCAGAACCTCGGTGATGACCAACCTCGCTGAAAGAACGCAAGATGCGAAGTCCATCGCGATGCCAAACTGAGAGCGTAGTAATACTGCACGGATCGATATCTACGTGAAACGCTGCATGACTTGGCGCAGAGAGCGTCAGTCGCACAATCTGTCGAATAACTACATTGTGTGTGACAACGCAAATCTTCTGCTCTGGATATTGCGCGACGAGCGCATCAATCGCTGGGTCGATTCGCTCTCCCACTTGGTCATATGACTCACCACCAGGGGGTGCAAAAGCGGTAGAAGATAGCCATTCTTGGGCATCTTTTGGATATTGCGTTTTTACATCGTCAAAGGTCAAGCCATCCCATTTACCGAAGGCAATCTCCACCCAGGAATCATCTTCGATGATGGAGAGCCCAGTGCTATTACAAATGGCCGCGGCAGTTTGCATGGTGCGTGTAAGTGGTGATGAGATTAAAAGATCAGGTTTGATCTTTGCCATTTCGCGGGCAACATTCTGCGCTTGCTGCAGACCGAGAGCATTGAGCGCTGGATCATTTCCATCGCCACCTGAGAATCGTCGGTTGGGGGTGAAATCGGTCGTGCCGTGGCGCACGAAATAAATAGTTGTTGCCTTCTCAGTGCCAGTGAGCCGTTCAGTGAGGAAGTTGATCTGCTGTTTTGGCGCACGCGCCTCGACAGCAACCCCATCGAGCGCCTTATTTGCTAACGAATCTGCATGGGAGTTCTCGGCTCTAGGTATCCATTGATAAGTAATAAGTGAACGGTCGTGAATATTTCGCGCTTTGAGAGCAAGTTCGCGCATATCAGGATGCTTAATCTGCCAGCGACCTGACATCTGCTCAATGACAAGCTTGCTATCCATGCGAACTGTGATCTCTGCGGTCGGGTCGATTTCATGCGCTGCGCTTAGGCCAGCAATTAGCCCGCTGTACTCAGCAACATTGTTCGATGCAACGCCGATTGTCTCGGCAATCTCGCGGAGTAGCTCCCCACTCTTACCATCGCGCACTAGCGCGCCAAATCCTGCTGGGCCTGGATTTCCTCGGGAGCCTCCGTCGGCTTCAACTATCAAAAAACGAGCCATTAGAGCCCTGAATCTGCAGTTCGAACCAAGATGCGACGACATTCCTCGCACCGAATGACTTCATCCATTGCAGTAGCAGCAAAGCGCGCAGCATCGGCTGCTGTGAGATCAAGTTGGCAACCAGTGCATCTGCGCCGAATGATCTCTGCAGCGCCCATGCCATCTCGGTCGCTTCGGATCTTCTCGTACAACTTGATTAACTCACCATCGATAGTTGATGAGAGATCCTTTCGATCATCGATTAACTTTGCTAACTCCACTTTTATTTCTGCCAATTTCACATTCACTACGCCATCTATCGAGGATTTTTCACTCTCTAGCCCACCTATTTTCTCGGCGAGTGCGGAGATTGCTTGCCCAGCCTCTTCGAAGCGAACCATGACCTCGAGTTCGACCTCTTCTAGAGTTGCGATTCGGCGATCAAGGGTCGCTACTTCATGCTGAAGGTTCTCCAGATCTTTGGCGCTACCTGTTCCAGAGGCTAATCTCGATTCATCTTTCTTCTTTCGCACCCGAACTTGCTCGACATCTTCTTCGGCTTTCGCCAACTCTCTTTTGATATCGCCATGCTCTACCCCGAGCTCATCTCGCTGGTGGGAAAGCTCAGCGATCTCCTCGGAGAGGCGAGTGATTTCTGCTAGTTCTGGAAGGCTTTTGCGGCGATGTTCAGCCTGCAAGATTTGCGTATCAATCTTTTGCAGCTCTAAGAGACGCTCCTGGTCGAGCGGGGTTGCCTTCATCGAACCCGCCACGGGTCTGTCGAAATCTCCGATATTTTCATCTCGGGTTGAGCGTACCCGCACTCCTGGAGGTCCTCTGCCAAAAGCCGCGCAGCCTGCGGTAGCCAGGGCCATTCGGTGGCAAAGTGACCACCATCGATGAGTACCGGAGCTCCCCCAGCCAGCGCTTCATTTACTCGATGATGCTTCAAATCAGAGGTCAAATAGGCATCAACTCCGAGCCCTTGCACGATTTCGAACCGATCATCGCCAGAGCCACCGCAGAGCGCTACCCTCTTGATGAGTTGCTGCGGATCTCCAGTTGAGCGCACTCCGTTGGTTCCAACAGGAATACTTCGCGCGATCTGTTCAACAAATTTCTGCAATGGAACAGGTCGCACTACTTCGCCCACGCGACCTAATCCCTCTGGCATCTCAACGACATTAATAAGACCCAGCGCCTGTGCAAGTGCATCACTTACTCCAGGGTTCGCTACATCAGCATTGGTGTGGAGGGTCAATAAAACAGCGCCAGATACCTCTAATTGCACCGCGAGCTGACTCTTCCAGGGTGCGATTGGAGTGGGCGATTCACCCGGTGCTGCTTCTGTTAGTTCGAAAAGGAAGAGCGGGTGATGCGAGATAAAGAAATCTGCTCCCCACTCAATCGCTTCAGCAACAGTCTCTGGGAGGACATCGACTGCAAAGTAAATTCGCTTTGCCGAACCTGAGAGATCACCTAGCGCGACGCCAACTCGATCCCATTCTTGCGCCGTTTCGGGAGGGTAGCGACGGTGCAAAATCTCAACTACTTCGCCTGCCGTCGCTGAGTTCACATACCTAGTCTACTGGCAGGCGATAGCAAGACAATAAATAGGAATCTCAGTGCGTCCGATATCTTCGAACGCACTGAGAAACTTTTTAGTTACGGACGAATCGTGGTGGTGACTACCTTCCCACCGACATAAACCTGTGCGCGAGTGCCCATTGGCATCTGCACGGAGGTCTTGTACGTTCCGTTTCCATACATATTCAACTTGACTGAACCTAGCGTCGTGTTCACCCATGTCTTATCTTTTAACGTTCCCATTCGTATGGTTGCAGTTTTGCTCTTGTACATTGATGGCAAGTTAATGTGCACGAAGGTGATGTCACCTGCCTGTGTGGTGATTGCTGCAGCTGGAAACGGTCCAAAAATGGTTGCGTTCCAAGCCGGTAGATCCATCAGTGTTTGATGGGCTTTCTCGCGGGCTGCATCGACTGCCATCACGACTGATTCCGGGACAGGATATGTCCAGAGCGAGGCGCTCTCACCGGCCGCGTTCGCACTCGGCAACGGCGCTGCCATGAAACCCACGAGCAGCGAAGTGGCAACCGCCCCTACAACCATTTTCGCCTTACCAATTTTCATTGAAGTTCCGCGTGAGCGTGTCACTTCATTCATCAAATTCCTCCTCCATGCACATGTGAACGACATTCTCGTTCCATGACAGGAAGTTAATCTCTGGGATTTGCAAGACTCTCACGCATTTCTCCCAACTAAATCACGTCTTCAATCCTTTTTACGATTTACACTTTGATTATGGGGATTTCGGGAATAAGAAAGACTTTGCAGGCGGGCGCAACTGTTTTTGGGGCATCGGCGCTGCTTTTGATAATTCTGCCAAAAGTATTCCTCGAGCTCTTAGGGATGGAAACCACTGATCAACTACAGTGGTCGATGCGGATGATTGGCATCACGGTCTTTGCACTTGCCGGCAACATGTGGAATAACTCTAAACAACACGATGACAAGAAAGTTGTTAACGTCGCCCGGATTATGTGCCTTAGTGCGGCGCTACTTGGCGCACTTACGCTGCTGATTCCGGTCTCGCTAACATGGTTTGGCTACTTATATGCCGCAATCGGTTTTAGCTTTGCGATTTCTTACGCAGTTAATCTGGCAAAAGTCTCTCGCTGATCGGAAAGTCACCATGCCCCAACCCAAAGCTGTGAAAGCTCTCTACGACGCTGCCCCTCCAGCGCATCGGCGGACGATGATCGAGATGCGTTCTCGCATCTTGGCGATAGTTCCCAAAGCGGACGAGGTGGTGAGTTATGGAATGCCAGCGTTCAAATTAGATGGAAATATCGTCGCTGGAATCATGGCTGCGAAGAATCATGTGGGGTACTACCCATTTAGCGGATCGGTGCTCCATCTATTCTCAAAAGAGCTAGCAAAATACACCACCACAAAGAGCGCGCTACATGTGCCCATCGATCAACCACTCTCCAAGGCGCTCCTGGCAAAGTTGATTAAAAAGCGTATTGCTCAAATTTCGCTCAAATGAGTGGTAGTCCGTTGATTTTCCGACCTGAGGTTCCTTGCAAAATTTGATAGGTTTCCACTCTCGAATTCGTTGAGGAGAAACTATGAGCGTTGAAGCAGGCAAGTGCCCCGTCCCACACGGTTCCCTAACATCACAAGGGGCCGCCCAAGAGAAATGGTGGCCTAACTCGCTCAACCTCGACATCTTGCACCAACATGATACGAAGGTGAATCCGCTTGGCACGCAGTTCAGCTACCGCGAGGAGTTAGCGAAGCTTGATGTTGCAGCGCTCAAGAAAGATTTGCACGCGCTTATGACAGAGAGTCAACCGTGGTGGCCAGCAGATTGGGGCCACTATGGCGGCCTGTTCATTCGAATGGCATGGCACTCAGCAGGTTCTTATCGAACTGCAGATGGACGCGGTGGCGCAGGGTCCGGAACGCTCCGTTTTGCACCGCTTAACTCATGGCCTGATAACACCAACCTCGACAAAGCGCGACGACTTCTCTGGCCCATTAAGAAGAAGTATGGAAATAAAATCAGCTGGGCAGATTTAATGATTCTTGCCGGCAACATCGCATACGAATCGATGGGGCTAAAGACTTTTGGTTTTGGATTTGGCCGGGAGGATGTTTGGGCTCCGGAGATCGACACCTACTGGGGTTCAGAGAAAGAGTGGTTAGCGCCGAGCGATAGTCGTTATGGCGACCTCAACGATGCGAGCACGATGGAGAATCCACTCGCAGCGGTTCAGATGGGATTGATTTACGTAAACCCTGAGGGCGTCAATGGAGTTTCCGATCCAGTTCGAACAGCGGCACATATTCGTGAGACCTTCGCCCGAATGGCGATGAATGACGAAGAGACTGTCGCACTCACTGCTGGTGGTCACACCGTCGGGAAGGCACATGGAAATGGCAAGGCAGCAAACCTTGGTCCAGAGCCAGAGGCTGCAGATATCTCTGAACAAGGACTTGGATGGAATAACCATGTCTCGCGAGGTATTGGTCGAAACACAGTCACCAGCGGTATCGAAGGTGCATGGACCACTCATCCAACGAAATGGGATAACGGGTATTTCGAGCTCTTGTTCAAATACGAATGGAAGTTAACAAAGTCTCCAGCAGGTGCAACGCAGTGGGAGCCGGTGAATATTGCAGAAGAAGATAAGCCAGTTGATGTTGAAGATCCATCAATTCGTTACAACCCGATGATGACTGATGCAGATATGGCCATGATCAAAGATCCTGCTTATCGCAAGATTTCAGAACGTTTCTACAAAGACCCTGCTTATTTCAGTGATGTGTTCGCGCGGGCGTGGTTCAAGCTCACCCACCGCGATATGGGGCCAAAGGTCCGTTACTTCGGTCCAGACGTTCCACAAGAAGATCTCATTTGGCAAGATCCAATTCCACAAGGATCAACGAAATACGATGTCGGTGCGCTCAAGGCGAAGATTGCTGCATCAGGTTTATCGATTGCTGAGTTGGTCACTACCGCTTGGGATAGCGCGCGCACATTCCGCACTTCAGATAAGCGCGGTGGCGCCAATGGCGCGCGAATTCGTCTTGAACCACAACGGAACTGGGTTGGCAATGAACCCGAGCGGTTAAAGAAGGTGCTTAGCGTCCTCGAGCCGATTGCTAAAGAGAGTGGTGCGAGTATTGCCGATGCCATCGTGCTCGCCGGCAATGTAGGAATTGAGAAAGCTGCCAAAGCTGCAGGGATTGATGTCGCTGTGCCATTTACACCTGGCCGAGGCGATGCAACGCAAGAGCAGACGGATATCGAATCATTCGCCCCGCTCGAGCCAATTCACGATGGTTTCCGCAATTGGCAAAAGGAGAACTACGTCGTATCTCCTGAAGAGCTACTTCTCGATCGTGCACAGTTGATGGGCTTAACTGCCCCCGATATGACAGTGCTCATTGGCGGCATGCGCGTGCTCGGAACGAATCACGGCGCAACCGCACATGGAGTGTTCACTGACAAGGTAGGCGCACTCACCAATGATTTCTTCGTCAATCTCACCGATATGAATTTTGTGTGGGAGCCAGCAGGTGAAAATCTCTACAAAATTCGAAATCGAAGCACTGGCGAAGTGAAATTCACTGCAACTCGCGCTGACTTGGTCTTTGGATCAAATTCGGTTCTTAGAGCATATGCCGAGGTGTACGCCCAAGACGACAACAAAGTGAAGTTCGTGCAGGACTTTGTTGCCGCGTGGAGCAAAGTGATGACTGGAGATCTCTTTAATTAGAGAAGTTCTACCGTAGGAACGGCCTGAGCTCTACTCTCCGGTTGCACGCGTACGATCCTTCTTGGGCTAATTCGATTGCCTGGGATTCCGAGGCTGCCTCGATAATCCAAAACCCGGTGTAATTCTCCGCGCTTTCTACAAGCGAACCCGCAGCGGCTTCGAGGTTTTCGCCTCGACCATCAACCAAGTGTGCG
>Ga0315901_10008232_pt1 | contig 12150 bp, 10 predicted proteins | sample LakEriMetagenome_10_FD_203761 | JGI IMG/M metagenome (GOLD analysis project Ga0315901, IMG submission 203761) | Freshwater fungal communities from buoy surface, Lake Erie, Ohio, United States - Buoy 2 MA116 | ecosystem: Environmental > Aquatic > Freshwater > Lake | place: USA: Lake Erie, Ohio...
TCCGCGGGATCACGGCTGGGAGCGGACTCGGCTGTCGGCTCCGCGACGAGCAGGTCGCGAACCGCCGCCCAAGCATCGTCCCAGGCCTCCGTCTTGATGAAGCCATCGACGGCCACGCGGACGGCCGCCCGCGCGGCGAGCGAGGCTCCCGGCGCGATCGCCGCGTGACGAAAGGCCTGTCGCCAGGCGGGGGCCGCCGCCGCGAAGTCGCGCTGCATGCCGAACACGATCGCATCGGGGAATGTCTCGGGTGAGAGCCGGTGCCCCGCGGTCGCTGCAACCTGGCCGAGGAGCGACAGTCCCTCGGCCACGCGTCCGGCTTCGAGTTCCAACTGGCCGCGCCAATGCAGCACCCACGGCGACCGGGGCTCCCGGGCTTCAGCGGTGCGAATCTGTTCCTCGAGGGCAGCCTGCTGATGGAACACATCGAGCGAGTCGGCGCTCCGCGACACCACCTCTCCGCGGTAGGCCACGAGATTGCCGGGCACGAGTCCGCCACGTGCCGGCGACCGCGCCAGAAGCGCGCCGGTGCGGAGATCGATCTCGACGACCTCGGGACTGTCGAGCGGCAGCAGCAGTCGCTCCGGTGTGAGAATGCCGCGGCCGCTCGGCCGGCCCCCCGCATCGGCGTAGGGGAGCCGCCAGAGGAGGCTGCCGTCCGCGAGCGATCGGCCCTCGACCGCCCGCTGACCGATGACGATCGCGCGTCCATCGACCACACCGGCCACCTGGATGACACCGGGCACGGCCGCATCCCACGCCGGCCGGCCGCTCCGCAGGTCGAGGCAGATGAGCCCGGCGGCATCGTGCGGCGTCACCAGCACCTTTCCTGCGGCGATCACAGGAACGGGGTCGCCGGGCACCGGCGGCCGGCGCACGGCGGCTGCCGCGTCGTTGAGCGCCGGCCTGTGATCTGACCCAGGGCGGTCGTGCCGGGCGTAGCGGTGAACCCAGAGGAGCGTGCGGGTGGCGAGATCGATCCCGACGACGGCGCCGATGCCGAGCGGGCAGACGATCACGCCGTCGGCGAGGGCTGGCGCCAGTCCGGCCAGGCGACGGGACCGTGACCGCATCCCACCGATTTGCTCATTTTCGTCGAGTTCAGCCAACGGTTGCGACCACACCACCGAGCCCTGCTTCGCATCGAGCACGTCGAGTCGTATCTCCCCCTTCTCCTCCACGAGCACGTAGAGCGCTCCGCCGACTGCCAGCGGAGCGCCGAGATACCAGGCCTCGCCGCCGGCGGCAGGCATATGCCACCGTGGCGCTCCGCGGGCGGCGATGTCGAATGCCCGCAGCCGGTTGCTCCCCGATCCGAAGGCGGCGGCCTGGCGGCGGCCACCGTTGAAGTCGCCCAGCGGTTCCTTCTCGGCTGCGGCGTGCGGCGGCGTCTCCACCGCGAACACGAACCCTTCGGCCACCGTCAGGGCCGCGCACGTATGGTTCTCGAACGCCCATTCGCCGGCGTCTTCGCCGGGCCCACCGCTGCCTGCATCCCGTTGATCGTCGGGGAGAGGATCGCTCCCCGGCGGACCGAGGAGCGGCCTGAGCCACAACCGTTTGCCCGTGGCGAAGTCGATGGCCAGGATGCCCAGTGGCGTCCGGACGAGGATCAGTCCGTCGACGGCGATCGGTTCGGCGACCGGCATCAGGAAGCGTTCGGCCGCCGCCGCCGTCTGCCGGCGTTGGTTGAGAAGCCGAACTTCCTCCGGATGCCGCGCCAGCGGCACGCGATACCGTGGCACGAGGAGCGGCCTCGAGGCGACGACGGTCGCATTGCGGGCGGCATCTCCGCGGGGCTGAGGCCAGGCTTCGATCCACGCCTCGCTGGCGACCGACGTGGACGAGAGCCAGTCGACGGCGCGTTCTTCGGACATCGAAAGCACGACATCCGTGCCTGCCACGCGGTCCTTGCCGCGGGCCTGGCTGAGAATCTCGCGGGCTACCTGCAGGTCGCCGCTTCGAGCGCGGGCCACGCTCCGCATCAGCGACAGCGTCGGCTCCCCGGGAAGATCGGGGGCGTTTGCTTCGGCCAGGCGATCCAACCACGCCGCCGCGACGGCGGGCTGTCCCGCCTCCAACGCCGTCAGTGCGGTGATGATCGCGGCCTCCCGGCCGGCCGGCGTCATGAACCAGCGACGGGCCACTTCGACGATGGCAGTCAGGCTATCGGCGGCGATCGCTTCGTCGAGGCGACGCTTGGCCCGCGCGGAGAAGAGGAGTTCATAGGCCGCGCGGGCCGCCCGCGGCTGGTCGCGCAGCAGCGTCCAGGCCTCTGCCTTCAGGCTGAGGCTGGTCGCGCGACGATCGGCGCCGCTTCCAAATGCATCTCGAGGTGCGGCGAGGACCTCGTCCAGCAGCGCCGCGGCATCGCTCCATCGCCCCTCGCGGAGAAACCGCTGGGCCGTGTCGAGACTGCGCTCGAGTTCGCGGTTGGTCGGCAAAAAGACGCCGTCATCCGTCGGCTCGGACGCGGGCTCGGCCAGGGGCGACGAAACCGGAAACCAGGCCAGCCATCCGGCCAAAAAGATGCCGAGAAGCCTGCCGCTGAACGTCGGCATGGCTCGGCTGCGGCCGGCGATAGGAGCGGTGCGTGTCATGCGGCCAAGACCCCCGAGAGCCTATCACAATGCGGCAAACCGGCGAAAAACAGGGTGTCCCGCCGGGGTTCCCGTGGGTTCGCCGGGACGTGGGCACGGGCCCGTCCGGCCGAAAAACCCATTTTTTCGGCTTGGAAACCACGATTTTCGCCTTGCAATTTCATTTCCAGAACATCTAATCAGCGACTCGTACGGCATTTCCGGCCGAGTTATCCTTGCGGTGCGGTTCAGATCGCACATCGTTTTTCCCCTTCCCATCCGCTTTGGAGGATATGGCAATGGCAAAGAAGTCGGGCAGCAAACCCATGACGAAGACCGAGATCATGCGCAGCATTTCCGAGACGACGAACCTTCCCAAGAAGGACGTCGTGGCGGTGATGGAGGCGCTCACCCACGAGATTCACAAGGCCCTCAAGGGCTCGGGCATCGGCGTGTTCTCGATCCCCGGCCTCGTGAAGATCGAGCGCCGCAAGGTGCCGGCCCGCCCCGCCCAGAAGGGCGTGAAGAACCCCTTCACCGGCGAGCTGCAGGACCGTCCGGCCAAGCCGGCCAGCGTCAAGGTTCGCGTCCGCGCCCTGAAGAACCTCAAGGCGATGGTCGTCGCCTGAGCGACGTGTTCACGCGTCTCACCGAGACGCGGCTCTGGAAAACGAGCGGGCGGTGCCGGATTCGGCACCGCCCGTTTTCGTTTCATGACCTGAAAACCGCCGCTTGGCCGCGGGGGCTCGGAGTGGACGGGGCCGGAATCGAACCGGCGACACACGGATTTTCAGAGCCTTCCGACAGACAGTGTTTTCGGCTTGTTTTGCCGAACGAAATTAACTTTTAGCGGCTTTGCCAGAGATTGCCAAGCGTCGCGACGAAGTGCCAAAAATCACGGTATTCGCGCGGGTCGTGAAAACGGAATCCGGTAATTACCGGCTTGGCTAATTCACAAGCTTATTGACCGCCTTTTCCGTGCAGTGAGCACTCGGGCGAACGGCTAGCTCAGCTCGGGGCCGGCGATCCCATGCGGACGCATCCGCACCTCGCGGGCGCGATCGACCACGTGACACGCATAGTTATCGTGAAGGCTCACGGCCTCGCCGGCGAACGCCAGTGGTGCGGCGGCCGCGATAGTCCCGACGCTGCCGTAATCAACCATAGTTATTTTCATAGTCCGTGCTTTGCGAGAAGCTGTGCGAGCGACAAGCCACCGCGCAGGCCGCGTCTACCTTTAGCTAATGCGTGGTCTATCATGCACCAAGTGTCTTGGGTTCCTTCGATTCGTCCCGACCTCTGCCCAGGCCAACGTCCGTGTCTCTGTCGATATCGCTTGGCCCACGTCACAATATCTTTTACGCGCAGATCTTTTGCGTATCGCGCGCTATTTACGCCACGTTTGACGAACAGTAGCCGAGCTAATGTCCAGCCCTTCGGCAGTCCTCTGAGGCCGCCGGCCAACGCTCCGTCGATAGCCTTCCATGAGTCTGGAGCGCCGGCTTTGTTTTGTGAAAGCCGCGTTGGCCACTCTCCCCTTTTGCGGTGATAGCGATCGGCCGCAGATAGTATTTCCGACAGCGTTAAGCGCGGCAGGTTCTTTTTGTTTCGCACTCGCCGATACCGCTGAAGAACTTTCCGCAGCGACGAGCCGCCACGAAGGCCGCGTATTCCTTCTAGCAAAGCACTGTCGACTCGCTGCCATGTGTCTTGTATGCCAGGTATTGTTCCTGAGTCCCTTGTTGGCCAGGCGTTGTTTGCTGTGAAGTATGAATCTGCCCAACGCAAAATCTGTTTGATTGTGAACTTGGGTAGCGCTTTCGCGTTTAGCACCTTGCGATGCAAGGCGAGAAGCTGGGCTATCGACGACCCGCCCTTCAATCCACGCCGTCCATGAAATAAACAGGCATTTATATTTCGCCACACCTCATCCGTCCCTTCGATCGGCCCGGAAGCACTTGTCGGCCATTCGCCGGTTCGTGAGTGATGGTCATCGGCCCAATCAAGAATGGTTTCTAATGAAAGCGAGGCGAGGATTCCTGGATTCCTGACGCCCCTATAATCCCGAAGTAGCTGCGCAAGCGACGAGCCTCCAAAAAGCCCGCGCAGGCCGACCATCAAGGCGGCATTGATTGATGACCAAGTGTCACCATCTTCGGTAAGTTCGCGAGTGCTGCTGTTCGGCCATTCACCAAACGTAGCCTTGTGCTTGTCGACGAGTTGTAGAACGCTGTCCAGGGTGAGGGGTGGCAGTGCGCCGCGATTGCGTAAGCCACGATGCTCGTGTAGCAAACGCGCTATGGAAGATTTTCCTTGCCAGCCCCGCCCCCCAGATTGCAGAGCTACTTCAATGTTTGCCCACTTGTCGCCATTTGTACCGGGAATCAATCCTGATTGTGCTTTCGGCCACGCTCCCGTCCTCTCCTTGTGTTCATCTGCCCACGCCAATATCTGCTCAATCGTTAACGGTGGTCGCTCTGTGACACGTTCAATCGCCCGCACGTAGAACGCCTGCTCAAAGTCCGCCAGCAACAGACGTGGCACGTCGAGCACAATGTTGGCGGGTAGCTTGATTCGCTTCCCGTTGCCTACTTGCTTTCCGTGCGATGTCCGCAATTCGTCCAATTCATCCGCAAGCCGCCGATCGTGGGCGCGGAGGGCTTTGAGCACCTGCCAAACCGGATCGAAAGCGGACTGTTCGAGTACGTGCTCTGTATCGCTTGACTGATCGATAAAAACAGGGATCACGATTGTCCCAACTGTTTTGTCGGGCGACAGCCGAATCACCCGGCCGACTGCCTGGATGATGTCCACGATCGAACCCTTGGGGTCGATGAAGGCGATGCCGTCGAGGGCTGGCACGTCTACGCCTTCACCAAGACAGGCGCAGTTTGAGATGAGCCCGCGTGTGTCGGAGGGCAGTTCAGCTAGCGACCGCAGCATCGACGCACGCTTGCTTGCCGGAGTCTCGCCAGAGATGTGCCGCGCCCAGAGTTTGCCAGCCGGCCGCGCCCCGGGCCGCAGCGTCTCGATGATCCTAGGCAGCGAATCAAGCAGCTCGGCATCAACGAACCGCGATGCCCTGCGGATCGAACGGTGAAACGTGATAACGCGGCGCAGGTCATACTCTCGCATCGCCTTGGCCAGCCCGATCTGCGCCGCCAGGGTGCGGGCATCGGTTTCAGCCCCCTCGCGCGTGCGAACCATCTGGCCTTCCTCGACCCAACGGGCCGCTTCGGCGTTCGTCACACCGATCACGACAACGCGATAGTCGGTCAACAGCGGCGTCGGCTTCGCGGTGATGGCGTCATAGAACTTGAGTACGTGGAACTCGGGGCCGAACGTCGCCGGATCGTCCATCGACGCCACTTCGAGGTCTTCGTCAGCGGCTCGCTGCCGCGCCCGCTGCGTGAAGTAGCGGGGTGTCGCGGTCATGAACAGCCGCCGGCGGCAGCGAATCTTGCGTTCATCGAGGACGGTAGAGAACTTGCCTCGCATATCGCCCACGAGCCGATGTGCCTCATCGCACAGGGCCAGGTCGAATGTCTTGCGTGCCTTGCGCTGGCCAGCGCTCACACGGTCTGAGGACTGATAGGTCGCGATCACGACGGCCGGCAGGCGGCGCCGCTTGGCCAGAAATGCCGCTATGTCCTTGGCCTCTGTCGTGACGTCGATGCCCAGCTCAGCGATGTACCGAAGGGCGGGATCGTCGCGGTCGCTTGCCACCGACTCATCGGAACACACCACGAGGAAATCGAAGTCCTCGCGCGCGTGCCGTCCCCACTCGCGGAGGTTCTGCTGGACGAGCGAGATCGACGGCACGAGGAGGAGCGTTCGCCGACTCTTGAGCCGCTCGTGAATCCACAAGCCTGTGAGCGTCTTACCGGTCCCGCACGCCATGATGAGCCGGCCGCGGCCGTGCTTGCGGAACCCTCTTACTACGGCGGAGATGGCTTGGCGCTGGTGTGGACGGGGCTTCGCTCGCTTGGGCTTGGGGGCGGCGGCGCCGACTCTGGTTGGCCAGACGATATCCGCCGACACAAGGTCGCCGCGCAGCACCACCGCCGCATGCTTGGCCTGCTCTTCGATCGTCCGGCGAGCGTTCGCCCCAATGTTGTCGGTCGTACCGATGAGAAGCCGAAAGGCGATTTGCGGTCGATTGGACTCCGAGAGAAACGAGTTGATCTCGGCTTTAGTGATCGAGTAACCCGGCCCGACGGCCTTCGCCTGGATGGCCCACAACTTGCCTTCGTGGGTTTCTGCGATGAGGTCGATGCCGCAGTCAGGCCCCCAGCGATCCGGCCAATCGGCCCAGCGCCAAACGCGACGAAACTTGCCGCGGTACAAAGGCGCATGTTCGAGATACCACTGGCAGGCCCACTCGAAGTCGCGACCGAAGAGCGTGCCTTCCGCGTCGCGACGAATCTTGGCTTCGAGGTACTCGAATGAACCGGGGGAAAGCGCTGCCACGACGAATCTCTACGTGCTTGCTTTGTAGGAACTCGCACGAAAGTAGAAACAGCCGATCACCCCCCGTCCAGTGGGTTGGCCACGAGGGCATTCCGCCCGGGTGGTGCGGCTCTAACTCAGAGAGTCGGCTTCCGTCGCGTTTCATAAGACATCATGCGGAGACCCAGCAAGGCGTAGCACCTGTGCCGCTCGATACGCGGGCGAAGGCCTTGCCATAGGAACTCTTGCTACCCCGCGGCAAATTGGCTCTCATGAGCAGGGAAACCCCTCCGGAGTACTATCCCGTGCCGATCCCGAAGAAAGTGGCCGACCGGCTGACCGCCGGCCTAAAGCGATTCAAGCCGATCCTCGAAGCAGCAAAGTCTCGCGACGTAAACGAGTCGGATACCTCGATGATCGTGACGGACCTTCTCGCGGAGGTTTTCGGCTTCGACAAATATGCCGAAGTCACCCGGGAGTATGCGATCCGCGGAACCTACTGCGATCTCGCCACGAAGATCGACGCAAAGCTCCAGACGCTGATAGAGGTAAAGGCTATCGGCCTCGATCTTCGAGAGAATCACATCAAGCAGGCCGTCGATTACGCAGCGAACGAGGGAGTCGAGTGGGTGATCCTCACCAACGGGCAGCATTGGAAGGTGTTTTCCGTTTCTTTCTCGAAGCCGATCTCGGCCGACCTTGTTCTCGACCTCGACCTCCTGGCGATGCAGCCCAGTGACGAAGATGCGATTGAAGACCTGTTTCTGCTCTCGAAGGAAGGCATCCAGCGATCCGGCCTCGATGCCTACAACGATCAACTCCGGGTACGAAATAAGTTCAATCTTGCGGCTCTGATAATGAGCGAACCGATCTTGCACGCGATCCGTCGGGAGTTGAAGCGAATCTCGCCCGATGTGCGAATCTCGGTCGAGGAGATCAAGGAAGCTTTGGGCCACGAAGTCATCAAGCGGGATGCCATCGAGGGCGACAAGGCGGCCGAAGCTCAGCGGCTTGTCAACAGGGCGGCCGGCAAAGCGCTGCGGCAGCGGAGGGCGAAAGGAGATGAAGGCCTTACCGACATGGTCATCGTCGAGGAACAACCAGCCGACGAAGCGTCTTCACACAAGGATTGACCGATTCGCCGCGCATGGATGGCTGGCTGGCCTATCCGACGACGATCCCCTTACGCAGCGGCTCTCGTTGAACCTGGGAGGGAGCCGTAACCACAACAGCCTCTCACGGGCATCGCCACTAATCTGCGATGTTTGAGTTTCTTGCAAACTGGTTTCCGGCGGGTGGAGAAGCGTTGAGAGTCGAAGGTTTTTGGCTTTCTAGGCCCGTTAAGCTGCCCCATCCAATCACGACGCCATTACGAAGTCGGGTCACGTTGGTCCGCCCTTGTATCGATGTGGATTACCGCGTGACCGATGGACAAATCATAGTTGGTTCCGTTCGGATGGCACGGGATGGCGGAGCGATTATGGGATCGAACGTCAGGATAAATATCACTGCGGAGCGAACGGGGGAAGCATTCTATGTCGGGGCTTTGTCGCCTCATTCGCTCCTTACGGACTACGTGCGCGAAGATTTGCAGGACGTCCGCGGCCCATTAAGAAGAAAAATGTTTGGGAAGTGGCGGCATGAGTGTCCCGCCGAAGTTGCCCCCGCCTTAATCGATGCTTTGAACGATCGAGGCTCCGTCGAGCAAATTAGGCAATTGATCGGAAACGCGGGCGTTCGGGGCGCTGTCGAGTTTACCTACAACAGTCCGAAGCGAGGGGCAGAGGAAAGAGTCGTTACCGTCCACAGCGTCCAAGGCGCGGCGATCCAAGCAACGGATCACAAAGATGGCATGACGAAGACTTTTCGGATGGATCGCATTTCTAACGTACGGCCAGCGCCTCCGGGAGCCTAGGACGGTATTGAATCTCATTCGGTAAAAAACCTGCGACTCACTCGCGCACGGCCTTCGGCCCGCCGCATAAGACACGCGCGGAGGCCCGGCATCCTGCCCCGGGCCGGTGGTTTTCATTCGCAGCGGCTCGCCCTCGATGCTGTTCTCTGCGGGCGCCTCATCAGGGAGAAGGGGGCTCGCCTCCGCATCCGGTATCGGCTGACGCCCGTGCCCTGCACTAATCGCCGCAGTCCTCGCTTTCCGGCGCTGAGGCTGCCGCGGTTGGAAGTTTCGCCACATTGCTGAAGCTATAGTGGCTGCCGCCATGCCAACTTCTATCAACATCGTCGCGGTGTACCCGCGAGCCGTTGTGCTCGAAGGGCTTCGGCTGATGCTCGATAAACAAGGCATTAAGATTGTCGGCGAGGCGGCGACCGGCGCCGACGCGATTCGGTTATGCAAGAAGCTCGATCCTGGCGTTTTGCTTCTAGACGCCTTGCTCAGCGACGGTGATAGTTTTGCCGTCACGGCAATCCTGCGAGAGACGCTGCCCGACACTCGCTGCGTTCTTTTGTCAGCGATTGAAAATCCGACGCTACTGGCTCGAGCGCACGCCGCAGGTGCCGCCAACTGCCTTTTTGAGAGCGTTACCGAGAAAGAACTGATAGCCGCGATCAAGCAGGCGGCTGACGGCAAGGCTGCGACCGCAGGGCCGTTTGCCGAGATCGTCAAGATTCTGCTTGGCCCCCCGCACCCGGCCGCGATCAAAGCTGGACTGACGCCGCGGCAGGCTCGAGTGCTGACCAACCTGGCCTATGGGCTTACGAACGAAGAAATCAGCCGTTCGCTTGGAATAACCGTCAGTAGCGTGACTCACGATGTCAAAAACATTCTTCGGGTATTGGACGTAAAAGATCGGCTTGTCGCTGCTGTCAGAGCGATAAAGTCAGGCTGGGCGTGAGCAGCCCCTTATCGCTTTGCATCGCACGACTCTTGCGCCCTGGTGAGATAACGCTCCGGCCCAGCCGCTTATCACATCGCCGGCTAGCGATTTCGAGCCCTTGGTAGCCCGCTCACGTCACGGTCCAAGCCTGCACCCAAATCCATGCCCAACAAAAAAACGCGACCAACATTGCGGTTATTACCGCAATCACCGCCCCGCCTTCAAAAGCAAGAGGCTTTGATTCACTCAGCGGAACCGTAATGAGTCGGCAGGCTTTGTAGCATGCGATGGCTGCGGCTATTGGCGACAATGCGAACACGAATCCCAAAATTCCTAAGCTCATAAACATCGCGCACCCTTCCTGGGCCGATGGTGGATAAAACGCAGCGCAGACACCCATCAACATTGTTAAGCTTGCGAATGCCACCACGACCGTAAGGATCGGCCATACCGCAACGACAAATATGAACCACGCGGCGAGCACGCTTGCTCGGGTGTCGCAAAGAGGCCGGTACTTTGATAGGCGACGCGTGGCAGTCATCCGCAAATGCTAGACGGCGGATTCATCCGCATAGCCACTTAAACACCAGCCACGAATATGTTGCGGGTGACACTTTGGCGATGGCATTTTTACTCATTTCCCCGCCGGCGCCGCCTTTCGATCCTTCTCACCCGCCTGCCACTCCCAAGGCGGCACGGGTGCCTTGTCGGCCCATAGTCCACGGCCAGCGGCTCGGGCGCTGCGCGCCTGGCGCATGCTGTGCGGCGGTGGTTTCGGTTGTTATTTACCCGCGCCCGCGTCCTACGGGGCTACTTTCCGAGGGCTTTCTGCATGTGGCTGTCGGCGATCGACTTCCATCGCTCATAGCTCGCCGCGTCTTTCGCCTGGAGGTAAGCCTCCGCGACAGCTCCGGCCCGAATGCTCTTTGCCATCTCGTCGCTTCCGTTTTCGACGATCTCGTATTGCTGAATGAGATCGTTTGCGATGCTCTTGGAAAAAGAATTCTTGGCCGCCTCGAAAGCGCCGCTTACGACATTGGGAGCCGTACCATCTTCCTGCGGCCGACCAGCAGCGTTTCGCCGATTGGCCTCGTCGGCTTTTTCGATGGCCTTTCCGCCGATGTAGACGCAGCCGCCAATCAGAAGGCCTATCGTGATAAAGAACGCAAAAAGGTTGGTGATCACTTTTCCGAGCAGCCCGAACATAGAGTCCTCCAAGTGGGTGGCGGTATAACTCTACTGCGGGGGTGAGGCCGTGGCAATTGAACTGCGTCATGCTGCGGGGTGCTCGCGGTCTTGAGGAGGGCTGCGAGCCCGCAATTCGTCGAAATTGAATGGCGCGAGTGACGTGCGGGCCTAGGCGGCACGTCGGCGGGTCGAGGTAGACCTGCTGGATGCTGGGACGCACAGGATTCATAAGCTGCGTCGCGGCGTCCCGGCCGGCGGCCAGGGCGTCCTAGAACACGGCCGCCGCCTGATTGCAAAATCCATGATCACCCGGCCATTGTCTTGATGGGGTGCGGGCCGACTACCGGGGAGCTATTGCCAGGCGAACTGCCCGCCGGACTGCGTCGAATGCACGTTGCCGCATCGAAATACTCGTGCTAGGCAATAAGGAACGCCCGTTCACGCCTATTTCGCGGGTCCTTCCGGCCCGCCCGCGGCGGGCCTCCCCGCTTGGAACTCCACCCCAACGTCGAGTCCGTGCGCTCACCGCCCCCCGATATAGCCCAACGTGCCGCTCTCTCTGGCCTCGTCGCCATCCACCAAAACGACCTTCTTTTCGACCGGGTTGTTATTCCGCCTGACGGTTATCGTCACGACATCGCCAGGCTTTTTCCGTTTCACGTACCGCTCAATGGTTTTTGGATGCTTGATTTGGACGCGATCCACGGCCACGAGGACATCGCCAGTGCCGAGCCCCGATCCTCGAGCCCGCCCGGCCGCATAGAAGTCGGAAATCCGAATGACGTTCCATTCCTTGTCGATGCGGGCCTCAAAACCGATATGAGTTTCCGCCGCAGCCTGGGCCGCCACGAGGATCGCCGCCGCCAAAACGGGCCATTTCATGGGATCACTCCTTTGGAGGGGGTATCCTACCGCCTTGGCCGGCCAGCGGCATCCGGCGGCCAGCAAAACCGCCGCCGGGCCGCCGGACACTGCCGCCCTCAACTGGCCCGGCCGAGAGCTGCATCCCGCAGCTCCCCGAGCGTGATGTCGAGCATCCGCTGAACGTCTGTCGAATCGCCCCAGCGTTTCGCGAGGGCGATTTCATCGACGCGGAA
>Ga0315901_10008237_pt1 | contig 12148 bp, 12 predicted proteins | sample LakEriMetagenome_10_FD_203761 | JGI IMG/M metagenome (GOLD analysis project Ga0315901, IMG submission 203761) | Freshwater fungal communities from buoy surface, Lake Erie, Ohio, United States - Buoy 2 MA116 | ecosystem: Environmental > Aquatic > Freshwater > Lake | place: USA: Lake Erie, Ohio...
CCGGCGACCATGCCGGGGTCACCCGGGCCGTTGGAGAGGAAGACTCCGTCCGGCGACATGGCGAGCACCTCCTCGGCCGGGGTGGAGGCCGGCACGACTGTCACGCTGGCGATGCCGGAGAGGCAGCGCAGGATCGTGGTCTTGATCCCGAAGTCGTACGCGACCACGGAGAACCTGCCGCCGTCGACGGTGTACGGCGCGGGCGTGGTGACCTCGGCGACCAGGTCGACGCCGGACGTGCCCCTGTCGGCACGTGCAGCCGCCAGCAGCGTGGCCTCGTCGGCCGTGCCGAAGGCGCCGCGCAGCGATCCTGCGTCGCGCAGGATCCGAGTGAGGCGCCGCGTGTCCAGCCCGGCGATTCCCGGCAGACGGTTGGCGGACAGCATGCCGTCCAGGTCCTCGGTGGCGCGCCAGTTGCTGTGCCTGCGCGCGAGCTCGCGCACGATCACGCCGCGGGCGAACGTGCCGCGGGACTCGTTGTCGGCACCGGTCGTGCCGTAGTTGCCGATGTGGCTGTTCGTGAAGGTGATGATCTGGCCGGCGTACGACGGGTCCGTGATGACCTCCTGGTAGCCGGTCATCACAGTGTTGAAGACGACCTCGCCGGCGGCGACGCCGTCCGCGGGGACGTGCCCGATCGCCTCGCCCTCGAAGACGGAACCGTCCTCGAGCACGAGCTGTGCCTCCGTGATGGGCGTCGTCATGCCAGTGCCTTTCCGTCTCTCACGACCGTGCGGCCGTGGCGAATCGTGTGTACGTTCCTGCCGCGCAGTTCCATCCCGTGGTACGGGGTGTTCGTGCTGCGGCTGGCGAGTGCATCCCGCGACACGGTCCACACCTCCGCCGCGTTCCAGACCGCGATGTTCGCCGGCTCCCCGGGCGCGACGGGGCGGCCCTGGGTGTCCGAGATGCCGGCGATGCGCGCGGGGTTCCAGGACATCAGCTCGCACAGTCGCTGCGGGTCGGGGTTGACCGCCGTAACGAGCACGCCGAGCGCGGTCTCCAGCCCGAGCATCCCCGGGGGTGCCTGGTCGAGCGGCAGTTCCTTCGCGTGCGCGGCGTGCGGGGCGTGGTCCGTGGCGACCGCGTCGATCGTGCCGTCGGCGACCCCGGCCTTCAGTGCGGCGATGTCCTCCCGCGTGCGCAGCGGCGGGTTCACCTTGAACACCGGGTCCCAGCCCGCGAGCAGCTCGTGGTCGAGCGCGAGGTGGTGCGGGGTGACCTCGGCGGTGACGGGGAGACCGTCGGCCTTCGCCCGCCGCACCAGCTCCACGCTGCCGGCCGTGGAGAGGTGCAGGAAGTGCATCGGCGCGCCCGTGAGACGGACGAGCTCGATGTCGCGGTGGAGCATCAGCTCCTCGGCGAGGGCGGGCCAGCCCGGCACGCCCATGTGCGAGCAGCACGAGCCCTCGTGCATCACTGCCCCTTCGGTGAGCCTGGACACCTCGCAGTGCTGGGCGAGCGTGATGCCGAGGTCGCGCGCGTACTCGAGGGCACGCCGCATCAGCAGCGGGTCCTGCACGCCGTTGCCGTCGTCGGTGAAGAGACGCACCCCGGCCGCGGCGAGCGACGCGTAGGGCGCGAGTGCCGTGCCGGCGCGCCCGACGGTGATGCACCCCGCGGGGTGCACGTCGACGAGGCCGGCCCGCCTCCCCTGCTCGCGCACGAACTCCACGACCATCACGGAGTCCTGCGCGGGGTCGGTGTTCGGCATCGCAACGACCGCGGTGTACCCGCCGATCGCGGCGGCGCGGCTCCCGGTCTCGATGGTCTCGGCCTCCTCCTTGCCGGGCTCGCGCAGGTGCGTGTGGAGGTCGACGAACCCGGACGACACGTGGCAGCCCGTGGCGTCCAGCACCTCGTCGCCATCCAGACCGGGCCCGACCTCGGCGACGACGCCGTCCACGATCACCACGTCCGCGGCCACGACGGAGCCGGGGTTGACCACCGTCCCGCCCTTCACGACCAGTCTTCTTCCTGACCCCACCGTCATCCCCTCTCGTCCCGGTGCGTGCCCGCGGGCGGGCACTGCGTTCCGTCGGTTGCTGTTGCCGTTCTCATGCGTCCCCCTGGGCGAGGCCCGTGACCGCGCCGCCGAGGAGCGTGAAGAGCACCGCCATGCGCACCGCGACCCCGTTCGCCACCTGGGCGAGGATCCTCGACCCCGGCAGGGTCGACGGGTCGACCAGCATCTCCACTCCCCTGTTCATGGGACCCGGGTGCATCACCAGGGCGTGCCCCGGCAGGCGCGCGGCTCGCGCGGCGTCCAGCCCGAACCGCGCCGAGTACTCCCCGAGTTCCGGCACGAGCGCAGAATCCATCCGCTCCCGCTGCATCCGCAGCATGTAGAGCACGTCGCAGGACCCGATCACCTCGTCGATCCCGTGCGCGGTCTCGACACCCTCCGGCAGGCCGCCGGGCGGCAGCAGCGTCGACGGTGCGACGACGGTGACGCTGGCACCGAGCTTGGCGAACACGTCCATGTTGCTGCGGGCGACGCGGGAGTGCTTCACGTCGCCGACGATCGCGACCCTCCGCCCGCCCATGGTGTTGCCGTCCCCGAACGAGCGCGTGACGGTGAATGCGTCCAGCAGGGCCTGGGTGGGGTGCTGGTGCCAGCCGTCTCCCGCGTTGACGACCGAGGCGTCGGTCCACTGCGTGACCGCCTCGGGCACGCCGCTCGACTTGTGGCGCACGACGAAGGCGTCGACCCCCATCGCCGACAGGGTCTCGACCGTGTCGCGGAGGCTCTCCCCCTTGTTCACGCTCGAGGTGGAGGCGCTGAACGTCATCGTGTCGGCCGAGAGACGCTTGGCGGCCGTCTCGAAACTGAGGCGGGTGCGCGTGCTGTCCTCGAAGAAGACGCTCGCGACGGTGCGCCCCCGGAGCGCGGGGACCTTCGGCACCTGCCGCGTGTTGATCTCCGCCATGTGGTCGGCGACGTCGAGGATCCCGCCGATGGCGGCGGCATCGAGCGCCGCCGTGGTGATGAGGTGCTTCATCACGCCGTTGCCTCCATCGTGGTGGTGATGACGACGCCGTCCGGCCCGACGGTCACGTCGTCCGCCATGTGGGTCGGCACGTTCTTGCCGACGTAGTCCGGCCGGATGGGTAGCTCGCGGTGGCCGCGGTCGACGATGACGGCCAGCTGCACCGCGCGCGGGCGTCCGTGGTCGTTCAGCGCCTCGAGTGCCGCCCGCACCGTCCTGCCGGTGTACAGGACGTTGTCGACGAGCACGACGGTCGCACCGGTGAGGTCGCACGGGATCCTGGTCGGTGCCGCGGGCACGACCGGCCTGAGGGCGAGGTCGTCGCGGTACATCGAGACGTCGACGGTCCCGAGCGCGACCTCACGGGCGGGTTCGATGGCCGAGATGTTCGCCGCGATCTGCTCCGCGATCCACACGCCCCCGGTCTGCACGCCGACCACGACGAGCGCACCGGCTCCCTGGTTGCGCTCGACGATCTCGTGGGAGATGCGCGTGACGGCGCGACGGATGTCGTCGCCGTCGAGAATGCGCGTCTCGCGGTGGGCGGCGGGCGGGTTCACGCGCGCGGCAGCGTCGAGGTGTTCCGGGGCAAGAAAAACGCCCCGCTGGCGGGGCGTGCGTGCGTCGTGGTGTGATCCATGCGGTTGTCCTTCCGTTCGGGCCTCACGGGACCCGTTTGACGGTCGGTGTGACTCTACACGGTGTGCGGGGCCGGCGCCACCGACCGCTCGGCAGGGGAATTCACGGGGACTGCGGTCAGGGGGACGCAGGTGCGGTGATGCGACGGAACACCGCCCAGTGGTCGTTGCGGGCCACCGTCCGGAAGTCACCGGCGATTGCCGCCCAGTCCCTCCTCATGTCCTCGTCCATGGACAGCGGCAGCACGACCCACTCGACGATGTCCGCGCGCGGGTCCCGCGTCCCCTCGAGGCTGATGTCCGTGCCGTAGAGCACCACCCTGAACGGGTTCGGGAACTGGTACACGTGGACCCGGTGGGCCATGTGGGGCGCGAGCGAGTGGAACACCGCCACTGCGGCGTCGTCCGGCACCTCCTTGATGATCTCCCTCGCGGCGACCGCGACGGGATGGGACGCCGGCCAGTGGGCGATCTCGTTGCGCGCACCGGGCAGTGCCGTCCACATCAGGCCCGAGACGAGGGAGCACAGTGCGACCACGGTGACCGCGAGCGGCCGTGAGTCCCGGTGGAGGCGGGCCGCCCCGACGACGGTCGCGAACGCGATCGCGGGCACGGCCACCAGCGAATAGTGGTAACCGATGTGGAACTGGTACCAGAAGTTGCTGACGATGTTCCCCGTCAGCACGAGCACGCTGATGGCTGCGATCTCCGGGGCCAGGAGGAACACGGGGCCGAACGGCACGAACATCTGCCACAGGTAGAACAGGCGGCCCTCGCTCGACAGGTACGAGAGGACGTTCCCCGGGTTGGTGAATGTCTCCCTCAGGAACCCCCCGACACCCCCGAAGGGGATGCGCCATGCGTTGCGTGTCGGGACGCCGATCAACGACCTCATCAGCAGGAACATCCCGGCAAGGGATGCCGCGACCGCGGCGACCGCCGTGACCGCGCCCCTGCGCCGCTCCCCGCGCAGCATCATGACCAACCCGAGCGGCACGAGGACGAGCGACACGTCCTCCTTCACCGTCATGCACAGGACCACAGCCACCCAGTACAGGCGCCACCGCTTCTCCAGCATCGCGAAGAGGGCCAGGGGCAGGAACAGCCCGAGGAAGGAATCCGGGTGGAAGTTCTCCAGGTTCGTGCCGTTGACGGCGGGGTTGACGAGCCACGTCGCCCCGATGACGACCGGCATCACCTGGCCGCCGAGGCGCCGCCGGGCGAAGAAGTAGAGGGGCAGCGCACCCGATGCGACCACCACCGACTGGATGGCGAGCAGTGTCTCCGTCCCGGGGACGAACCAGTAGAACGGCACCACGAGGAACATGACGATGGACGCATGGTCCCCGAGGAGGTTCCTGCCCATGAGGGTGACGAACGGCGCCTCGAACCTCGACAGCAACCATGTCCCCTGGTCGTAGAGACCGACGTCGTACGAGGAGGTCCCGAGCCCCCGGTGGATGTCCCACTGGAGCCTGGTCGCCCACAGCGCATGGAGCGCCGCGAGAACGACCATCACCACGGTCGACGCCCGCGGCGCGCGCAACCGGCTGAGGGTCCTCACTGCCCCGTCACGCCCCCTGGGGACGGGCCTCGCGCGCCACCGCGGCGAGCACACCGTTGACGAAGCGCCCGGAGTCGTCGGTGGAGAACCGCTTGGCGAGCTCCACCGCCTCGTCGATGACGACGGCGGTGGGCACGTCGTCGCGGGAGGTGAGCTCGAAGATCCCCATGCGGAGGATCGCCCGGTCGAGGACCGGCATCCGCTCGATCGTCCAGCCCTTGGAGTGGCGCGCGATGGTCGCATTCAGCGAGTCCATCGTGGACTCGACACCATCGACGAGGAGGGACGTCAGTTCCTCCGAGACGATCGTCCTCTCCTGCAGCAGGACCGCGACGGGCACGGACCGCTGCTCGGCCTCGTAGAGGAGCATCACGGCCTGCTCGCGCGCCTCGGTGCGGGCGTCGCGGCGGCGCGGGGTGCCGTTGCCCGTGGCCATCAGACGCGGGTGATGTAGTCGCCGGTGCGGGTGTCGACCTTGACCTTGTCGCCGGGGTTGACGAAGAGCGGCACCTGGATCACCTTGCCGGTCTCGAGCGTGGCCGGCTTGCGGGCGCCGCTCACGCGGTCACCCTGCACACCGGGCTCGGTCTCGGCGATGGTCAGCTCGGCCGAGGCCGGGATCTCGACGGACACGATCTCGCCCTGGTACGTCGCGATGATCGCCACGGCGGACTCGATGAGGTAGTCGGCCGCGTCGCCGAGCGCGGCGGGCCGCACGGTGGTCTGGTCGTAGGACTCGGTGTCCATGAACACGAAGTCGTCCCCGTCCTTGTAGAGGAACTGCATGTCGCGCTTCTCGAGGATGGCCTGCTCCACCTTGATGCCGGCGTTGAACGTCTTCTCGAGCAGGTTCCCGTTGCGCAGGTTGCGCAGCTTCGTCCGCACGAACGCGCCGCCCTTCCCCGGCTTGACGTGCTGGAACTCGACGACCGTGAACAGGCCGTTGTCGAGCTCGAGGGTGATTCCGTTCTTCAGGTCGTTCGTGCTGATGGCGGGCATGACAGTTCCTTGGGGGTGTGGGTGAGGATTCGGCAACCGGTTGCGGTCACCTCGACGAGGTCCTCGATACGGACCCCACCGACCCCCTTACGATAGAGCCCGGGTTCCACCGTCACCACCTCACCGGCGGACAGGACTTCGCTGCAGTTCGGCCCCATGATCGGGGACTCGTGGATGACCAGCCCCACGCCGTGTCCGGTGCCGTGGAGGTACTCGTGCTCGACGCCGTGCTCCCGGTACACCGCCCGGACCGCGCCGTCCACACCGGACCCGACCACCCCGGCCCGCACGGCGGCAAGCCCGGCCGCCTGGGCCTCGGCGACGACCGCGTGCATCACGGCGAGTTCGGGCGGCACGGAACCCACAGCAACCGTGCGCGTCATGTCCGACCGGTACCCGCCGACCTCCGCACCCATGTCGATGACGACCATGTCGCCGTCGGTGATCTCGCGGCGTGACGGTTCGTGGTGCGGGCGCGCCCCGTTCGGACCCGACGCGACGATCGTCGGGAAGGACATGCCGTCAGCGCCCAGCCGGAGCATCTCGCTGTCGAGACGCAGCCGCACCTCGGCCTCCGTGCGGCCGGCGAGACCGTCGGCGACCACTCCCTGGAGGGCGTCGTCGGCGATCGCCGCCGCGCGCTCGATCAGCGCGAGCTCGGTGCCGTCCTTCACCCTGCGGAGAACGGCCACGGGGCACTGCCCTCGCACAACGCGGACCCGTGCGCACAGCTCGTCCATGAACGCGGCGGTGACGGCGTGCGGGTCCACCGAGACCTCCGAGTCGCCCACCCTGGCGGCGACGTCAGCGATGACCGCCGCACCTCCCGCGGTGCGCACCACCTCGACCTCGTGGCCGGCTTCCCCCGCCTCGTCGGCGGCCCTCTCGACGTAGCGACCGTCCACGAGCAGCACAACGCGGCCGTCCTGTGCGACGAGTGCGGTGGCGGTGCTCCCGGAGAAACCGGTCAGCCAGCGGATGTCCTCCGCACGGGGCACGAGCAGCCACTCCGACGGGAACCGGCCGGCCAGGCGTGGCGCCCGCGGCTGGCTCATCCGAGGAGCGCGACTGCCGTGTGGGCCGCCACGTCGTAGCCGAGCCCGCCGAAACCGGCGATTGTGCCGTTCACGACCGGGGCGATGACGCTCGTGTGGCGGAAGCCCTCCCGTGCGCCCGGGTTCGAGATGTGGATCTCGATCTTCGGGCCGTCGAAGGCCCGGAGCGCATCATGGAGCGCCCAGGAGTAGTGGGTGAGCGCGCCCGCGTTGATGATGATCGCGCCGTGGGCGGTGCGGGCACCCTGCACGGCGGACACGATCTCGGACTCGGAGTTCGACAGGAACGAGTCGACCGTGACCCCCGAGCGCGATGCGACGGCGCGGACGCGCTCGACGTGGTCGTCGACGGTGTCGGTGCCGTAGGTCGCCGGCTCGCGCTCGCCCAGGAGGTTCAGGTTCGGACCGTGGATCACGAGGATGCTGCGCGGCGGCATGGCCCCACGGTAGCCCCGCGGGCGCCGGAGGCTCAGCCGTTTTCCGCGACGAAATCGGCGTAGGCGGCCTCGATCATCTCCGCGGGCACCCCCGGCACCACCTCGAGGCCCCGGGCCGAGTCGAGCACGAAGGTCAGCGAGGAGAGAGCCTTCTTGTCCCTGCCCATCTCCTCGATGAGCGCACCGGCGTCGATGCCCGCGGGCATCCGCACGTCGAGCGAGTAGGTGCCCCGCACGACCGCGTAGTGCTCGGCGAGGCGCGCCGCGTCGATGCGCCCCATCCTCACGCCTAGATGGCCGGCGAACAACAGGCCCAGGGCGACGGCCTCGCCGTGCGCGATCGTGTAGGAGGTGAGCGACTCGACCGCGTGGGCGAGGGTGTGGCCGTAGTTCAGCAGCGCCCTCACTCCCCCCTCGCGCTCGTCTGACTCGACGATGCGGGCCTTGATCTCCACGGCGCGCGCGATGCGGTCCGCCAGGCCGAGCGAGGCGAGGTCCTCGCGCGCGATGAAGTGGTACTTGGCGAGCTCGCCCATGCCGCACCGTTGCTCGCGCGCGGGGAGCGTGTCGAGGGCGTCGAGGTCGCAGGCGACCGCGCTCGGCTGCCAGAAGGCGCCGATGAGGTTCTTTCCCTCCGGGATGTTCACGCCCGTCTTGCCCCCGACCGCGGCGTCCACCATCCCGAGCAGCGACGTGGCCACGTGCATCACCGGGATGCCACGGTGGTAGGCGGACGCGGCGAATCCGGCAACGTCGGTGACCATCCCGCCGCCGACACCCACGATGACGTCGTTGCGGGTGAGGCCCTCCCGGGAGAACGCGCGGCAGAGCGACTCCACCGTGGAGAGCGACTTGTGCTCCTCGCCCGCGCCGATGCGGTGCACGCTCACGTCCGCCCCGCCGAACGACGGGACGAGCGACGCGGGGATGCCGTCCTGTGTGACCACCGCGACGCGCCGCGCCGCGGGGGGCAGCACACCGGCGAGCTCGTGGCGCGCGCCGTGGCCCACGAAGACCGGGTAGGCCGTGTGGCCGACGTTCACGGTGACGGTGCGCATGTCACCCATTCGTACCACTCCCCCCGGCATCCGCGGCGGAGTACGCGGCGGACACAGCCCGCGCGACCTCCTCCACGCTGATCCCTGCGGTGTCGATGATGGTGTCCGCGACCTCCGCGTACAGGGGCGAGCGCTCGTCGTGCAGGCGCACGAGGGTGGCCCGGGGGTCGTCATCGAGGAGCGGCCTGTGCCCGCCGCGCGACACGCGCTCCACCAGGGCCTCCGGGTCCGTCCTCAGCCACACCACCCACGCGGCGCCGTCCCGCCGCGCACCGTTGATGAGGGCCCGGTTCGGTTCCCGGGTGACCACGCCGCCCGCGGCGGCGATGACTGCCCGGGACCCGCCGCCGAGTGCGGAGCGGAGTGCCTCCTCCTCGGCCGCGCGGAAGGCCTCCTCGCCGTCCTCCGCGAAGATCTCGCGCACCGTGCGCCCGGCCGCGTCCTCCACCATCTTGTCCGTGTCGAGCAGGGCCGCGTCCATTGATGCGGCGAGACGCCGGGCGACGGCGCTCTTGCCCGACCCCATCAGGCCGACGAGCACGATGAACCTCGGTGACGCCACGGCGTCACCGCAGCGTGTTCTTGAACGACTCTGCGTTGGCCACGAACTCGCGCAGGGAGTCGCCCCCGAACTTGCGCTGTGCCTCGGACGCCAGCACGAGCGCGACCATCGTCTCCACGATGACACCTAGCGCCGGCACCGCCGTGACGTCGGTGCGCTCCTTGAAGCTGACCGTCTCCTCCTTGGTGACGGTGTCCACCGTCTTCAACGTCGGCCGGTTCAGGGTGGCGAGCGGTTTCATCGCGGCGCGCACGATCAGCGGCTCGCCGGTGGTGATGCCGCCCTCCGTGCCGCCCGAGCGGTGGCCCTCGCGCACGTACCGCGAGTTCGCCGCGTCCCACATGATCGGGTCGTGCGCCTTGCTGCCGACCAGCCCGGCGACCTCGAAACCGTCGCCGATCTCGACACCCTTGACCGCCTGGATGCTCATCACGGCCTGGGCGAGCAGGGCGTCGATCTTGCGGTCCCAGTGCACGTGGCTGCCGAGCCCGATCGGGACGCCGTGGGCGACTGCCTCCACGATCCCGCCGAGGCTGTCGCCCTCACGGGCGGCGTTCTTGATCTCCGTGACCATCGCCTGTGCCGCGGTCTCGTCGGCGCAGCGCACCTCGGAGGCATCGATGCGGTCGAGGTCGTCCATCGTGGGCAGCACGCCGCCCTGCACGCGGGCCGACCCCATCTGCACGACGTGGCTGAGGATCCCCACCCCGAGGTGGGAGAGCAGGAGCTTGGCGAGCGAACCCGCCGCCACTCGTGCCGCGGTCTCCCGGGCACTGGCGCGCTCCAGGACGTCGCGCGCGTCGCTGAACCCGTACTTCTGCATGCCGACGAGGTCTGCGTGGCCGGGGCGGGGCTGGGTCAGGGGTGTCTCGGTGGCGCCGGGCTCCGGCGACATCTCGGCATGCCACTTGTCGCTCCGGAACCACTCCGAGTTCTGGATCTCGATCGCCACGGGCGAGCCGAGCGTGCGGCCGTGGCGGACGCCGCCGACGAGGGTGATGACGTCCTGCTCGAACCTCTGCCGGGGACCGCGGCCGTAGCCGAGGCGGCGGCGGGCGAGCTCGCCCTCGATGTCCGACGCGAGCACGGGAAGGCCTGCGGGCAGGCCCTCCACGATCACGGTCAGGGCCCGGCCGTGGGATTCTCCGGCGGTCAGGTAACGCAGCACCCCGTCAGGCTACTTGGGGCGTCGCGCCAGTTCCCGCTCTGATTCCGCGCGCATCAGCTCCGCCGGCGCCATCCGGCCGAACCAGAGTTGCTGCTGGTGGCGTGCCTGGTGGATGAGCATCCACAGCCCGTCGACGGTGGCGGCACCCCGGGCAGAAGCCTCCTCCAGCAGCGCGGTGCGCAACGGGGAGTAGACCGCGTCGAGGACCGTGAGGCCCGCGTGCAGCAGACCGGGATCGACAGGGAGCTCCGCCGTGTTCATCCCCACCGACGTCGCGTTCACGAGCACGTCGGCATCTGCGACGTCCTGCGGGGAACCGACGCGGATCGATCCGCGGGCGCCGGGGTGACCCGACACAGCCGCCACGAGCGCCGCGGCGTTCGCTGACGACCTGTTCGACACCGTGACGTCGGCACCCGCCGCGACGAGAGCGAGCGCCACGGCACGCGCGGTGCCGCCCGCACCGAGGATGACCGCTCGGGACGACGGGACGTCGACACCGCCGACCGATGCGAGCGCATCGCGGCAGCCCCTGCCGTCGGTGTTCGACCCGCGCAGCCTCCCGTCCGGCAGCACGGTGATGCAGTTGACCGCGCGCAGGAGGGCTGCGTCATCGTCGATCTCGTGGAGGTGGCCGATCACCGCTTCCTTCAGCGGCATCGTCACCGACAGCCCGCCGTAGCCCTCGTCCGCCGCGGATGCGAGGAACCCTCCGACCTCCTCCTCACGGCACTCGACCGCGTCGTACGTCCAGTCGACCCCGAGCGCGGCGAACGACACGCGGTGGATGGCGGGCGAGAGACTGTGCGACACCGGTGAGCCGATGACGGCGGCCCTGCGGCGGGCGGGTGCGGTCACGAGAGCAACCCTGCCTCTCTCGCCTTTGCCACGTTCGCCAGGTGCTGCTCGTAGGTGGTCGCGAAGGCATGCGTGCCGTCCTCGTCGGCGACCACGTAGTAGAGGTACTCGCACTTGGTGCCGCGCGGCAGGCCGGCACATGCCTCGTCGGTCCGCGGCGGGTTTCCCGCGGGCGCCAGGGCGGCACGGATCGACGCCCGGCCCGGGTTCGCGATCGGCGTGGGCGGGAGACCGAAGCGCGTGTAGGTGTTGTACGGCCCGTCAGCCGCCTTCAGGTCGGCGAAGGACGCCGAGGAGTCCGCGTTGTAGAGGAGGGTGGCGTCGATCTCGAGCCTCATCCTCTTGTCGCCGGTCTTCGCGAGGCGGTTGTAGATCACCTGGGCGATCTTCGGCCGGTCGGCCTCCACCTTGGCCTCGCGCTCGATCATCGAGGCGATGACCAGCACCTCGTACGGCGTGTAGCCGAGGGTCTTCGCGCCCGCCTCGAGGTCCTCCTGGCGCGCCACGCGCTCCATCATCGAGGCGAGACGTGCGACGACCCTGCTCTCGGTGTCGTCTCCCGAGACCTGGTACGTGTCGGGGAAGAGAAGACCCTCCATCGACAGGGTGCCCTCCGGCGCGAGGGCCGACGTCACTGACCCGTCCGACGCCGCCGCGAGGAAGTCGGCCGCCGAGAAGAACGTCATCTTCTCAGAGAGGCGCGCGGCCATCTGGGCCACCGTGAAGCCCTCCGGGAACGTGACGTTCACGAAGGTCTGTGCGGGAGGCGTGGAGAGGGCGTCCACGATGGAGCCGGCACTGTCCCCGGGCCTCAACGAG
>Ga0315901_10008240_pt1 | contig 12144 bp, 5 predicted proteins | sample LakEriMetagenome_10_FD_203761 | JGI IMG/M metagenome (GOLD analysis project Ga0315901, IMG submission 203761) | Freshwater fungal communities from buoy surface, Lake Erie, Ohio, United States - Buoy 2 MA116 | ecosystem: Environmental > Aquatic > Freshwater > Lake | place: USA: Lake Erie, Ohio...
TCCTCTTACGATCCTTCCTCTTACGATCCTTCCTCTTACGATCCTTCCTCTTACGATCCTTCCTCTTACGATCCTTCCTCTTACGATCCTTCCTCTTACGATCCTTCCTCTTACGATCCTTCCTCTTTGTATTTTTTTAGGGAGGAAGGATCATAAGGAAACCTTAGGTTTCCTTATTTAGGTTTCCTTATTTAGGTTTCCTTATTTTAAAAACGCTGATGCTTGGCCGTTTTAACATTTTGCGTGGTGATGCTCGGTGGCTTGAACATGATGGGCGTCGTCGCGGTTCCATCAAAGGTATTCGCAGGACAATCATCGAAGTTTTGCAAAATCTGGATTCCGAAAAGTTTTTGAGGCACTTCGTCGCCGTATTCATCCACTTCAACCGTATCGAGGACGGCACACAATTTTCGTTTGGTTTCGACATAGTTTGACGAATCCAAAAAGGGGCGCGTATTTTTTATTTGTTTTAATTTTTTCAGCTGAAGATAATCGCTAAAGGACATTTATACCTTAGGTGGTTATTTCATTCCATACTTGGCCATGAGAGTGCTGAGAAGCGAGAGTTTCGTTTCATCGAATCCGACGCCCTGCGCCGGCATACCATACAAATAAATGTAGTAACTGTAGAGAGGAGCGAGCTTGAAAGATTTCGAAATGGTAAACTGTCCACTGGTGTTTGAGATGGCTTTGATTTCGTTTTTGCCGGATAGAATGTCGTCGTTTTTCTTTTGCAACATGATGACGCGCACATCGAGGTCGGCATTATCAATAAAGAGTGTTCTGGAGTGGAGAGCGCCGTCCAAGCCGTCTCTCGCGATTTGGAACAAGAGTTTCAAATTCGTGTTTTTCTGTTTATTGATGGCAGCCACCATTGCGTCATTTAAAGACAAAAATGTAGGCACAGATTGAGGTATTGTGAGGTATTTACGGTTCGCCATTTTTTCTACATAGTCGGTTTCAATTTTTTGCAAGACACTGACGAAGTCGGCGCCGAACTGCAATTCTTGCTGAGAGCTGGTGCTGACGGGATTAATCAATGACTTGCTGGTGTTTTGGGCACCGGTCATGAGAGATTTACCTTTGAACATATGTGTGTGTGTATTAATATACACGCCGAAAAGTGTAATAAATAAAATTTACACAAAGATTATAACATGAATGGGCTTGATTTAGATATTAACAACTATACGATCAAAGACCTCGAACGATTTTTTCAGATTACGCCGAACAAAAAGTATTCGGCGGCGGACATTGAGTTGAAAGAGGCGCAACTCAAAGAGGTGCTCTTGACCTCGGGTCACATCGACAAGAAATTTAAGCGCGATTTGATTGCTTTTTTGGAAACGGCGAGAGAGTGGTTGATCACGGTGAAATGTCGCCCCGCTGTGCCGCCACAAAAAGAGAACATGTTGACTTCGCGGAAACCAGAGTTGATCGAGAGAGAATCCACGCCGTATGTGAACACATATTCGAGTGAATATTTTCCGGGAGAAATGAATCCACTGAAGACTCGCGTGATATCGAAGTGTCTAAACATCGACACGCGTTTTAGAGACAACATGACACAAACAAGTAGTTCGGATTTTTTGGTGAATTTGCCGGTCCGGTTGCAGAAAGTGGTTTCGATGCAAATCACGGCGATCGAGTTCCCCGTATCTTTTTACGGAATTTCGTCCAAATACGGCAACAATTTTTTTTACATAAGTGCGATCCAGCAGTTGGTTGATGACGGAGAGTTTTTCGAAGAGTCGAAGATTGTGATTGTTCCCGATGGCAATTATAATGCGACGGATTTCATTGATACAATCAACACCCTCATTTCCAACACCAACCCGGACGGAACACCTTTGGATCCCAACAGCTTATTTAATTATATCCAATTCCGTCTGGATGTTTCACAGTCGGGGTCGGGAACGGCGAAAGTATTTCTTGAGACGAAGGGGAATCTGGCCTACAGCATAAAGTCGATTTATCTCGATTTCGCGAGAGATATTAACGGGGAGCCTGACAAAGTTCCGGTCACAAGTAAAATCGGGATGAATTTGGGATTTTTAAAGCGCAAGTATCAAGGAGAAACCATGTATGAGTCCGAAACGCTTGTAGAGCCAGCGGCAGTTCGTTACTTATATTTAGCAATAGATGATTTCAACAACAATGTGAATAATCATTTTATTTCTGCGTTCAATAATTCGATCTTGAGTCCGAACATTTTAGCAAGAATTTCGGTGAAGGGGTCGTATTTCAGTTTGATGATGGAGACGGATTTGAACTTGACGACGGAGCCGCGGAAATATTTTGGCCCCGTGGATATTCAGAAGATGCACATTAAGGTGTATGATGACCACGGACGCATATTAGATATGAACAATTCGAATTTTTCTTGTTGCATATTGTTTAAAATGTTGTATGATCTTTAGAGAATTATATTTTTTGAGTTAAAAATTATTGTTTAATAATATATAAAAAAAAACATGGCTGAAGAACCTGTAGTAGTTGATTTACCTGAGCCCGATTATGATCGCAACGATCCCGCCATTGACGAGCCCTACACCGGCAGTGTCTATGTCTTTCCCGCCGAGGGCGGTTTCGTCATGGAGCGTGGCTTCGATACCATCAAGAGGGCTGAGCAGACTGCTCCTTCCCACATCGATGTTACCGATGCTATCCAGATCAAGTTAGATGTTAGTATCTTCAACAGTAAGCTTGACCTTTCGTCTTACGATACAGTCACTGACACCTTCGGAACCAATGAGGTTACCCTCACTGCCGAGGAGTTGACTGCTAATCTTACCAATCCTGCCAATGTCATTTCTGTTGGCAAGTACGAAACCCTCTATTCTGATTTCCAGGAGTACGTTGCCAAGTACTTCGGTTTCGATGGTGGATTCGAGTCTTTATTCTTGGCTGCTTCCGAGTTCAAGATTGACACAGATAACACATTCGATGGCGAAGCCTTCATTGCTCTCTTGAATGGTGTTGCCGAAACCCCCGAGGGCAGCTACATCAGTCAGTTGACTGGCTCCATCACTATTTCCAACATTGTTGAGATGTTGAAGTACTCCGTCGATGCCAACGTGTTTGGCAACCGTCTCCCTTCTTTTAAGGATTGGGGTGTTGCTGATGGTTTCGTTCCCGGTGATTTGATCTGGGTCCCTGCCGGCACACAGATCACCTTGAAGCTCAAGATTGACCCTGAGGCTTTCGCTCCTACCAACAACATTGGCCCTACAACTGGCGCCAACACTAACCAGACCCAGACCACTTCTTACACCACCGGTGACAACTTTACTTTTGTTACTGAGGCTTCTACTACCCTCATCACTCGTACTGCCACTGCTCCTCTCCTCATCAAGTTGGTTACCGTTTAAATAAAGGAAACCAAGGTTTCCTAAGGGCGGCAAGGAGCGTCGCTACGCTCCGAAGCCCGACGGGCTGATAGATCCTTTCATGGGGTGAACTTCTGTGTAACAAAGTTTTTGTAAAAAAAAATAAAAAAATAAAATAAAAAGTGTTTATTTTTATTTTATTCTCAAACGCGTCGTATCTACAAGTCTATAAACCCATATGCGGGGTGTAAATATCATACTTATAGTACAAAAATATAGCAACGATTGCGATGAAAAGAGCGACTCGGTAATATGTTTCTTCTTGGACGGACGCTCTATAGTCAGTTCTTATGTATATTGTCAAGAGTAGGAAAGTGAATGAAACGAAGAAAAGTGGCCAGGTATTACGTTTTAGCATATATATGTTTATATACAAAAATGCGATAAAATCCGAAACCTAAGAAAAAAAAATGTAGAACACAACAATTGCTTTCAATGTTGTTTTCTATGTCTTCCTAAATGATTTTTTTGTGACCACTATATTTTTTTTTTAATTGAAACAAAATTTTTGAGCATTACGCAAACGATATGGCGAACGCATATGATCGTTTCATTTTTCTGCAGTCAAAAAGACGAAGAATCTGTCTTTTGTAATATTATAAAGGAACAATGTTAAATGGGGTTTTCGACTTTAAACGTTTTAGTAAAACACCATTGCCAGCAACACCGGCACCCATTTCAATCAAAGGTCCTCGAGGACCAACCGGTCCGGCCGGGTTGCCTTACCGTCCCCAAGACGTTTTTACAGGACAGACCGGCACAACTGGTCCGACGGGCGGCGTTGGTCCGACAGGTACTTTTATAGGCCAGTTGATCGAGCAGAACCTCACGCCAGTAAATAACGAGATATCGTTCGGACCGACTTTTCAAAACGTTTTCATCGATGCGGGGCGAATGGGTCCTCTCGATTTGAGTAGCAGCGGCGGTGTTTTTCCCACAACGGACGGAACTATCAATTTGGGATCCGAGACGTCGAAGTTTAAAAACGTTTTTGCGAAGAAAGCCACGATCGAAAACACCAGTTTAGTGATTCGCGACCAGGCTGGCAATCGCGTGACGATGTCGTTTGATCTGGAAAACTACAAGATTATTTACGACGTGGTGAATTCGACCGGCCAGAGTTTCAAGTTATACAGCATTGAGAATGTCAACAACACACTCGATGTGAACTTGTTTCCGTACACTGGGTTGACATTCTACAAATCGGTTGCGCCCGTGTACAACATTTTGGACACGATGGCTACCGAAATCTACACGAACATTCAGACAACGGACAATCTCGAGCAGGCGACCACTGGGTACTATTTGATCATGGACGCATCCGGGCGCATCGATGTTCCCTCTACGATCAATGTTGTGCGCGACTCTGTCACATACACGTTCGAGCAAGATGTGCAGAACTTGGATCCCGGCACGCTGATTTTGGACGTGTTGGCCGGAGACATGTTGATCATGACCGTTTACAAGTTGCACGACACGACATATAACGTCAAGTGGTCTCATTACATGATGTCATATCCAGTCGACTCGGTGTCGACTTCGTACTTTGTGAATAACTCGGTGACGACGGATAAACTGGCCGACTTTGCAGTTACAAGCGACGCAGTTGCGGACAATAGTATTGGCAACCAACTGATTGAGAATGCGGGCGTAACCTTTGCGGACTTTTCGTTGAATTCGGTTTCGGGGAGCAAGATTATTGACAACTCGTTGAAAGGCGAGGATTTTTTGCCGGGCGCATTCACGGGGGAAGACATAAACGGCTCCATAACGACGATTTATTTGAGTGGCAACGTTTTGTTCAATAATATTTATTTTCAGAATGCGACGATTACTCACGAGGATTTTGCGACAGATACATTCAATGTCGATCGAGACTTCAGTAATAATAGTGTTCGGATGCGGCATTTCTCGCCGGAATTGCGTGCTCTTATTGGAATTGGCGAGCAAGGTCCAACCGGCGTTACAGGTCCTGATGGATACGGTGGAAGACAGGGTTTGAGTGACGCGGAGACGGGACAGACTGGCTCCACTGGTGTCACGGGAACAACGGGAAACACGGGGACAACCGGCAGCACTGGAGACACTGGTGATATGGGCGCCACCGGCGCTACTGGCCGGACGGGAGCGACGGGTTCTCGAGGGCAAATAGGAGCGACTGGTCAAACTGGAGATACGGGAACGACTGGCGCCACGGGTCGAACTGGTTCGAGGGGGTCAACTGGTTCCAATGGAGAAATGGGCGACACGGGAACTACTGGCACAACGGGTGAAACGGGCGCCACTGGTCAAACTGGTAACACTGGATCAACTGGCCAAACTGGTTCTACGGGTTCTACGGGTTCTACCGGATCAACTGGTTCCACAGGCTCGACAGGAGAAACTGGCGCTACGGGTGAAACAGGTGCGACCGGCGACACCGGGCAAACAGGTGCGACAGGATCAACCGGTTCTACCGGCTCGGTTGGATCGCTTGGAACGACAGGCGCGACAGGCGCGATGGGATCGACTGGTCAAACTGGCGACACTGGAGCAACTGGCTCGCAAGGTAATGCCGGCGCAACTGGTGAAACAGGTAACACAGGATCGACCGGCCAAACTGGTGCTACTGGTTCGGAAGGAGCGACTGGTTCAACTGGATCAACGGGAACAACCGGATCCACAGGAACAACCGGTGCAACTGGTTCTCAAGGATCGATCGGAATTAGTGGCCAAACCGGCAGCACGGGTACAACTGGATCCACAGGATCGACCGGGTCCATGGGGTCGACCGGATCCACCGGCCAAACCGGATCTACAGGCGAAACCGGATCCACCGGCCAAACCGGATCTGCGGGCCAAGCAGGCGCCACCGGCGACACAGGAACAACCGGGCAAACTGGTGCCACTGGCGACACGGGAACCACCGGATCGACTGGCCAAACTGGACCCACCGGCCAAACAGGTTCCACCGGCGACGCAGGAACCACCGGAGCAACCGGCGCGACAGGTCTCAAGGATGGTACGGGCCAAACTGGTTCGACCGGATCGACGGGCTCCATGGGTACAACTGGTGCGACTGGTCAACTTGGTACAACAGGCACAACTGGCGAAACCGGCACAACTGGCGACACCGGCACAACGGGATCATTCGGTACAAAAGGTTCCACTGGCACAACTGGATCAACGGGCACAACTGGTGACACTGGTTCAATGGGTAATACAGGCTCGACCGGTACAATGGGTACAACTGGATCCACGGGAACAACCGGCCAAACTGGTTCGACGGGCGCCAGAGGCGCAACTGGAAGCACAGGCACAACAGGCACAACAGGTGACACCGGCATGACAGGCACAACGGGTGCCGAAGGCGCGACTGGCAGCACAGGCGCTACGGGCAGCACGGGTACAACAGGTGACACCGGCATGACAGGCACAACCGGCGCGGAAGGCGCCACTGGCAGCACAGGCGACACCGGCGCCACGGGCGCAACTGGACCGAAAGGCGCTGACGGCACTGACGGCATTCTTGGAACGACTGGAAACACCGGTTTTACGGGCAGCACTGGAAACACGGGATCGACAGGATCAACCGGCCCAACTGGCGCTATGGGTCCAGACGGCAAAGACGGCATCTTGGGCACAACTGGATCAACGGGTTCGGACGGAACGGAAGGAATCCTCGGTCTCACCGGCAACACCGGTTGTACCGGCCGCACAGGGTACGACGGGCGAGATGGCGATCCGGGCCAAACGCTCACAGGCTCAACCGGAACAACTGGTTCGCAAGGTCCAACCGGCCCAACTGGTTCGCAAGGTCCAACAGGTTCTACCGGCGAAACTGGCGGGAAGGGTCTTGGCGGCTCGACTGGCGCTACTGGAGACACGGGTGATATGGGATCCACAGGTAATGACGGACGACTCGGTAATACTGGTTCAACGGGTCCAAGCGGAGATCGCGGCGACACTGGTACCACAGGATCTACCGGTGCGGTTGGTATCAAAGGCTCTACTGGCTCCACTGGATCAACCGGTGAAACGGGTATTATGGGTGCAACCGGCGCCACAGGTTCAACGGGTTCAACCGGCACCACTGGCTCCACTGGATCGATTGGATCTCTTGGATCAACCGGCACCACAGGATCAACCGGCTCAACGGGGTCCACTGGTTCGATAGGCGATCGCGGCGATACTGGAAACACCGGCACAAACGGTAATACCGGTATAACAGGTTCTCGGGGTTTGGGCGGTATGCAGGGGTTAGCCGGCGACACCGGCACAACTGGCACATTGGGCTCGACCGGATCGGTTGGCGCAACTGGATCGATCGGCTTGATTGGTGACACGGGAACAACTGGCACGACGGGTTCTGTGGGGTCTCACGGCTCCAAAGGTTTTACCGGAAACACGGGAGACACCGGAACGAGTGGTGCCACAGGAAATAAGGGCAACAAGGGTTCCAATGGTTTGGAAGGCGATACGGGTCCAAGCGGCACAACGGGTTCGACAGGGTCTGTGGGTTCTACTGGCTCGACTGGTTCTTTGGGCGCAACTGGATCGATGGGTTTGCTTGGACAAAGTGGCGCCACGGGACGAACGGGCCAAACCGGTTCTACCGGCGACACAGGAGACACCGGCAAAACGGGATCTTCAGGAACCCCAGGTTCCGCAGGTTCGAGAGGTTCGACAGGTTCCACAGGCGACACCGGAAACCAGGGTTCAACTGGAAGCACTGGCGCAACAGGATCGAGAGGCAACACTGGAGACACCGGCGACACCGGCATAACCGGACCGAGTGGATCGACTGGGCGAACAGGCTCAACGGGCTCGACCGGTAATAAAGGCAGCACTGGCGACACGGGCACCGTGGGAACAACCGGCACAACCGGATCAAAAGGCAGCACTGGCGACACCGGTGACGCAGGATCGACGGGTAGAACAGGAACTGTCGGCACAACTGGTAAAACGGGTTCGAGAGGAAACGCGGGAGACACCGGTTCAACCGGTTTGGATGGAACAACAGGAACAACGGGAACAACTGGTTCGAGAGGCAGCAGTGGAGACACTGGAGACACTGGAACTATTGGAAGAACTGGTCAAACCGGATCGACCGGATCGAGAGGCAGTACTGGAGACACAGGCGACACCGGCACAACCGGCACAACCGGCACAACTGGTTCTAGAGGATCTGTGGGTATTTCCGGAATGACTGGCGACACGGGGGCAACTGGAACAACGGGCACAACTGGTTCGAGAGGCAGTAGTGGAGACACTGGTAATACAGGATCAACCGGTTCGGATGGAACAACTGGAAGCACGGGTTCAACCGGTTCGAGAGGCAGCAGTGGAGACACTGGATCGACTGGTTTATTGGGAACAACTGGCACAACCGGTTCAACCGGTTCGAAAGGCGCCACAGGAGACACGGGAGACACTGGAACCGTTGGTGCAACTGGCCCCCTAGGACATCTTGGTATTCGCGGAAGACAGGGCGATTCGGGAGACACCGGCACAACTGGAACAACCGGTCGAACTGGTTCGAGAGGCAGTACTGGAGACACCGGCGACACCGGCACAACCGGAACTCTGGGAACAACAGGAAGAACGGGTTCGAGAGGCAACACTGGCGACACCGGTGACACGGGTAACACCGGCACAACAGGAACAACCGGCCGAACAGGATCTACCGGATCGAGAGGAGACACAGGTGACACCGGTAACACCGGCACAAGTGGCCGAAGTGGTACAACAGGCGCAACCGGCTCGAGAGGAGACACCGGCGACACTGGCAATACTGGCACAAGTGGCCGAAGTGGTACAACCGGTGCAACTGGATCGCGCGGCTCAACGGGAGACACGGGTGATACGGGTCGCACCGGCCGCACCGGTCGCACAGGAACAACCGGAGCAACCGGGTCGAGAGGAGCAGTTGGTGCGATGGGACTCAGTGGCCAGACAGGAAAGACTGGACAAACCGGACAAACGGGTAATACCGGAGACACCGGCGCAACCGGCGCACAAGGTCCGCCCAACCCTGGTCGAACCGGCACGACAGGAACCACCGGCCAAACCGGCATTACGGGAGACACCGGTGCAACTGGAAGAACCGGCACAAGAAATTCAGGCGAGAGAGGTCACAGTGGATATACCGGAACCACTGGCACAACCGGGCGCACAGGTCGCACAGGTACAACGGGTTCCACCGGAGACACCGGAGATACCGGAGACACCGGCCGAACAGGCCGAACAGGTCGAACAGGCCGAACGGGCGCAACCGGCGACACCGGTGATACTGGCGACACGGGATCCACTTACACAGGTCCCACTGGAAACACCGGCCGAACAGGCACAACCGGCGACACGGGCGACACAGGCAACACCGGAACCACTGGACGAACTGGTCCGAGAGGTACCCGCGGCCCCGTAGGAATTCCCAGCGAAACCGGCAACACCGGCAACACTGCAAACACTGGATCGACCGGCCGAACGGGATCTACTGGATACACCGGCCACACGGGTCGAACGGGCGCAACAGGCGCAACCGGAACAAGAGGTCCAACCGGAACAACGGGTTACACCGGCGACACCGGCGACACCGGTCCCACTGCATCCGAAGGAGACACCGGTTTCGAAGGATCGCTTGGTCCTGCGGGCGTTGGCAATGACGGCGGCACGGGGCCAACCGGCGAGGGACAGCGTGGATTCGAACCCATTTTTTTGGGACCAAGTCGATCTAACATGTATTACCCCTTGCTCTCGGATTTCAGCGGAAACCAAGACGGCTACTATTTCATTGTGCGAGCGTCCTCCACCGATTCGACCAATTATGCATACAAAGCGTTTGACAAGAATACGCAATCGTACTGGAACTCGGCAATAGGCACCTACGATGTCTCTTCGGGTGCTTACATTGGAACAAACAACATGAACATCAGCGGCAACTTTCCCATCGATCAAATCTCTCCAATCACGACGACAACATTCTTCGACGAGACCTCGTTCTATGTAGGAAAGACCCAGAATTATACAGACACGTTTACACAGTCGAGCAAAAATTTGGTGAACGAAACGAACTTGATGATTCACCACACATTCGATCAGTACCATGTTCAAGACAAAATTGTTTACAACCGATCTCTCGAGGCGTCGTCGTCATTAAGTATGTCAACGTTGGTGAATTATCCGACCATCGACGCGAGCAACCAGTTGATTGGATACGGCTGCATCCGATTTGGCAGCGCCAGTGTGTTGAGATATGTGTATCTGCCCACCATACAATTTGTTGTTCCCGCCATCACAACGTCGTTTTGGATCAAGCAAAATACCGTCGATATGCAGACGGGTTACCAAGGCCTTTTCTGTTTGGATGACCAGATTGGCAATTCGCTGAAACTCGCTGCAGACACCTTGAACAATTATTACAGGGTTTCTCTCTCGGCGAGAGACGCGTCGAGCCAGTTTTTCGTCTCGAGCCAGGCGTCACCCTCTGTGACAAATTGGACTCATGTGGTTCTAGTGTTAAACGGCGCGTCGGTCGCTCTCTACATCAACTCGTCAAAGATTTTGGATTCGAGTTTTAATTATCAATTGAGTGTGCGTCCCAACTACAGCGCAAACTTGTTGGGTTATGACGGCACCAATGCATTCGTGAACGGTTTTATGGACGAGTTCCGTCTCTACAATCGGGCACTCACTGTCGACGAAATCGCGGCCTTGTATAATTACACATCGAACGTCTCTACATCAGTCAGCGTGACAACAAATAATCGGTCGTGGCGCAATGTAGACGTGCGAAATTGGAATCAGGCGTATTCAAACTGGCAACTCGGTGATTCGTTCGGTTATGTCGACGCATCCTACAACTATCGAGGCCTCATTGGGTTTGTAAACAATCAGACAGCAGGTGAGAAGAGAATCACGACGTTGAACAATGTGACATATTTGCAGCGAACGAATAAACTGGCGTTGGGACCCGTTGGGGGCTCTGATTTTAGTTTTAACGCGGGTTTGTACACATTGAACCAAGGAAACACCCATTCGACATATTTGAAAGCGCATGAGTTTTATCAGACGGATTTACAAAATGGTTATACACTGCATGCCAAGTTCAGCGTGGACTCGGACGCGTCGCAAAATGTTCGACTCTTGAGTTTGTGGTCGCCGGCGATTCTGCAAAATGGACGGTTCTCCTTCCCCACTCTCGCTGCCAACACCGTGACAAGTTACACACAGGGTGTGCCGAACTGGACTTTGAATATTGCGTCGGGAGGAGCCGTTCAACTTTCGAATTATTTGACGTCAAACATTCCGGCTCCTATTATTGGACAAACTCTTACAATCTCGTCGGCGTTTACATCACAGACATCGATTGTTCAAACATTTAATTGTCAACCTGGCACTTATGAATTGTCTCTTTTTGCATGCGGTGGCGATCAAAATGGCAACTACGATATTACCGGTGGTTTTATCGCGACAATCGATGGTACTGCAGTAATGACAAAACAGTACACGGATGTTCGGCGAACTGTGTGGATGCTTTTCACCACAAACTTTACAGTAACGACCGGAGGAAATCATACGATTACTCTTATTGGAATCGGCGATGGAAGTACAAGCGCGTCGAAAGTTGTCAGTTTTAATTTTGTTTCAATTATAAGTACTCGAGATACTCTGAATTTCGCGAATAACACTTTTGAGAGTCCGGCACTGCCTACAAATAGTGAATTGCCTCTCAGCAGTGCGAACTATTTGACAAACTGGAACACAGTTCTTCCAA
>Ga0315901_10008241_pt1 | contig 12140 bp, 10 predicted proteins | sample LakEriMetagenome_10_FD_203761 | JGI IMG/M metagenome (GOLD analysis project Ga0315901, IMG submission 203761) | Freshwater fungal communities from buoy surface, Lake Erie, Ohio, United States - Buoy 2 MA116 | ecosystem: Environmental > Aquatic > Freshwater > Lake | place: USA: Lake Erie, Ohio...
TGAACTAATGGAAATGGCGCATAGTAAACAGAACCATCAACTGCAAAGACGATGTAGCTCAATTCTTGTTGAACAACACCATCTCCGTTTACATCAAAAATTTTAGCAGGAACTACAGTCGTGACTCCATTTTCTTCGCGGCTAAACGATGCTTCTTTCTGCTTGTTTGCCTGAAAAATCACGCCTCCTTGCAAGTTGCCCGGCGGAAGACTCAACTGCATTTTGTAGCCGGGGCGAGTCTGCGCGATGCCGCCGCGAATCGAGAGGTTGACCCCCCACTTAAATTGATTTTCTGGCAACGCCCAAGGGTTCCGCACCGAATTGACTCCCTGCGTCCATCCAGTTGAAACCTTTTGAAGTCTACCTGATGTGATGTTTTCGCTTTTCATCTAGAACATCACAGGTTCCTCGCCATCGGCGTAAACAAGATTTTGGATTTGCGGAGGCTGGAATGCGTGACCATCAAGATGCTCTTGCTGGTTCTTTAGATAGTTGAAAGCAACACCCCAGTAACGAACTGCCTGATCTGCGAAATCTTTGTCTTCAAGATCGCAAGCGTGAACAGCAGTAATGATCGCTCTTTCATGCTCTACAGGGATGTAGTCCTGCATAGATGTGACTGTCGGAGGAGTCAAGCGGTATGCAATCCTCGCCCAAGCACATCTTTTCCCAATGCGAATCCTGCGATAACTAGGATTAATCTCGTCTGGGTGATACTGACCGATCAAGGTCATATCATTGCTGCGTCCGTAGTCGAATGCATACAACGAAACATATCCATCGGTCTTTGGCTTTTCAATATTTGAAATGCTCTTAACTAAAACCGGACCTTGGATGCTATCGACAAAGAATGTCGAAGTGGTCTTATTTCCGGTTGTAAGATACTGAACTCGACCAGTCGTTGAAGACAAGTTTTGAGCGTTGGAAAGCGTGTTGTACAACTCAAATTCATCAGCATCGACTTTTCGGACATAGTATGTCGTTCCTGCGACAAGTCCATTAGGCAGGACATCGTTTTCTGCTGCTCGCACCGAAATCTTGTCTCCAGTCTCGTACAGGCAGGCAGGAGCATAAATGCTGGTCGAAGGTTGAACTGTCATCACTCGGCGAATGTCCAGAGTCAATCGACCTGTGCCGGGAGTCGTGATCGGAACTAGCGTTCCACCTTGATAAACCTTAACCCGATTGCCAAACAATTTTACTGTGTAATCTGTGCCAGCAACGATCGGCAACGGCAATGTGCCAGACGATGTGAAATTCACGATTTCGTCATCTGCAATGAACTGGATATTGTCTGGTTCGATTAAGTTGTCGTAGACACTCGGCGTGACGCTAAAGCGGATGCCAAAGTAGGTTTGTCCAGTACCAAATGCGGTGGTTACAACCTGACCAGTTGCGCCGCCAGAAATAGCATTTGCCTCCGATGTGTAGACTCGACCAGATTCATCTGTGTCCTTGCGTAGCCAAAATTGCGTGACTCCGTTGTCAATGGATGGCGATGTAGTTGGCAACAGGAAGTCGGTCCCAAAATAGAATCCTTGAGTCTGACCTAGCGACGAATAATCGCCGCGCCAATTGCCCGTGAATGAAATTCCAAATGCTCGCGAAAGCACAACATAGAGAGTTCCAGAACCAGACGATTTAATGTCAACTTCACCAAAATCAGAACTTTTAATTGTAAATTTCCCAGCACCGGGGTTTTCCGCACGATATGCGGTTCCAGAGGCTAAAGGAGTTGGCAAAGTTCCAGTAGACTGAAACTCTACAAACACGCCAGTTGAAGAAATTATACTTACAGCAGGAGGAGTCGTATATCCACTACCAAGAGTGATCATGTCAATGGATGTTATTTGTCCTCCAGATATATTTGCTCTTGCTGTCGCTCCAGTACCTCCACCACCTTCAATTTTTACTTGCGGTTCTTGAGTATATCCAGTTCCTGCATTATTAATATTTATTTTAGAAATAAATGAAGTTGTAATTTCTGATGTGGCAGTTGCTCTATTGCCTGCATTTGTATTTGTGGCAGTTGTGTTGGGTGCTGTATCTGGTCCCAATGCACTAGGCGAAACAAAAGTAAATACTTTTGGAGTCGCAGTCGCAACTCCAGCAATTGTTTTTATTCCATTATATTCTAGAACGCTTGCGTTCGCTATTTCAATTTGATCTCCATTTTGAAATCCATGTGCAACCGAGGTTGTTACTGTTGTTGTAAATGGTGCAGTTGCTAATGTTGTTATAGAATCAACCGAAAAACTAACAGGAATAGGCAAAGAAATTTCTACAATAGGTGCTATATCATAACCCGCTCCAGAATCAGTTATAATAACTTCACTAATTGTATTATTAATTGTATTCCTTATAGCATATCCTTTTGCCGCCCTTGCTTGTTGTCCAGTTGGAGGTGTAGGAGGATTGCTAAATGTTACTGTTGGCTCAACTGTATATCCAGACCCAGATGATGTTACTCTTACACTTGTTACAGAACCTACAGGAACCGCTGTTCCTGTAGCATTTATTCCTGCTGGAGTTGGGAGAGTTAATCCTGTTGCAGTAACCTGATTTGTTTTTCCAGTTGCAATTGTAGCTGGAATTAATTTTACCAATGACACAACTCCTGTATTTGGAGTTGTTAAAACAATTGGATTTACAAAAAATGTAGTTGATGAAGCATCTGCATCAGATTTATTTTCATGCAATGTTACTGTATTAGAATCAATAACATTAACATAATAATTTTTATTTAATATTAATGGTTTTGGAAGAACCCCGCCAGATGTAAATGCTTGAACTTGATCTCCATCTTGAAACAAATGCGGATATTCAAAAGTTAACTTTGTTTCAGGCGCAATCTCTTTGCGGATGTCAACATTGATATTGGCAGTTGAGCCTGTCGTGTAAACCTCTCCGTAGTTGTTTTGAGCGTTTTCTTCAGTCTCGAAAATTTGAAGTCGAGTAGGGTCTAAAAGATTCCCGAAATAAGTTGTCTCGGTCTTGAGAGGAGCAGGCAATGTTTGGCTCGGCGGAAAGAAAATAGGATTTGCAGTTGAGATTCCAATCGTAGGAGCAATAGGATTGTTTAAACTATCTTTAAACTGCAATGCAGTAACTACTCGACTTGCTCGCTCATCAAGGAATTCCAATGGTCCAGCCCCAACGATGGATTGCAACGAAATAGGGTAGTCGCCTGATTGTGCGTTAAGCGAGTCATTAAAAATCTTGATTGTCAGCGCATCAATCACCCCAATGTAGTAAGTCTGCCCATCGGATAACGCCACAGGGATGGTCCCGCTAATCGGAGTAATACTCATCCCTTGACCAGAATTTAATTGGTGAGGAGTTGCAGATTTGAATGACTGAATTGGCGTGATTCCAACTTCGCGAGTCGCAACATTTGCGCCAGATGGCGAGATTGTGCCATACGCAAAATCGGAAGGCGAATTGATCGGAATCAGCAACCCATCAACGCCAGTCCCATCGGCTAGTTGACTGCGGATCGGACGATTCGTGTCGTTAGTGCCAACAACTCGGATGACCTTGCCTACATCGTTGGAGGATTCCGCAATAGCTATCAACTCGGAAGGTTGAATGATCTCCATCAAGGTAGCTACATATCCTCGATCATCCCACGCCCACTCGACGGGGTTATATTTTCCGCCTTTGTTTACATGGTACTGGAAAAGACGATTGCGGAAGTATGTAGGACTGCCATCTACATTGACTGCAAGAGGCACAGAAACGCCGCGAGGAAGCGCAATGGAGCAACCATCCCAACCTGTGCAGACATCGACCTCGGCAGTCGATTGCATCCAATGCCCAGACTCCATAAGAGTCTGGACTGCCTGCGAAATCTTTCGGAAAACTTTTGGCTTATCAGTCGTTCCTAAAATCTCCGCACATTCCTCGAAAATTTGCGAAACGAACATGGTTATACAGCACCACGGGAAAGTTCTTGTGCGAATGCGGCAAGATCAGCATCTTCAGTCTCGCCGGGAGTTGCAGCAACAGGCATCTCGCCTTCACCCGCGCCTGCGGCTTGCTGCTCCACCTGAACTGCCAGAGCATCGATAGCCTCTGCCAATTGCACTACAATTCCGTGCAATTGGTCGAAGGTAGATTTAGGGATGCTCATCATTACCTCGCCTCCTTCAGGAGCGGCAGGAGGCATTGGTGCTTCAGTCATAGCCTCCATAGGCATTGCGGTATCTTGTTTTTTCATAAATTAGTCTTCTTCTTCACTTCCACCAATTTCAATTTCGATCTTGGTTTTTGGTTTTTCTTCAGCTTCTTCAAGTCCATTTTCAATGGCATCTTCATCATCCATCTCTTCTTCCATCTCTCCAGACTCTTCAGAATCTTCAGGTTTGATTCCACAAATGCAAAGCTCGACACAATGACGCTTCTCGGTCTTTCCATCACGCATCATGGTTTCCTCTTTCTCCATGACTTTCTTGAAGAAAATCATGGCGGTTCCCTCTTTTGGCAAGCTTTTCAATGCCTCGGCATTTTCAAAATAAAGCGATGGATAATGAAATTCGCTTTTCGGCATCTCCATTTCCATTGACATTGGCTTTACAGGTTCACCAAGGTCTTCAAAACCAGACGGCAAATCGTATTTTTCTTTTGAATATGGCATATTATCGAATTCTCCTTGCTTGTATGTTTCCAAATGCTGAAAGCGTAGCAACAGTAAATGTTGCTTGAGCTAACAAATAAATAGGGGTCGATGGGGATGTAGTTGTAATAATTGATTGAGTCGGTATTGGCAATGCTACATCAACGCTTGCAGTCGGCACAAATGCAGCAGAAAAATTAGTTGCGTAAGTGTCTTGTGATCCAAGTGCTGTTGCAGATGTTCCAATTCCTCTTTTTAAAACAGTAATACTAGTAGTGGTTGCGGCTCGAAAAGAAATTTGACCAGTAATTAACCATTCTCCGGGCGGCAAATTAATGCTAGTTACTGCTGTAGCAGTAGAACTTGGTTGAGTTTGAGATGTTAATGAAACCGAATTTGCAACAGCAATGCTTGATGAAATAACTTCCCCTACATAACCAGACGCTCCAGATGCTCCAGTAATTGATCCGAATATTAAAGAACTTGGGACTTGCGCTCCAGTTGCGCCAGTTGCTATTCCGCTAAATACAGGAGAAGTAATTGTAGCTTCAGATGCAATTGTTGTATTTATAGAAATACTTTCACTTCCATTAAATCCGGTTGCTCCGGTTACCGCACCAGCAACTTGAATTGTCCTACTATTTTGTAAAATTGTTGCACTAGATGCGTTTCCAGTTACATTGCCTGTTACATTACCAGTAACATCTCCAGTAACATCTCCAGTAACATCTCCAGTAACATCTCCAGTAACATCTCCAGTAACATTACCAGTAACATTACCAGTCAATGAACCAGTAATGGTCGCATTGCCAAATGTTTTTACACCAGTAATAGTCTGCGTTGTATCTGTTGTGCAGATATTCGGAGCGATTACTGCTTGAGTTGCTTTTTTTAGTGGCATAATTACTTTGTGATTGTTTCTGTCAATGATTTTTTTATAATTATAATTAAATTATATTAATTTACAAATATTTGCATAGTTGGTCTTACATAGGATTCATATGTTATTGATGCTGTATTGGAGGATGTATGTCCTCTGCAAATCATATTTATTGTTCCCATTGCAGATGAAGTTTCTCTTGTTGCTGTAAAACCTAAATATCCAGTAGCGGGAACTCCTCCAACAGTTTGAGCTAATCCTGCTGCTGTAGTAACATTAAAAGATGTTGCTCCATTTACTGTCCATCCTGTATAAACACCATTAACAAAAGAATTTATAACAATATCTGCAACATAATTTCCTTTTGTAACTTGCTGAACTCCTGTTGATATTGTTGTTGCTATTACTGCTGTGCTAACAAAAACTCTAATAAAAAGACCTAGATTTCCAGTTCCTCCAAATAATGCTTGAGAAAGACATGATCCGGGATATAAACTAAATTCTGAAAACAAATCCAAAGAAAAACTATCATTTGGAGTTGATGTCGAAAAACCATCAAAAGGTTTATAAGTTGCAACTCCGTTTAAAAAAGAAGCACTTCTGCCAAATTGATATAAGGTTCCAGAACCACTAGCAAAATTAGTTTCATAAAAAGTTGTAATAATGCTATCTGATCCAATTTTTCCTACGACATCTAACGGATTTCCTGCTGTTGTTTTCCCAATCCCAACATAACCACGATTAGTAATTACAAATGGAGTTGAATCTGGATTGGATGAATCTTCTACTTTAAAAGAATCGCCATTTCCATTTTGAGTGATTGTAAGAGCGGCAGATGTGCTTGTATTTGTAATAAACCAACTTGAATATGTTCCAGAAGCATCTTCTGATGTAATATTTGCAACAAGAACTCCTGTTGAAAAATTATAACTCACAACAGTGCCAATCATTACTGATGCAGTAAAAGTTGAAAACCTTCCAATTTTTACTCCATCTCCCGGTTTAAAATCAAGTCCTGTATTTGTAGTTAATGTTTGTGTTCCTAATGCAAATGTCAATGAAGTGCTTGAAGTTCCATTATAATTTAAGGAAATATTTTTTTCCGCTTTAATTGTTTGAGGAGTATCAGTAGTAACAATGCTTGGAGTAATTACATTTTGAGTTGCTTTTGTGATAGGCATATTTTTGTTTTTCTATTTGTTTTTTTGTTATTTTTATGCAGTTGAAAGTGAAATGACAATCAAAGAACTTCCAGAAGGAACTGTTGATATTGTTATAGTTCTTGGTGAAACATTGTCAATTGTAAAATTTGATGGAGATTGGAATATGCCATCAATGGTTACTAAATAATTAGCAGAAACAATGCTTCCAGATGTATTGCCAGTTAATGTCCAAATTGTTGTTGTTCCGTCCCCTGTAAAAGTGTAAACATTTCCTGAATTTGATGGAGGAATTGCGCCAGTTGCGCCTTGAAATCCTGTGCTTCCTTGAAAACCTGTTGCGCCAACTTCACCAATTCCTGTTGCGCCAGTTGCTCCTGCGCCAGTTGCTCCGATTTCTCCGACACCAGTTGCGCCTGTAGACCCTATTCCCCCAACGCCAGTTGCGCCAGTTGAACCTTGAAATCCAACCCCAGTTGCTCCAGTCGCGCCAACTCCAGTTGCTCCTGTTGGGCCTTGAGGCCCGGGTGCCCCAGACAATGATACACTCCAACTTAAAAATGTTCCAGAACCAGTAATTAATGTAATATTTACGATCAATTCACCAGTAACACTATTGTAACTCGTAACGCTTCCTTCCATTTTATTAGAAGAAGAATTAGCAATAATAACGCTTTGACCTACACTTAAAGCTAAACCAGTTTGAACAGTCAACGATTGCGTTCCAATTGCAATAGTTAACGAAGTATTAGATGTTGTTGTATATTTATCTCCAGATAAACCTGTTGCGCCAGTTGCGCCAACGCCAGTTGCACCGACAAACCCTGTGCTTCCTTGAAAACCTGTTGCGCCAACTTCACCAACGCCAGTTGCTCCTTGGAAGCCTGTTGCGCCAACTCCAGTCGCCCCGGTTGCCCCGAAACCAGTAGAACCTACTTGTCCAGTTGCGCCAACGCCAGTCGCGCCTTGAAAACCTGTTGCGCCAACGCCAGTCGCGCCAGAGAAACCAGTTGGTCCGATTGGCCCAATAATACTAACAATAACAATACTCGATCCACTTGGGACTGGATCAGAAATTGTCAAGGTGAACGGAGAGCCAGATTGAATTGTATAATTATCAGGGTCTTGAACAATTCCATCAATAGAAACTAAATAAGAAGCAGATACAACAGAATCTGCTCCGCTTATATTGAATATTGTTTGCGTTCCATCACCATTATATTGCCAACGAATTCCTCCTGCCGCCGCAGTTCCTGAAAGCCCCGTTGCCCCAGTTAATCCAGTCGCGCCAATTCCCCCTGCGCCAGTTGCGCCTGTCGCGCCAACCGATCCAACGCCAGTTGCGCCTGTCGCTCCCGCGCCAGTCGCGCCAATTCCCCCTGCGCCAGTTGCGCCTGTCGCGCCAACCGATCCAACGCCAGTTGCGCCTGTCGCTCCCGCGCCAGTCGCGCCGATTACGCCTGTGCTTCCTGTCGCGCCAACCGATCCAACGCCAGTTGCGCCAGTCGCTCCCGCGCCAGTTGCGCCGATTACGCCTGTGCTTCCTGTCGCGCCAACCGATCCAACGCCAGTTGCGCCAGTCGCTCCCGCGCCAGTTGCGCCGATTACGCCTGTGCTTCCTGTTGCACCAACCGATCCAACGCCAGTTGCGCCAGTCGCTCCAATTTCTCCAACCCCAGTTGCTCCTGTAGCTCCAATTTCTCCAACCCCAGTCGCACCAGTAGCTCCGATTCCACCCATCCCGGTTGCGCCAGTTGTTTTTGGTATCAGATTTAAATCAGAAATGCCATCTCGAAACCAATATTCGATAATTTGTCCAGCATTTTCAATTCCAATTGTAAGTCCTTGGTATCGTAGCGTACTGCCAATATCTAAAAGAGCAGAAGAAGTGCTTGAGTAGGGACCAAATTTTGCATCAACTGGTTTATTTGATCCAACTACAATACCTGCTGAAAGTTCAATTCCTGTAAGTGCCATTTTATGTGTTCCTTAATTCAATAATTGGGTTGCTATTAGTTAAAGCGGAAGTGCTAACATGAATAAAATAATTTTGAGTCCAAAGAGCTGTTACAACGCTTTCAGTTGAAACAGGATCAAAAATAACAGTAATTGCCCCGTTATCTAATGTTGTTACATAATACCTTGTTTTTACTGTGCTTGTATTCGGATATGCAACTGCAATATACTCTGCTGATAAAGAGTATGGTATAGAAAGAGTCCCCGTGCTACTTGCTATAACCTTTGTGGCAGTTCCATTTTGTATAGCTGTAACCATTCCCAACGGAGTAATTGGACTGGAACTTTTAAAATAATAATACGGAAAGACTCCAGTAATCGTTGGAGAACTTGATGAATCAGTTACGCTTCCAGAAACTCGTTGTGGATCAAGATTTGTTCCAACAACTCCTTTATTATCAAAGTAATCTCCAGTTCCTGCTCCATGATTTACTGTTACTGCCCAATTATTCGAGCCTGACACGATGGAAGAGGTGAATGAAAGAGTGTTCCCTGTTTGCGTTGTCGATGAAATCCCCGTTCCGGTAAAAGTATAACTTGAATCAGCCCCAACAAGAGGATTTGCATTTGTTGTGCCGTTCCCATTAATAATTGTTCCCCTTGAAAAAACAGAGGTCAATATTCTGCTGAAACTGCTACCTATTTCCAAAATTCCGCTTGATCCGCTTACCGAAAGATTTACAGATTTTGCTGATCCAACGCTTGCAAGTATTGTTGGGAATAAGATATCGTCTAACGCTTGAACAATATTTTTTGTTTTCCAAACAGAGGCGGCAGTTGGAGAAGCTCCGCCAACAGAAACGCTTAATACAGAATCTGGAATTGTTGAATTGTATAATGTTTGAATAGAATTCCCTGCAATATCAATTCCAGAATTAGGAATTGGATTTAAATTTAATACGCCAGTTGCTCCTGTTGCGCCAACCCCTCCCGGTCCAGTTGCTCCTGTTGATCCGTTCAATCCAGAAACGCCAGTCGGACCAATCGGTCCAATAATACTTACAATAACTATTGACGAATTAGCGGGAACCGGATCAGACATTGTCAATGTGAACGGAGCCCCGGATTGAATTGTATAATTATCAGGGTCTTGAACAATTCCATCAATGGAAACTAAATACGCTTCTGAAGCAATGGTTACCGCTCCATTAATATTAAATATTGTTTGTACTCCATCTCCGGGGTATTGCCAACGAATTCCTCCTGCCGCCGCAGTTCCGGACAACCCTGTTGCGCCTTGGAATCCTGTTGCCCCTGCACCAGTTGCGCCAGTCGCGCCAACCGATCCAACGCCAGTCGCTCCAGTTGCTCCTGCACCAGTCGCTCCGGAAAATCCAGTTGCTCCAACTCCAGTTGCGCCAACCTCTCCTGTCGCTCCGGTTGCTCCTGCACCAGTCGCTCCGGAAAATCCAGTTGCTCCAACTCCAGTTGCGCCAACCTCCCCTGTCGCTCCGGTTGCTCCAACCGGACCTCCAGATGGTCCTGTCGCTCCTTGAAATCCAGTCGCGCCAACTCCAGTTGCGCCAACCTCCCCTGTCGCTCCGGTTGCTCCGTCGTTTCCTTTAAGTTGCAACTGCACAACAGTTAAAAATGTTCCAACTGGAACTATTGCACTTGTAAAAGTTAGAATTGCGGGGTTTCCTAGCGTTCCGGTAACAGTATATGTAATTGGGTCTTGAACAACTCCATCAACATAAACTAAATATGCACTACTATAATAATTAGAAGCACCAGAAAGAGTAAATGTCGATTCATCATTCCCGTCAAAACCCCAGCGCAAAAATGGAGAATGCGAATCTAGAGTGTTGTTAAAAACACGAAGTAAGTAACACAATAATCCTTCGCCTTCTTCACGCGGAATGTTGTCGGTTTCTGCCGTGTTGTTCGGATCGCAAGGGATGTTCCAAACCACTCGACCATTCTCAACAGACTTTGTAATGTTGCCGTACAGAGCATAAACAAGGTTAGAAATCAAAGAAGGAACCGATTCAGGACTGACTTGTGGATACGGAATGTCCTGACGGCAGATGTTGTTGTAGTCGTTGTTGCAACTCATAATTTAGGCTTCGATTAAAAGATACGGGATTGTTGTTTGAGAATATCGGTCCATTTGCTCGTAAACGAGTGATTGGAATGCGCTCCATTGGGATGGAGGAATCGTCTGACAACCCAATGAACTTGTAGATGTGTTTGAGCCGCGATGGATGTTGATATGGTAGCCTGTCGAGATGCCTTTGCCATCGCGCACAACAGGCAATGCTTCGTCTTTTGTGGCTGGGCGCAGAGCAGGGTAGCCCGGACCTTTAGAAATGCCGTGCTTACCTTTCTTGTAGCGATAAAGGCCGGGTAGCAAGACTGCCACACCTTCGCGATGATAGGAAGGATCGGTATTCGCATTGAACGACACATAGGCAGAAGGCGAAATCAAAAAAATTGCATCATCGTAGATGCCTCTTTGATTGCCTGATGGTTGAAAGGTTTCAGAATAATATCCTCTGATTCCAAGCAAAACAACAGAATCTAATATCCCTGCTTTTTTAATTATGCTCAAGGATTTTTCTTTTGTTTGTTTTGGCCTTGACTTTGGAATCATCATATATTACTATTCGTTTTATGAAAACTTGCTGTCGTTGTAATATTCAAAAGGAATTGAGTGAATTTGTCAAATCTATCAGATCGAAAGATGGATTCTGTAACAGATGCAAATCTTGTCATAGAATTGCAAGCATTCAATCGTGTAGAAATAATCCAGACAGCAGAAAAAAGGCTAGCTTGAAATATTACGAAACACACAAACAAGAACACATCAAAAGATGCATTTCTTGGGCTAAAAGAAACCCCCAAAAAGTCAAAGAGATTAAGTTTAGATGTCTTCAAAATATGACAGAAGATCAAATTGAAAAATTCAATCAATGCAGAATAAAATCCGCTAAAAAACAAAGACAAAAATTCTCTGATAAATATAAAGCAAGAAATAAAGTAAACAATGCTGTCGCTAAACAAAAAATTCCAAAGGTTTCCACATTGCAATGCATAAATTGCGGGAGTCAAGCAAGCCAATATCACCATCATAAAGGATATGATGAAAAACATTGGCTTGATGTTGTCCCTATGTGTATTCCTTGTCATTCTTTGGTTAAATAACAATCATTTTCCTTTACGAAGCACATTAATTAAACCTACTAAACCTAATCCTGCTGCCAAGATTTGGTTCTGCAACTCTGGATCAAGTTTTACGCCTAAAGCAGTGGCTACCAAGATGATACCCCTCCATGTCGAGTTCTCTGACAAGCGTTCCAATAGGATGTTTACAATTTTCATTTGTCTTTTATGGTTTTAGAAAAGTGTTCCCAAGCATATTTTACGCTTGAATCTTTTCTGTCTGGATTGGCATATGGAATATACGAAACCGACAACTTAATTGAACCAAGTTTACCTTGATGTTCTCCAGTTGGCGGAATCGGTATAC
>Ga0315901_10008242_pt1 | contig 12140 bp, 5 predicted proteins | sample LakEriMetagenome_10_FD_203761 | JGI IMG/M metagenome (GOLD analysis project Ga0315901, IMG submission 203761) | Freshwater fungal communities from buoy surface, Lake Erie, Ohio, United States - Buoy 2 MA116 | ecosystem: Environmental > Aquatic > Freshwater > Lake | place: USA: Lake Erie, Ohio...
GGGTGAAAAACTGGGGCTCAGTTTCGTGCGAACCGGGCTGCTGAATCGTATGGATCTCGCTGCCGATGAGCAGATCGGCCCGGCCCTCGGTTACACCAGCGGGGCCCCGGTTGCAGACGAGGTCTTCTCACGCTTCCCTCAGCGTGATCCGTGGGAAGATGCCAACCTCTTCGCCAGCGATCGTGCTGTGCGAAACCAGTTCGACCTCTCCGGAAATGAATCCCATTACGCGTGGTGGATCACCGAGTTCTCCGCATCACACATTCCCACGCTCGAAGATCCGGGAATCCGCGATGAAGTCATTCTGACACTCAAGCGTCAGCAGGCGCGCAAACTGGCCGAAGAGCGAGCCGGGGCATTGGCGAAACTTGTAACAGACGGTCTCAGCCTGCCCGAGGCTGAGCGAAAATCCATGGCCGACAGCTTGCAGGGACAGACAGTTTTGGGGGACGCGGCGTCCGCTGCCCTGGTCGTGAAACAGACCCAACTGTTCTCATGGCTGGAACAGGAATCAGCACCTCCGATGAGCTTTCAGCAGCCGCAACTGCGACTGGGCACAATCAACTGGTCTGACGAATCCGGCGGTGTGCTGAAAGCCGCAGGTGATCGGTTCATGAAATCCGTATTCGATGAACTTGGACCGGAGCGAGCAGGCGTAGTCGCCGACGACGATCTGAAAAGTTACTACGTAGTGCAGGTCACCGACCGCATCGGAGACGAAGCGGTACTGCAGCAGTTATTCCTCACGGAAGGCAAGCAGTTTGGTTTCCGCAGCGGCGAAATTTCCGGCCTTGTCAGCGGCCTGATTGCCCAGCCGGTTATGAATGACTGGCGAAATACAATCTGGCTGAAATACGGAATCGATCTGGCACAAATGGAAGAGTAGCCGCGAGTAAAACTCGACAGTTCGGCAGTCTCAACGGGGCCAGCCACTGGAAAGTGGCGGCCCCGATTTTTTTATTTCAGCGGGCCGAGGTCGGCCCCAGCCGCATCGAGCGGGCAAGATCATCAAACAGTGCTTCCAGCACCAGTCTGACCGGCGAATTCGCATCCACATGCAGGGTTGCCTGCAGAATCCTGTCGATCAGCATCGCCAACAGGTCCGAGGCACATCGCAGCCCCATCCTTTGCAGCAGCGGATCAGTCAGATCGCCGCCTGTAATCCGACGCAGCTTCAAACGCACTGCATCGGCAAGAAAACTCAGCAGCCAGCGGGTATTCTGCCGCTGATCCTCGGTGCTGGCTGAAATCTTTTCGATACGATCGGCAATCTGTTTGGAAACTTCCTGCGGTTTCATCGCTTCAAATGCCGCGAATTCCCGGCCGACCAGTTCCCGCAGGTCCCGCAGTTCTGCATTCAGCAGCTGCTCCGCCTGAGTCATACTGCCTTCGGCCAGCAAAGCCGCGGCGCGGGCCTCATCCGCATTCGCTGCCATGCCCTTTTCCAGCAGCAGTTGCTCAAGATCCTCCTGCACCAGCGGAAAAAATCGAATCAACTGGCATCGCGAGCGGATAGTCGGCAACAATGCCTCAGGACTTTCGCTGATCAGCAGAATGAGAGCATTTGCGGGAGGCTCCTCCAGAGTCTTCAGCAGGGCATTGCCACCGTCCAGATTCATCCGCTGGGCATCGTCAATCACAGCGATCCGGCGATTGGACGCCAGTGGTGCAGAAGACAGTTCGAAGCACAGCCCTTCACGTCCCCGCTTGTCCGCTGAACCCAGTATCAGCTCGAGCGGAATTTCGGTTTTGCCGTCAGGCAGGCCGATTTCAAAGTAGTCCGGCCAGTTTCCGGACTCGAAACTGCGACAATTGCGACACGTACCGCAGGCCTCCAACTCCTGAGCCGTTGTCTGCTGACAAAACAGCGACTGCGCCAGCAAACGCGCAAAGGTCCGCTTGCCGATGCCATCAGGGCCGGCCAGCACATAGGCATGAGACAGGCGATTGTTTCGCATGGATCGTTCAAAGAGTGCTCGCTGCTCCTGATGACCACGCAGTCTGGTCCACGCTGAAGCCATAGAAAAAATCCGCAAGGAATGCTGTCATAACGCCCGCCAGACCAAGTATACCAGGACTCAGCACAGATTGCAGTCATCCGCCAGGCACCCGGAAACGAACCGCGGAGTTGCATTTGCCGCGTCGTTTTATCTGGGAATCCGGGCATTAACCCGGTAGACTGCAGCAAAGTTCGTCCCGCCTCAGCCCCCCGCCCAAGGGAATCCGCCTGCCATGCGACCTGCCATGTTCCAACTGCGCCTGGTTGCCGCCTTCAGTCTGCTGATTACGTCGCTCAACGCTCAGCCGCCGACGGCGGGAAAGATCCCCCCGGATCACCCTGAACGAGCCAAAAAAGGACTGGAACTGTTCCGCACAGCAGTGCGACCAATACTCACAGCCAAATGCCTTGAATGCCACGGTGGCCAGTCTGTCAAAAGTGATTTTGATCTGGCGACTCGCGACTCACTGATGAACAGCGGTTTCCTGGCAGAATCAGCAGCCGAAAGTCAGCTTGTGCAGCTGATTACTCATACCGCTGAACCGCACATGCCGTGGAAATTGCCAAAACTGTCTGAGCAGGAAATCAGCAGCATTTCAAAATGGATCGATCTCGGCGCACCGTACGACGCACCGCTGGGCAATCGCACAGAAAAACCCGCTGCAGAGATGACTGTCTCGGACAAAGATCGCAGTTTCTGGTCCTTTCGACCGCTGCAGTCTCCGACAGTTCCTGCCGTAACCTCCGCCAGCTGGTGCCGGAACCCGATCGATCATTTTGTGCTGGCAGCTCAGGAGTCGGCTGGACTGAGGCCAAATGGCCCTGCGGAAAAACGCATCCTGATCCGACGTGCCTATGCCATCCTGCTGGGACTGCCGCCGACCCCCGAAGAAGTCTCTGACTTTGTCAACAGCAGCGATCCGCAGGCATGGCCAGATCTGATCGATCGACTGCTGGAATCACCGCAGTATGGCGAACGCTGGGCTCGTCACTGGATGGATGTCGCCCGATTCGCTGAATCACACGGCTACGAACAGGACTACGACCGCCCACAGGCGTATTTCTACCGGGATTTCCTGATCCGCGCATTCAATGCAGACATGCCCTACAACCAGTTCGTGCGCTGGCAGCTGGCCGGAGACGAGCTGGCCCCGCAGACCCCTGACGCCATGATGGCCACCGGGTTTCTCGGAGCAGGTGCATTCCCGACACAGCTCACCGAGACGGAATTCGAATCAGCTCGGTACGACGAACTCGACGATATGGTGATGACAACCGGAGTGACCTTTCTTGGGCTCTCCGTGGGCTGTGCCCGCTGCCACGATCATAAGTTCGATCCGATTCCGGCCCGCGACTACTACTCGCTGGCTGCCGCCTTTACCACCACCATTCGTTCCGAAACCCAGCTCGACCTTGCTCCCGACGAAAATCGCCGGCGACAGCAGGCATACGACATGCAGCTGCAAGCCGCCAGGCAGGCAGCAGCAGACTATCGCAACACGGTGCTGCCTGAACGTCTCCTGGATTGGCTGCGGGATAACTCCGAAGAACAGGCCGCTGCGCCCTGGGAAACACTGCATCTGAAACACGTAACCTCCAGTGCCGGAACTGTCTTCCAGCCGCAACCGGATGGTTCCATTCTGTCAACCGGCGATCCACCTGAGCGCGAAGTGATCACGCTGACCGGAGAAACACAGCGTGGTGCGGTGACTGCTGTTCGACTGGAAGCCCTGACTCACCAAAGCCTGCCGCAGGGCGGACCGGGCAGGGCACCCAATGGCAACTTTGCTCTCGGAAACATCGCCGTAACCTGCAGCCCGGTGGATGCTGCAGCCGACGCCACTCCGCTGCAGGTCCGCCTGACGGCCGCTCGTGCGACTCATCAGCAGGACGCCGGCGAACTCTCGGCTGCAGCCTCCATCGATGATCGAGAAGTCTCGGGGTGGGCGGTCGACGCCGGAGGGATCGGCCGAGATCAGGCCGCTGTCTTCGACTTTGAACAGCCGGTCTCAATCGCCGGTCCGGTTCGCTGGACCGTCACACTGACCCTCAATCACCCCAATCCCCGGCACACGCTCGGCAGATTCCGACTATCGGTGACAGATCGTCCGATGCCACAGGCCGAAACCGGCTCCAGCGGACTCAGCGGAACAGTCCTCGCAGCCCTGAAATTCCTGCGCGGCAACCCAGATCGCTCGACAGAACACTGGAAGACGGCAATCGAATGGTTCGCCGGAATCGATCCACAGATGCAGCAGCTGCTGCAGGCCGTGGCGGCACTCGAGAAACAGGGGCCCGGACTTCAACTGGCCACAGTCATGGTGACCAGCGAAGGACTTCCGCATCTGCGGCACCATGCCGATGATCGTGGCTTCCCGCATTTCTACCCCGAAACCTGGCTGCTGAAGCGCGGCGACGTGCATCAGAAGCAGCAGGTCATGCAGCCCGGCTACCTGCAGGTCCTGATGCCCGCCAGTACCGACTCCCGGGACTGGCTTGTGCAGCCGCCCGCCGGCTGGACTCGCACCAGCTATCGCCGTGCGTCTCTGGCAAACTGGATCACCGACCCGGACCGCGGTGCCGGCCGGCTGGCCGCGCGCGTCATCGTCAATCGACTCTGGCAGCATCACTTCGGCCGCGGACTCGTGGCAACACCCAACGATTTTGGGATCTCCGGAGAACGTCCGTCACACCCTGATCTGCTCGAATGGCTGGCAGCCGATCTTGTTCACAACGGCTGGACCCTGAAACGAATGCACCGACTGATCATGACCAGCAGCACCTGGATGCAGTCCGGTGCTGCTGACGAGCAGCGATCGCAGCTGGACCGCGAAAACGTGCTGCTCTGGAGACGCAGCCCCATGCGTCTGGAGGCTGAAGCGATTCGTGATTCCATGCTCTCAGTTGCCGGCCTGCTCAACCTGCAGCAGTTCGGCCCCGGAACACTGGACCAGAACATGCAGCGGCGCAGCATCTACTTTTTCATCAAACGCAGTCAGTTGATTCCGATGATGATGCTGTTTGACTGGCCGGAGCACCTTGTCAGCATCGGACAGCGCCCGGTGACAACGGTCGCACCGCAGGCACTGATGTTCATGAACAGCCCCCAGGCTCGGAAGTGGGCAACCGGATTTGCCAATCGACTTCCCGCCGAAAACACAGCCGCAGCAGTGAACGCCGCCTGGCAACTGGCATTCAGCCGACTGCCGTCGGCGGAAGAGCATCAGGCCGCCCTGCAATTCCTTAAAACTCAGGAAATTCAGCAGGCCGGAAAAGGTGGAAACCCGCGACTGCAGGCGCTTACAGACCTCTGCCAGACCATTTTCAGCATGAACGAATTTGTCTACTCCGAGTAAAACACTCGAAATATGGGCAATTTCAACTGTCAGGAGCCTTGCAGCTCCCCGTGCCTCCCAGCTTGACCACGATTCCCTGCATTTTTTATACTACAGGGCTTCTCTGGCCCCGGTTTTTACTCGATCTCACTGGAAAGTCCCGACGATGTCGGATGAGCAATACGTTCACCGTGAAGATGATGTGCAGTTGGCAAAGATCCTGCGGGAATCAGGCCCGTGGCTGCAGCGGAACGGCACAACACTGATCTATGCAGCCGCCGCTGTCCTCGCTGCCTCTGCCGTCTATGTCTATATTTCACGGCAACCCCCGGCAACCGCTGCCCAGTCGGCCCTGTTGCTGGCCGCAAATACCCCGGAACAGTACGCTGATGCCGCCGACAATGCCGTCGGTACTCCCATCGGAAACTACGCCCGGCTGCGCGAAGCAGAATTGACCCTCCAGAATGCACTCTCCAGCCTCTTCACCAATCGCAAGGTCGGACTTGAAGAATTGAAAAAGGCTGAAGAAACGTTTAAGCGAATTGAGGAAAGCCAGGATATCAGCAGTGACATCCGACTCCGACTGCTCGTCGGAATGGCCCGCCTGGCTGAAGCACGCTGTGATGGCCAGGATGCAACCGTCAAGGCCGCGGTCGCAGCATGGGAGCAGGTCTCCAAGTCATTCCCGGATGAAAAAACCTTCGGCGAACTCGCCAAAACCCGCATTCAAAAACTCGAACAGCAGACCACCAAAGATTTCTACGCGTGGTTCCAGAAGCAGGATCCCAAGCCCGGAGAAGAAACCGGACTGCCGCAGGATGGCCCCGGAAACGTTCCCCCTGTGCCCCAGTTCCCAGGCATCAACCCACTCGAAAACCTGCTCAGCCCAGGAACTGCACCTGCCACCGGCGAAACACCCGCGACCCCGCAGGAACCCAAAGTTGAAGAGCCAAAGGCTGAAGAGCCAAAGGCTGAAGAGCCAAAAGCTGAAGAGCCAAAGGCTGAAGAGCCAAAGGCTGAAGAGCCAAAGGCTGAAGAGCCCAAAGCTGAAGAGCCCAAAGCCGAGGAACCAAAAGCTGACGCTGCTTCGGCACCCGCAGAGAAAACCGGCGAATGACCCTGGAAGGGGAGGAGCTGTTCTCGGAGGACGATCTTGAATCGCTGACTCCCGCAGATATCCCGGTTGAAACCGGGGCTCCTGTCAGACTGACCGTTGAAGCCCGCGCCCACGGCTGGAGGCTTGACCACTATCTCAGCAGGCTGTTTCCCAACCACAGCCGGGCACAGTTGCAGCGAATCATCGAAGCCGGTGGCGTTCAGCTCAATGGAATGCCCCCCAGATCGTCGCGGCGACTGCGAGTCAATGATCGGATTGACGTCACGCTCACAGATGCTGAACGGCCGGGAATTGAGCCAGAGGAACTGCCACTGCAGATCCTCTGGGAGGATGACCACATGGTCGTCGTCAACAAGGCTGCCGGCATGGTCGTTCACCCGGGACGGGGCAGTTCACGAGGCACACTCGCGGCAGCACTGCAGTTTCACTTCAATCAACTCAGCGATACTGCCGGAAAACTGCGTCCCGGCATCGTGCATCGCCTCGATCGCGATACAACCGGGGTCATCGTCATCGCTCGTGACAATCAGGTCCACCAGAAGATCTCCCGACAGTTTGAACAGCGCGAGGTAAAAAAAGAGTATCGGGCGATTGTTCGAGGTGTTCCTGAGCTGAATTCAGACTACATCCGCACCTTTATGTGTGTGCATCCCCGGGTGCGTGAAAAAATGATGGTCTGCCCGGAAGGTGGCAATGCCCGCGAGGCTGTGACTTTCTATCGCACTGCGGAATCCTTCGGACGCTACGCCCTGATGGATCTGCATCCCAGAACAGGTCGGACCCACCAGCTGCGAGTCCATATGCAGCATATTGCCACCCCGATCGTTGCCGACCGTCTGTACATCGGCACCACGGAACTCAGACGTTCCGACATACTCCAGACCCCCAGACCCGCTCCCGGCACCCCCGATGATGCAGAGGACGTCCTGATCGCGCGTCAGGCACTGCATGCCTTTCGCCTGACCTTGCAGCACCCTGTTTCCGGTCGTGAACTGACCTTTGAAGCACCGCTCCCGGAGGACTTTCAACGCACACTGGATTTTCTTCGATTACACTCTGAAAGAAGTCGCAACTGAGCACCACTCAGCCCCACAGTTTCGCGATGCGACGCCGAATCTCAGCAGTATCCCCCTTAACCAATCCACCACCAGCACCTGCTCCGCCGCTGCCGGCAGTCAGACCATGGGAAACCTGCTCCATCATCGCCAGAATCGGCGGTGTCAGAAACCGCGTGATACGGCTGAGCGAGTGCTGATCACTGCGGTGCCGATTGTGAAAATAGTATCGCTCCGGCCTCAGTACCGTCAGATGATTTTTGGCTCTGGTCATCGCAACATAGAACAGCCGGCGTTCCTCTTCAATCTCCTCCGCACTGCCGGTCGCCATGTCTGCCGGAATGTTGCCATCCGCCGCGTGAATCACGTGTACGGAATCCCATTCCAGCCCCTTGGCCGAATGGATGGTGCTCAGTATCAAAAAGTCCTCGTCAAGCAGCGGATCTGCCGGCAATTCCTGAGTTGAAGCTGGCGGATCGAGTGTCATTTCCGTGAGAAACTGCTGCCGACTTTCATAACGCACGGCAATCGTTTCCAGTTGCTTCAGGTCGTTGACCCGAGCCGGCGCGTTTTCATAAGCACTGTGCAGCAGAGGCTCATAGTACTGCCTCACGGCGTGAATATCAGCACTGACACCACCTTCCCCCTTGCGTCCGCGGGCCTCCAGCCTGCGCAGCAACTGCACCAGCTGCGGCCACAGGTCCTGCAAAGCCGTCGGCGGGCCCCAGCTGTCCCACGCGTCAAATCGCCCCTCCGCCTCCCGCAGCTGCTCCAGCAGCCGCGCCGCCTTCGACTGACCAATGCCGGGCAACAGCACAAGAATTCGGAAGCCCGCAATCGAATCCAGAGGATTCTCGGCCAGCCTGAGAAAGGAAATCAGGTCCTTCACATGCGCGGTCTCAAGAAATCTGAGACCGCCGTACTTCACAAATGGAATGTTCTTCCGTCCCAAAGCCGCTTCCAAAGCCATACTGTGGTGCGAAGCCCGGAACAGTACCGCCTGCTGCTTCAGCTGAACTCCCTGCTCACGACGCTCCAGAATCTGCTCGATTACATGCTCACACTGCGCATCCTCGTCCGCACACGTCACGAAACGCGGTACTGCACCGGGGCCACGCGTGGACCACAACTCCTTGTGATGCCGCTCCGCCGCCTCAGCAATCACTCCATTGGTGACGTCCAGTATCCTCTGAGTACTCCGGTAGTTCTGCTCCAGCGCTATCAGTTCAGTCCCCGGATAATCCTGCGGGAAATCGAGAATATTTCGTACCGTCGCTGCCCGAAATGAATAAATCGACTGCGCATCGTCTCCGACAGCGGTCAAACCGATCCCGTCAGGACAGAGATTCTTCAGTATCTGCGCCTGCAGTACGTTCGTGTCCTGATACTCATCCACCAGAATCCGACTGAACTGCTGCCGAAAGATGCGCGCTCCAGACTCGTCAGCAGCCAGCGCGTTCCAGAACAAAAGCAGATCATCAAAGTCCAGCACGCGCTGGCGCTCCTTCGTGTCAGTGTAAACACTGAACAGCTCGGACAATCGCGCCTGATGCTCCAGACACCACGGAAACCACTGCTCCAGAACCCTCGGCAGAGCCTGCTGCGTGTTGATGCAGCGACTGTAGATATCCAGACACGTCCCCTTGAGCGGAAAACGATTCTCGCTCTTAGGCAGCTTCAGTTCGGTACGCGCCAAATTCAGCAGGTCCTCCGAATCCCCACGATCCATGATCGTGAAATCCGGATGCAGTCCAATCAGATGACCATGCCTCCGCAGCAGTGCCGAGGCGGCTGAATGAAACGTACCACCACAAATCCGACGAATGGCCGATTTCTGGCAGAGCGACGGATCCCGCACATCATCAGCCCCCAGAGTCGACGTAATCTGCTCAACTCGCCGCAGCATTTCCGCAGCCGCTCGTCGCGTAAATGTCAGCAGCAGAATGCCGGCCGGATCCACACCCGAGGCCACCTGCCACGCCACTCTGTGCGCCAACGTGGTTGTCTTACCAGTCCCCGCACCAGCGATGATCAACAGTGGCGACGTACCATGCATCGCCGCCGCCAGCTGGCGAGGATTCAGCGATGCCAGAAATGTCGGAACACCCGACCCGTCAGCAGGATTATTCATGCAGCACCAGCAGCCGAAGTTTCAGAAATGAAACTGCATCATACGTCGCCGCACGCGGACTCACAAATCACGAGCCTCAGGGAATGAAAGCCAGCTCGTTGCTGTTCAGGACCGCTCGACAAAATGCCACCAGTCCCTCAGTCTGCACAAATTCGGCACACTCCTGCAATTCATCCTCTGCCGCTGAACGCCCGAAACAGATCCAAAATGCCCGCTGGATCTGCTCCGCCGCAGTATCACCACCCTCACGCTTCAGACGCTCCGCCAGCAACTCCGACTGCTGCAGCATGAAACTGCTGTTGAACAGGTTCAACGCCTGCAGCGGAGTCGTGGAGCGACTGCGGCGAGGCACCGACGTGGCTCCGTCCGGACAGTCAAACACCCCAAATACCGACTCCCGCTCCAAACGCACCTTCGTCTGGTAAATCATGCGCCGCCAGTCCTCCGGACCATACTGCTGCTTTGGAAAATAATGCCGCACATTCTCCAGCTCCACCTGAAACGCACTGAACCCAGGTCCGTACATGTCGCTCCGCAGCACTCCCGCAGACTGCAGAATACAGTCCCGCAACGGCTCCGCCTCCAGTCGCCGCGATGGAAATCGCCACAACCACTCCGCACCACCATCACGCTCCATCGCATCCGCTCGCGGAACACTGCTCTGACGGTACGTCTGCGAACAGAGAATCAGGCGATGAATATGCTTCAGTGACCAGTTGTTTTCCATCAGCTCAATACTTAGCCAGTCCAGCAGTTCGGGATGCGTTGGACGAGCCCCGGCGGCACCAAAATCACTCGGCGTTGACACCAGTCCCCGACCAAAATGGAACTGCCAGAGCCGATTCACGATGACTCGAGCCGTCAGCGGATTCTCCGACGATGCGATCCAGTTCGCCAGAGCTACACGCCGCTGCTGCTCAGATGATGCCTCCGCCAAACCCAGCCTGCCAAGGACAGCCACAGTGTCCGGCCCCACGATCTCCCGCTGCGCAGTCGGCTCCCCGCGAAACAACCGATGCGTCGGCCCCGGCTGCTGAAATGTCCCCGCATAAACCGTACCCGGAGACTGCAGTTGCCGACGTCGAGCCCGCAGCGACTGCAGCTCCGTCAGCAGCTGCTGCAGATCATCGCGCTCCGAACCGGCCGCAACTCGAAAATCATACTCCGGCTCCACTGGTGCCACTCCGGGAGATACTCGACCGGCATCAGATGCCACCACACTCCATACACCCGGCTGCTCAGACACCTCGAACTGATACTTCGTCGCCAGACGATCCTGAAATCGCCCCTCACGATCCCTCGACCAGACAATCCTGCTGATCTCCCGAACCTCAGGAAACTCGAGCATCACCCAGCCACGCCCCGCTTCATTTGAAATCCAGCTGCGAGCATTTCCGGGAACTCCGTCGTTCAGATGCTTCAACTGATGAATTTCATGGCCTGGCAGTGTCCCCGAGGCCGTCACGTTCACACCCGACGACGCCAATGCAACATTCTGCCCCGCACTGAAAATCTCCAGCTCATCAACGCACGGCTCTCCGGAATTCGTCGCAGTAATCGTCCATCGCACAAACTTTGCCCGCTGCGGAGCAAACGTCTCTTCGTTGCCTCGAACACTTACCGCCTCACGCTGCACACTTCCAGGCCTGACCCATGGCTGCAGGACTTTTTGAATTTCACCGATTCTGGCGCCAAGTCGTCCCAGTTCCTCCGCCGTCTCCGGCTTCTCAGGCAGCTGTCGGTCGCCATGCTGCACCCCGGCAAAGACTGCCTGCAATGCGTAATAATCACGCTGCAAAATCGGGTCGAATTTGTGATTATGGCAGCGAGCACAGCCGACCGTCAGCCCCAGAAATACCGTGGATGTCGTGCCAATCATGTCATCCAGCTCGTTCTGACGCTGCATCAGCGTCAGATTGATGTCCGGACTCTTCACCAGGTCATACGGCCCGGCCACCAGATAACCCGTGGCCTCCGCAGCCCCCATGGCATCCCCGGCAAGCTGCTCGCGCACAAACTGATCGTATGGCTTATCTTCATTCAAAGACCGAATCACGTAATCCCGGTATGGCCACGCATTCGGCCGCTCGCGATTCGTCTCATACCCGTTCGTCTCTGCAAATCGGACCAGATCCAGCCAGTACCGAGCCCAGCGTTCACCATAATGCGGACTGGAAAGCACCCGCTGCACAAGCTGCTCCCACGCCTCCGGTCGCTCATCCTGCTCATACTCCAGCACAGCCTGCGGCTCAGGCAGCAGCCCCAGCATGTCCAGATACAGCCTGCGAATCTGGTCACGCCTGGCAGCCATCGGGTTCGGGGACAACCCCTGCCGCTGCAAACCCTGCAGCACATACAGATCCACCGCACTCGCAGGCCAGTCCGACTGCAGCTCCGGCAACGGCGGACGGCGCACCGGCTGAAAAGACCAGTGATCGGAGACCTCGGACTCCTTCGAGTCATCCGGCTCCGCTCCAACCGACCACTCCGCACCCTCGTTGAT
>Ga0315901_10008248_pt1 | contig 12135 bp, 6 predicted proteins | sample LakEriMetagenome_10_FD_203761 | JGI IMG/M metagenome (GOLD analysis project Ga0315901, IMG submission 203761) | Freshwater fungal communities from buoy surface, Lake Erie, Ohio, United States - Buoy 2 MA116 | ecosystem: Environmental > Aquatic > Freshwater > Lake | place: USA: Lake Erie, Ohio...
TGGGCGGCAAGGTGATCGAAGCGCGAAACCTCACCAAGAGCTTTGGCAGCAAGGAAAAGCCAGAGAGCTACAGACCGATCGTCGCGCACTTCAGCTATTCGCTTAAACGCGGTGATCGCATTGGCATCGTTGGACCGAACGGCATCGGCAAGAGCACCTTCATCGAACTGCTCGTGGGCCGCTTGAAGCCGGACCAAGGCACCGTGAGCATCGGCGACACCGTGATCCTCGGCACCTTCGACCAGAAGGGTCTGCAACTGAGCGACGACAAGCGCATCATTGAGGTGGTGCGGGACATCGCAGAGGTGATCCCCCTGAACAAAGGCCGCACCTTGACCGCTTCAGGATTGCTGGAACGCTTTCTCTTCGACAAGGAGAAGCAGTACCAGTACGTCAGCACCCTGAGCGGTGGTGAGAAGCGCCGCCTCTACCTGTGCACGGTCCTGATGAAGAACCCGAACGTCCTCATCCTCGACGAGCCGACGAACGACCTTGACATCCCCACGCTCTACGCGCTGGAGGAATTCCTCATCGACCTCGACATCTGCCTGTTGATCGTGAGCCACGACCGCTTCTTCATGGACAAGCTGTGTACCAAGCTGTTGGTGTTCGAAGGCGACGGCAAGATCAAGGAATGGGTGGGCAGCTACACCGAATTGCGCGAGTCCCAGAAACAGAAAGCCGCCCAACAACAGGTCGCCAAGCGCGAGGAGACTGCGCAACGGACCACCATCGAAGTACAACAGGCTCCGTTGCCTGCACGGAAGAAGCTCACCTATGCCGAACGGCTCGAGCTCCAACGCATCGACAAGGAGATGCCCAAACTGGAAAAGCGCAAGGAGGAACTGCTCCACATCATGTCACAAGGTGGCACCGACCACCATGCCATCATGGAACGTTCCATTGAACTGGAGCGGATCGTTGCCGAACTGGAGCGCATGACGGACCGCTGGTTGGAACTGAGCGAAAAGGCCGACTGACCCGGCCGCTCTTGGAAGACACCGATCAGAACTTGGCGCAAGGGACGATACGCCGCTTGGCCGCCGAGCGCTTCTTGTGCGACTGTGCGATCTCGTAGCCCAACGTGATCTCGTGCGCACCGCCACTATGCGTGGCCAATCGGCTGATGGTGATGTCGTAGCTGTATCCAACGCGCAGGTCGTTCACCAACAGTCCCACGAGCACTGCGACCGCATCGTTGTTCGCGTAGCCTTCATCGTAGCGCTTGAGCACCGGTATTCCGCGGTACCATAGTCCTGCATAGAAAGGGGCGCGTTCAAAATACCCCCCCAGATCAAGCTGGTCGTACTTGTCCTGCGAGCGATAGTTGAAGGCCAGCACGATGTTCTGGGCATGCTCGCGTATCACAGGGGTCCTTACGCTCATACGATACCCACCATGCATGCTGAACTTGCGTGGTATCCGCGCTTCGTTCAACAACAGCGATTGGTTGGGACGGTTCAGGTGATGAATGGCCGCACCCAACCAAAGTTTGGGCGTGAAGAAGAGAAGACCGGTGCCCACATCCGCGTAGCTCACACTGGTGCCCTGCATGTTCTCGTAGGTCCCCACCGTGCCGCCACGGGCCAACTGGTCCCCGAACACCAGACGCGTGTAATCAACGGCATGGTTCACCCAGCCCACCTGCAGTGCAGGGCGCAGGAAGACCTTTCGCTTCAGCTCGATCTCGTAGGCATACTGGCCGGAGACACTGGTATAGCGGAGCGCGCCGGAACCGGAGCGATCGTGGTTGACCAACAGCCCGAAACCACTGTTCATCTCGCTCACATAATGGTCCACGGCGAAGTTGGTCGTAACGAACGCACCGGGGATGGAGGGCCACTGATCACGGTACGACATTCCCAAGCGTGTTTGCAGACCCGTACCTGCAAACGCCGGACTGATATACGTGGGTGTTGCATAGAACTGCGTGACCTGCGCATCCTGGGCCCTCATCAGGACCGGGAAGCACACGCCGAACAACAGTGCTATGAGGTAACGTTCACTCATTCCGGGTCAATCGATCAAGCGATACTGAGGGCACCAGCAAGATGTCCATGGAGGTCTCATTGGACCCGTCCTCACCCAACTGGGCCTTCAGGCCACTTCGTTGCACCAGATAGCCAGGGGCCTCCACCGTCAAATTGTAGCGCTGTCCTGGATGAAGTACGAGCAGGAACCTTCCCGTGCGCTCGTTCGAGTTGAACACACCGATGATCTCCTCACTGAGCTCATCAGTGACCAGGATCCGTGCCTTGATGGGTTCCTCGGAGGCATCGGCCACCACGCCGCGCACCACCAGATGGTCCAGCTGGCTGCCCGGGAAGATCACTTCGTAGATATCCTGTTGACCAAGCCCACCGGGACGCTCACTGGAGAAATAACCGGTGAAACCGTCGGCGCTCAGGCTGAAATAGATGTCGTCGTTCACCGTGTTCAACGGATAGCCCATGTTCTCCGGCAGGCTCCATCCGTTCATGTCCGCATCGATCAAGGTGGTCTTGAAGATGTCGTAGCCGCCCATGGTGGCATGTCCATTGGAGCTGAAGAACAAGGTGATGCCATCACTGTGGATGAACGGAGCATCCTCATCGAACGGGGTGTTCACCATGGGGCCCAGATTGAGGGGCAGGCTCCACTCACCATTGGGTAACCTCCGAATTCGGTATAGGTCCCGGCCGCCATACCCGCCCGGACGATCGCTGGTGAAATAGATCTCCTGGCCACCGGGAGCGATGCTCGCGCTCGGCTCATGCGACTTGCCGTTGATCTTGTCCGTCATCAACACGGGTTGCTGCCAAGCACCACCCTGAAGGCGGCATTCGAACAGGTCGCCGCTCACCAGGTCCTTCTGGGTGCGGTAGATGATCATGCTACTGCCGTCCGGATCAAGACCTACGGTGGCATCATGCACCAACGAATTCAATGGAGCGCCCACGTTCCTCGCGGTCCCCCACACGTCATCGACCCGTTGTGCCATGTAGATGTCCTCATAGTATTGCCCGGTCATGTCCTTTGCACGGCCCATGCTACCCTCGCGGCGTGAAGTGAAGTACATGGTGTTCCCATTGGCGGTCACCAACGGGCAGTAGTCGTGCGCGCTCGAGTTGACCGACGCACCCATGTTCCGGATGCGCAGGTCCACTGGTCGTCTCGTGAGTTCTTTCGCGGTAACGGCCATGGCTATGCGACGGTCCACCTCCTGGTCCTTCACAGCCCTGTAATGCAGTTGCCTATAGTGTTGAAGGAGATCGGCCGCTTCATCGAACAGTTGCGCGCGATGACGGAGCAATGCAAGCTCATAATGCGCCTCGGTATGTCCCCCACGCACCGCACGCTCCAAATGTGCAACAGCCTTGTCACGCTGACCCGGCAGGTTCACCAGGCACAGACCATACTCGTAGTAGACCTCCACGAAGGTGGTATCCACGGGCATGAGCCGCTTGTACAGCTTTGCGGCCTCCTGGTAATCCTCGGCCGCAAGCATGGCCTTGGCCTGGTCCAGCAACTGGTTGTGCGGACGCTTGTAGTTCTGGGCCTGCGCAGACGATCCGAGCAAGGCCACCAGTAGCAAAGTAGAGAGCGTGCGTTCCATTGTATCAGCGCAATAAGGTGACATCCCCCTTCAGCACGGTCTCACGACCATCACTGAACGTGGCGTGACATTTCCAGACGTAGACATCCTGCTTTGCAGGGCGGCCACGGTACCAACCATCCCAACCAATGGCCACATCCTCCGAGACGAACAGGAGCTCGCCCCATCGGTTGAAGATCTCGAGCCGGTAGTTCTCAACGCCCTCATGGACAGGGAAGAACACATCATTATCATATCCGCGTGGATCGTAAGCACCGCCGGTCGGGCCACCGCTACCCGGCGTGAACGCGTTCGGGAAACGGATGTCACCGCTGGCTATCGCCGTGGTAGCGCTTTCCAGCATGAACGTGTCCGGGCAATTCCATTCATTGTTGGCCATCAGGACCACATCATAGTCGCCAGCGGCCTGGTAATAGTGGACCGGGTTGAACGTGGTGTACGTTGTCCCGTCGCCCATGTCCCATAGAAAACTGGTCCCGTTGGCGGAGAGGTTATAGGTGAAGACCGGCTGAGTGGGAATGACCACCTCTTCCGGCTGAAGAACGAAGAATGCCGTGGCCGTGGGATGGACCACCACCGAATCCACCTTTACAGCCGTGCTGACGCCGCCACCAATGCCATACGCAGTGAGCGTCACCGTGTAGGTCCCGGGGACGTTGTAGGTATAGGTCGGTTCGTCCGCAGTGCTGGTCCCTCCATCTCCGAAATTCCATTGATAGCTGAGCCCTTGGAGCGAGGTGTTATCGAAGGAAACCGTTAACGGGGCACAACCCTCGCCCTGGCCCAGGAAGCTGGCCGTTGGCAAGGGTGGTGTGATCACGACCTGCTGAGAGGCCGTATCCGTGCAGAACGTGCCGGAAACGATCAAGGTAATGGTGAACGTACCCCATGTACCATAGGTGTAGGACCCTGGCGCTTGCAGGCTGGAGCCTCCACCATCGCCAAAGCTCCAGCTATGCGCCCAGTTCCCGGGAGCACTGTTGTTCGTGACCGTGACGGTCGCATTGGGATACTGCTGTGCGAAGGGCGTGGCCATGAACGCGGCACTGGGCACCGGATAAACGTTCACCTGTCGGGTCATGGTCGACACACAGCCATAGGGCGAGGTGGCCGTGAGGGTAATGGTGCGGGTGATGTCGAACAGCGTATTGTTCACATAGGTGTAAGCGGGCGCATCGCCCACCAGGGTGATGCCATCCCCCATGTCCCAGACGTAGCTGGAAGCACCGCTGCTCTGGTTCACAAGTACGACCTCCACCGGTGAACAGCCTGCCTCGTTCACGGTGAACGCCGCAGTGATCGCAGGGTACACCTGGATGGGGGCGCTCACCGTATCGGAGCAACCGAATGCCGATGTGGCCACCAATGTGGCGTTAAAGACCACGGGTGTGCTCGACGGGTGCGAATAGCTATGCGATACATTCCCAGGGCCTCCGCTCACCGTTCCACCGTCACCGAACTGCCAGTCCAGCTGCACCGCTCCGATGCTCAGGTCCTGGAACGGCACCAACAAGGGCTGGCAACCGCTTACAAGGGCTGGCACGAACTGGGCCAGCGGTTGTGGATGAACACGTATCAGCGCGCTCGCGGTATCCGCACAACCGAAGTTCGACGTAACGACCAACGTGGGCGCGAACAACACGTCCGCGAGCCCCTGGTTGAAATACGTATGGAGCGGCGAGGGGGCCGTGGAGTACTGTCCATCGCCGAACATCCATGCGTAGGTGGAGGCCCCGCTCGAGACGTTCACGAACTGCACCGGTAAAGGTGCACAACCCACCGAATCCGATACAAAGGCCGCCGTCACATCCGGGTAGATCTCCACCGGCAGCGCCATGGCACTGGTGCAACCGTGCACCGTGGTCGCGGTCAGGCTTACCGTTCGGAGCACCGCACCCGGGCCAGCATAGTTGTACCAGGTATGCTCATGAACCGCAACGCTCGTATCCGAGACGACGCCATCCCCATAGTTCCACGAGAACATATCGGCACCGGTGGACAGGTTCGTGAGCTGTGCTGTCAGCGGATGGCACCCTTGCGTGTTGGAGAGCGTGAACTGTGCAGTGGGGTTCGGATACACGGTGACCGAGGCCGTTGCGGTATCCACACAGCCGAAGGCGTTGGCACCCAAGAGCGTGACCGGAAGCACCAACTGGTTCGTGGTGCTATTGATGTAAGTGTGTGTCGGCGAGGGCCCGGAGGCGGTCGCCCCATCACCGAACGACCACTGATAATTCACAGCACCAACTATACTGGGGAAGGTGACCGTGAGCGGGCTGCAACCGCTATCAGGCTGTGCGACGAACGTGAAGTTCGGCGTAGGATAGACCATCACCTGCTGAGAAGTGCTCGCCTGACAGCCGGCCGGTGAATAGGCCGTGAGGGTGATGGTGTGGATATCCAGGAAGAACGTGTTGTTCACGTAGGTGTGCGATGGAACGGGATCAGTGCTCGTGGTGCCATCCCCGAAGTCCCAGAGGTAGGTGGTCGCACCCGTACTGTTGTTCACGAAGTCGACATCGAGCGGCGCGCAGCCGGGCTGGGCATTGTGTGTGAACGCAGCGACCACCCCTGGAGCTACCGTTATGTTCTGAAGCGTGGTGTCCGCGCAACCGAAGGGTGATGCGGCGATCAACTGGACCGTGAAAACGGTATCGCTCGAGGTGGTGTTCAGGAAAGTGTGAGCGGCATCCTGGTCCGTGGAGCTCCCACCATCACCGAACGCCCAACTGTACAATGTTGCATCGCTGCTGTTGTTGGTGAAGTTGACCGGGAAGGGGGAACATCCCAGCACGGCGTCGGGCGTGAACGCAGCGACCGGCCGGGGCTGCACGCTCACCCACTGCACACCGGAGTTACCGCAATAGGGCGTCGCAACGGCCAACGAGATCACGTAAGTACCTGCGCTGGCGTACTGATGCGTTGGCGACTGCAACGAGCTGGTCGTCCCATCGCCCAGGTCCCAGGCCCAGCTGATCACCGGATTATCCGCGTCCGTGCCAATGACCGGCGTGAACGTGGCCACTTCGCCAAAGCAGAGGTTGGTGACCTGTATGCCCACCGTAGGCGGTGCGTAGACATGCACCACTTGAGATACGCTATGCGTGCAGCCCAGTGCATTGGTGACCGTGAGCATGATCGTGCGATCTCCTGGTCCGATGTAGCTGTGCGGCGGAGGCGAGCCCAGGGTGCTGGTGGTACCATCACCAAAGTCCCAGAAGTGCGACACGGCACTGATGGATGAATTGGTGAGGGTGACGGTGATCGAATCACACGCTGCATCCTGATCAATGGTGAATGCGGCCGTGGGTCTCGGCAGCACCGTAACGACCACGGTCGCCGTATCCGCACAACCTGCCGTGGCGCCTTGGATGCTCGCCGTGTAGGATACCGTGTATGTACCAGGCGTGTTATACGTGAACGCCTGATCACCGGCACCGGTCCACTGGAAGCCGCCTCCCGTGCCATAGTTCCATTGGAAGTAATTGGCACCGCCCGTGGTGGTCTGGTCGAAGAAGGCGGTCTCACCAGCACAGATGGTATCGGGCGTTACCGTCAACGACACCGAAGGCGGTGGCACGATGTTGATGGTGATGAACGCGGTGTCAATGCCGCAGTAGTTGCTGTCCAGGAGCATCACCTCGTAGGTGCCGATGCCGGGGTATTGGATGGTACGTGGGAAGGTGGGAGGCCATGGTGTCCAATCGATGATGGAGTCCTGACCGGTGCCCCAATAGTCGCCGAAGTTCCAATACTCGTAGCGTTGGAAGATGTTACCCTGTTGGAAACAGTTCCGCTCCGTGGTGTTCGCGAAGGTGACCGTGCGGTCAGGCCAGCAAAGCAGGGTGGCGCTCGCGGCGATGCTGGCATCATCGATATCCCAGATCCGAATGGGATTGAAGGTGGCGAAGCTGGCCCCACCCTGCAGCGTGTTACACGTGTTCTCGGCGGTGAGGGTGACGGTTGTCTCGCAATCCACCGTGCCCTGCTGATAGGTATGGGATATGGTCTGCCCCCAGTTCGTGTGATCGAACGTGAGCAGCGGTGATCCATCACCGAAATCCCAGGTGAACACCGTGTTCGGGGACACGTTCGTGCTGCTATTGATGAACTCCACCGCGTGGGGTGCACAGACCTGCGTAAGCCCACCGATCGGTATCTGTATGGAAGCACTGGTGCTCTGCTCCATGGTGAGCACACCCGTGACCACGCAGCCCGTGGACACCTCGGTGAACGTGACCGTGTAGGTGGCCACCGTGCCGGGATATACGTGACTGACCGTGAGCGGGGGCATCAACGCTGCACCGCTCTGCAACGGACCTCCATCGCCCCAATCAATGGTGTAGGGACCCACTGTTTGCGGCGTGGCGATGAGCAACGTGTAGGCCGTACCCGAACAGCTGTACCACTGCGGCGCGGCCACTGGCACACCGTAGTAATCATACAGGAGCGGGCACTGGGCAACACCCGCCATAGAGGCGAATGCGGCGATCAGCGAGGCAAGCTGGCGATACACGTGATGGATGCTCGTGCCCCTCCTACGCCGGGAAGTGGTGAAAGGATACATGCGCAGTGGCCGGACGACGACAAAGCCCCGGTAAATACCGATGGACAGTCCCACATGACCGGCCGAAGCGAACCCGATCGCAAGACCGACGTAGAACGGTTCTGAACTCCCATCTCACGGAACCATGCAACACTTCGACCTGTGCGTGATCGGCGGCGGACCTTCGGGATATGCGGCGGCCATGCGTGCCTTGGACCTTGGCAAGCGCGTGCTCCTGGTGGAACGCGACCGCATTGGTGGCACCGGCATCTATAATGGTGCGCTCACCTCCAAGACCATGTGGGAGATCGCCCAGCGCGTGTCGAGCACCAACGAACTTATGCGTGACCGGGGACGGGAGCCCTTCCGCCTGAGTTGGGAAGAAGTGCAACGCACCGTGAACGAGGCCGCCTTCGAACGGAAGCACCTCCATGCCTGCCACATGCAATTGCTGGGGACGACCGACCCCGGTGCGTTCCGACATGAACGAGGACGGGCACGTTTCACCGGACCACGGACCGCGCGCATCGAGCGCAACGACCATGCAATGGACATCAGCGCCGATCACTTCATCATTGCCACGGGCAGCCGTCCACGAAGCCTGCCCATCATAACGACCGATGAACAGCGGATCCTCTCCAGTGACGGCATCTTCAACCTCGAGGAACAACCGCAGAGCATCGTGATCATCGGTGCCGGGGTGATCGGCTGCGAGTTCGCCACCATCTTCGCCAACCTCGGTGGCACGCGCGTTCATTTGATCGACCGGGCGGAGCGTATCCTGCCGTTCGAGGATGCCGACGTGAGCGAGCTGATCGCCCGCAACCTCGAACGCAAAGGCGTGGTGATCCACCGAAGCTCGAAATTGGAGCGCATCGGCCTGGTGGAGGGTGGAGTGGAATACACGCTCAGCAACGCGGATGGCCGCACCGAGACGGTCCAGGTGGATAAGGCATTGCTCTCTGTTGGGCGTATGGCCAATCTGGACGGCCTTGGCCTCGAGCTCACCGGCCTACACCTTGATCCCGCCACCGGACTGGTGTCTGTGGAGGATACCAGCACCGCCCAACCACACATCCATATCGTGGGCGATGCCACCGGCAGCAACATGCTGGTTAACCTGGGCGAGATGGAAGGCAGGCATGCCGTGGAACGCATCTGGGCCGGCCGGACCGACCGCATCAGCTACGCCAACATCAGCACCATCATGTTCCTGGACCCCGAGGTGGCCGGCGTGGGCATGAACGAGCAGGATTGCCGGAAGAAAGGCATCGCACATCGCGTGGCCCGTATCGATTACTCCTGTCTGGCGCGCGCCATTGCCATGCGGCGCACCAAGGGCTTCTTCAAGTTGATCGTGAGCCATGATGCCGACATGCGCATACTCGGGATGCGTGCGGTGGGGGAACACGCATCCAGCGCGATCGAGGCCGTGGCACTGATGATCAAACTGGGCATACCCGTGCGCGAACTCGCCGAACTGGTACACCCCCACCCCAGCATCACCGAAGGCGTGCAGGAATGTGCGCGCATGCTGCTTGGGCAGAGCATCTTCAAGCCAGCGGTGTTCGCCGATCGCATGCGGTGCTACGACTGGGCGCCGGACATGGCGGTGGTGGAGGCCGCGTGACGTACCGAAGTGGAAAGCCTGCCTACCGCAAGCAGGACCGCAGAAGCGCAAGGAATGCGTGCTGCGAGGACTTGCAACGCAGGGCCGGACGCCTGTGCGCCAGGCCGTGAGATGGGCAACAGCGGAACGCCCAAACCCTTCAGAAGGGATCAGTCCAACGTAGGAGGCCCCGGATCGTGGAAGGCCGGGTTGTTCACGAACGCCGTATCGGTCAGCGTGTGCAGGAAGGCGATCAGCTGAGCTTTCTTCTCCGGGGTTAGCTGCAGGCCTCCTGTGGTGAACTTCATGTTCGGGTCGATGGTGGGCGAAGGATGTCCCCCGCTGTTATAATGCTCAATGACCTCCTCCAGCGTTTGGAAGCGTCCGTCGTGCATATAAGGCGCCGAGAGCGCCACGTTGCGCAGCGACGGCGTCTTGAACTTGGCCCGGTCCGAGGGCAACCCCGTCACCCCGTAAAGACCAAGGTCCGTCCAGGCCGATTCGGGGTCCAGGCCGTTGTTGCGCAGGATGCCATCCGTGAAACGACCACCGCCGTGGGGATGGCAATGGAAGCAGTCCGCGCCACCCTGGCCCAAGGGCACTGCGGGCGGAACTCCACCTTCCAGCAGGGTCAACTGGAAGCCCAATTGCTCATCGATGGAAAGCTGTTCCTCGCCCCGTTGGAACTTGTCGAACTTGGAATCGCCACTGATCATGGTGCGCAGGAACTGCGCCATGGCCATGGCCGCCCGCTCCTTGGTGACACCCGGTGTACCGAAGGCGCGGAGGAAAAGCGTGGGGTAGACGCTGTCCGCCTGAAGCTTGGCCACGGCATTGGGCCAGGTCTCGTGCATCTCGATGGGGTTCTCCACCGGTTCCAGGACCTGCTGCTCCAGCGTGGGTGAACGACCGTCCCAGAAAAAACTGCTCTCCCAGCCCAGGTTCTGCAATACCATGGAGTTACGGTTGCCGGCTATGCCATCGATACCCACACTGAACTGGAGACCATGGTCGGTGAACACATTGGCCGGAACATGGCAGGAGGCACAGCTCTGTGTGTTGTTACCCGACAACCGTTCATCGTAAAGCAGGAAGCGGCCCAGGCGGATACCCTCCACGGTGAACGGATTGTCCGCTGGAATGGGCATGGCCGAGAAGTTCGGTGGAATGGCCAGCGTGTAGGGCGTTGGAGTGTAAGTGACACCACCGCTCGGCGGATCGGGCTCCGTTTCCTTGCGGCATGCGGCCAATACCACCACCATGCCCATCAGCATGATCACGATCGATAAGGTCTTGTTGCGCATCATGGTACCTGGTCGAGGGGTCGTTCGTCGGTCAAGCTTTCCAAAAAGGCGATGAGGTCGGCCTTATCCGCATCAGAGAGCGTGAAGGTCCGCATTTCGGGATCGAGATTGGTGTGCGGCAGCCCACCACTGGCGAAATGATCGATGACGTGCTTGAGGCTTGGCATGCGCCCATCGTGCATGTACGGGGCGGTGAGCGCAACGTTTCGCAGTGTCGGTGTCTTGAACTTGCCCACATCGCCGGGTTGCAAGGTGATGCGCTCCCGACCGGGGTCGGTACCGTAGTCCAAGTACTGCCCCACATTGTGGAAGGCATGGTCGCTCAGGTCGAAACCCGAATGACAGGACGTGCAGTTGAGCTCAGCACTGGTGAACAGCTGAAGGCCTCGTAGTTCCTGCTCCGTAAGGGCGTTCGCCTCACCCTGGACATACCGGTCATAGCGAGACCAGCCGCTGATCAGGGTACGCTCGTAATTGGCAATTGAACGCGTGATCACCCAAGCATCCAATGCGCGACCGTAGGCCTGTTGACTCAGCTGCTTGTAGGGCTCCACGTCCCGCAGCATGGCGGCCACCAGATTGATATCGTGGTCCATTTCCACCGCATCATGTATGGGGGCGATCACCTGTTGCTCCAACGTAGGCACCCCGCCATCGCGGAAGAACGCGCTGTGGTAGGCCAGGTTGGCCAGTGTTGGCGAATTGCGGAAACCCGTGCGCCCTTGGAAACCGCTGCTCACCCGCGCCGGATCGCTGAAGGCCAATGCAGGCAGGTGGCATGATGCACAGGAAATGCTGCCATCGCGTGAAAGGCGGGGATCGAAAAAGAGCGCCTTCCCCAACTGCACAGAAGCTGTAGTGAGCGGATTATCCGCGGGAGTGACCGGCACCGGGAAGCCTGGAGGCAATTGCAGTGCGAACGGCGTATTCCCTGAGACCGACACCTCCTCCTCGCCCACATCCTTGTGACAGGATGCCAGAACGAGCAAGGACACCACCGCTATGCCTGCCCTCCCGATCATTGCACGGAAAAGGAATCCTTGACGTAACGCGTGAACTTCAGCGCCAGCGGCACGTTGTT
>Ga0315901_10008251_pt1 | contig 12134 bp, 10 predicted proteins | sample LakEriMetagenome_10_FD_203761 | JGI IMG/M metagenome (GOLD analysis project Ga0315901, IMG submission 203761) | Freshwater fungal communities from buoy surface, Lake Erie, Ohio, United States - Buoy 2 MA116 | ecosystem: Environmental > Aquatic > Freshwater > Lake | place: USA: Lake Erie, Ohio...
TAACAACACTCTACTTATATCTAATTACTTCTGACGGTTGCGAATCATAGCAAGAATATCTTCTGCTTTACTACTTGATGTAGATGAAGCGGTGGAAGATTCTTGTTTTGATGGAGCCGGTTCATCGAAACTTTCGTCGTCGGATGCCTTGGCCACTGTCTTAGTTGTATTAGGATCGCCAGTAACTTGATTCATTCCTGCTGGTTTAAAATACTGTCCCCAACGTTCCATATCAAATGGCTCACCATCTACACTAGCTTCGAACATTTCTTTAATAACTTTGACTTCTACGTCGCTAGGTTTTTTAGGCAAATAGTCCTTTAAATCAAAAAGACCATGTGCTTCTAATGCTGCCGCTTCTTTGTCATCTAATGGACGACTACGACGACTCCATTTACTAGTGCTATAATCTGCGTAACCGCCCTTGCTAGTTTTGATTAGTTTAAAATCAACACCGTTGACGGCATCTGTTGGCAGATCGTCCATCTCTGGATCTAACAAAGCAGCACGGATTAGTTGAAAAATCTGTGGACCGATAATAAATCTACGGATTGGATTTTCTGGTTGACTGTCTTCTTTCAGACCATCTTCTACCACAAAGCCTTGGAAAATGTAACTACGTTTCTTCCAGTATTTACGGCCTTGGTCTTCGAGACTTGGATCTTTGAACCAGCCACGCACTTCACTAAGGATAGGACAAGTTTCGCCATACATTTCCATACATGGAACGTTGACTGTAACTTGTTTGCTTTCTGTTTGACCTTTGACTCCTGCGAAAGGAAGTTTGATCATAGAACGTTCTACCCAGAAAAAGGTATTGTCTTTATTACCATCTGGAAGGAAGCGTACTGTGGATTCGGAACCCTCTTTTAAGTTCCAGAACGGATAAATTGAATTGTCTCCGCCTTTTGATTCGCCGCTGCTGCGGGTTTCTTGCTCTTTTAATTTCGCTCTGATTTCAGCTAAAGTTGCCATGGTTATCTCCTATTGTTAGCCTATATTTGCCTTTAGTTTGTTCTAGTACCCACTAAAACAAAAAACGCATACGTTGTATTGTATGCGTTTTTATTTAGTCTTACAAGAGAAATAACAGATTTTTTTTGACTTATTTTGCCATTTATCTTAAACCAGCGATTCTTAGCATAGCTGCCAATTCGGAACTCTCTGGCATTGCTGGTTGTCCTTTTGCTGTGCTCCTTGGAATACCTTTTCCCATACTAGGTGGAGTTTGACCAATATTCTTCGGTCCAGTTCCTGGAGGTTGCGTCATTTTACTACTGTCTTGACCGCGAATATCCTGTCCGAGCTTACTGTTGTCTGGCTGACCTGCTTGTCCCAAGGGTTGGCTGTAGCCCAGTCTGGCTTGTTGATAACCTGACGTAGCTGCGTCAACTGCGTTACTAGCGCCTTGGGCAATATCTGAACCAAATTGACTAGCTTTTTGTGATATTTTGTTTCCAAGATCTTTATAGCCTTGAATTTTTTTGTCGGCTAATTTAGCTGCTCCGCCGGCGAATTCTCCTGCTTTACCAGCAGCATAATTTACCATGTCACCGAATCCTTCTTGAGTCGAAAGTCCAGATAACTCTTGAATTCGACGCATTTCTGCCTGTGTCATTAATTCGTTCATTACACTTTTAGCTTTACTTAGTGCCTCTTCTCCAAATTTCTTTTCAACACTAATAAGTACACCAGTCGGTCCTTTTGGAGTGTTTCCTTCCTCGTCAAACATGCTACGAACAAATTCAACAACTTCATCTCCGCTATCTTTATAACCGTCTCCGAAGAATTCATTTAAATCTAGTCCAACACGTCGAATAGCATCACCTAATGTGACTTCTTCGCCGAATAGAGTAAAAGTATCTTCTTGGGTCATGCCAGCTGCCTTGGCTTTCTCGATTACACGTTTAATATTTTCTTGCATAGCTACTCCTGGTGTCATTGGCATAGTTGGTGGAACAGCTGGTGCTTCTGGCGCTGGAGCTGCTGCGTCTGGTGCTGGCGCTGGAGCTGCTGGAGCTGCTTCTGGTTCTTCTGCTGGTTCCGGTGCTTGATCCCCTTCTGGGAAATTAATTTTACCTAGGACATCTGTGCCATTTTCTTCGTCTTTTATTTTAATATAATCTTTAAGAATAGGTCGTACATCACTTTCAGGACTTACGTCGGCCAACTCTTTGAATATGTCAAACAACTCGTCGTCGTCGATAATGTCTTTTAAACTACCAGTGGCATTGCTACCGTCTGGTCCTACTGGTAACTCCTGACTAACTAGTTCATTTAACTTTTGAACTGCTTCTGCTTGTTGGTCTTCATCGTTACTGAAAATGTCAGCACCTTCACCTACAAGGCGATTCAGATATCCTTCAAAGTCTACTAGTTCATCTATTTCATCTTGAATTTGCTCAGTAGTATCTTTAATCTCAACGCCACCTATATCTTCTGGATTAATTACTCTAATTGGTAAATTATCTTCGCCTACTAACTTATAAATGTAGGGAAATACGTTCTTAAGTTCTTCGTTAAAAGTTTTGATAGTTAAACGATCTACCCAGTCGTTAATAATTTCTTCTGGGATTTCATTGTTAGACTTACTGGTAAATGATTCAGCAAATTCTTCATAATAAGAACTTTTTTGTAGATTGTGTATTTCTTTTTTTACTTCTTGAATTCTCTCTAGCACCTTACTATTAACATCACTCATTGCTTCGCTGACTACAGGATTACGCTCTACGTAAGATTTGAACATTTTAAGTTTGCTCATTTCTTCGCTGAGTCCAATAATATGTGTACCTATATCATCGTAACTGGTTCCGCCATGGCCTACGTGCTGAGCAAGTGCTCTAGCGCCATTAAGGTGTCTGTATGGATAACGGAAACGCTCCCCTTGATCATTTTCAATGAAAATACTTTCAATGTGCATGGTTCTTCCAGCGGCTAAATTAAGATTCACAGGCTGTGTATGTTTAATAATAATTTTTGTTTCGCCTAAATCTTGATAACTGGTTTTGCTGGTGCCCCATAACTTACTTTCGGTCATTTGCGTTTCTCCATCTCTTTTTTCTAACTGATTTAAATTGATATCTCGTATCTGATAGTTAAGCATCTTTTGCTTGGCAAATTCTCTAAGTTCTCTTGTAAAATTAAACCAAAGCTTTCTAACACGATCGGGCTGCTTAGATATAATATCGTTACTAAAAATAATAACCATACCGTCGTCATCGGAAATATCTATTTCTATCGAGCCTAAATCTAAGTGTTTCTTTTTAAAATCAAACTTAAACGATCGAGCTAATTTAGGCTCATCTGTGGGATCGCCCTTTTCATCTTCTAACTCGATACTAGGAAATTGTGACCTAATTTTGGCAAACAATTCATCGGCAATTAAACTTAGATTCATATCCATAATGATATTTATCCTATGCTAGAGGAAATGAAAATAGGCATTGGCAGCTCAAATTCTTCATCGGAAAAGCTTTCATTACTGCTAAAATTATCAAAAACCCTACTATCCCAATCAGCTAATATCTGGCTCATTCTAACTATGAGCAAACAAGCACTAACAAGATCGTCTTGTTCTCCTTCTTTAGCTTTAAATGTGATACCTTTAGCAACAAAGGCTTTTAGCTCGGAAATTAAGGGCTTGCTATTAACAGTCATTTTACCTGATTCTATCAAATATTTTAATCTAGCACTAGCAGAAATTTTGCTATTGTGTGTAGTATTAAATCCTTTACGAAATTTACGTACATGTCCTTTACGTATAGGTTCGCTAACAAATAACCCCGGAAAGTTTTCCTCCCCAATATCGCGTATGCAAATCAATGCTGCTTCTCCTACCGTATTATTTTCCACACTCCAGTAGATATTTCTACTGTTTTCTTCGCCCATTTCATCTTGTAAATATTTTAAAATTTCTTTGAGAATTCGTATTTGCCCTTGTATAGGTGTAAGATTATGCTGCCATTCTGCTACTTGTACAAAATTTGGTAATTCAAAAACTTGAATACCAGCACTGTTTCCACCTGTACCTAAACTTGGATCTAATGCTATGGCATAAATGTGTTCTGAACTAGGCTTTTTATACCAGCGAGTTTGTCCCATATTCAGTATAGGCGCTTTTCCTTCTAGCCCTGCTAGACAAATACTGTTAACCAGTGTTTCGTCATAAACTAAGAATTCACAATTATATTCTCGACGAAAACGTTCCTCACCAATACGACTTCGTTCTTGAACAGACCATGCTTCGTCTCTGTCCGGGTGTTCGCTCCATTTACAAGTAAAAGGAAAGAATCCATTAACACCAACATCTTGTTCATTGCCGTATTCGTCGAATTTCTTGTTAGCTTCCTTCCATATTGTAGCGAATGTGTCTTCGTCGCTGTTGGGTGTGCTAGTTATAATTGCTTTACCACCTGTAGCCAGTGTTGGTGAAATACTAGTCCAGAATTCATCGGCGATATTAGGAGGTACAAACGCAAACTCATCGCAGTACAGAAGCGAGATACTCATACCGCGTCCGGTATTACCAGTAGTAGTAGTTGACACGATACGACTACCGTTATCAAATTCTATACTGCCTTTGTTATAGTTAATAACACCACTACGTATATAGTCCGGACACAGTTCATAGGCATATCTCACACGCTGCATAATTTCCTGTGATCCTGTATACTTATGAGCTGATATTAGTATAGTTTGATCTGGATGAAACATTGCGTACCATAACAAGTATCCAGCTGCGCAGGTAGTTTTACCCATCTGTCTAGGCAACATATTAATGTTGAATCTATGCCCATGATACGCATCTAGTAATCTTGTTTGATATTCAAAAGGTTCAAACAACATTTTACCTTTAACAGGATGTTGTATGTAAAAAAAGTTTCCGCAAAAATAATGATATCCCGTGTCGGAATCAGCACAGGACAACAAGTCTTGAATTTGCTTCTCTGTAAATGTTTCTTTTGTATGTGCCTTTTTAGTTAAGACACCATCTAAACTTTTGCTTGCCATAATACTATTTACAATAAAAAACCGGGCATTACGCCCGGTTTGAGTGCCTGTTTACACTATTACTTCTCTCTTACTTCTTTATATAGTCTATCTAATCTAGATACAATATTTTCTAGAGCCATAGGATTATCGCCGCCTGCTGTTGCTGGATAAGATCCTTTTGGACGATGCATGTCGTTTCCTGTGTCTTGTGGAAATGCCCCTTGCTGTTTAGTTATTGGGTCTGGACTATTAGCAAATTCGTCTCCTAGAACAGGATCTTTTTTCATTATTAATGCTGGCTGTCCAATCTTCATATCTAACCCGTCGTCGTGATCTCCATGATCATCAGATGGACCATCTTCTAAATTACGTAAGATATTCATTAAATCTCTAATGCCGCCGCTGCCTGAACCATTCATACTAACATTCATGCTAACATTGTCTTGTTGCTTGTTCATGCCCATAGGACTAGACATGCTCATAGGACTCATGCCGCATTCATCAACTTCTTGTTGTACTTCCATGGCTAGTTGATCTATACTTTCCTTGGCTTCGTCGTCTTCTTTGCCCATAGCCTTCTTAATTGCTTTATCACGAGAACCCATGTATTCATCTTTACCAGATTCTACTTCACCATCACCATCATAATCGTTAGATGCTTTATCTGATTCTTGAACAGGTTTATCTAGTTCGGCCATACGTGCCATTAATTCTTTAAAATTCATTTTATTTTCCTTTTCTTGGATTTGGATTACCTGTTAAGCCTTTTAATACACTTTTAGCAGGACCAACTTTTTCAGAAGCTGATGATTTTTCTTTAGGTGCTGATTTAGCCAAGATCTTTTCATTTACACCTTTGTACTGACTGGGTTGATGTTCTTTACTAGCTTTTGACAGTTCTTTAAGGAAACTAGCTACGTGCTTGTCGCCTACTAAATTCTGATTATTTTCTTTAGTATATTCTTGTGTTAATAACGCTTCTTTATCAGAATCTATTAAATTTTGAGCATTTAGTTCTGCTTCTTCTTCTTCTTTTAAACTACGTACACGTATACAGCAAGGATCAACACCTGTGTGTTCTGCCATATATGATGTTAGTACTGTACTTGTAGTAGGGTAATCTAAGTCTATATCAAACACAGTTACTTGAAGATTTTCTAAGGTAGGAAAATCCACTAGTTTAGCTTGTATAGGTGTAGTTTTTCCTTTGTTAAAAGAAGCTACCTGATATTTTTGAAGTGCTGCTTTAGCAGCGTCCTCGAAGTGTTCAGGTAATTCACCCGCCACTTTAATTTTAAAAGAGTATTTTTTCTCTTCTATATTTTCTGTTAAGTATTCTTTAAATGATTTCATAGTGAATCCCGATATTATATTTATTTCATATTCTTAAGTTTTTCGATTAGGCTGTTACGATCTGATATAATAACTCCAGATCCTGTGACATCCATATCGGTGTCTGTTTTAGTATCTTGGTCAAGTTTCTGTTTTTTAAGCTGAAGTTCTACCATTTTGAGCTTCTTATCAATTTTTGCTGCTTTAGCGTCAATAGCATTTTTAAGCATTGTGCCTGCTACTTCAAAAACTCTGCCCGAGTACCTTGCTTCTACGTTCATACCTAGGTCCATCAAATCATCAAAGGCATCTGTAGCTCTTTGTGCTAATTCGTCAAATTCTTCATCGCTAGCATCGCCCAAACCTTTAACTTGTGGTAACGCTTGCGCTATTTTATCGAACTCGCTAATGTCTCTAAGTAAAGGTGCCGCTGCTTCAACAGCCTTTTCCTGCTCTTCTTTTTTAATGATCTTTTTGCTTTCGGGTAAATTTAAAATTTCTTCTAATTTTTTCATACTTTTACTTATCCTAACCTACCATTAACAAATAAATCATTCTCAGTTAGGACTCTGAATTTAATACCTTGTCTACTACACCAATTCTGCGCTGCTCTCCATTTTACTTGATTTTTAGCCCACTGTAGCTGATTATTTCTATTTTTACCTGCTCGTTCAATCAGTGTTTGGCTCTGAGGCTTTACTTCAATAAGGTCTACATTCATAATACCGTTTTTGTCGGCATACTGTATAAAAAAATCTGGAACATACACAGTGTTACGTCCAGTGAAAGGATCTTTGTAGGGAATTTTTATTGCTTCGCTGGCCCATTTCAAGATCCTGGGATCTTGATCACAGAAGTTCATAAATTTCCACTCCCAACTACTTCTGTATGTGGGTTGATGATTTCCTACATACTTGTCTGGATTTTTAATTGCGAACTTGCCTGTAGCAAATTTACTCATTGTGCAATATTACGACTTTCAAAAGTTTCGTCAACTACTTGAGTTTTATACCCTAGTGCTGATGTCTTTTCTCTATATAAGTTCATTATCTGGGTTACAACTTCTCCTAGTTGTGTTTCGTCTAATTTTTTTAAACTATCTACAACTACGAACGGATTAATATTGTCTATTCTACACTGAGTAAGTATAATGATAGCAGTGCTTTTAGCTGCTTGATCTTGGAATCCTCTTTTTAAAAAGAATCCAACTACAGCATCTATCTGTGCTGCGGGGAATGTTATTTCATGTGCGAAAAATTTATCAAAGAAATTTCTTACTTCTTCTGCGCTGTCTGTGGATTCAGAAGGAGGCAGATTGCCATTTACATTCATATTATCTTCCTGTTAAGTTACGACCTGATGCTGGAGTAGACCCGCCAAGAGGATCTGATATAGGGAAACTGGTACCTTTAACACCACTAACGCCTTGATTAGCTACTCTTCCTAGCGCACCAGTAGCGATGCCAGTGATTTCAGCTGTTACACCTCTGTTACTTAATTTACCTGCGTTGTTATAGGTATTCGTAGCTAGAACAGCAGTGCTTAAAATATTACCTAAGGTTAACTCTTGAGGATTGGTCAACATTCTTGACACATTCCCAAACACAGCATCAGCACCGGCTAGAACACCTGCTTGACCAAACAGTGATCTCGTGCCGCCACCGGCTAGTGTAAGTGGACTTGGTACTGTATCATAATGTTCAAATCCAAATCCTGGAGGATCGTTTTGTCTTACTTGTCCGTTTTCATAATAAACTGATTCATAGGCAAGACTCATGCTCTGTTCGCTAGGACCAGTGCCACTGTAGTCTAGACTGTCATGATTCCAACTAGTGATAATCGGATTTACTAACGTATAACTATTCCAGAATTTTCTAGCCATTTGATAAATGGTTACCTTATTAAAGAAAGGGTACGCACTATTATTATCAAGACCAAATGGTGTTCTAATTTGACTGGAATTCAGCATAGCTGTTCTATTATAAGCTCCAGGGAATTTAGCACTTATACTGTCAGCGTAATAGTAAGCATAGTAGTTTTCCCACAGGGTTCTTACTACTCCTAAGTTATCATCATGAAACTTAATAGAAACAGGCTGATAATCTAATTTTGTTTGTACGACTTTTTTTCTATTATACTGATTTACTGTTTCAGTAGTAATACTAAATTTAGGTAACTCTGCTGATTTTACCAGCATGTTAATTTCGTTCTTGTGTCTTTCCGATAAGTTTATAGTTTTTAAAGCATTATTATTAATACTAAAAACACAATGAAACTGAAATTTTTGTTTAGGAGCTAGTCTTAAATTATCGTCAGTGAATAATCGAGCAGCATGGCGGAAATCCCCCATGATTCCTTTAGGATTAGTTAACCCACTGACAAATTGACCAAAGTGTTTTGATGACATAAAAATATTTATCTTATCGAATAAACTGCGTAGTTTATAAAAACCTATAAAAAAAGCAGCGTTTCCGCTGCTTTTTTATTAAGCTAATGTACCTAAAGCTCGTCCTGCTACAGCAAAGATCGGACTTCCGTCTCCTGCTGGTACTAGGATACAGTTGTCAGCTTGAATACTTAAATCAATTGTTTGCGGTGCTGCTTCAGAATAACTTAATGTCTGATAGTTAGCACTTACAATAAAGCATCCATAACATTCCCAACGCTCTAAACGTCTTACAGCAGTTCCGTTACCGCCATCTAACATCTCAATACTCATTGTGAATTTGTAATCACTAGAACTAGCAGCAGAACTTTGCTCTAAGAAGTCAAATTGTTTCTGTAACTGTTCGCCAATACGTCTACTCACTTCGCCTGTTACGTCATCACGTAGTGTGACAGCAATAGGAGCCCATGTGTGCTTACCAGCATAGTTAATTTTACTGTTGTAAACTTCAATAGTCTGCGGAGCAAAACTAACGTTAGGTCTAGAAGCAGTTTGAACTTGCTTGGTTAATTCCGAGTTAGACCCAGTGGCGCCAAAACCTTCGAAAAATATTCTATAACGATATTTTAGTTTTGGCATCAACGTGCCTTGTGTTTCTCCGCCGGATAGCGGCACTGTAAATCTATTTAATGATGTAATTGCCATTTTATTTTTCCTTTATTAACCTAACGCTGCTATTTCACCAGTGTTCTTTAAGCGTAGTGGAATATAGATAAATTCAACTGCTTTAACTGGTTCAATTGCGATGTCAAGATATAACTCGTTACGATCAATTCTACTTGGAGTGTTGTTACTTTCGTCACAGACAACTACGAAATCATATAACGCTCTTTGACCTACTAACTCTAACAATAAACTATCTGCTGCTAATTTAATTTCATCGCGTGTGAGTTTATCATTAGGTTCAAAGATATATGGTTTAGCTAATTTGCTTAATTGACTACGTAGATATATCACTAAACGAGCTACATTGATACGATCTAAAGCACTAGCACCTTTAGCACGAGTCTTCTGTCCATAATTAACTAAACCTGTTCCTGTTAAGAAAGTAATTGGGTTAATTTTTTGTTCATATAATGTATCACGCTGTCCTACGTTTAGAGCAACTGATCTAAATTCGCCTTCTTGACTATCAACATAGCCTACCGCAGTAGCATTAGTAATTCCGCCTCTACGAATACCTGCTGGAGCGAACCAAGGATAAGCAACTTGGTCATTTAAAGCAATTGTACGTAAAATCATATGACTTGGAGGTACAACTACGTTGTTACCAAAGTTGTCGCTGGTAAAGCCCCATGGATAGAACATAGCGAGATATTCGTCAAAGCTTACTGCTCCTTGATCGTTATCTTCAAATGCTAGTCTTTGATTCGATCCCCATGCTAACAATGAAGTAGCATCAGGTGTTAATCTAGCTGGACTATCACCAACAACTAGTGCTGTTAGACCTCTGTCATAGTTCAACGATACCATTTCACCAATTAACTCTGGATATCCTGGGCAAGCAATTAAGTTAAAGATTCTACTTTCGTCATCTCTAATGTCTTGGTTAGCATTTACTGTGGCTTGTAATTCTTTTACTACAATAGCACGTTGAGCTTTGCGTCCAAAACTACCAGAACCATCGCCTTGGTTTGGACTTGAAGTTACCCAACGGTGTGGATAGTATGATTCCATTGCTTCGCCGGATCTAGGATTGTCAGCAGCAATGTTAACATAATTTCTAACAAAACGTTTTACATTGAAACCGCTACGACGTAAGTTCCATAACATCATACCTCTTGGGTATAATGCTGGATCTGGACAGTCTGGATCTACATAATCACTAGTTAATAAATCTAAAATAGTACCTGCTTCATCACTGTTAGCGCCTGCGGTGTTGTAGCGAGCATCAGCAAATAGTACGCCATCTTCTGTGCTTTGATCTGACTTGTCTAATAGTTCCCAACGTTTTGCTATAGGAGCAGTTAATTCGTTATTGAATCTATAGATTTGCGGGAAGTTTTCGATGTCGTCTGTGCTGATCCATAAATCGCCAGTTGCTAAGGCAGTACCGTCACTTTGTGTTTCTGGTGCTGTGGCTCCTACGATTGGGCCGTTTGGATCTGTTCCATTAGCATAATAAGGAGCAGTAGCTGAGCGATATCCTACCCAGTCGCTACCATCATGGATCATGATATCGATTTCATCAATAACACTGCTATACCATAAACGTCCGTCATCTGTTAAACTACCTGGAGCATCGCCATTAGAAACATAAACTAAAGGATGCCATAAGCTGGCTACAAAATTGTGTAGCACATCTCCAGCTGGAGCAGCAGATAAATTAGCTGTACCTGTACCAAATGTAGTATTACTAGGTTCGAAGTCATATGCTGCGAATCCCATGTCTACCAACGGAGTATTTGTTCCTTCTGTTAGTCTGAAATCACCGCCTCTTGTATGAGTAATTACTAAACGATTCTGACTATCAACACTGGCTACAATATTAGTAAATCCTGCTGCGTTAACTGCGGTAGCTACTCGTGTAGCATTCTCGTCAGCTGCGCCAGCACCTTGGAAACTTACAGTCTTATAACTGTATGTGCCATCTTCGTTATAATCGCCTAATACATTGGAGCCAACTAGACTCTCGGCAATTCTAAATGTATAACTTGTAGCATTTGTAAATGTATTGGCAACAATTCTATTACTAACAATAGAACACTCTCCGGCTGCTGCTCTACGTAAAATTTTAAAATTACCTAACATAGGAGTAGCGTCTGTGCCACTATCTTCTGTATAGTTTGCTTGTACATAAAGAGCACCTGTTGATAAGTTTGCTCCGCCGCCTGCTTTGTCTAAATTAAAAATAGCATCATGACCGTTTAGGTAAATTGGGGAATCTACTGCTACCCAAGCCTCTGTAGAGCTATTCCAACGCTTTACTCTCCAACGTGCGCCTAGGTTAGGCTCAGTGGTCTTAATCCATACTGATCCAGTTGGGCGAGGACCTGTTGTAGTGCTCTTCCATTGAGGTACATCAGTGTGCTTGCTGATATTCATTTTAGCACCGTAGTATGTTCCGGTCTTAATACCTAAAGCACTTGAAGCTACAGAAGCAGCTACTAGTGTTCCTTGTAGACCAGCAGCGATTGTAATAGCGTTAGATGTTGTACTATCTCCACCGCTAGAAGCCATACCATTGGTATAAATTTCTAATTTGTTATTATATGCTTGAGCATATACTGGGCCAGCACCTGCTCCAAACGCATTATTGATATCTGTAGCTAAACTTGCTACTGTAGCACCACTGGCTGTAACTAGTACACCATTGATGTAAAAATTATCGCCTGCTGTGAAAGCTGGGTTAGATACTGTACCT
>Ga0315901_10008264_pt1 | contig 12123 bp, 10 predicted proteins | sample LakEriMetagenome_10_FD_203761 | JGI IMG/M metagenome (GOLD analysis project Ga0315901, IMG submission 203761) | Freshwater fungal communities from buoy surface, Lake Erie, Ohio, United States - Buoy 2 MA116 | ecosystem: Environmental > Aquatic > Freshwater > Lake | place: USA: Lake Erie, Ohio...
TGATGCCCGATTCATCGAATGGTGCAAGTCAACCTATCCGCTTCACCGCTACGATCGGGTAGCTCCCTTGATGGCTGCTTTGCGTTCTGCCAAGCAACCCCAGGAGATTGAGTTGATGCAGCAAGCCTGCGATATAACAGAGAAAGGCTTCCGTCGCGTGTTGAAGTTTGTCAAGCCTGGGGTAATGGAATACGAAATAGAGGCCGAGTATCTTCATGAATTTATCCGACACCGTTCGCGGGGTTTTGCGTATCAGCCAATTATTGCCAGTGGATCAAATAATGTAATTCTCCACTACACCGAAAATAACCGTGTTTGCCGCGATGGCGATCTGATTTTGCTTGATGTCGCTGCCGAATACGCTAATTATAATGCTGACCTCACCCGCACCATTCCTGTTAGCGGACGATTTACCAAAAGGCAAAAAGAAGTGTACAAGGCCGTTCATCGGGTCATGAAAGAAGCAAAGTCCATGTTGGGTACTTCTGTGGTTTACTTTGATTACCACAAAGAAGTGGAAAAAATAATGGCCTCCGAATTGGCAGGTTTAAAACTCATTTCCAAAAAAGAAGCTAAAGAAACGGCCGGCTCAGCGGCTGCCTTCCGCAAGTATTATTATCACGGCACGTCACATATGCTTGGCTTAGACGTCCATGATGTGGGTGATATGCATGCAACTATGAAAGAAAATTCGGTTTGGACCATTGAGCCGGGCATCTATATTAAAGAAGAAGGGTTTGGGATCCGACTGGAAAACAATGTGGTTATTGGTAAGAAAGGAGTGCGTGATTTGATGAAGAATATTCCACTGGATGCTGAGGAGATTGAAGATTTGATGAATTCAAAATAATTGAAGAATGAGTGAAATAAATTCGAGTCAGGCACCCGAGCCCGTTGGCGCATATCCACACGCCAAGCGCGTAGGCGACTTACTTTTTTTGTCCGGAGTGGGTCCAAGAAAGCGTGGATCCAAAGAGATACCGGGTGTGACGCTGAATGCCGATGGCTCTATTCAGTCCTACGATATTGAAGTTCAGTGTCGATCTGTTTTCGAAAATGTACGCTTGATACTGGAGGCCTCAGGATCCAAGTGGGAAGATCTTGTTGATGTCACGGTATTTTTGACCAACATGAAAACAGACTTCCCGGTTTTCAATAAAATTTATGCTGAGTATTTTTCCTCCGTCCGTCCATGTCGGACGACAGTAGAGATCAATGCCCTGCCAACTCCGATAGCTGTAGAGTTAAAGTGTATCGCACGCGTACAAAATTGAAGGACATTCAAAGGTATCAAACCGCAAAGCTCTCGCCGCAACCGCACGTACGGGTAGCATTAGGGTTTATAAACTGAAAGCCTTTTCCATTTAGACCATCGGAAAAATCTAAGGTGGTACCCAACAAGTACAAAAGACTCTTTTTGTCAACTAGAATTCGGACTCCATTATCCTCAAAAATCTGGTCTGCAGGTTTGATTTCAGTATCAAATCCCAAGTCATACATAAGTCCGCTGCAGCCACCTCCTTTTACCGAAACACGAATGGCGCTTTCATTAGGTTTGCCCTCAGCCACCAGCAATTCCTGGATTTTGTATTTGGCTTTTTCTGTGACGCTGATCATATATGGCTTTTTTTAGCTAAAAATGACTTTTTCTTTGATTTGAACCGGTTAACCCTTTTTCTAAAACAAATTATTTCCTGAAAAAGTTTCACGAATTTCGCGCAAATTTAATTAAACCTCCAAAGCAAGCCGACTTTCACAGTCATGGAAAAAATTGAGCACATCGGAATTGCTGTAAAGGATGCTTCTGCAGCCATCGATTTATTCACCCGTTTATTGGGTAGCCCACCCTATAAAACTGAAACCGTTTCTTCTGAAGGTGTTCAAACCATCTTTTTTCAGGTAGGAGAAACAAAGATCGAACTGTTAACGGCTATACGTCCCGATTCGCCTATCGCTAAGTTTATTGAAAAAAAAGGTGAGGGCATCCATCACATTGCTTTTCAGGTTCAGGACATAGAAAAGTCTGAAACTGAATTAAAAGAAAAAGGTTTTGAAATGGCGCCAGGCGGAATCCGTTCCGGAGCTGATAATAAATTAATTACGTTTCTTCATCCTAAATCAACAGCAGGCGTTCTGGTCGAGATCTGTCAGGAAAAAAAATAATACTATGAGTGAAAACCGTTCAGAAATCTCCAGCCTTGGTGAGTTTGGATTGATCAACCATTTAGCAGGAAAAATTAAGCTCACCAATCCAACTACGCTCAAGGGAATTGGAGATGATGCAGCTGTCGTAAAAGCCGGTGACCAATCACTACTCCTGACCACCGATATGTTGTTGGAAGGAATTCATTTTGATCTCCGCTACGTTCCGCTTCGTCATCTTGGCTACAAAGCTATAGCGGTCAATGTCTCTGACATTGCCGCTATGAATGGTAAGCCGACACAGGCCTTGGTCGGTCTTGGAATCAGTAACCGCTTTTCTCTTGAAGCGGTGGAAGAACTTTATGAAGGTATGCGTATGGCTTGCTCTGATTATGGCGTTGACCTGGTCGGCGGAGACACCAGTACGTCAGCATCCGGACTGGTTTTGTCGATAACACTTACCGGCTTTGCAGATCCCGATCAAGTTGTTTACCGCTCGGGAGCTGGAAACAACGACATCATCTGTGTTACCGGAGATCTCGGAGGCGCGTACGCCGGTCTTCAGATTTTGGAGCGTGAAAAAGAAGTTTTTCTAACGAACCCGGAAGCCCAACCTGATTTGGAAAAATGGGAGTATGTAGTTGGTCGACAGCTTAAGCCCAATGCACGGATGGATATCATTCACGAATTGGCGGAGCTTAAGGTGCTACCGACCTCCATGATTGATGTTTCCGATGGCCTTGCTTCAGAGCTGTTTCATATTGCCACAGCTTCAGGTCTTGGAGTAAAGATTTTTGAGGATAAAATTCCAATTGACCATCAGACTTACGAGACGGCCATCGAATTTAAAATGGATCCCATAACATTAGCGTTGAATGGTGGAGAGGATTACGAATTGCTGTTTACGGTGCGCCAGTCGGATCTCGAGAAAATTAAAAATCACCCAGACATCCATTTAATTGGACACATGCATGCTGCAAAGGGTGAACATGTAATGATTACAAAAGCCGGCCACCAGATCGCCTTGAAAGCTCAAGGTTGGACACATTTTTAAGATTGCCGACTCTTAATCTGTAGGATAAGGTATATAGATGAATCGATGAAAATCCTCATCGATCACAAATAGGCAACAATACTCATCCGGATCCTTATAGTTTTCGGTAAATAATTCCTGTTTGTTTTTATCTACCAGACCTCTTTGAAGAAATTCTTCCAGATAGGTCACATAATAATTCCAGTCGAGCTGTAAGGTCTCTTTTTCAATGAGTATTTGACCGATGGGCTGAACAGATTTCGAGATGGGAAAGATCGGAAAGTCAAAACCAGCCTTTCGGATTCTATAGGAGGCTTCTTTGAGTGTATCGGCCACCTTGACAAAATCCGAAGAAATTGTTCCCAGGTATTTACCGCTTAATTCTGGATCGTTATTCACGTGGCAAAATTAATCAGTTTGTTTATCCGTGACTCCAAATTGCTCGATCAATTGCTCGCGCCCTACTTCACAGGTTCTAATGAGTTCCGGCATAAATTGAAAAAACTCCTGTTCAAACGCTTCATAATACTTCAGCAGATCTGAGCTGGCCTTTTCCATACCTGAAGGGTATGGTGTGCGTCGCGCCATTCCACCAAGTACTTTTTCAATCCCTTCAATTCGTGAGTAGTTTGTTAGCCAGTCGTTTCGCTCCATATACGGGAGGACGTATCTGGCTTTTTGCGGCAACCAGGATTCCTGATTTTTTACCAATTCATAAAAACTTCCGGCATACAACCTCAGCTCCGTCGAATGGTGTCGTTCCCAATGCCTGGCTAAAAAGTGATCGTAAAAAATGTCTACTAATACGCCGCTATAATGACGATAAACGGGACGTAGTCGAATTTTGCTTTCCCGAACAACAGGGTGGGAATCGGTATAGGAATCGATCAAACGGTGTAGGTGAATGCCCACAGCCACTCGCGCTGGAAATTCTTTTTCCGGTGTTCGGCCTTTAACAAAATCTCCAATAAAGTTTCCGATCTGAATTTCAGGGTCGTCGCCGGAAAGATACAGGTGTGCCAGATAATTCATGGCCTAGGAAACCGATACGGTTACTTCACGCATTCTCCTCAATCGGCGTATGGATTCCTCCATCGGTTTAAAATTAAACTTACGTGAGAGCAATTCTACTGATAAATTCTCCTGGGTATCACGGATGGAAATCAGAAGAGGAACGGATCCCGGGTAGGTTTTGCATACCTGCTCAATCTCGTCCATCACTTTTTTACTGATATCGGAGGCTTCTAAGGTAAGTTGAATTCCACGCGTACGCTTCAGGCCAATTTCATTGAGTAGCTCCATCGATTTGATGCGAAATTCAGGTTCTTGATTTCCCCAGCTTCTTCGAGCCACTACACCTTCAATGAACAAATTGTAACCGGGTGTGAGAAACTGTTTGAATTTCAGGTAATCTTCGCTCCAAAGAATAAACTCGTTCTTTCCGGAATAGTCTTCAAGAATCACCTTGCCGAACGGCTTATTCGTTTTTGTCATCCGATGTTCGACTGATGAAACAATTCCGCCAACCCGGACTTCTTTGCCAATTTGCTCTTCCAGACTGTTTAACTGTGCCAGCGGAGTATTACAGAATGTCTCCATCTCGAATCGGAAACTATCCAGTGGATGTCCGGAGATATAAACACCAACTACCTCCCGTTCGAAATTTAATTTTTCAATCTCTGAGAAGGGTTCCAGTGGTTCTATCTTAGGCAGGGGCATCGAAGCGCCTGTGGAGGACCCAAATAGACTTGTTTGGGAACTAATCTCCTCCTGCTGGACCTTAGAAGCGTATTTTATCGCTTTATCAATTAAGTTGTTGTCGCCTTCTTTTGCTGCAACGTACTGACGACGGTGAATGCCAGTGAAGCAGTCGAAAGCACCAGAAAGAGCCAGGCTTTCAAAAGTTTTTTTATTGACGGATCGTTGGGAAAGCCGCTTAGAAAAATCAAAAATGTCTGTATACGGTCCGTTTTTGTCACGTTCCTGAATAATGGATTCTACCGCAGCATCTCCTGTTCCCTTAATGGCGCCCAACCCAAAACGAATCTCACCCTTTTCGTTTACCATGAAGGAAAATCCTGACTCGTTTACATGTGGCCCCAGTACAGGAATACCCATGCGGCGGCATTCTTCAGCAAAAAACGTTACGTTCTCAATGTTACTTTGGGAATGCGTAAGTACTGCGGCCATGTATTCTGCCGGATAGTTGGCTTTCAGCCAGGCCGTATGATAGGCCACCAGCGAATAACAGGTTGAATGCGATTTGTTAAAGGCGTATTCGGCAAAAGCTTCCCAGTCTTTCCAAATCTTCTCAGCCATTTGAGAAGGATAATTCCGCTCTTTACATCCGGAAATGAAGCGATCTTTTTGCTTATCCAGAACATCGCGCAATTTTTTACCCATCGCCTTACGCAACACATCCGCTTCACCTTTTGTAAACCCGGCCAGCTTCTGTGCCAACAACATCACCTGCTCCTGATAAACCGTGATGCCATAGGTGTCTTTCAAATATTCCTCCAGATCAGGATGGTCGTAGGTTATTTTTTCCCGTCCGTGTTTTCTGGAAATAAAAGAGGGTATGTACTCCATTGGACCTGGACGGTACAAGGCGTTCATGGCAATCAAATCCTCAAACTTGTCCGGCTTAAGCTGACGCAGGTAGGCCTGCATGCCATCGGATTCAAACTGGAACGTTCCAGTGGTTTCGCCTCGCTGATACAGTTGGTAAGTCTTCACATCATCTAAAGGAAGCTTATCCACGTCAATATCAACACCATGGCGCTTTTTGATGTTGCGGATTGCGGTTCGAATAATGCTTAGCGTGGTCAGCCCAAGAAAGTCCATCTTCAGCATGCCGGCTTTCTCTACAACGGCATTGTCGAACTGAGTAACCAGCATGTTGCTGTCCTTGGCTGTGGTTACCGGAATTAACTCCGACATGTCTTTTGGTGTGATGATGACACCACAGGCATGTGTTCCGGTACTGCGTACCGATCCTTCGATAACCTTGGCCTGCTTCAATACCTGAGCACGCAAATCCTGACCTTTTAAAATATCTTTTAGTTCGGCGACTTCATCAAAGGCCTTGGTAAGAGAAGTGCCTGGTCGCTCCGGAACAAGTTTGGCCAGGTTATTGGCTTCTGGCAAAGAGAGCTCCATAACACGCGCGCAATCGCGAATGCTGGATTTGGCTGCCATCGTGCCATAGGTAATAATTTGCGCAACTTGGTTGGCACCATACTTTCCGATAACATATTGGATAACCTTGTCGCGTCCCTCATCATCAAAGTCAATATCAATATCGGGCAGACTTACACGATCGGGATTTAAAAAACGCTCGAACAGTAAATCGTACTTGATCGGATCCACATTCGTGATTCCGGTGCAATAGGCCACAACCGAACCGGCAGCCGATCCACGGCCTGGTCCAACTGAAACCCCAAGTTCCCGGGCTTTTGAAGTAAAGTCTGCTACAATCAAAAAGTAGCCGGGATATCCCGTCTTTTTAATTGTCTCCAATTCGAAGTCAATCCGCTCACGAATTTCTTTGGTGATCTCCGGAAAACGCTTCTTTGCTCCTTCGTAGGTCAGGTGCCTTAAATATTCATCTTCTGAATCGAAACCGGATGGAATTTCAAAACGAGGAAGTAACACATTTCGCTCCAGCTTAAAAGACTCGATTTTCGAAAGGATCTCACCCAGGGTCTCAAAGGCTTCAGGCAAATCATTGAAAAGCTGATACATTTCCTGTTGATCCTTGAAATAGTATTCAGAATTTGGCAGGCCATAACGCTTTCCTCTTCCTTCACCGATCGGAGTTGACTTGAATTCACCTTCCTTTATGCACAGCAACACATCGTGTGCATTCGCATCTTCGCGGCCTAAATAATAAACCTCGTTGGCCGGGAAATAACCAACCTTATATTTTTTACAAAACTCAAGTAGGGTTTGATTAACGTGATCCTCTTCAGCAAGGCCGTGTCGGTTGAGCTCTACGTAGAAGTCCTCACCAAATAACTTGTGCCACCACCGGAAAGCTTCCTCTGCTTGTCGAATGCCGACGTGAAGAATTAGGTAAGGTATTTCTGAATTCAATCCGCCTGTTGTGGCCATCAGTCCTTCACGATACTGCTTTACCAGATCCTTATCAATGCGCGGGTGAATCCCATAAAGCCCCTCCGTGTAACCAAGTGAACTTAGTTTTGAAAGATTGCGGTAGCCTTGCTCGTTTTTAGCAATCAGGATCTGATTAAAGCGGCGATCAGGGCTTTCTTTGGTGAATTTTGTTTTCTTCCGTTCTTCAGAAAGGAAAAACTCACAACCCAAAATCGGTTTGATGTTGTGCTTAATTGCTTCAGAAACAAAACTAAATGCTCCATAGAGGTTTCCAAAGTCGGTAAGTCCAACGGCCGTCATCCCGCATTCCTTGGCTTTGGCTACGATATCCGCAACATCCGCTGTAGCCTGAAGCACGGAATACTGGGAGTGGAGGTGAAGATGAAAGAAAGGTGCGGTGATACCTGAAGTCGAGCCAACAGTTGATTTTTTCCTGGCGGCATCGGAAGTTTTCTTTTTGAAGTTGGCCGCTTCCAGATCCGGAGTTTCGTAGAATATATCCGCCACCGCAGTTTTGTCGACGGTCTTGGCTACTCCTTTTTGAATTAACTGAAAATAACACCGTGCAGTGGCCTCTACATCATAGGCTGCATCGTGCGCATCATTGACATCCTTACCGAATAATTTCTGATGAAGTTCATTCAGCTTAGGCATCTTGAATCTTCCTCCGGGACCACCGGGCAAGGCACAGAATTCAATCGTTTCAGTAGAGGTATCAAATTTTTTTCGCTTCAGGAGTGGAGCCGTGTTCATTTCCTTACGAAGTAATTCAGCTCCGATAATGCTGATATCAAATTCGATGTTATGACCGATAATGATTTCGGAGCGATTCAGATCTTCTGTGAAAATCTTCAGGACTTCAACCAGTGACTGACCTTCCTCTAATGCGCGGGCGGTACTGATGCCATGAACCTGCTGGGCCCGGAAGGGAATATCAAACCCCTCGGGACGGATAATCAGGTTTCCCCGATTGATCAATTTGCCTGTCGCACCATGTAATTGCCAGGCCAACTGTACCAACCGTGGCCAGTTATCGAAATCCGTCAGTGGGGCAGTTTTATTACGCGGAATACCGGTGGTTTCCGTGTCAAAAATCAAATACATGCTAAAGTCCGTAGTGGGAAGGCAAATGTAATGATTAAATGAACGGCAGGGGACCCGAAAAATCTCTGAAATCAATCCGATAAGTGCCTTTTGATTGTTGTCATGTGGCAGATTTTTCCAGCAAACGTCTTGCAGGTCAGAACCTTAAAAATCTGTTAAAATTTTAAGCTTTTTAACCACTCGAAAAGCCCTCAATTCCATCTTGTTTTTAATAATTTTGGGCGTTTTGAAAATCAACAATTCCCTTACTTATGAAATGGTTGCTTGACATGTTCTCCTCCTCCCTGGGCCGGAAGCTGACCATGGCGCTGACAGGTCTTTTTTTGATCCTGTTCTTGGCCGTTCACCTGGCTGGAAATCTACAGTTGCTAAAAGCTGATGGAGGCCGTTCATTCAATATTTATGCGGAATTCATGAGCACCAATCCGCTCATTCAGATTGTTTCTAAAGGCAATTTTGCCTTCATCCTCATTCACGTGATCTGGGCCATCCTGCTGACCAGACAAAACAAATCGGCTCGTGGACCGGTGGCCTATGCTGAGAGTTCCGGAAAATCATCCCATTGGACTTCCCGTAACATGGGAATTTTAGGAACATTGGTTTTGGTTTTCCTGGTTGTCCACCTTAAGGACTTTTGGGCACAAATGCACTTTGGACAAATGCCTACGGTCGATTACGATGGTAAGACCTACCGCGATATTTATTCTTTAGTGGATTTGTGGTTTCATAAAGAATGGTATGTAGGTCTTTATGTATTCTGCATGGCCGCTGTGGGATTCCACCTGTACCATGGTTTTGCTTCTGCTTTTCAAACTCTGGGTTTGAACCATTTAAAATACAATGGTCTTATCCAAACGGTGGGCCGCGCTTTCGCAATCGTTGTGCCTTTCCTTTTTGCTCTTATTCCTGTTTTGATGTACTTCAACTAACCGACATTAACGCATTATGACGCTCGATTCTAAAATTCCCGACGGCTCATTAGCCGAAAAATGGAGCAAGCATAAGTTTAACCTGAAGCTGGTCAACCCGGCTAACAAGCGTAAATACGAGGTGATCGTGGTTGGTACCGGTCTTGCCGGCGCTTCCGCCGCGGCATCTTTGGCTGAATTAGGCTATAACGTAAAAGCCTTCTGTTTTCAGGATAGCCCACGCCGTGCACACTCTATTGCAGCACAAGGTGGTATCAATGCAGCAAAAAATTATCAGAACGACGGAGATAGTGTCTATCGTTTGTTCTACGATACCATTAAAGGTGGTGACTACCGGGCCCGTGAGGCCAACGTGTACCGCTTGGCTGAAGTCAGCGTCAACATCATCGACCAATGCGTGGCTCAAGGTGTTCCCTTTGCACGTGAGTATGGCGGCTTATTGGCCAACCGCTCTTTTGGTGGAGCACAAGTATCGCGTACATTCTATGCCCGCGGTCAGACCGGTCAGCAGTTGCTTTTGGGTGCTTACTCAGCCTTAAACCGTCAGATTGCAAACGGTAAGGTTAAAATGTACACCCGTTCCGAAATGTTGGATGTGGTAGTGGCCGATGGAAAAGCACGTGGTATCGTTACCCGTGATCTCGTAACCGGTAAGATTGAAGCCCATAGTGCACACGCCGTGTTGTTGTGTACGGGTGGTTACGGAAACGTATTCTATCTTTCTACTAACGCGAAGGGTTCTAATGTAACTGCTGCCTGGCGCGCACACCGCAAAGGGGCATTGTTTGCCAATCCTTGCTTTACACAAATTCATCCGACCTGCATTCCGGTTTCCGGAGATCATCAGTCTAAACTAACGTTGATGTCTGAGTCACTGCGCAACGACGGTCGGGTTTGGGTTCCGAAAACAGCCCGCCCGGGATTGAAGGCTAAAGATGCCGTTGCCATTCCGGAATCGGAGCGCGATTATTTTCTGGAGCGTAAGTATCCTTCTTTCGGTAACCTGGTTCCACGCGATGTCGCTTCACGAAACGCCAAAACTGTTTGCGATGAAGGTCGCGGAGTAGGCAATACCGGAGTAGCTGTCTTCCTGGACTTCGCAGATGCGATTAAGCGCGATGGTCGTGCAGTTATTGAAGGAAAGTACGGTAACCTGTTTGATATGTACATGCAGATTACCGGTGACAATCCTTATGAGGTTCCGATGATGATCTATCCTGCAGTGCACTATACAATGGGTGGACTGTGGGTGGATTACAACCTGATGACCTCCATCCCAGGATTATATGCCTTGGGCGAAGCGAACTTCTCTGACCACGGAGCCAACCGCCTTGGTGCGAGTGCCCTGATGCAGGGTCTGGCTGATGGTTATTTTGTAATTCCATACACGATTGGTGATTATTTAGCCACTATTGGATGGAATGATAAGGTGGGTACCGATCATCCAGCCTTTAAGGAGGCTTTGGATAATGTGAACTCCCGAGTCAACCAGTTGCTCAATATTAAAGGAAAGAAAACGGCAGATCAGTTCCATCGTGAGCTGGGTCACATTATGTGGGAGTACTGCGGTATGTCACGTAGTGAGACTGGATTGAAAGAGGCTAAGCAGAAAATTCAAAATCTTAAGAATGAATTCTGGACAAATGTGAACGTTCTGGGAAGTCCCAATGAGCTGAATATGGAATTGGAAAAAGCTGGTCGAGTAGCTGATTTCATTGAGCTTGGTGAACTCATGGTGGATGATGCGCTCAATCGGAGCGAATCGTGCGGAGGTCACTTCCGGGAAGAATCACAAACGCCAGAAGGTGAAGCCTTGCGAAAAGACGATGAATACACCTATGTGGCAGCTTGGGAGTTTAAAGGAGAAGGGCAGCAAGAGCAATTGCACAAAGAGCCTCTGAAGTTCGAAAACGTTAAACTCACGCAGCGTAGTTATAAATAAACGTTTCAAAACATTAACAATCACTGATATGAAGCTTACGCTTAAAATCTGGAGACAAAGCAATGCCAATGCGGCTGGTGAATTTAAAACGTATCAGATGGATCATGCTTCCCCTGATATGTCTTTCTTGGAGATGCTTGATGTACTTAACGAATCTTTGGTGAAGAAAGGAGAGGAGCCTGTACATTTTGATCACGATTGTCGGGAGGGTATTTGCGGTATGTGCAGTCTGTACATCAATGGTCGTCCACACGGACCGCTGCAGACAACGACATGTCAGTTGCACATGCGTTCTTTTTCGGATGGCGAAACCATCACCATTGAGCCTTGGAGAGCAACTGCATTCCCGGTGGTAAAGGATTTGGTTGTTAATCGCTCTGCCTTTGACCGGATTCAGCGTGCCGGTGGTTATGTTTCCGTGAATACCGGTGCGGCGCAGGATGCCAATGAGATTCTCATTCCAAAGAAAATTGCTGATGAGGCCATGGATGCGGCAACCTGCATTGGATGTGGAGCTTGTGTAGCTGCCTGTAAGAATGCTTCGGCCATGCTTTTCGTAAGTGCCAAAGTTTCTCAATACGCTTTATTACCCCAGGGCCAGCCCGAGCGCAAGGAGCGTGTGGAGCGCATGGTCGCGCAGATGGACGCCGAAGGTTTTGGTTCCTGTACCAACACTGGTGCCTGCGAAGCCGAATGTCCTAAAGGAATCAAAATCACAAACATCGCCCGCATGAACCGCGAGTACTTCTCTTCCATGTTCACCAACTATCAGGTGGAAGTGGGTTCGGATGCGGGATAAAAGTTTTCGATTTTCGGTTTTCAGTTTTCAATTTGGCCAGGGTCAAATTGGTAATAAA
>Ga0315901_10008266_pt1 | contig 12122 bp, 5 predicted proteins | sample LakEriMetagenome_10_FD_203761 | JGI IMG/M metagenome (GOLD analysis project Ga0315901, IMG submission 203761) | Freshwater fungal communities from buoy surface, Lake Erie, Ohio, United States - Buoy 2 MA116 | ecosystem: Environmental > Aquatic > Freshwater > Lake | place: USA: Lake Erie, Ohio...
GATATCCACTGCGTGTTCCATAACCTGGACTTAAACCCAAAGAGTAACTCTTTTTGGCGCTCAGCCGAATCACAACATCCAAAACCCCATCTCGCCTTTCAACAGCTTCAGTGGATAAGGGTTCAATGATCACCGTGTCAAACAAATCATGTTTAAGAATTCTCAAGCGACTTTGTTCGAGACGCTCGGGAGTAAAGACGTCACCAGATTGCAGCCCACTTTCTGAAATAATACGCTCCTGCTTTCCAAAGCTATCTCCCTCTGCGTACACGCGGCCGATTTTGACGAGAGGCCCTGAATCAAGATCCAGAATCACCTGAATCGGTTTAATCTGCCCCGTTGGAGAAAGACTCTTTGTCTTGGCCTGAATTCGCGCATAGGCGTAACCACCATTCATGAGCTCAAGCCTTAACTCCTCTTCGATATTTCGAATTTTCTGAGCGTTTAATGGCTGGCCTGGTTGAAGGATCCGATCCTGAAATGCAGTTGAGACGTTAAAATCAAATGGACGCCCCAGAATCGTAACATCACGCAGAACAGAGCGGAATCCTGATTTTGATTCAAAAACAACCGTCACTGAGCGTCCATCTGAAGCATAAAAAACCGTGGGCTCGGAAACACTCGCCTCTGAATAACCCTCATCAATAAATTGATTTAACAAGCGCTCACGAAAACGAGGCAAAGCATCTTCGACAAAAGGAATAGCACCTCCGAAGATCGAAGGAGCAAGCTCCAATCGCTCAAGAACATCACGCCGAGAGAAGGGCAAATCACCCATAAATTGAACATCACTAATAACAACGAGAGGGCCTGTTTGAACAAAAAAACGGATGACTGAATCTCCATTCGGATCGGTTAGACGACTTGGCCCAGTGACAGACGCAGAGGCAAATCCTCGACTCACAAACAACTTTCGCACATCAGCTCGAAGCTCATCATCCGAGAATGACAGAACATCATACGCTGAAAGTCTTTCTCGAAATTCGCCCAGCAAATCGGTAACAACTCCGCTCTGGCGATTGACGACTTCTATTCGTGTTCTGGGTCCACGAATGTACTTTATGTGAGCAGAGGCACGCTGCTGATCGGGTGCGACGTCCAACGACAATAAAGACAATTCATTTGCTAAATAAGCATCTCCCATTAGCCGGACGCGCTGGCGTTCGAGGGTTTCTTCGATTGCCGAGCGATCACATAATGACCCCAGTTCAATAGGGGTGGTGAAATAATCAAACACCCCCTCATCTGGAAATATTTTAACCTCAGCAATGCGACAGGGCGTCTGAAGGTCGACAGGAAAAACGATTTTTAACTCTCCACTAACCCCAACTCCTGATTCAATCGCACCCACCTTCGCTGAAAAATAGCCACGTTCCGCAAGCTTTTTCCGGATGATTTCACGATCTCTCTCGGATTCATCCGCGATAAAAGGGAGCCCCACTCGTGTCTTTAAGATTGGTCGAATCTGCTGACTTTGCGCGGCGGTTAAACCGCGAAAGCCAATTTCACCGACTTTTGGCGACCGGATTGCGTGAACCTCAAAGCCGATGCTTTTATCATGATCGTTCTGATATACGACAATATTCTGTAAACCGTTCCGTTCGAAAAGAAAATGAATCAATGAATTGGGAAGATCAGTGACATTTATCTCTGAGAGAGCCCGCTCAATATCAGCTGATGGCAGCCATCTTTGCCCATCCACAAAAAAATCAATCCGAGGCTTGCTGAGCACATTGTTGGCTCTTGTGATTTCAGACGCAACTGCAATTCCGTTAGCTGCAAAAATCAGACTCATGCAGACACAAATGCTAGCCCATGAGAACAGGCTCAAGATTTTTGAAAATATGAGATGTTTGCCCGACAATCTCACTTTCCTCCAAACTGAAATCTAAAGCCACCCGACAGTTCTGAATATGATCCAGACTGAGACGAACGGCGATCAAAACCGCCAAGCACATTGACGCTTTCATTGATAAAAATTGTGCCAGTTAACGATTGCTTGTTTGGTTCATAATCAAGTCCCAAATTAAATTTTTCGCCAAGGTCGCGGCTGGCCCGCGCCCTCCAACTGCTTTGCCCGCCATCCAGAATCGGCTGCAATTCGAATCGATCGACGAAGCCGCGCGTGATCTTCGAAACTGCCTGACTCAAGGGATCATCAAACAAGCCGACGACCTGATTCGCCAACGCTTGCGTGACAGCCGTTTGGGTGGTTTCTGAAGGACCGCGCCCCGTCGAAATCATCCGCACAAGGGACGAACGTGTCAGAGGCATTCCGTCAGGTCCTGTTGATGGATCGCTCCAAATATTCAAGCGCGGCTTGGACAAAGGACCATCGGCGCCAACAAAGACACTATATTTGTCGATTTTGGCGACCATCTGCGCTTCCAAACGAGGTTCAACCTTCACAATATTGTCAAAGAATGCATCTGCTCGCGTTACTTCAAAGCGTGTTTTGAGAAGATTTAAGATGCCGTTGTCCAAACGCAATTGCCCTGAGAGGACAGGATCAGCATTTGTGCCGGCCAATCGAAGTGACGTCGAAACTCGTCCCCTGATGCAGGTTGTTTGAAGAGAAAAACTGTTGTCTGCCTCGATTCCAAGATTAAGTTCCAATATGGGATGAGCTGCTTGTACGGCAGGCGACTCGGTTCGTGTTGAACCCGATCTCAACATCTCCTGACAGTTTGAATCTCGATAGGCTCGGCCCTTACTGACCCGAACTTCACCATTCAGATAATAGGGCTTACTGCGACCAGAAATCTCAAGTTGTCCGTCTATCGTTGTCTCAAGTGTTTCAAAAAATTCTTGTGGCCACCTGAATTGAGCCGAGCGTAAATTAGCGCGCAACGCAAGAGACGGCTCATAGGGCTGCCCGGGTGCTTCCGACGCAAAGTCGATAGTGCCTACCAGATCAATTTGTCCATTTCCCTTCGTTCCGGTCAGCGCTGGAATCTCGATCCGAGAATTCTGAAAAATCAAGCGTCCGTTAAGAGCAGTGACTGGCGGCACCATATATCGACCAGCCAGCGAGACATTCTCTACGCGCGCTGCGCCACGAAGGGATGCTCCATCATTTGATAGCTCAACTTCACTATTTACAATAACGTCCCCTGATGCGCTTGATATTCCTTCATTAAACTGAGACAAAATCCCCGCATCAATTTTACCCTCAATTTTTCCTGAATATTTTTTGCTTGCAATATCATACTCACCCCGTGTCTTTAAAACCCCGATTGTTCCTTTCAGTTCCATGAGTGAATAACGGAGGGAATCCTCTGAGAGGGCCAAAGCAACGGGTCCACTGAGCCCAAAATGAGACCGACCTAATTGAATGTTAAAGCGCGAAATCTCTCCTTGCCCTTCAACCGCAGACAGTGCTGTCTGAGGATTCGAGAAAAAATCGAAAATCCCGGGCCCCTCCATGACCATGCTGGCGGAAGCCTCGCCGTTGTATTTAACGCCTCCCGGATGAACCGAAATCAGATACTTGAATAGCTCAAATCCGCGCAGATTGACAAAAAGCGAAGTGGATTTTCTTAAGGTATGATCAACAGCCATGCGAGCTTGTAGTTGATCGTACAGACCAGACATGATCACGTTCAGTGGTCCTCCTCCGTGTGAGGAAGCGCTCAGCGAGACTGAGCCAAGCGGTGTATTGCCAACGGTCAGCCGATCAATTCGTCCACTCGCTGAGCACTCCCAATCCTTGAGACCACCCTCCAGGGATCCTCGAAAATCAACAAAACCGCTTACATACTCTTCTCCGTTCCTTTTGAAGGTCACAGGAACTGATTGCAAATCCACTCGCACAGTCAGAGCTCTCTCAGAAATATTTTCTATCTCAACAATCGCGCGTGAAGATGCCAATTCCAGGGCATAATTCCTGTTTCTGCTCAGCAATTGTTTGCCTTCGCCAAATACAAGATCCCTAAAAAAGACCCGACTGCCCGAGCATAAACCTTGCTGGCAGTAAAAGACGGCCTGCACGCTCGCGGCGGAGATCTCGGCACTTTCCAGATGGCGCACTTCAAATGTCAGGTCGAAATTTGCTTTCGAAAGTTCGCGGATATCACCTTTCATTCGAAATCGAGAGACGGTCAGATCACCTTCGGTGCGCTGAGAGAGACTACGCCCCCTCTCACCCAAAGCACTCAGAACATCGGCAAGCCCACCTTCAAATTGCGCGTCTGCAGCCACCAACTTGTTTGAAAAGCCATAGCTAAAGGAATCCAATTTTAAACCAGCGTTGTCTTTGTCACCATCCATCCAGGCCTCAACACCCTTGGCAGTCAAACCCTTTCCATCAAGCACCAATTCGCCGCTTATACGAGAAAAATGAAGGCCAAAAACAGATGCATTGTTAATTTGCACATCACTTTTAAAAACCACGGAGGAACTCTTTGAACTCTGAATGGAGCCCAAAAGATTTGCATCACCTTCAACAGGTTCATTGATGAAATATGCGATAACAGAGGCCGGTAAGTTTTGAGCGTGGAATCTGAAGTCATTGGCCGACGTCTTGTAGTCAATCAGTCCCTTGCTGAGACTCACACGAGCGATCTCAATTTGGTCTCTCTCCCCGCAAAACATTGAGGAGCCTTCAAAAGACATGTGATTGTCGTCACTATCAATCCTTAAGTCGACAATACATTTTGGAAGTTTGACCTGATTAGGTTCAAAGCTTGGCACCTCTAATTGAGTTGTCTCAACCAACCCAGAAAACAAAAGAGAAAAGCCCTTCTTTTTTCCGGCATCCAACGATCCGCTGACCAAAAGCTGTTCAGTATCCATCCGGAAGTTCATAACGTCTTGAGGCACGTCCAATCCGGCCATCAACTCGACAAATGAAAAATGACGAATCTTCGCAGTATTCAGGAATGGCATGGAATCCTTCAGACGGTATTCACCAAACGCTTCAATTTCTGCGCCACCGGGTGTTTTAATCAAAGCGTTTTTATATGAGATCTTAAAGTCAGAGTAAAAAAACTCCATCGAACCAGAATAAACATCGAATCCAGACAAGTAAAAATTTGACCAGCTGATTTGTCCGTGAATCCGCGGTATCAAAGCCTGAACGCTGTTGCGTTGAGACAATGAACCTTCGGGGTTCACAAAAGCGTTCACTCTGAAGTGCCCTCGACCTTGCAAGTCAGCAAGACTTAACCAAGGGGCCGCTTCAGCATTGCCTTCAATTTTTAGGCTGTAGCTTTCGATTGAAAAATTTGGTCCAAATTTTAACTGACCACTGCTGAGCCAAGCTCCGTAGCCCCCGATCACGTTTAAACGCTCTACACGGAAAACGCCGTTCGTCGTCATTTCACCATTTAATTCAATGGAATCCAATTCAATAGGTTGCAAGCAGGGTGCTTGCTGAGAGAAACACAATGACGATTTTCCAAACTCAAGAAGGGTCGTGATCCCTTGACTGACTGTATTTGTGTCAAACCGAAAAAAGAGGCTATTGACTGCAACGTCAGCCGTTATTCCCAGAGCCCCCTTCGCGACCAAATGACCACGCTTCAATTCAATTTGTTCACCAAACAATCTTTTGGCCTGCTCAATGGCCTCTGCTATTTTCAATTTTTCTGACTGATCCGCAGGTTTGGAAAAATCCTGGATGCCAGAGATTGCATCGATGTTCGCGTCCCAATCTTCCAAAGCCAGAAACTTGAATGAGGGTATCCACCGTTGATTAAAGCGAAGCGGCTGAAAGCCAATCACAAGTCTCTTGGCGGATACTAGCTCTCTTTTTTCTCCGTTCCTTTCGGCAATCTTAATATCTGATAAAAACAATTCAGCAGCAAACAAATCCAGACTTACAGGACCAAGGGATATCTCAAGATTTGCCTTTGCAAAATGTTCATTAGCCTTGTCTCTCATCCATCCGTGAACCCAAGGGCTGTTTAAAAGCGAAAAAATGAGTGCATTGCCAAAAACAAATAGAGCCACAATGATAAGAATAATGCGACGTGATATGAGCAGGACATTTTGCATTATGTGCCATCCCTGCGCGTCAATGGCTGCATAAATAATTTGTCGAAAACATCCTCTCCACCTGACTCGTCTGGTCGATCTTTGATCATCCGGAACAGGATAATTGTAAAATTTGACCGATCACCTTCATCGATTTTCATCATCGTAAACAGCAGATTCACAAAGGCAACAAGGCCGGCATTGTTATTAATGAATCCAACCGATAATTTTTTCCACTGCAGATCCAACTGACACTCTTCGAGAAATTTCTGAAATAAGTCTTCAGGTGGTGGGTTCGTCGATGAGGAGGTATTATCAGGTGATGATGCCACCTTGATTGAAAGAGACGGCTCGGACGCGATACCAAAGTGAAGAGATTCAGATCTTTTTACTGGCGTGGATTTTACGAAAGTTGACTTGTCCAACTCTTGGCTGCTGGCGGTCTTTGGCGCGAAAATCATGCCTTGAGTTTCTGTAGGACTAACGGCAGTCGCTTGAGTCAAAGTTGCAAGCAGCTCGGCCACACGTTGTTCGGCTGCTGCCCGACCGCGTCTTTTAAAGATCTCTCGCGCGAGAGTGAGCGCTCGCCGATCTCGTGGTGAGAGCAATAAAGAGAGGCGAAGCATATGAAGGGCCAACACGGGCTGTTCTTTGAGGATAATAGATGCACATTCGGTCAATAGTCCGGCCTGGTCCGACGGTGAGGGCAATGTTTTGCAAACACAGATGACTCCGGACACAAGATCAGCGCGTCCGGGATTCTGCTGTAATCCTTCCAAAACATTTTTCCACTGAAGAGCCACTCTGATCCCTCCACAGAAATTTTATCACCTGCTCGCGGAACAGAACTGCCCACCGCAAAATTTTGACCTGACGGTTCGGTTTTGCTAGAAGAACACGAATTTTTACTGGAGGTCCACAACATGGGATGGCTTTCTCGCGAACCTGCACGACTACAGGAGTCGTCGGAAAAGAAGTCTATTCCGAGTGGTGTTTGGGAAAAATGCAACTCATGCGGTGAAATCGTTCTTGCCGCGGACTTTGAAGAAAATCACCGAGTCTGCCCGAGTTGCGGATTCCATGCTAAATTGCCTGGCGAAGAGCGGGTCGAACTTCTTATTGATCGTGAGACCTTTTATGAGTGGGACCACGACCTTTCGAGTACGGACCCGTTGGAATTCAATGACGGACGTTCATATCACGACCGGCTAAAAAACTTATGGAAGAAAACGCATCGCTATGATGCGATCATTACCGGGGCGGGTCTTTTGGAAGGCAGAGCCGTAGGTCTGGGTGTTCTTGATTTTACCTGGATGGGCGGAAGCATGGGCACCGTGGTGGGTGAACGAATTCGTCGTCTCTTTGCCCGCTCACGTGCCCTTCGTATGCCTGTCATTATGGTCAGCTCAAGTGGCGGAGCACGCATGCACGAGGGTTTGCTCTCACTCATGCAAATGGCCAAAACATGCGCAGCTGTTGCACAGCATCGTGATGCTGGACTGCCATTCATATCTGTTATGTGCGATCCAACAACGGGCGGTGTTGCGGCGAGTTATGCCATGCTTGGTGATATTAATCTAGCCGAACCTAAAGCAACAATCGGTTTTGCCGGCCGCCGAGTCATCGAAACGACCATTCGCCAAAAACTTCCCGATGATTTTCAGACCGCCGAATTTTTATTGAATCACGGTATGATCGATCGCATTGTCAAGCGCTCTGAAATGAAAGAATCTATCAGTCGTTTATTATCCATTCTGTGCCCCCCTGAAGAGCTCAATCGTTCAACATGAATTTGGATAGACCAGATTTAAGCTCCTTTTCTTCAACAACAAAGGCACTTTTTTCACGCGTACGCGGTCATATTGAACCAGGCTCCCATCGTATGCTGAGACTCTTGTCAAACCAGACACTCAGCAAGCTCGCCCGGATTCCGACTATTCTGGTTGGGGGTACCAACGGAAAAGGCACTATCTGCGCCATACTGGAAAAAACATTTAGGGATCATGGATTGCGGACTGCACTCTATACATCACCTCATCTTGTGTCTCCCACAGAACGTATCCGATTCAGTGGCCTCCCCATCAGTACCGAGCTCTTTCTTCGGTATTCACGAATGTCTTTTGAAGCCGCGCAGGGCAAACTTCCTGATGCAACTTTTTTTGAACTAATGACAGCTCTGGCTTTTGAGGCGATCGCTGCAAGTGAAGTTGAAATTTTTATCTGCGAGGTCGGACTTGGCGGGCGGATGGACTCTACGAATATTTTATCCCCCGATCTCAGTATTCTGACAAGCATAGGTCTTGATCATACAGAGTGGCTTGGCTCTACAGAAGAAAAAATCGCCTTTGAAAAGTCTTTTATTTCAAGAAGAAACAGGCCTTTAATTATTGGCCCCATCAGTCAATCCGCCAAAATGGGAATCTCCTCGGCACTGGAGATTACCGGCGCCAAAGCAGTTTTTATCGAGCCTCTGGACGAAGACTCCACTATCGATCACTTCGTGTCTCCACATGTCTCGGACAGTCAAACTGATTCTGTCCAGAGGCCGTCAAAGAACGCTGTCCCGTTACCGTCGCTTGAAATATGTCGAGAAGCTTTGAGACACTTGTCTCACCGAGACGGCCTGAAATTCTCGCCCGACCAGCTCTTCGCCAGTGCTCAATCCACACGCTGGCCCGGGCGTGCTGATCTTAGAACAATCAACGCTACTCCGGTCCTTCTCGATGGAGCTCATAACTCTCACGGTGTCAGCTACTTTCTTAGTCACACTCTTCGAGACACAGTTCTTAAGTTTCTGCCCACACCTTGGTTCGTTGTCTTCGCCAGCTTATCTGACAAAGATTGGAGCAGATGTATTGATTTGCTCACTCCCCATGCAAACACAATGATATTCACCCAAACTCAAAGTACCCGAGCAGTTCCAGCAATCTCTTTGTTCCAATATACTCGCGAAGCCCAGCCTGATGCGCGCTGCCTGATGAGTGAGGCTTCATCAGAGGCCCTGACAGAGGGACTGCGTCTGGCCGCGGAGCAAAAGGGAACGCTTTTGGTTTTAGGTTCGCTAACACTCATCGGCGAAGCGATGGAATTTTTTCATTTGCCCGTATTTACTGAATTTGAGCCCGGAGATTAATGCAAGTATTTCCATTAACAGCACTGCAGAAAAGACGCGCAACAGTCCTGCTGCTGCTGTCCGCCGTCTGTTGCAAGTCTTTATTTGCAAACGCTCAGCTCTTCGCAGGGTCACCCTCGGCTGTTTACTATGATGCGGACGAACTCAACCCGGACAGCGATACCGGAAACATAAGGGCAAAAGGTCATGCCTTTATTCTGCTTGGAAATGTTTTTGTTAGCGCTGATTCTTTTGAATACAATAAAACCAACAAAACAATCATTGCCGAGGGTGGAGTCCGGGTTGTCAGAAATCGCGAGCGAATCACAGCGTCGCGCGTCATGATCAACGAACAAACAAATGAAGCCCGCATGGATGATGTTGAGATTTACGCAGATCCCAAAGATACTGAGGCACAAATCAATGAGGAAGTTCTCGGATTTTCAAGTGCTGAATTAGCCTTTGAGGTCGCTCGTCAAGAACGGGCAAAAGAAATCATACGCGAGCTCAATGAGACAAGAACCGAATACGCCAATCTTCAAATTTCAGTGCATCCGCAAAACAAAAGTGATTCAAACAAGCTCATTCTCAGATATACGCAGCTCCTCGAAAGACTACTCCGAACGCGCTATCAGCCATCAGATGTTTTACGCAACTTACCCGAAGATGCGCGCCGTCGACTTGAAAATCGACGTGAAGCAGTACGGACCTTTGCGACCAAGGATCCCGAATTGGCAAAAAAAATTGCCGGACTTCAACGTGTCCCGGGATATCTCAGCTTGAAGGCTCAACGCATCTTTCAAAACTCAAACCAAAACATGGATGTTGAAAAAGCCTCATTGACCACCTGCAGATGTGGTCCAGAAGACAATCCTGCGTGGGGACTCAGCGCAGCACGTGCCTATGTTGAACCCAATGAATACATCACTCTTTACGGAAGCACATTGGAAGTTGCACGTTTTCCGCTTGTTTACAGTCCATGGTTCAAGATGCCAATAAAGACGAAGAGGCAATCAGGATTTTTGCTTCCATCCTTCTATTTCAGCAGAGGAGGCGATGCCGCTCAGTTACCCTATTATCTGATTCTCGGCGATCACGCTGACTCAACCCTTGGATTCACATACTTCAGCAAGCGCGGTCCGCGTGCTGAAGTTGAACTCCGCACCGCGCTGTCGGAAGACAGCAAGACGACTGTGAGAGGCGAACTTCTCCGACAAAAAGGAAATTTAAAAGAAAACACGCTCACTGCACCCGTTCATCGCTGGACGTGGAACGCACAGTCGAATGTTCCACTGCTTGAATCCACTTCTCTCAAATTCGACGTCGAGAAAATAAGTGACCAAAGATACTTTTCGGACCTGACTAAAGAACCAGGCGCAACACAAGATTTGTTTGCCCCGCAGACAACCGTTAAGAGGTTTATCCAACAAGACGCCTCGCTTGAGCACGTTGGACAACACTTTTTTCTTGGTCTTAGCGTCAGACATCCTGATGATGTTTTTGCTGAACCAAGGCAGGCAATTCCTGCTCGCTTACCGCGCGTTGACCTATCCCTGTTTCCGTATTCAATCGGCGATTCAGGATTTTATGCCGAAGGTCAGTCTTCATTTGAGCGTATCCGTCAAAAATCTGCAATGGATAGCGCAGGCACAGAGACCGCGATTGATGGTACGCACAGCGATGCTAAAATTCGATTGAATTATGCACTGCCTCAAAATCCCATAGCCAATGTCAGCGTTGGTCAGGAAATCGGCTATGCGCGATACAAAACATCTGCACACAGAGGTGAAGCAAACTATGGGCAACTGGATTTAAAGGCAGACGTGCCTCTCTATACAAATTTTTTTTCAAGCCGGTCTGGCGAAAATATCGAGACCCATCTGCGCCATAATTTAACCCCATTCGCTACAATGCGATGGGTGCCGCACGTTCGCAGAAGCGCAGATTATCCATCCATTTATTCGACATTTTATACTGCCGATAATTACGCCAGAGCAAAAGTTCTCGAGTTTGGTCTCAGAACCGACCTGCAAATTCTGCGTGAAGAATTTAAACCCATTGAAAAAGGTGATGTGCAAATCAACCCCTCCGGAGCAAGAATATCTCCACCTGCAAACGAACAGACCATTTTCACACTCCTGAAAATGCCCCGCCCCACAACGGAACAGGACACGGCTTTGGCTCTTTACTCTGTCACCGGTCAGGCAAAGAATCAGCAGATCTTCCTGCAGTGGGCACTCTCTGAGCTACAACAATACGTGAGTGAGATACGCTCAAATGAAAGCAGGATTTCTAAATCACTGATTTCGGCCCGCCCTCATGCTTGGCGCCGCGAGACCGTGTTCAATACACGACCCGTGAGTTTTTCATTGCGAACAAGTTATAATTTTGATGCGGAACAAACGGCGCAAGACCTCAACCAAAATCTGCGTGCCGATCAACCAAAAGTCAGCTCTGCTCCTTGGGGTGAAGTGACTGGTCAACTTGGACTCTCCACAGAACCCATACTTCCCGTCTCCGGAACCATCTTGCGTGTCTGGCAACCACAATGGCGCACATTTAAAGAACAAAGTTCGTCTATTGATCTGACGAGCCCCTTTGGCTTTAACGCAAATTTTATCCGCTCTACCGTGCGTTCCGAGGCTCTCGATGCCAATGGACAAAGAGTCTATCCCGAGGAGGAGTTATGGGGCGTCGACACGAGCTATCAACCATTGTCGTGGCTTAAATTGCAGGTCCAATATCGAAAAACATTAAAGCCGCAACCTGCAGTCTCTCGTGAGCTTGAATATAGCAGTCTTCAAAAAATCACATTCCTTGGGATTCAAGATTGTGTGGACATCACTTTACAACGATTCAAGGACCGAGACGTCATCGAAAGACTTGCAACTTGGACCCTTGGTTTAAATTTAAGTTTTCTGGGTCAACAGAGACAAATTGAATCTTTGGGCAAAATAGTGGATCGGACGATCAAGAGTCAGCTCAACAAGGGACGATGATCTATCCGTTGATGAGTTGAACATCAGCCCCCATC
>Ga0315901_10008267_pt1 | contig 12121 bp, 11 predicted proteins | sample LakEriMetagenome_10_FD_203761 | JGI IMG/M metagenome (GOLD analysis project Ga0315901, IMG submission 203761) | Freshwater fungal communities from buoy surface, Lake Erie, Ohio, United States - Buoy 2 MA116 | ecosystem: Environmental > Aquatic > Freshwater > Lake | place: USA: Lake Erie, Ohio...
AACTCGCCCCGGTCGTGGAGGCCTATCGACGGATCCGGCCAGTCGGCCGGTTCGACCACCTGTCGGCGAATCCGGGCCGCCCCGGCTGACCCGGAGCGTCGTCGCGGTCGCGCATCGCGCCAGCGGCGCACGACGCGGCTGGACATCGCCGGTCGCGCCCGCCAACCTGTGTGCGTGTTCCTCGCCTGGCATGAGATGCGCCGCGCCTCGCTGCGCTTCGGCCTGCTCACCGGCGCCGTGGGGCTACTGGTGTTCCTCATCCTGTTCCAGCAGGCCCTGCTCGGTGGGCTCGTCACGCAGTTCATCGGCGCCCTGCGCAACCAGACCGCCGATGTGCTCGTGTACAACGACCAGGCTCGTTCGAACCTCGAGGGTTCGATCATCCTCCCCCAGCAACTCACGGCGGTGGCCGATGTGGAGGGTGTGGCGGTGGCCGCTGCGCTCGGGGAAGCCACGTTCTCGGTACAGACCGGCACCGTCGACGACGCCGGTGAGATCGTCGACGCGGTGATCTTCGGTTACGCACTCGGCGGACCCGGCGCCCCGGCGACGATGGTGGAGGGCCGGTTGCCGGAAGGTCCCGGCGAAGCCGTGGCCAGCGCCAAGGACCGCGCCGACGGGTTCGACATCGGCGAGTACGTACGGGTGGCGCCCGACGGCGACCGGATCACCATCGTGGGTCTCGCCCGCGACATCAACTACTCCGTTGCGCCGGTGCTGTTCGTCGACTTCGACACCTACGAGAGTGCCAAGCGCACGCGCAACCCCGATGCGACGCTGGTGCTCCCGAGCGCGGTGGCCGTGGAGGTGGCCGCTGGCGCGAGTGCCGACGACGTGGCTGCCCGCATCACCGCCGAGGTGCCCGGGGTGGAGGCGCTCACCCGCCAGCAGGCAGAGGACCAGTCGCCCGGGGTGAGCAGCGTGCGCAGCAGCTTCGCCGTCATCCTGCTGCTCTTCTATCTCGTGGTGCCGCTCGTCACCGGCCTGTTCTTCCTCATCGTCACGTTCCAGAAGGCGTCGGCGCTCACCCTCCTTCGCGCCATCGGTGCACCGGCCAAGGTGCTCGTGGTCTCGCTGCTGGTGCAGGTAGGGGTGGTGATGGTGGCCGGCTCGGTGGTGGCAGCGGTGCTCTACGCCGGCGCGCTGCAGGGCGTGAAGAACCTCGGTGTCCGCTTCGAGTTGCTCCCAGTGATCGCGACGTCGGTGGTGGTACTCGTCCTCGCACTGGTCACCTCGCTCGTCGCCGTCCGCCGTGTGCTGCGTCTCGACCCGATCACCGCCACCACCGGCGCGGGGGTGCAGGTGTGAACGGCCTCATGCTCCCGCTCCGCGAACTCCGTCGTCGGCCGTCGCGCTTTGCGGTTGCCACCGTGGTGCTCGCCTTCCTGGCCACGCTGCTCATGTTCCTCGGCGGGCTCCTCGACGGCTTGTTCCTCGGTTCCACCGGAGCGATCCGGGCGCAGCAGGCCGATGCGATCGTGTTCTCGGCCGATGCCCGCGACTCGTTCCTCCGGAGTCGCATCGATGCCGACCTGCGGGCCGAGGTCGACGACATCGCCGCCGTTGGAGAGTCCGGCGGACTTGGGTTCGTGCTGCTCGGTGCGGTGGTGCCCGGCGCCGACGAACTCGCCGACGTGGCGGTGGCGGGTTACGAACTACCACCCGCAGGGCTTCCCGAGCCGCCGGCGGACGGCACGGGTGTCGCCGACGATCGACTGCGCGACGCCGGGGTCGAGGTGGGCGACGTGATCTTGGTGGGACCAGCGGCATCGCCCATCGAGATCGTCGGCTTCGTGAACGACACCGCCTATCTGCTGCAGAGCACGGTGTGGGTGAACCTGCCCACGTGGCGGTCGGTGCAGAACGCCAACCGACCCGATGCCGCAGTGTCCGACTCGGTGGTGCAGGCGCTCGTGGTGCGCGGCCGCGACGGCGCCACGGTCGAACCGGCCGCGATCGACCTGGCGACCGGTGAGGCGACACGCTCGCTCACCGTCGACGCTGCCGTGTACGCGCTGCCGGGCGTGGAGCAGCAGGAGAGCACCTTCAACCAGATCATCTACTCCACCCTGGTGGTGGTGCTGTCGGTGGTGGGCCTCTTCTTCAGTCTGCTCACCATCGAGCGACTCAGCCTGTACGGGGTGCTGAAGGCGATCGGGGCCTCCGACCGCCGTCTCTTCGCCGGTGTGGTCCTGCAGGCGGTGGTGGTGACAGTGGTGGCGTTCGGCGCCGGATCGTTGCTCGCAGTGCTCGCTGCCGTGGCCCTGCCCGACGGAGTGCCGCTGCAGCTCACCGGCGGTCGCTTCGTGTCGACGTTCGTGGGGTTGCTCGTGGCATCGGTGCTCGGCAGCGCCATCTCGCTGCGTCGGCTCACGCGGGTCGACCCCGCCTCGGCGATCGGCACCGGCTCGTGACCACGATCGTCACTTCACCGATGTTCTCTGGAAGGGAGCCACGATGACCGTGCTCGACATGCGCGACGTGCGCAAGGTGTACCGCAGCGGAGATGCCGACATCGTCGCGCTCGACCACGCAACCCTGCAGGTCGACCATGGCGAGATCGTCGCCCTGCTCGGCCCCTCGGGCTCGGGCAAGACCACGTTGCTGTCGATCGCCGGTGGCCTGCTCACGCCCACGGCGGGCAGTGTGGTGGTGGCCGGTACCGAGATCTCGGAGTTCTCGCCACGTGAACTCACCGACTTCCGTCGAAACTCGGTGGGCTTCGTGTTCCAGTCGGTGAACCTCGTGCCGTTCCTCACCGCCGAGGAGAACCTGCTGGTGGTCGACGAGATCGGTGGCGGGAAGGGTGGCAGGGCGGCGCGTCAGCGTGCCCGCCAGTTGCTCGACGAACTGGGCCTCGGGCACCGCCTCAAGAATCTGCCGAGCGCGCTCAGCGGTGGTGAGCGTCAGCGCGTGGCGATCGGCCGGGCACTGTTCAACGGGCCGGCACTGGTGCTGTTCGACGAGCCCACGTCGGCGCTCGACACACAGCTCGGCCAGCAGGTGATGGAGCTCATCCGGTCGGAGATGAAGGCCCGCAACACCGCGGCGGTCATCGTCACCCACGACACGCGCATGACGCCGTACGCCGATCGTGTGGTGCGCATCGTCGACGGTCGCCTCGGCGCCGCCGAGCCCGCCACGGCCTGACCACCCGGCGGGTGTGGTGCCGGCGGCGGCCGGTGTCAGGTCACTCGTCGTGTTCCATGGTGGCCCAGAGGCCGGCCTCGTGCAGGCGGAACACGTCGATCTCCGCCTTCTCTCTGTTGCCGCTGCTCACGACCGCCCGGCCCTTGTGGTGCACGTCGAGCATGAGCGCCGTGGCCTTCTCGAGGCTGTAGCCGAACAGCTTCTGCAGCACGAACGTCACGTACGTCATGAGGTTGATCGGGTCGTTCCACACGATCACCACCCATGGGCGATCGGGGCGCGTGGAGTCGTCGGTGCCGGTGTCGACATCGGATTCCACCTGCTCGAGCGGGGCGGTGCCCGGGGGTGCCATCTGGGGAACGACGGGCATGACACCCATTCTGCCCTCCGGGTGCGCGATGTGCCGATCGCCGCACACGGGTGCGGGGTGCCGAGTGGTGCCCGAATGAGCCGACCCCTACGATGGGCCCGTCATGGATGTCGGCGCCCGCCCCCTCGTGCCGTCGCGGCTGGCGCCGGGTGGCGTCGCCCACGGCGGTCGTCGCACCCCCACCACCCGTCTCGGTGGTTTCATCGCACTCACGAAGCCGCGCATCATCGAGCTGCTGCTCATCACCACGGTGCCCACGATGGTGATGGCCGAGAAGGGCTGGCCGAGCACCTGGCTGGTGCTGGTCACCCTCGTGGGCGGAACGCTCGCCGCAGGCGGTGCCAATGCCGTCAACATGGTGGTCGACCGCGACATCGACCGGCTGATGCCCCGCACCCAGGGACGGCCGCTGGTCACCGGACTCGTCTCGCCGCGGGAGGCCATGGTGTTCGCGATCACCCTCGAGGTGCTTGCGTTCGCGGTGCTGTGGGTGTGGGCCAACCTCCTGGCGGCGGTACTCGCCCTGGCCGCGATGCTCTTCTACGTGTTCGTGTACACCCTGTGGCTCAAGCGCACGAGCACTCAGAACATCGTCATCGGCGGTGCCGCAGGCGCCGTACCGGTGCTGGTGGGCTGGTCGGCGGTCACCGGCGGCGTCGGCTGGGCGCCGATCGTGCTGTTCGTGGTGATGTTCCTCTGGACGCCGCCGCACTTCTGGGCGCTCGCCATCCGCTATGCCGACGACTACCGGGCGGCCGGCGTGCCGATGCTGCCGGCCGTGGCGACCCCCGAGGTCACCGTGCGCAAGATGGTCTCCTACACCGCAGTGATGGTGGTGGGCACCCTCGTGCTGTGGCCGGTGCTGGGTGCGCTGTTCCTCTGGGGCACCATCGACCTCGGTCGCGACCCCTCCGAACAGCGATCGATGCGGGTGTTCGCCTACTCCATCACCTACGTCACCCTGCTGTTCCTGGCCATCACCGTCGACACCTTCGTGCGCCACGGGTGGTGACGATGGGCACCCCGGCAGCCGAGGATTTCCCGCTGGACGGCGGCCTGTGGGTAATGTCGCACCCGAAACACTCAACCGACCTGTCAGAGCCGGGTCCTGCCGTGCGCGCGCCCGAGACGAAACGAGTTCGTTGCCTATGACCGCCATCGATACCCACGCAACCGGCGCCGCCCCTACCGGCGCGGGCTTGGCGGGACTCGCCGACTGGGTCACCACCACCGACCACAAGCGCATCGGCCGCCTGTACCTCGGTGTGGCGGCCCTGTGCCTCGTGGCGGTCGCCGCCGTCGCCGCGCTCCTCGGTTACGAGCGCGCCGACATCGACGTGCAGGCCGTCGACATCAACTCGCTCACGCAGTTGTTCGCCCTCACCCGGTTCGGTCTGCTCTATCTCGTGCTCCTGCCGGCCGTCATCGGCCTCGCCATCGCCGTGGTGCCGCTGCAGGTGGGCTCCCGGTCGCTCACGTTCCCCCGTGTGGCCGCCGCCGGATTCTGGCTGTGGCTGCTCGGTGGCGTGCTGGCCGTGTACTCGCTGATCCTCAACGGAGGTCCCGGCGGTGGGAACCCGAGATTCGTCGATCTCTTCAGCCTGTCCACGGTGCTGGTCATCACCGGCGTGTTGGCCGGGGCACTCTCGGTGGCTGCCACGGCGCTCACCAGTCGCGCCCCCGGCATGAACATGCGCCGTGTGCCGTTCTTCACGTGGTCGGCGCTGGTGGCGTCGCTCATGTTGCTCGTGGCACTCCCGGTGGTGGCGGGTGATCTGGTCATCGTGTACCTGGCGCACAAGTACCCGTCGCTCAGTGAGTTGAGCGGCAACCGTGCGCTCGCCGAATGGGTGGGCTTCGGCTTCACGCAGCCCACCACGGTGCTGTTCGCCATTCCGGTGCTCGGGCTCCTCGCCGACGTGGCGGCAACCGCCACCGGATCCCGACTCCGTCCTCGCGGCGTGACGCTCGCCGGTATCGGTCTTGCCGGAACCGCCGTGTTCGGCGCTGTCGTGCAGTACCCCGTGGTCATCCGCGACGGCTTCGCCGACCTCACCAACGGCGACAAGCTCAGCGACCTCGTGCCGTTCGCCCTGGTGCACCTGCTGCCGCTGCTCGGCGTCTTCGTGGCCGTGGCACTGTCGGCCGGTGCGCTGCGCCGCAAGCCGGCACTCGGTGCGCCGCTCGTGTTCGCCCTGTTCGGTGCCCTGCTCCTGCTGCTCGGCACGGCTGCCAGCGCCGCCAACCACATCGCCGACCTCGAACTCGTCGGCACGGTGTGGGAAGAGGGCGCACTGCTGGCCATCGTGTACGGCGGCGTGCTCGCTGCTCTGGGTGCCGTGGCCCACTGGGGCCCGAAGTGGTGGGGCCGCACGATGCCCACGCTGCAGACCATTCCGCTCGCGCTGCTCGGCGCGCTGGGCGCCGCGCTGGCCAGCATCACGATGCTCGTGTCCGGAGTGCTCGGTCAGCCCGGAGCGGTGTTCCCGACGGTCGAGGTCGGCAACGACGCCGTCGTGTACTTCCCCGACGTCGACGGTCCGGCATCGCTGCTCAACATCCTCAACGCCGTGGGCCACGCACTCGTGGCACTCACGGTGCTGCTGTTCGTCGGTCTGGCCGCCCGCTCCTTCCTGAAGGGCGAGCGTGCGGGTGACGATCCGTGGAACGGCCAGACGCTCGAGTGGGCCACCACGTCGCCCGCTCCCGCCGACAACTTCGCCGAGATCCACGTGGTGAAGTCGGCCGAGCCCCTGCTCGACCTCAAGTCCTCCAGGAGTGATGCCTGATGCACGCACTGCCCCCGGCTCCCGCACCGGCCCCGCGCCGGCAGGTGTTCGTCGGTACTGCGCTCGCCTGCGCGGCGGGTGCCTCCCTGATGGGCGGCATGCTCGCCCTCTGGATGCGGTTCCGCGAGATCTACATCAACGGCCCGGAGAACCGGTGGTTGCCCGAGGGCATCATCGTGCCCGAGGTGCCCTCCAACGTGATGCTCATCGCCATGCTGCCGCTCTGCGTGTTCGGGCAGTGGGCTGTGTACTCGGCCAAGCGCGACGACAAGAGCCATGCAGGTCTGGCCCTGTTCCTCGTGGCGTTGCTGGGCCTGGCATTCATCAACGCCCAGGCGTTCATCTGGGCGACCATGGGTGTGCCTGCCAACGGGGGCACCTATGGGGCGATGTTCTACGCCGTCACCGGTGCGATGACGGTCATGGCCGTCATCGGCGTCGCGTTCAGCGTCATCACGGCGTTCCGCTACCTCGGTGGTCGCACCCGCGACGTCGAGGTGGTGTCGGCCCACGCCCTCTACTGGTACTGCTTCAGCTTCGTCTATTCGATGCTGTGGTTCGTGGTCTACGTGACGAAGTAACGGAGAACTGATGGTCACCACGGGTTCGAAGCTGTTCATCGGCGCGACGGTTCTGTCTGTCGTCGCTGCAGTCGTCTATGCCGTCACCACCGGTGGCCCCACCGGGTTCATGGGTACGGTCGGCCTCATCTCCACGGCGGTGGTGTTCGCCTTCCTGGCGGGTATCAACCTCTACAGCCGTGACGGCAATGTGCCGGCGCAGCAGGAGGCCGTCGAGCGCACCGCTGCGGCGGCGCAGGCCCCGGCGGGCCGCAGCATGTGGCCGGCCATCGCCGCACTCGGTGTCGCCGGCCTGGTGGTCGGCATCGTGAGCCACCCGGCGGTGTTCAAGGTGTCGTTCGTGGTGCTGCTCGCCGCAGTGGTGGAGTGGATGGTGCAGGGCTGGAGCGAGCGGGCCAGCGCCGACACCGCCTTCAACCAGTCGATCCGCGGTCGCCTGCTGCACCCGCTCGAGTTCCCGATCCTCGCCACGGTGGGCCTCGGGGCCATCGTGTACGCCTTCTCCCGGATCCTGCTCACCGCCAGCAAGGACATCGGCCTGTGGCTGTTCCTGGTGATCGGCGCCGTCATCATGTTCGGCGGGTTCCTGTTCGCCGCTCGCCGCTCGGCGGCGAAGAAGGTCGTCGCCGGTGTGTGCACACTGGCCGCGGTGTCGCTCGTCGGCGTCGGCGTCGGTTCGGCCGTGTCGGGCCAGCGTGAGATCAAGGAGCATGCGACCCTCACCAAGGGCGTGTGCCTCGAAGAGGTGGGCGAGAAGGAGATGGAGTACGCCGACGAGAAGGCCAACACCGGTGTCTCGGCCAAGGCTGCGGTGATCGCGAACATCGAACTGCAGGAGAACGGCACCCTCATCGCCTGGGTGAACGGATATGACGGCACCGGCGACAAGAGCAAGGCACAGTCCACCCTGCAGATCCCCCGCGCAGCGTCGGTGGGCATCATCTTCCACAACAACCTCGAGGGCCATCACCGACTCACGGCGCGTCTGGGCACGTTCGGCGAAGAGCCCGAACTGGTCGATTGCACGGCTCGACTCGAGGAGGGCGACTCCGGCTACCTGTCGCTGCGGGCCCCGAAGACCAACGCCGCGAGCAGCACCGAACTCGTGCTCTTCGTCCCCAACCTTCCCGATCAGAAGATCACGCTGGTGGTCCCCTGATGGATTCCACCCCCTCGACTCAGCGGAGTGACAGCACCATGAGTACCCTTCCGTTCATGCGTCGTCGTGCCGTCGCAGCGCTTGCGGTAGTTGCCGCCGGCCTGCTCACCGGGTGTGCGAAGAACGCACCCCAAGACATCTTCCGTCCTGCTGGCCCCAACGCCCGCAACATCGACGAGGGCCTCGGCGGTCAGCGCTATCTGTTCTGGATGGCCGGCATCGTCGCTCTCATCGTGCTGGTGGCCGTGGCCTACATCGTGGTGCGCTACCGCGATCGTGGGCAGGACATCCCCGAGCAGACCCACGGCAACCCCAAGCTCGAGATCGCACTCACGATCCTGCCGGCCATCATCCTCGTCACGGTGGCGGTGCCCACGGTGAAGAAGGTGTTCGACCTCAACAACTACGAGGATTCCGAGTGCATCGTCAACGTCACCGGCCAGCAGTGGTGGTGGGAGTACGACTACCCGGCGCAGAACTGCGGCGGCGTGGAGATCACCGAGCCGATCGTCACCAGCGGTGAGCTCGTGCTGCCGGTGGGCACCCCGGTGGTGCTGCGCATCACCAGCCGCGACGTCATCCACTCGTTCTGGATCCCGCGCCTCAACGGCAAGCGCGATGCAGTGCCCGGTCGCCTGCACTCGCTGCGCATGGAGGCCGACGACCCCGGCATCTACATCGGTCAGTGCACCGAGTTCTGCGGCCTGAGCCATGCACGCATGCGCCAGGCAGTGGTTGCGCTGACGGTCACCGACTTCGACACCTGGGTCGGCAACCAGCTCGAGCCCTACACCTCGCCGGAAGCCGAGACGCTGGCCGCCGAGGGTGAGGCCACCTACATCGCCCAGTGCGCCCGCTGCCACCAGGTGAACGGGCTGTCCGATCCCGACGGCAATCCGGTGCTCGCCAATCCCGATCAGTACATCGTGTCGGGCGCTGCGCCGAACCTCACCAATCTGTCCACCCGTACCGGCTTCGCCGGGTTCACCTTCGATCTGGTGAGCGAGGAGTGCCGCAACCAGCTGTGGAACGCCAACCCCGATGAGTTCGGGGCGCTGTGCCTGCAGGGTGTGTGGATGAACACCGACGCCAATGCCACCGAACCGGCGTGCTTCGACGAGGCGGCGCTGCGCGAGTGGTTGCGCTATGCCCCGGCCATGAAGCCGATGTTCGTCAATCCCGAAAATCTCGAGTCGACCGGTGGCCTCTACCGTGGCATGCCGGCACTGGGCCTCAGCGAGGACCAGATCGACTCTCTCATCGCCTACCTCCTCGAGCGGAAGTAAGGGAGCATCACGATGGCAATCATCGAACGACCCTCGGCCACCCCGGCCCTCACCGGTGCGGGCTCGGCGCCTGCGGTGGTGACCCCCAGCGCCTCGATGGGCATCTTCAAGCGTCCGGTGCAGAGCACCGGGTGGAAGTCGTGGCTCTTCACGGTCGACCACAAGAAGCTCGGCATCATGTACGGCGTCGTGTCGTTGTTCTTCTTCATCGTCGGTGGCGTGGAGGCTCTCCTCATTCGTCTGCAGCTGGCGGCACCCGACAACACGGTGCTCGATGCCGGCCTGTACAACGAGATGTTCACGATGCACGCCACCACGATGGTGTTCCTGTTCGTGATGCCGATGGCGGCGGCATTCGCCAACTACTTCCTGCCACTGCAGATCGGCGCTCGCGACGTGGCGTTCCCACGTATCAACGCCTTCGGATTCTGGTGCTTCCTGTTCGGCGGTCTCCTGCTCAACACGTCGTGGTTCCTCGGTGGCGCAGCTGATGGTGGCTGGTTCATGTACTCGCCCAACTCGAGCGTGCTCTACTCGCCGACGCACGGCGTCGACTTCTGGGTGATGGGCCTGCAGATCACCGGCATCGCCTCGCTCACCGGCGCCATCAACCTCATCGTCACGGTGCTCAACATGCGGGCGCCCGGCATGAAGTTGATGCAGATGCCGATGTTCACCTGGATGGTGTTGGTGGTGCAGTTCCTGCTCGCCTTCGCCATCCCGGTCATCACGGTGGCACTGTTCCTGCTCAGCTTCCAGCGCAACTTCGGGGCCACGTTCTTCGACGTCGCCCAGGGCGCCGACCCGCTGCTGTGGCAGCACCTGTTCTGGATCTTCGGTCACCCCGAGGTGTACATCCTCATCCTCCCGAGCTTCGGCATCATCTCCGAGGTGCTCCCGACGTTCGCCCGCAAGCCGCTGTTCGGCTACAAGTTCGTGGTCTTCTCCGGTGCGGCCATCGGCTTCGTCGGCTGGGGTGTGTGGGCGCACCACATGTTCGCCAGCGGCCTCGGCCCGGTGAGCGTGGCCATGTTCTCGGTGGCCACCATGCTCATCGCCATTCCCACCGGCGTGAAGATCGTCAACTGGACCCTCACGCTGTGGGGCGGAAAGCTCTGGTTCACGACGGCGATGAAGTTCTCGATCGGCGTGATCATCCTCTTCACCATCGGCGGCGTCACCGGCGTCACCCACTCGTCGGCCCCGGCCGACACCCAGCAGACCGACACGTACCACATCGTCGGCCACTTCCACTACGTCATCGTGGGTGGTGCGGTGATGGGTCTCTTCGCCGGCTTCTACTACTGGTGGCCGAAGATGTTCGGCAAGATGCTCAACGAGCGACTCGGCTCGTGGAACTTCTGGCTGATGTTCTTCGGTACCAACCTCACGTTCGGTCCGATGCACATCCTCGGCATGCAGGGTCAGCCGCGCCGAATGGTCGTCTGGCCGGAGAAGATCACCGGCGAGGGCTTCTTCGACCTGGCGTTCTGGAACCGGGTGGCCACCATCGGCTCGTTCACGATCGCTCTCGGTGTGTTGTTCTTCATCATCAACATCTTCGTGTCGGCGCGATCGAAGGAGAAGGCCCCGCTCGACCCGTGGGACGCCCGAACCCTCGAGTGGCTCACCACCAGCCCGCCGAAGGAGCACAACTTCGATCGTGTCCCCACGGTGCACGCGCTCGACGAGTACTTCCACCGCAAGTACGAAGAGGTGGAGGGTCCCGATGGTGGACACAAGCTCGTGAAGGTGCGCTCGGCCGAGGAACTGCAGGCCGAGGAAGAGGCGAACGCCGACGCCCACATCCACCTGCCCTCGCCGTCGTACTGGCCCATCGTGCTGGCATTCGGCCTGCCGGTCATCGGCTATGGCGTGATCTTCAACCTCACCCTGTCGGTCGTCGGTGCCGCCATCGTGCTCCTGGCCATGTTCGGCTGGGCGCTCGAGCCGTCGGTGGCCGATGACAGCGACTACGACCCGCCGGCAGGCGGGGAGCCCTCGAAGGAGTTGGCGACCCTTGGCTGACACCGCCGTTCACCACGACACGCACGCCGATCACGGCGCGCACGTCACCAGCACCGGGCTCAGCAACAACAAGCTGGCCATGTGGCTGTTCCTCGGTACTGAATGCCTCCTCTTCGGCGGCCTCATCAGTACGTACATGCTGTACCGCGGTCGTCAGGGCACGGGGCCTGGTCCGAACCAGATCTTCGACATCCCTCTCACGTCGGTCAGCAGTTTCGTGCTGCTGATGAGCTCGCTCACCATGGTGCTCGCGGTGAACGCCGCGAAGGCACACGATGATCGCAACACCAATCTGTGGCTCACCACCACTGCATTGCTCGGCGCGTTGTTCGTGGGCGGTCAGGTGTACGAGTTCACCGCGTTCTACCAGGAGGGCCTCGGCTTCACGACGAGTCTCTTCGGGTCGAGCTTCTATGCGCTCACCGGCTTCCACGGTGTGCACGTGAGTGTGGGCATCGTGATGCTGATGGCACTCGTCGGCATCATCACCCGCTCGAAGGTCACCGGCGACAAAGCCGAGGCCGTCGAGCTCGTCGGTTTGTACTGGCACTTCGTCGACGTGGTGTGGGTCATCATCTTCACGCTCGTCTACCTGATCCCGGCCTGAGGTCATCATGAGCACTGCAACCGAGCACGGCGATCACGCAGCCCCTTCGGGCACAGAGGCGCACGACCACCCCACCGACAAGACGTTCATCAAGGTCGCCATCTTCCTGGCGGTGTTGACGGCGCTCGAGACAAGCACCTACTGGTGGCCG